>Ga0302127_10002462_pt1 | contig 11189 bp, 8 predicted proteins | sample CB4_SCM_MG_FD_204452 | JGI IMG/M metagenome (GOLD analysis project Ga0302127, IMG submission 204452) | Marine microbial communities from Western Arctic Ocean, Canada - CB4_SCM | ecosystem: Environmental > Aquatic > Marine > Oceanic | place: Canada: Western Arctic Ocean | collected 2017-09-24
GGAAATTTTTCCGCCCTCGGTATGCTGCTCGCCGATGCCCGGCTCGATGTGGCGCGGACGATGGTTCTTGATTTCGATGAGGCTGCCTTGTTGCAAGTGTCCGCCGCCTTCGAGGAAGCCGAGCGGCATGGCACCGAAACCCTCGCCCGCGAGGTCGAAGATGCGACCGTGATGCTCAACCGCAGTATCGAGATGCGCTATCGCGGCCAGAAACACACCTTTACGATCCCGCTTCCGGGCGCGATCGGTGATACCGACAGCCTGCGCGGAATATTCGAGGATTATTACCGTCGGCGCTTCGGCCATTCCGACGGCACCGCGCCGATCGAGATCGTCGGAATCCACGTCAGCGCCTTTGCGCATACGCCGAAACCCGATCTTGCCCAATTGCCGCGGGCGGCGGAGGTAGTGGGATCCGAGCCATCGAGCCGCCAGGTCTATTTCGGTGCCGATGGCGGCTGGACCGAGACGCCGGTCTACCGGCGGGGGGCATTACCGGCCGGTTTCGAGGCCACGGGCCCGCTCATTATCGAGGAATACGGCGCGACGACGGTGATCGGTCCCGGCGATAGCTGCCGGATCGGCGATCTCGGCGAAATCCGCATCACGGTGGGAGACTGAAAATGGACGGTAGTGTGCACGCAGCGATCGACCCGATCCAGCTTGAGATCATCCGTCACGGGCTGGTGGCGATCCCCAACGAGATCGACGCCAATATCACACGGACCGCTTTTAGCCCGCTGGTTTACGAGTACAAGGATTTCGCCACGGGGGTTGTCGATCCCGAAGGACGCCTGGTCGCCCAGGGGTCGGGTTCGATCCCGATCTTCGTCGCCAATGCGCTCGGCAATGCGGTCCGCGACGGGCTGGAAATCTACGGCGCAGACAACATGCATGAAGGCGATGTGATTATCTCCAATCATGCCGGCACGCTCGGTCAGCACCTGAACAACGTGGTGATGTACACGCCGGTATTTGCCGGACCCGACCGCGACGAGCTGTTCGGTTTCATGTGCGTGCTGGTCCACTGGATCGATATCGGTGGTAGCTCTGTCGGGTCGTGCAGCGCGTCCGATGCGACCGAGATATTCCAGGAAGGCATCCAGTACCGGACGGTCAAGCTGTGGCAGCGCGGTGTGCGCAATGACGAACTTTACCGTATCGTAGAATACAACACCCGCTTCCCGACCATGGTGCTGGGCGATCTCGAAGCGCAACTCGCCGGGACCCTGGCCGGACGCGACAAAGTGCTCGCCATGACAGACCGCTATGGTTTGGACACCATGCGCACCGCCGTCGCCGCCATCTGGGACCAGTCCGAAGCGGTTGCCCGTGCCGCTATCCGGGCATTGCCCGACGGCGTCTGGCGGGCTGAATCCTTTCTCGACGATGACGGTGTGGACGGTGGGGCGACGGTGCCGGTCGTGATCGAAGTGCGGATCGACGGCGACAGGATGACAATCGATTTTTCTGGCCTCGGCGGCGAGCTGAAAGGCCCCCTCAATTCCGGCGTCTTCGGCGGTGCTTATCCCGCGGCGCGGATCGCGTTCAAGATTTTGACAGCGCCGGACGAGCCGGCGAACGAAGGCTGTTTCCGGCCGCTCGACATCGTCATTCCCGACGGCACGTTTCTCAGCGCCGGCCCGCATGCGGCGATGGGGCTGTACAGCGCGACCCTGCCCACGGTCATCGACACCATCATCCGCGCGGTGGGGACGGCGGAGCCGTCGGTTGCGTCGGGCGGGCATCATGCGTCGTTCTCGGCGCACTGGTTTTACGGCATCGATCCCGCGACCGATGAGTTATATCAGCAGCTCGAAACCGGCCATGGCGGCTGGGGGGCGACCGCCGTCGCCGACGGGCCGGGTCCTTACAAGACCATGGCCCATGGCGACACCCTGGACGTGCCGGTCGAGGTGCAGGAAACCCTGTGCCCGCTCTATGTCGAATCGATCGCGCTGCGCCCCGATTCCGCCGGAGATGGCACCCACCGTGGCGGTCTCGGTACCGAAAAAGTGGTCAGAGTACTCGCCGATTCATCGGTCAGCGTGCAAATCGACCGGACCAAGTGCCTGCCCTGGGGTCTCGAGGGCGGGATGGACGGCGTGCCGGCCGATGCGACGATCGAACCGGTGGAAGGCGCCCATATCAGCGTTCTCAAAGGCACAATAGCCGTGAAGGCGGGCGACCGCTTGCGGCTGCGCACCGGCGGCGGCGGAGGGTTTGGCCCGCCCGCCGGACGCGATCCAGAAGCGGTGGCCGCCGATGTAGCCGCCGGATACATCTCCGCCGGGCATGCCGCGTTCGTCTATGGCGTGATCACTGATTCTGACGGTGCTATCGATGTTGCCGCAACCGAGACCTGCCGCGCGGCGATGGGTTAAGTACGGCCGTCTGTTTCCGCGTCGGGCTGTAAATTATTGAGCCTCTACCGCCGCCCATGCCATTAGCTTACGGTGCTCTTCCGCTAGGCCGTCGAGGGCGGCCCGATCGACGATCATCGGCGGCATTTCGCGCAAATTCGAGACGTCGCGGTACCATGCCCGGTGATAAGTTCAGTACAGGATAGGGCGTTGCGCCTTCGACCGGTTGGCCATGCCGCCATGGGTGATCCGGCTGTCGAACAGGATTGCGTCTCCGGGATCGGTATCGGGCGCGATTTTGTCCCCGCCGGTTGGATTGCCATTCTCCCGGTTGCGGTGGCTTCCCGGAAAAAACTGCGTGCTTCCGGTTGTCGGGTTGAGGTCGATCAGCGGAATGACCAACGTGACGCTATAGGCCGGGACGGCTGAATCGAGCGCCAGATCGTCGAACAACCCTTGTTGATCGGTGTGCAGACGCTGTGCCTTGGCGCCGGCCATCGACGTGACGGCGACATAGCTGCCAAGAATGAAATCACCACCGAGTAGTTGGTCGACGATGCTGAGGACGACGGGGTTCGCAAAATATCCGGTGCAGCGAATGCCCCGGCGACTTCAAGCGCGACCATCAGACGCCGGTCGCCGACCTCCTTGATGTACGCAGCGGCCGACTGATGTGTGAGTTCGCCAAATTGAGTCGCGTAGGCCTTGTTGATGGTTGCAACACGGTCTGACGAAAGCAGGTCCTTCAACACAATGACGCCTGCCTCAATGAATTTCTGCGCGGCATGCGCTGCGACCGGTGGGGGCAATGCTTTCGATGTGTCGGCTCTGAGAACCGGAATATCGATCGCCGACATCAGGACGCGAAATCGGTCTGGCGGCGCAGCGTGCGGCCGGCCAGCGCGCCGGTGTGCTCGCCGCCCCGAAAGGTCGTGATCCCGTTGACCAATACCTGATCGATGCCGGCGGCGAATTGATGGGGATCTTCGTAGCTGGCCATTTCGGCAATCGTGACCGGATCGAAAATCGTGATATCGGCGGCAAACCCCTTGCGCAGAACGCCGCGGTCCTTCAGGCCAAGCGCGCGTGCCGATGCGCCGGTCATCTTCCAGAGCGCCTCGTGCAATGGCAGCAATTCCTCGTCGCGGGAATATTGTCCGAGCACTTTGGCGAACGTGCCGTAAAAACGCGGATGGGGCTTGCCCTGGCCGGTCGTCCCATAGGGTGCGACCGAATTGCCGTCGGATCCAATCATGACGTCGGGCGAGCGGACGAAATCCTTTACGTCGTCTTCCGCAATCGAGCCGACCAGAACGCGGGTCTGGCCGCGGTCGTCGACGATATAATCGAGCGCCGCGTCAAAGCCGTCGATACCGCGTTCGGCGGCGATGTCGGCGATGGTGCGTCCGGCATGTTGCGGCAGGTCGGGCGAGATCGAAATGCGGATCGCGTCCCAGTCCGGGATACGGCCGAAATTGTTGAGCCCTTCGGCATCAATGGCCGCGCGCAGGCGAGACCTGACGGTGTCGTCGCCGAGCCGGTCGATCATCGCGTCGACCCCGCCTTCCTGAAGCCATGGCGGAAACAGGTTTTTCAGGGGATTGCTGGCGGCCGTGTAAGGATAGATATCGCAATCGATCGGCACGCCGCCGCGCCGGGCGGTGGCGAGAAAATCCATCGCTTTGGCCGCGCCGCCCCAGTTGTCGGTGCCGGATAGCTTCATATGAACGATCTGGACATGCACGTGGATTTGTTCGGCGAACTCCATCGCCTCCTGCAGTGAATCGAAGACGGTGTTGCCCTCGTCGCGCAGATGGGTGAAGTAGCGCGCGCCCTGTGCGGCAAGCGATTGCCCGAGAGCGACCATTTCGTCGACATCGGAATACGATCCCGGCGCGGTGAACAGCCCGGACGACATGCCAAGCGCGCCTGCGTCCAGCGCCTCGCCCAGCAATGAGCGCATATGAGCCAACTCGGCTTCCGTCGGCGGCCTGTCTTCCATCCCCATCGCCATAAGCCGCAGCGTGTTGTGGCCGACTAAATGCACCGTGTTCACCGACAGGGCGGGATACTGGTCGAGATAATCCCGGAAAGTCGTTGCCCGGAAGTTCAGCCACGGCGCGCTCGGGCTCAGATAATCGGCCAGCGCATCGACCTTGTCGGGCAGGGCGGGCGCGCATGAATAGCCGCAATGGCCGATCACCTCGGTCGTCACGCCCTGGCGGATCTTGCTTTCGGCCTGCGGCATCAGGGGCAGCGTCCAGTCCGAATGGGTCTTGATGTCGATAAAGCCCGGCGCGACGACTTTGCCGGTGGCGTCGATTATGTCCGCGCCGCTCGTCGAAATAGCATCGCCGATTTCGATGATGCGCCCGTCCGCGATGGCGATATCTGCCGCGATTCCGGGTGCGCCGGTACCGTCGATGACATGGCCGTTCCGTATGACGATGGCGTCGGTCACGTGTTTTCCCCTGTTGTTTCCCGGGCAGCGAGCGCTCTGCGCGTTTTCCCTTCACGGTAAACAATATAATACGATGCGCCAAAGATCACCGCTGCGCCAACCCAGGTCCACAAATCGGGCAGTTCGGAGAACATGATCCAGCCGATGGCGGTGGCGAAGATCATGCGCGAAAACTGGAACGGCTGCACGATGCGCGCGTCGGCGGCCGAGACCGAAAGCGTAAAGCAGTAACCGCCTATGCTGCTGACCACCCCGATACCGACCACGATAGGCCATTGTTCGGCGGTCGGTGTAACCCACAGGAACAGGGCCGGAACGAGCGCCAGCGGCATCATGCCGAGATTGGTCCAGAGCGTGATGGCCTCGGCGCTGTCACGGCGTGCAAGTATCTTGATGGTCGTATTCGATCCCGCATGCATGAAGGCGGTCATCAGCGCAGCTGCGGAGGCCAGCGTGACCTCGATTATGCCCGGCCGCATGACGATCAATGCCCCGGCGAACCCGACGAAGCACGCGATCCAGCTATGAATGTCGGATTTTTGCTTAAGGACGACGACGGCGAGCAGGATCGTAAATAGAGGAATCATATATTGCAGCGCATAGACATCGGCGATCGGCATGCGGGCGAGCGCATAGAACAGCATCACCATCGCGCCATAGGCAAACAGGACGCGCAGGATATAAACCGGCATCTGGCTGCGATCCGGCAAACCGACACCCTGGCGGCGGACGATCGGCACCAGGACGATCAGGGCAATGAGGTTGCGGAAAAACACCAGTTCCATGGTCGGGATTTCGCCCGACAGTTCGCGCACCATCCCACCCGAAATCGAACTGATCAGCGTCGCCATGCACATCCAGAATATGCCGGCCGCGGGCCCTGTTTTAAGCATTACGCCAATGTCTCCCTGTCGGGGTGATGTTTACATCAATCGACGTATGCGCGAAATGATCGGCGCTGGGCTATTGGCGGGACAGACGGGTTCGGTGCTATTCTTCACCGGCAAAATTGCCGGAATAAGAAACACAGGATTGGGGAACCGAGAAATGGCCCATGCGAGCGTTAACGGCACGAAACTTTGGTATCAAACCAGCGGTTCGGGGATACCTTTGCTCCTGCTCCCCGGCTTGGGGATGGACCATACCTATTACCGGTTTGCGGCGCCGCTTCTTGCCGACACGGCCACGGTTGTCCTCATCGATCCGCGCGGGATCGGGAATTCCCAGAAAGACGACCCGGCAGAGGTGACTTATTCGGCGGAATTGTGGGCCGATGATTTTGCCGCTCTTGCCCAGGATATGGGTCATGACAGGATCGCCGTTCTCGGTTCTTCGCTCGGCGGCTCGATGGCGCTGGCGCTGGCGCTGCGGCATCCGGCGCTGGTCCGCGGTTTGATCGTGATCGGTGGATTTTCGGAACTCGACAGGGCGATGGAAACGAATTTTGCGCTGCGTAAAAAACTTGTCGCAAAACTCGGCATGGGCGAAGAGCTCGCCGATTTCATGGGTCTGTCGACCATGACGCGGGAATTCATGGATACCGACGAGGGGTATGCCGTGATGCAGGCGAACCAGGCGAACATCCGGCACAATTCGCCCGAACTCTATACCGCTTTCCTCAATTCCATTCTTTCCTGGGGCCGGCGTTTGCCGGGTCAGGAGAACGAGCCGCTTTATACCGATCTCATCGCCGCGATCGATTGCCCGACGCTGGTGATCGCGGGTGACAACGACTATTTTATTCCCGCATCGTTTAGCAAAATAATTGCCAATGCCATTCCCGGCGCCAAATATGCCGAAGTGCATGATGGCGGTCATATCCCGTTTATCGAAAAGCCGCAGGACACGGCAGCACTGGTTCGGGATTTCCTCGCGACGCTCGACTAACGCGGCTTTGCCCCTTAGCGCGGCGCGGCCAACGTGCTATACGCTCGCCGGAAATGAGTGACGCAGAACCCGATACAGATACCGGCAGCGATTCAGGCGCTGACGGCGAAACCCGCGATTTTATCCGTGACCGGATTCGTGAAGACTTGGCTAACGGTGCCGTTGAGGCCGTTGTCACCCGATTTCCGCCCGAGCCCAATGGTTATCTGCATATCGGGCATGCGAAATCGATCTGCCTCAATTTCGGCATAGCCACGGAATTCGGCGGGCAGTGCAACCTGCGTTTCGACGATACCAACCCGGCGAAAGAAGATCAGGAATTTATCGATGCGATCCAGGCGGATGTTGCCTGGCTTGGGGTCGGCTGGGATGGCAACGTCAAATATGCGTCCGACAATTTTGAACAGCTTTACGGCTGGGCCGAACAATTGATCGGCGATGGCAGAGCCTATGTCGACGATTTGTCGCCCGAACAGATGCGCGAATACCGCGGCACACTTACCGAGCCGGGGCGCGACAGCCCGCGTCGTGGCCGGGACGTCGATGAAAATCTCAATCTGTTCCGCCGTATGCGGGCAGGTGAATTCCCCGACGGCGCCCGTGTGTTGCGCGCGAAGATTGACATGGCGTCCGGCAATATCAATTTGCGCGATCCGGCACTGTACCGGATTATCCGAGCGCCTCATCCACGTACCGGCGATGCCTGGTGTATCTATCCGACCTATGATTTCGCTCACGGCCAGACCGATGCAATCGAAGGCGTCACCCATTCACTGTGCACCCTGGAATTCGAAGGTCACCGCCCGCTCTATGACTGGCTGATCGACAATCTGCCGGTGCCGGCGCGGCCGCGGCAGTATGAATTCTCGCGGCTGAACCTGACCCACACGGTGCTGTCCAAACGCTGGCTCACACAGCTGGTGACGGACGGGCGGGTTTCCGGATGGGACGATCCGCGCATGCCGACCGTATCGGGTCTGCGGCGGCGTGGCGTACCGGCGTCGGCAATTCGCGATTTTATTGGCCGGCTCGCGATTTCCAAGAATGAAGGCGTTGTCGAGGCGGCGATGCTGGAACATTGCATACGCGATCCGCTCAACGATACCGCGCCGCGGCGCATGGCCGTCCTGCGCCCGCTGAAAATCGTGATCGAGAACTATCCTGAAGGGCAGGTCGAGGAAGTCGACGCGGTCAACAACCCGCGTGACGAGACGGCAGGCACGCGCAAGGTGCCGTTCAGCCGTGAAATCTATGTCGAGCGCGACGATTTCATGGAGGACGCGCCCAAGAAGTTTTTCCGCCTCAGTCTGGGCCGGGAAGTTCGCCTGCGCGCCGCCTATTTCATCACCTGCACCGATGTTGTCAAGGATGACGCCGGTGAGGTGGTGGAACTGCGCTGCACCTACGACCCCGAAACCCGCGGCGGCGATTCGCCGGACGGGCGCAAGGTAAAGGGGACGCTGCATTGGGTGTCCGCGCGCCATGCGGTTGAAGCGGAAGTACGGCTCTACAATCCGCTCTTTTTGGAAGAAAATCCCGGCGCGGCGAATGATCTCCTGTCGGTTCTGAATCCGGAATCGCTGGAAGTATTGACCGGCTGCAAGCTGGAACCGTCTCTGGCTGATTTCGGTGCGGCCGATATCGGCGCGGGCGAGGTCGTGCAGTTCGAACGGCTCGGTTATTTCTGCATGGATCAGGATTCGACAGTGGAGGAGCCGGTCTTTAACCGAACCGTGGGCTTGCGGGATTCGTTTGCCAAGGCGATGGCAAAAGGCTGATCCCGCCGGGGCCGGTTTATCCCCGCAAAGCAATCAGCTGATCGCGATATCCCGATGGATCGACGGTCACGTCGATCAGGGTCGGGCCCTCGGCGGCGAAAACTTCCGCCAGGGCCGCGTCCAGCGGATCGGCCTCTCCGACACTCCACGCCTTACATCCCATCCCGCGCGCCACCGCGGCGAAGTCGGCCTTCGGGTATCGCACGCCCAGCGGCGGGCGTTGCTGGCGCTGCTGTTTTATATCGATCAGCGATAGCGCGGAATCGTTCAGCACGACGACCGTCAGCGCGGCGCCGAGGCGCGCGGCGGTCGACAATTCGGCAAGGCACATCATCATGCCACCGTCACCGGTCAGCGCGACCGCATGGCGGTGCGGCTGTTCGAGCCAGCTTGCCAGCGCCGCCGGCACCGCGAATCCCATCGACGACAATCCGTTCGATTTCATCGCGCCATGCGGCAATGTCGCGGGCCAGCGCGCCATGGCGGAGAACATATGCGCGCCGGCATCGACCGCGAGCCGCGTGCCTGCCGGTGCCGCTGCGGCGACCGCGTCGACGACGCTGTCCGGTGACCACCCGGTCGAGCTGGCGTTGTTTTCCACCGTTTCGCGGATGTGGGATTTCAGATCGGCTATTTCGCCGCCGGACCACGCGCCCGCGGTGGCGGTGTTTGCCAGACGTCCGGCGCTGACAGCCACCGGACCGGCGATTTCGGCATCGGCTTCGAACGGCCAGGCAAGTCCGCCGGTTTCCGACAGCACGACGACCGGGGCCGCGTAGTTCCATTTGCCGGGGATGATCTCGACCGGATCGACACCGCAAAATACGATCAGGTCGGCGGTACCGAGGACGGCGCCGTCGAGTTTGGCGCCGGTGAACAGGCCCACATTGAGCCGATTATCCTCCGGGACGACACCTTTCGCCTTGTAGGTGGTCATGACCGGGCCGCCGAGCGCCCGGGCGACCGCGTTCGCGGCCGCCGCGCGGTCTGCGGCGCGGCACTGGTGGCCGACGATCAGGGCCGGGCGTCTCGCCGTAGCCAGAAGGGCGGTTGCCCGCTCAAACGCGTCTTCGTCAATGCCGCGCGCCGGCGAGGGGACAATGACCGGCTCGGTGCGGATTTCGGCGCCGGCATCCCGCGCGGACAGATCGATATGAACCGGTCCCGGCGGTTCCGCCGCCGCAAGACTAAACAATTCGGCGAATTCCGCTGCTCCGTTTTCAGGGGTCAGCCGCCGTTGCGCCTTGGAAATGGGGGCAAACAATGCCTGCTGATCGAAAACCTGGTGCGGCGGCGCCACGGCGCTTTCGTCATGGGCATCTGTGATCACGATGACCGGCGCGCGTTCGAGCGACGCATAGGCAATGCCGTTGACCACGCTGGCGGCCCCCGGCCCGATCCCGGTCAGGACGACCCCGGGCACGCCGGTCAGCTCGCCGGTGACGGCGGCCATGATCGCAGCCGCGGTTTCAGTCCGGCACAGAACGAATTCAATGCCGGCACGCGATGCCGCATCGATAAGATCGAGACTGGAGCCGCCGCCGGGGACACCGAAAATACGTTTGACGGCGTTGGCGGCCAGCGTGCTGGCGATTGATTCCGCCAATGTAATTTGTGTGTTCACGGGTCCATCATGCGTTTGATTTAGAATCGATTTGCGCCCAAGCTTTACGGCACCATGGAGCAATCAGCCAGTCCAAAATCCAGCGGCCACTGGACGCCGTATTTCGTTTCTAGCGACACGCTGGAAACCCGCAAGATTGTCGGCCAGAATCTTGTCGCCCATTCGCTGGAACACCGGTCGCCGCAAAAGCGGCCGGTCACCGTGCGATTCCGCACCGCGTCGCTCGGCACGCTCACCTTTCATGAAATGGCCTATTCGATGTTCGGCGGGGGCGAAGCGACAATTCACGCGCCCAAAATGGAGAATATCTACCTGTGCGAGATCAATCTGGCGGGGGAAATGGCGGTCGGCCAGAAGATCGCGAACACGCCGTTCCGGCCGGGCGAGATCTATATGATCAACGCCAATGTCCCGCACGCGAAGATATGGCGAACCGACGGGCGCCAAATGATGATCAGGATTCATCAGACCGATATGGAAGCCGCGCTGGAAAGATTGACCGGAATGCCGGTGCGCGAACCGTTGGTGTTCGAACCGGTGCCGCAAACGATTTCAGATGGTGTCGAGACGCTTTGCCGAATGATCGAGATCATGGGCAGGGACCTTGAACGCGAGGGATCGATTTTCTCCGGTCTTGACGGGGGCGGTGCGACACAGATTCTCCTGGACCTGATGCTCAACACGTTGCCCAATAATTATTCACACCTGCTGTCGAGCCCCGCCCCGCGGCTCCGGCCGCGTCACGTCCGCCACGCCGCGGAATATATTCACGGCCATGCGACCGGTGCCGTCAGCCTTGACGATCTGGTACGGGCGAGCGGCGTCAGCAAGCGGTCTCTCCATGCCGGGTTCAGGAAATATTATGGCGTGTCGCCGATGACTTATTTACGGAACGTTCGCCTCGATCGTGCCCGGCTGAGCCTCAAACAGCAGGGTACCGGAGATATTTCGGTAACCGAAGTCGCACTCGACTGCGGGTTTTCACATCTCAGCAAATTTGCCCACGCCTACCGGGACAGATTCGGCGAATTACCGTCAGTTACCCTCAGAAGCGCCTAAATAATGGCGAAATAAGG
>Ga0302127_10002465_pt1 | contig 11186 bp, 5 predicted proteins | sample CB4_SCM_MG_FD_204452 | JGI IMG/M metagenome (GOLD analysis project Ga0302127, IMG submission 204452) | Marine microbial communities from Western Arctic Ocean, Canada - CB4_SCM | ecosystem: Environmental > Aquatic > Marine > Oceanic | place: Canada: Western Arctic Ocean | collected 2017-09-24
ATCCACGACTGCCACGGATTTTTCTCCGGCAATTCAAACGTATCCGTCGCATACGGCCCCGTGGCCAAGCCGGGCTGGATACTCGTCTCCACCGCCTGCTTCCATTTCGCCGGCCCACCGCGTGCCAGTGCCAAGAGGTTGGGTGGGGCACCGGCCTTGTTCACAGCGGCAACCACCTTTGCAAAGCCATCCATCTCCCCGCGCTGACCCTTCCAAATAAGCACCTGCAATTTTAGCGCCTTGTTCGCCGCCGGAATGCGAAGCCGAAGATGTTCACCATCGTCCAAATCCCAAAGCCCCGAGCCGCCCAACACCGCCGCGCAGACGACCGTGCCCTTCGCGGTTTTCACAAAAACAATGTCCTTGTTGCCCGCCAAGTGCATCGCACCACTTTCGCCGCGCGCCACTTGCATTACGATTTGGCTCTGGCTCGGCGCCACGTGCAGATTGCGGATGAACACATCTTTGCCGTGCAGCGAAGGTGATTCAAATACGCCACGCGCGCCGACGGTGTACGACAGCACCACGCGATTTCCATTCACATACAAACCTTTGTAATGCGCCCAATCGCGCGGCAACGGCCCGTACGGTTTTTTGTCCAGCCCCTTCACGCGCGCGTCATCCGCCCACTTGCCCTTGGGACTGCGCCAGCCGGGGCCGACGGGATTGGTAAACAACTGCGTGCCCGTGATGGACGCGTGGGCGTTGTGACGACCGTCGAAGGCGATGCCGTGCCAATCAATAAAGCCGCCGGTCCAGCCCGCGGCGCAGTTCATTAAATCCGTGTCGTACAACATGAACGCGCTACCCTTGGAGACACCGCCCGCGCCGGCATCGAGCCGGACGGCAATGCCCTTGTTGACAATCCCCGCGCCGCGCACTTCCAGCGAGGTCGACAGGTACGGCCCATAATTCATCTCATCCCATTTGCCGGCAAAGACGTTTAGAACAATGAGTGAGGTTAAAAAAAGTGAGATTCGGATCATCATAATTGGTCTAGCGAGATTGTGTGGTCGCGGAACAAATTCGGCAAGCTCAAGTGAATACGGATTAGACAATCGGGCAGCCAACCTCGAACGCCCAATCGCCGGAGCCGCAATAGTTTGTCATCACATTCACCCCAATCATTTGGGATCGATGGATTCTGCTTTCTTCGGAGCAACCGGCTTAGGCGGAAGCACAGTAAGCCAAAGGTGTGCGGTCTTTGGGATGATGAAATCCGGAAACCCTTGCGGGACACCATTGTTGACACTCGCGCTGGTGAGGGCGCAGGTGGCCGGCCGGACGATTTTGTCTTCGGCAGAAATCATAATGGCCAGCGGACCGTTGTGGAGCTTGGCGTCGTTATTGGCGATGAGTTTGAGGGTGGCGGTGCCTTTCTTTTCCATGATGACCGGCGCGGCGCTCACGCCTTTGGGCAACCCTTTTGCGGCGACGGTGAGTTTGCCTTTGTAGCCGTCGAGATAATTGACGGTCACTTTCACTTCGTTGGTGACGCCGGCGTTTATGGCGAATTGCGGCGCGGCGACGGTGGCGCTGAAGCTTGGTTCGGGTTGGTGAATTTTCAGCGTGTAAAAATATTCGCCGCCGCCTTTGCGCAACAGACTGCGGACGACCGCGCAATAGCGGCCATCGGCGGGGCCGGTCCAGTTGAGCAGCGGGTCACGGTTTTTGTTGGCGTCATCGTTGTTGGTGAGTTCTTTGCCGGCGGAATTCTCGACCGACAACCGCGCGTCCAGCAGGAAGCCGAGCGCAAACGAATCGATGTCCAGCCGATAGCGCGCGCCTTTCTTGGCGGTGAAGGCAAAGCGATCGATGTCGCCGGGCTTGTCGATGCGGCCGGAAAGTGTCGCGGGTGCCGCGAAAGATTGCGCGGTGGCGTTGGTGTCATTGGGCTCGCGCTCGGCCAACTGCGGCCACGGCGTCACCGGCAATCGCAGCGGGCCATTTGCAGCATCCACCGCTACAACGGTTTCGCGGCTGGAATTTTCGTTCGTGGCGGCGGAGTTGTTTTTCAGGTTCCAGCCAATCAACCCAACGCTGCCTTTCGTGCCGGCTGTCGCTCCGTGCGGCCATCCGTGGCGGATCCACGGGCCGTTGGTGAGGGTGAGGCGATAAACATGATTCGCGCCGCCGCTAAAACTAGATGTGCTATTGGCGGGAAACTTGAATGCGGCGACCTGCAACAGGAATTCGCCATCGCGGTCACACTGCCACACGAGACGCGGATCGAGCGAATGCGCGTCGTGATTGAAAGCGAGCTTCGCACCGCGCGCGTCGCGCAACATCATCAACGCGTCCATCGAAATACCGGCGGTGTAGGCATCAAGCTGCGCAATAAAAAACTGGCCGGCCTTGAGTTTGACGCGGTAGCTATCCACATCGCCGCTGCTCTGCAGTTTGCCGTGGACGACAGCCGGCAGCACGTCCACCGCCTGCGGCGAGAGCATCTCGTTGTTGGGCTCTTTTTCCGGTACGTCGGCCGCTTTGCCCACAAAAAAGACGCGCGGCGGCGCGGTGCCGTTGCTGTCAAAAAAACGCACGAGATGCGGCCCGGGCATAACGCCTTTTGCGACGGTGATTTTGAAAAATCCTTTTTTCTTCGCGTCAGCCACAATGGCTATGCCGGCATCATCAGTCCAGGTTTTCAGCGGCCATTGAAACTTGCCGCCGATTTGCGCGAGCGCCTCGCTGCTGCGCTGAGCGCCGATGGGAAAAAGCCAATCTACCTGCGGCGGCGCGGCGGCTGCCGTGAGTGAAAATAGGATTGCCGCGAAGGCCGCGCGGATCATCACGCGAAGAGTTCCTTGATGCGCGAGCCGCCATCCACCAACTGCACCGGCCGGCCGGTGGCGGTGTGCAGCACCTGATGCGGATCGATCCCCAGCTTATGGTAAAGCGACGCCGCGAAATCTTCCGGCGTATAAACATTTTCGGCGGCGTAGTAGCCCTTCGCATCGGTGGCACCGACGATTTGCCCGCGCGGAATGCCCGCCCCGGCCAATAGCACGCTCATCGCACCGGGCCAATGATCGCGCCCGCCTCGCTTGTTCACTTTGGGAGTCCGGCCAAATTCACCAAGGCAAACGACCATCGTGTCGTCCAATTGCCCGCGCACATCGAGGTCATTGATCAACGCCGCGAGGCCCTGATCCCAGCTGGTCATAAACTTGCCGTTGAGCGTCTTGAAAATATTTGTGTGATGATCCCAGCCACCGTAATAAACCGTGACGAACGACACGCCCACCTCCGTCAAGCGCCGCGCGAGTAACATCCGTTGGCCGAGCGAGTTGCGGCCATAAGCGTCGCGCACTTTGTCGTCCTCCTTCGAAATATCAAACGCCTTCTGCGCGGCGGTGGAGGTAATCAGGTCAACGCCCTGCGCGTTGAAGCGGTCGAAACTCACCGCCGGATCTTTCGCCACCTTATCGGTGATGCGCAACAGGGTATCGAGTTCACGGCGCAACACTTGCCGATTCTCCGCGCGGCTTTCGCTGATGCCCTGCGGCAAAACCACATCGCGCACCTTAAAACTTTTGTTGTTGGGATCCGCCTTAATCACAAAAGGCGCGTGCTCCGCACCCAGAAAATTCGGACCGCCCGATCGGGTCATCCGGCCGAGGCTCATGTAAGGCGGCAACCCCTTGATCACGCCGCGCTCGTAACTGGTCATCGATCCGAATGACGGATGAAACGTCACAAACGCGCCACAATTCACCGGCACCGGCGTCGGTCGACCGGTCATCATATAGTGATTGCCACCACCGTGGTTCGGATCCTTATGCCAGATCGACCGCACGATCGTCACCTTGTCCGCCACCTTCGCCAAGTGCGGCACCTTGTCACAAAAGCTCACCCCAGGCACACTCGTCTTCATAGCGCCAAATTCGCCGCGAATCTCTTTCGGCGCATCCGGCTTCGGATCAAAGGTTTCATAATGCGACGGCCCGCCATCGAGCCAAACCAGTATGCAATTAATCTTCTTCCCCGCCTGCGCCTCCCGCGCCCGCAATAAATCTGCCAACCCCAGGCCCATCATCCCGCCCAAACCGACCTGCAAAAAGTCCCGGCGACCCATTCCTGCGCAGTTGTATTTTCTCCTGTTCATCAAAAAATTAGCCAATTAAGACAAGGCATTTCGACGGATTAAAATTGAATTGAATTCACCTTGGCAGATTATTGTAAGTCACAAATGGTTAATGGTTAAACACAAACTCCGCTGAGTTGATGATCGCCCAGATGAAATCTTCGGTGGCGGTTCGGCGATTGTTTTCGCCATCTTCAGCATCTTTAGCATTGTTGTGGCCTTGGTAAAATTTTTCGACGAAGACAATTTCATTTTTGGTGGGACGGCGACTCAAGGCTGCGAGGTACACTTCATCCGCAATCTCGGCGACGGTCTTCTTGCTGTCGGCGAGGCGGCGGGCGCGGCCTTTGGCGTGGGTGATTTTTTTCTGCAACCCGTCACCGTGCATCAGATGCAGCGCTTGGATGATGGTGCCGGAGGTGTTGCGTTCGCAGGGGGGATCACTGCTGGAGTTGGGTCGCCCAAAGGCGTCCAGAAATTCACTGCTGATTTTGAAGTTCCACGTCTCGATCGCCCGCGCACCGGGCCACGTGGCGGCGAAGCTCGATGGCACGCCGGTCACGTCGTTGATAGCGTCCATTAGCACCTCGGCGCGAAGGCGGCGCAAATACATCCGCGAAAAATTTCGCGTGTCCGCGGTATTGGATTCGTTCGGAGTGTGGCTGAGTTGGTATAAACGGCTTTGCATCACGGTGCGAATGAGTGCCTTTTGATCGAATTTAATTTTGACAAAATGTGTTGCCAGCGCATCGAGCAACGCGGCGTTCATCGCGGGATTGGAAGCGCGAAGGTCGTCCACCGGATTTACCAAGCCGCGTCCGAAATATACACCCCATACTCGGTTCACCATTGCGCGCGCGAAAAATGGATTGTCCGGCCTTACAATCCAATCAACCAACGCCGCGCGCGGATCCGCACCAACCGCAACCTGGGCAGGCGGACCGGCAGGCGGCTTGGGCGCAAGGATGTTGCCGGTAACCGGATGTTTCACGCTGCCGCTGCCCCCGTGATAAAAAAATTCCGTGCCGCCGGAAATAGGCGGCGACACGCCCGAACCCTTGCGCTTCACCTGCGCGAAATAGGCGGCGAGTGAATAGAAATCCGACTGTGTCCATTTTTCGTTGGGATGATTGTGGCAACGCGCGCACTCCAGCCGCGTGCCAAGAAAGGCCTGGCTGAAAATTTTGGCCATCTCGTCGGGCGTCCGCTTGTCACGGTAAACCACCGCTGGCCCGAAGCGATGCGTGCTGCCGCTGGCGGTGATCATCGCGCGCGCAAATTGGTCCATCGGTTGATTGGCACGGAACGCCTCGCGCAACCATTGGTCGAGCACGTACACGCTCTTGAGCCCGGCACGATCTGGGTTGGGACGCACAAGGTCCGCCCATTTATTCGCCCAATAATCGCCATACGCGGGATGCTTCAGCAACCGCTCGATGAGGGCGCGCCGCTTGGCGGGCGACTTGGTTTTGTCATCAAGAAACGTGCGCGCTTCCTCGACCGTCGGCAGCCGGCCAATGGTATCCAGCGAGGCGCGCCGGAGAAATTCCGCGTCCGAACACAACTCGCTTGGCAGCAGCCCGAGCCGCTGAAACTGCGCGTAGGCCAGCTCATCAATAAAATTATTCGCCGGCAGCGCGGCGTAGTTTGCCGCCGGAATTTTCTTGGCCGCCGGCACCGTTACGCGCGCGATGGCGACCTGCCCCATGTACCGCACCACCAGCGTGCCTTCGCCGTTCATGCGGCCCACTGTCACGCGACCGGCCTCGTCCACGGCGACCATCTCGGTGTCGTTGGAAACAAACTTCGTCAGCGCCGTCACGTCGCGGCGGCTGTCATTTGAAAAATGCGCGGTGACCTTCAGGTGTTGCGTTTGCCCCATCCGATAAATGCGCGCGGCCGGTTCCACAGTCAAATGCGTGAGCAGCGGTTCGCCTTCGTGTTGATACGCCATGCCATCGCGGATCCATTGCCGCAGCACGCGATCGGAATTTGAGCCGGGTTTGATACGCTGCCCGCCCTCGTGCGGCATGGCGAGCGTGGCTTTTTTTACGATGAGACTTTCCGAAGGGAAGGCCGGGAACACGCGGCGCCCGTGGGCATCGGCCGTGATTTCGCGCCAGTCCTTATGGGTGTCGTACGCAAACACCGAGAGTTGGAAGCCATGTTGCCCTCCCGCCTTGGCGTGGCATGAGCCCGCGCTGCAGCCGGCCTTGCTGAGAATCGGCAGCACGTCCTTGATGAAACTGATTTTGCCTTTCGGCTCGGCCGCAGCTTCTGCCTTGAGCGTGGCGGTGAGCCGATTGTTTTGCCAAATGAACACGTCGCCCGCGTGGTTGCCGGCGACGACCGTTTTGGTATCGGCTGAGGTCGCGATGCTGTGCAGCCGCCCACTTGCGCCGGCAAGTTTGCGTTCCTTTGCCGTGCCCGAGCGTTGCGCGCCGTCGTGGGGTTTGATGTCTGTAAAAATCCGTGCAAGGCCATCCTCACATGAGGTTACCAACGCCTTGTCGTCGGGCGTCCAGCGCAGCGCCGTCACGCCGCCCTTGTGGTTACGAACTTCTGTCAGCTTTTGTTTCGACTGCAAATCCCAAACTAACATTTCATGATCCGCGCTGCCCGTGGCTAACTGCTTGCCGTCGCTCTTAAATGCTACCGCGTACACCGCACCGTGATGCCCCTCCAGCGTGGCGGTGGCGTTTTTGTCCGCGACGCTCCACACCTTCGCCGTTTCGTCCGCACTGGCGGTGGCGATTTGTTTTCCATCCCGGCTCAGTGCGAGCCCGTAAACTGTATCTTGGTGCGCCTGCCAATTGCTGGCCGGTTTGCCATCGGCAACCGACCACGTTCGCACGTGACCGTCGTCCGCTGTGAAGAGGGTGGTGTTGTCCGGTGAAAATACAATCGCCGTGACGCGACCCGCAAAGCCGGTCAACTCGCGCGCGAGTTTCCACTCCGTGTTCCATAAACGCACCGAACGATAGCCTCCGCTGGCCAACCATTTGCCATCTGCGCTCCACGCTAGCGACTGCACCGCATCGCGATGGCCGGTGAGCGTGGCAATGCGTTTATTTTTGGCCGTGAGATCGTGAATGAAAATCGTGTTAGCCCGCGCCAGCGCCAGCCGTTTACCATCGGGGGCAAGTGTCACGGCCAGCGCTGGGGTGTAACTGGGTGGTAATTTGCCAAGCTTCGCGGGAGCCGGCCGCGGTTTATCCTTTAATGCTGTGGCGTCCCACGGTGCGCCGGCGTTCACCCAATTCTCCAGCATGCTGATCGCCCGTGGCGTCAGCTGCCCTTTCGGCGGCATGTGCGGATCCGAGCCGGTTTGGATGACTTGAATGAGCCGACTGGCCGGGGCCTTGCCGGGGATAATCGCTTTGCCCTCATCGCTGCCGCGCAACAATCCCGCGCGCGTGGTGAGATCCAGCCCGCCTTTTTCCTTTTCCGGGTTATGACAGGAGAAGCAATTCGCCTTGAGCAACACCATCGCCTCCGGCGTGCCCGCCAACAGCGGACCGACCAGCAGCAATAGGGTGTAAATCGCAGCTTTCATTTTCCTACCACAGAGACACAGGAACCACGGAGATTGTTCAATTTAATTCCTTTGTGCGCTTTGTGTCTTTTTCGTATAAATTCATTTTACTCGGCGCAGCATGAGCAGCCTAAATTCCAACGCCGTTTTGCCCGGGATTTCCAGAGCCTTGAGCGTGAGGGTGCCCTTGCCTTGCTTCAGGCTGAGGGTGCCCATCTCAATCGGTTTAAAATCTTTCACGTAGGATTCCATGCGTTGCACGCGATCATTTTCGTGGCCGCGCGCCGGCACATCATGTGGCTTGCGCAGTGTCACCACGGCTGCACTGCCGTACCCTTTCAATTTTCCTTCCGGCGTTTTGTAGCTCATGCCGTAAGCCAACTGCACCCGCGCGCCCTCGTCGCCTTTCGGCACGGCGTAATGGAGCGTCACCGCATAACGACCGGTGGCGCCCACTTCGACCGGCCAAGTGATCTTGTCGTCCTTCGAGGTCCAGTTGGAAAAATAAGAACAGTTGGGAAATTTATTGGAACGCTTGATGCCGCCATGAGGAGTGCCGTCGCGCGCCGGGATCTGTGTCCATTTATAATCCGGAGGCGCGATCACAAACGGCCGCGTGTCTTCGCCCAGCTCGGCCAACACCGTCTTCTTCCAGTGCGCCACTTCCTTGCGCAGACGCTCAGCCACCGTGGACTGCGCCGCGCTAATGTCTTTGCCCTGCCCCGGATCCGCCACCATATCGAAGAGCTTGCCCTGATGATCGAGCCGATACCGCTGCGTGCGCGCGCTCACCTTGCCCCTCCAATTATTGATGATCGTGCGATCTTTCCAAACCGCCTTCTGCCCGAGCAGCAAGGGCTTGAGACTGCGGCCATCCAAGGGCTTTTTGCTGGCCACCAAAACGCCCGCGCAATCCGCCAAGGTCGGCAACAGATCCATCACCGAGGCGATCGGCTTCACGAAGGTGCCCGCCTTTACCCGCGCCGGCCAACGCACCAAGAGTGGCGAGCGCACACCGCCTTCGTCCGTCGAGCCTTTGCGGCCTTTCATGCCGCCGTTCCAACGCACGCCGTTCGGGCCGTTGTCGTGAAAGAACACCACGATCGTGTCATTGGCCACGCCCATTTGATCGAGCTTCTTCAACAGGCGACCGACATTCCAATCGATGTTCTCACACATCGCCAAGGCACACCGCAAGTGCGGTAGGTTTTCCCGGCGCGGTTCGCGGTTGTGCAGCTTGATGTCCTTATCCTTAAACTTCTCCCACCAACGGTCCGGCACCTGCATGGGCGAATGCGGCGTGTTGTAGGGCAGATACGCGAAGAACGGTTTGCCTGCCTGGTGACTGCGCTCCATGAACGCCATGGCTTGGTTGGTAAAATCGTCGATGCAAAAACCTTCGCCCTGCACAATGCGGCCATTGTGCTCCAGCGGCGGGCTGAAGTAATCGCCCCAATGGCCGGAGCAAAAGCCGTAATACTCCTCAAACCCGCGGCCATTCGGATGATACGGATACTGCATGCCGTTGTGCCATTTGCCGAAAGCGCCCGTGGCGTAACCACCCGCCTTGAAAGTATCGGCGATGGTGAGCTCATCGAGGTCCATGCGCTCGCCCCCGGCCGAGGTGCTGTACACGCCACTGCGCACATGATAGCGGCCGGTGAGAAATTCCGCGCGCGTGGGCGAACACACCGCACAGACAAAGAAACGATCAAACCGCGCCCCATCCCGCGCCAGCGAATCAATATGCGGCGTCGCCAAATCCGTGTTGCCATTCAGGCTGAGATCGCCCCAACCTTGATCGTCCGTGAGGATGACGACGATGTTGGGCGGCTTCGCCTGTGCTAATCCACAAAGGAATATGGAGAGAAAAAGTATGGTACGCTTCACTCGCGAAGCATTGCGAATGAATCGCCAATGAGCAAAGAAAATTTACTGGTTATCCCAGAGGGCCCGGGCATCGCCGGCCTCGTGTTGGAAACCGATGTGACTCACCGGCAGCCGTCCGGCATGGCCATCGGCGAAGATGGCGCTGGCGCGTCCGTGATGGCGGTTGAGCATTCGCACCGGGGCTTGCCGGGCGGGCTGCCATGAGGGTGCGGAAGGCACAGCGAAACGCGCGCGCTCGGACACGTTTATTTCGCTGGAAATTTCTTCGCGCCACAAATTGGGGTTCGTTTCCTCGGGGTTGGCCACTGGCCCGGCGTCGCCTATCACCACCGTCTGCGTTGGCTTCAGCACTTGCCCGATGGTGATGTCGCGATTGGCAAGCAAACGGTTGTACGCCAAGCCGCCGTGCGTGCCCGCGCGGCATTCGGGGCAATGCCACGGTTGATGTTCATCAGAATAGATGCCCAGCAACTCGGTCCACAATAATTCGGCGGAATTCTTTTTATCGGCCTCACCCGAACGCGGTTGACTGAAGGGTACCAGTCGACCGTCGTTATCCTGCGAGTACTGAATGAATGCCTCACCGAGCTTGCGGCAATTTTCGAGGCACTGCGTAGCGGCAGCTCGATGGCGTGCCTTGAGGAGAGATGGAATAATGAGACCGGCGAGCAGCCCGACCACCGCCAACACAATCACCAATTCCACCATGGTAAATCCATGGCGCGCATGAGAATTTGGCATACGGCGCAGGCTGGGTGGCATCGGGGAAAGGGTACATCACTTTTTTAGTTAGTCAACCGAAACGGTTCAACTTTGTGTAAAAAACAGCGCGGTGCCGGTTAATTTCGGTGGAATCTTTGGGAAACGTCCCGTTTGGCTGTTTTTCGCCTCAACAACCTCATCGAAAAAGTGAACAGGGCGCGAACAACCAGTTAGTCATCTTCCTTCTCAATCTTGATTTCCAACCCCGGCATCACCCGCGGCATCAGCCAGCTGCTCACTTTGCTGACCATCGCCGGCAAGGCATCCGGATCGGTTTCAGCATCAAAGACGTGATCGCAGTTTTCGATGACGAATAATTCCTTCGGATCATTGGCCTGCTCGAAGAGCTCGCGCGATTCCTCAATCGGCACCACGTCATCCGTCGTGCCGTGCACCAGCAACCACGGCACCTTCACGCTGGCGGCAAGGCCGATGACCGTACCGATTGTATTCATGTCATCCACAAACGATTGCGAAAGCGGACAGTCCTCCTTGCCCCACATATGACCCGTGTCCGGCGTCTCCTCGCCAAATTCGGTCTCAACAAATTTCTTGGTGTGCACCATGCCCGCGAGCGACACGAGCAACTCAATGCGGTCATCAGTGACCGCGCGCTTGACGCCCACCGCGCCACCGAGGCTGTGGCCCACGTACGCGATCTGCCGACCTTGCGCGTGCAGAGCGTCGATGATCGCGCCGAGGTCTTCCACCTCTTTGGTGATGCACGAATCTTCAAAGCTCCCCTCCGAGCCGCCATTGCCGGAAAAAGAAAAACGCAGTGTCGGAATGCCCGCCATCGCGAGGCTTGCCGCCAGCGCGATCACAAAAGGGCGATCCATGTTCGCCGTCACACCATGGCCGATGACCACGGTAAACGGGCTCTTAGATTTTGCAGCATGAAAAGCGTAGTCC
>Ga0302127_10002472_pt1 | contig 11171 bp, 9 predicted proteins | sample CB4_SCM_MG_FD_204452 | JGI IMG/M metagenome (GOLD analysis project Ga0302127, IMG submission 204452) | Marine microbial communities from Western Arctic Ocean, Canada - CB4_SCM | ecosystem: Environmental > Aquatic > Marine > Oceanic | place: Canada: Western Arctic Ocean | collected 2017-09-24
GCCTTCGTCAAACTGAAAGAGGGAGAAAAGATCACGGAAGATGAGATGAAAACTTTCCTTGCAGACAAGCTTTCCAAGATAGAGATGCCCTCGCGGATCGAGTTCCGTCTCGAGCTACCCAAAACCATCATTGGCAAACTGTCGAAAAAAGAACTGGTAGCCGAAGAGGTGGAAAAGCACAAAGGGTCTAGTACGTCATGAATGACGGAACCGGTGATATGTTGACAGTCACCGAGCTCGCCCGGGAGCTCGGGATCACCCCTCGGGCGATGCGTTTTTATGAAACCAAGGGCCTGGTAAATCCGCGCCGGGCGGGCACTACCCGAATCTATACCCACCGGGAACGTGGCCGGCTACAACTTATTCTGCGCGGCAAGCGCCTGGGATTCAGCCTCACTGATATCGGCGAGTATCTTGATCTGTACGATGCCGACCCAGCTCAGCATGACCAAATTCTGATGTTGCTGGAAAAGGTCAACACTCGTATTACGGCACTGGAAGTACAAAAAACTGATCTTGACGCGACGCTGGAAGAGCTTGCCAGTGTTCGCAAGCAGGCCCTGATCGCGCTTGATGAAGAGCCGGTCCGGGTGGCAGCTGGCAGCTGATACCTTAGTTATTGAATACTGAATTATCGATCACAACCTGTTATCGATTTCCAAAGGAGTTTCTGAATGAAAGACATCGTTATAGCTGGCTACATGCGGTCCCCTTTTCACTTTGCCACTAAAGGCGGGTTAGCCAAGGTACGTCCGGACGATCTTGCTGCCCACGTAGTCAAGGCCCTGATCGAACGCACTGGGGTCAACCCCGATGAAATCGAGGACCTGATCCTCGGCTGCGCCTTTCCCGAAGGCGAACAGGGCCTCAACATGGCCCGGCTGGTAGTGCTGATGGCTGGCCTGCCGATTTCCGTTGCCGGCACCACCGTCAACCGCTTTTGCGGCTCATCCATGCAGGCTATCCATATGGCCGCTGGCGCCATTCAAATGGGTGCGGGTGATGTCTTTATATGCGCCGGGGTCGAATCTATGAGTCGTGTGCCGATGTCAGGCTTTAATCCGATGCTGAATCCTGCACTGTGCCAAAGCATGCCGGCAGCTTATATGTCCATGGGCGAGACTGCCGAGAACGTCGGCCGTGAGTATCAGATCAGCCGGGAGGAGCAAGAAGTCTTCGCTGTCGCCAGTCAGCAAAAAGCCGGTGATGCACAGTCACAAGGTCGGCTGGCTGGTGAGATAGTGCCGATTGAGGTTAATGGCAGCACCATTGATGCTGATGGCTGTCTGCGTCCGACTACCGACCTTGAAGGGCTGGCCGGCCTGAAACTGGCTTTCGATGAGAACGGTAGCGTAACTGCCGGTACCGCCTCACCGCTGACCGATGGTGCCGCAGCGACGCTGGTCTGCTCGTCCGATTACGCCAAGGCGAACGGTCTTGAGCCAATGGCCCGCATCGTCAGTTTTGCAGTCTCGGGTTGCAAGCCCGAGACCATGGGACTTGGCCCGATATTCTCCTCCCGTAAAGCGCTGGCACGTGCCGGTATCAGTGCCACTGATCTAGATGTGATCGAGATCAACGAAGCTTTCGCAACTCAGTCTATCGCCTCGATACGCGACCTGGAGTTGGACTCGACCAAGGTAAACATGGATGGTGGCGCGATCGCCATTGGCCACCCGCTGGGCGCAACTGGCGCACGGATCACGGGCAAAGCGGCCCAGGTCCTGCAACGCGAGGGAGGTCGCTATGCCCTATCGGCCCAATGTATCGGTGGGGGCCAGGGTATTGCCACCGTGCTTGAGGCTGCCTGAATGTCATCTATAGAAAAAATGGCTGTTATTGGCTCAGGTGTCATGGGTTCGGGCATTGCCGCCCAGGCAGCCAACGCCGGGATGGACGTAATCCTGCTCGATATCCTCCCCAAGGAAGGGTCGGACCGGGACGCGATCGCAAAAGGCGCTATCCAACGGATGCTCAAAACCAGCCCAGCGCCACTGATGCACCAACGCAATGCGAAACGGATCCGGCCTGGCAATGTTGAGGATCACCTGGAGTGGCTTGCCGAGTGCGATCTTGTGATCGAAGTCGTTATTGAGAACCTTGAAATTAAGCAAGCGCTGTACCGCAAGATCGACCAACATCGCAAGGCCAGTGCGATCGTCACCTCCAACACCTCGACCATTCCGCTCGCCCATCTTGTCGAAGGCATGGGCGAGGATTTTCGCCAGCATTTTGCTGTGACTCACTTCTTTAATCCACCACGCTACATGCGGCTACTGGAGCTGGTCGCTGGACCTGATACCCGTCCTGAGGTTGTCTCCACCCTGCGGGATTTTGGTGACCGCATGTTGGGTAAATCGGTAGTGGACTGCAAGGATACTCCGGGTTTTATTGCCAACCGAATTGGCATCTTGTGGATGGGAGTTGCCGTGCGCTTTGCTTTTGAGGACGGCCTCACTGTCGAAGAAGCCGACGCGATAATCGGCAAGCCCATGGGCATTCCCAAGACCGGAATATTCGGCCTACTGGATCTCGTCGGCATAGACCTGCAGCCGCACGTGGAAAGTTCGATGCTGGCAACACTTCCCGAGGTCGACATGTATCGCGACATCCACCGGCCCAGCGCCTTTATCGAAAAGATGATTGCGCAAGGCTCTACCGGACGCAAAGGTAAAGGCGGCTTTTATCGCCTCAACCGTGCCGGTGGCAAAAAGGTGAAAGAAGCGCTGGATCTTAAGACCGGTGAATATCACCCAGCCAACCAACCCTCGCTCGCTAGCGTTGAAGCCGGGCGCAAGGGACTGCGTGCTCTAGTGGAACACCCTGACCGTGGTGGCCAGTACGCCTGGCGGGTGCTTTCGCATACCTTAAGTTATGCCGCCGCGCTGGTACCGCAGATCGCGGATCACATTCACGCAGTCGACGAGGCCATGAAAAATGGTTACGCCTGGAAATGGGGCCCATTCGAGCTGATCGACAAACTCGGCCCACAATGGTTTGCAAAACAACTGACCGAACAAGGCATGGCGGTACCGCCATTGCTGCAACAGGTGGGTGAAGGCAGTTTTTACCAAGTAGAAAACGGCAAACTGCAGTATTTTGGCACCGATGGTAGCTACCACAATGTAGACCGCGCTGATGGCGTGTTGCTGCTGGCAGACATCAAGAGAGCTGGGGAACGCATCGATGGCAACCGTTCGGCCAGTCTGTGGGATATCGGCGACAAGGTGCTATGCCTGGAATTTCACTCTAAGATGAATGCCATTGATGAGGGCATCATGGCGGTAGCCTCCAAGGCACTCAAAATTATCCCAGCGCAGGGTTACCGGGCTTTGGTAATTCACAACGAAGGTACGAATTTCTCGGTGGGTGCCAATGTCGGCGTAGGTCTTTTTGCTGCCAATATCGCAGCCTGGCCCAAGATCACCGAGTCCGTAAAGCAGGGTCAGGATGTGTACAAGGCACTCAAGTTCGCCCCCTTCCCAGTGGTCGGCGCCCCGTCAGGCATGGCCCTTGGTGGTGGCTGCGAGGTCTTACTGCACTGCGATGCATTAGAAGCCCATGCCGAGACCTACATGGGCCTTGTCGAAGTGGGTGTAGGGCTGGTGCCGGCGTGGGGTGGCTGCAAGGAGATGCTGCTGCGCTGGAGTGAAAACCCAAGGCATCCCAAGGGACCAATGCCAGCCGTAAGCAAAGTGTTCGAAACTGTAGCCACAGCGACAGTCGGCAAATCGGCGGAGGAATCGCGGGCCTTGCTGTACCTAAGGCCCAGCGACAACATCGTCATGAACCGCGACCGCCTGCTGGCAAGTGCCAAGGAGCGTGCGCTCGTCATGGCGCAGGACTATACGCCACCCGAACCGCGCGAACTCACGCTGCCGGGCCCGTCGGGAGAAGCGGCCATGACACTGGCTTTGAATGACTTTCATCGTGCTGGCAAAGCCACCGACCATGACGTCACCGTCGGTAAGAAACTGGCCCACGTGCTGGCCGGCGGTAAGGTGGACCCCACCGAGACCCTTAGCGAGGACAAGCTGTTTACCCTGGAACGCAACGCGATTGTCAGTCTGCTGCGTACGCCGCAGACGTTGGACCGTATCGAGCACATGCTTGAGACCGGTAAGCCTTTGCGTAACTGAATCCGATAAAGAGAAAACCATGCCCAGCTACACCGCACCACTACGCGATATGCAGTTCGTTTATAACGAGCTTTTCGACCCGACCGAGATCACCGCTCTGCCCGGCTGTGAAGATGCCACCGCTGACCTTGTCGATCCTGTTCTGGAAGAAGCCGCCCGGCTGGCGCAGAACGAACTTTTCCCTTTAAACCACAGCGGTGATAGCAGTGGCTGCCAGTACGACGATGGCAAAGTCACCACCCCGCCAGGATTTGCCGATGCTTACCGCCAGTATGCCGAGGGCGGCTGGATCGGCCTGCCCTGTGACCCGAAGTACGGTGGCCAAGGCATGCCCGGAGCGCTTAATGTGCTGCTCGAGGAAATGGCTTGCTCGGCCAACGTTGCGTTTGCGACCTATGTCGGACTGACGCGTGGCGCCTATCGCGCGATAAATACTTTTGCCAGCGATGAGCTCAAAAACTGCTATCTGCCAAAGATGGTCAGCGGCATCTGGTCGGGCACCATGTGCCTGACCGAGCCCCAGTGCGGCACCGACCTAGGGCTCATTCGCACCAAGGCAGTCGCCAACGAAAACGGCTCGTATGCTATCAGTGGCACCAAGATATTCATCACGGCCGGGGAGCACGACCTGACCGAGAACATCATTCACCTGGTGCTGGCGCGGCTGCCGGATGCCCCGGAGGGTATTAAAGGTATCAGTTTATTTCTTGTGCCCAAATTTCTGCCCAACGATGATGGAGAAGCGGGCGAGCGCAACCCGATACGCTGCACACGGATAGAAAGCAAGATGGGAATCAAGGCTTCGGCCACCTGCGAGATGAGCCTGGAGAGCGCCACCGGCTGGCTGATCGGTGAACCGCACAAGGGTATGCGGGCGATGTTCGCCATGATGAATGATGCCCGACTCGGTGTCGGCATCCAGGGACTGGGCTTGGGGGAAAGCGCCTACCAGGCCGCGGTCGAGTATGCGCGTGATCGTCAGCAGGGCCGTGCGCTTAGTGGGGCACGCTACCCCGAGCAGGCCGCCGACCCATTGTTGGTACACCCCGACATCCGACGGATGCTCCTGACCATGCGCGTCTTTACTGAAGGTACGCGGGCACTCGCCGTATGGGTCGGCCGGCAAATCGATATTCGCGATCGCAGCGAAGATGCCGAACAGCGCAAACAGGCCGATGATCTGGTGCAGCTGCTCACCCCGCTGGTGAAATCCTATCTCTCAGAAGTCGGCCACGACACGGCGCAGATGGCGGTGCAGGTCTATGGCGGCCATGGATATATTCACGATAACGGCGTGGAGCAATACGCCCGTGACGCGCGCATCGCCATGATTTATGAAGGTGCTAACGGCATCCAGGCGCTGGACCTGGTGGGACGAAAACTGACGGCCCACATGGGTCGCTACCTGCGACGCTTCTTTCATCCGGTGCAGGCCTGGATTTCCAGCAACACGGCAAACACCGAACTGCAGCCCTTTGTGCTGCCGCTGGCCAAGGCCTTTGGCCGCCTGCAACTGGCCACCGGACAAATTGCCCAGGCCGGCCTGAAAGACCCTAATGAGGCAGGCGCTGCCTCGAGCGAATACCTGAAACTTTTTGCGCTGGTGACATTGGCCTTCCTGTGGGCAAAGATGGCCAAAGTCGCACTGGAAAAACAAGACAATGATGACACCGGGTTTTACCAGGCGAAAATCGCCACTGCACGCTTTTTCATGGAGCGCATTCTGCCGCAAAGCGGCGCGCTTTTTGCATCCATCATGTCGGGTGGCGCCACCATGATGACCTTTCCAGATGATGCCTTTTAAGTATTCCACCGGCGGTTTAACAAGCTGATAAGCGCGTGTATCCCTTTTTGCGTGCCAGCCGGGTGTTCGGTCGGGCGCTGACGACCCGGCTTAGCCCTGCCCTGCGCCCATCAGTGATCACCATGCGGGTATGGCCCAACGATCTGGACACCAATGCCCATATGAATAATGGGCGCTACCTCACCCTGATGGATCTGGGACGCTTTGACCTGATGACCCAGTGTGGCCTGGTGGGTGTGGTATTGCGCCAGCGTTGGTTTCCAATTGCCGGAGGTGTCATGGTGCGCTTTGAGCGACCGCTGCATGCTTTTGAGAAAATTACGCTGAAGAGCAGTATTCTTGGCTGGGATGACAAGTGGCTTTATTTTCGCCACGACATACTGGCCGGCGACACCCGTGCAGCCCGCGCCACCGCCCGCGGTCTATTCAGAACCCGTGGGCAATCTGTCCCCACCGCCGACTTGCTGGATGCCATGAATTACGACGGTGCACCCATACCTCCACCCGATAGCGTCCGCCATTGGATACATGCGGATGAACTAATGTGCGAAGAAGGCGAGTAGAGCTGTCGGTGGCCTCTATTTATAAAGCTGGTCGCTCAGCAGTTACCGGTATCAACGACCGTTTTGCGGCAACAACACGAGGACGTGACAGCAACGTCGGTATTCGCAAGTGCGCTCGTCAAGAGCACCTGAAGATCAATGCGTTCTTTGGTTTCGCCGCTATGCTTTAAGCATTCAACCAAACCGTGAAGAGACCAGACATTGTTCTTGTGCTGAGCGCAACGTTGTACAGCGTCGATTAATCCTAAATCTGTGCGATAGACTTCTTCAGCTTCTTTGTAGTGACCCTGCTCCATCAGTAAAGCCCCCAGAGCATGGCGTGGCGGATGCATCCAGGGCCATGGCTCGGAATAGTGTAGATCGTCACAACGCTGCACACTTTCACGCAAATGCGCATAAGCGACTTCGTGATTGCCTGTGTGGTACTCCAATTCCCCGAGCAGCATCTTTTCGCCAACACCCAGTGTTTCGATTGCCGGGTTATTAAAGAATTTTCGGCTCGGGTGGACCCGTTTAAGAGCCCCATAAAATTGGCGCTTGTGATGTTCAGCTTTTGTGAATTCTTTCATTGCTGCATACGCAATCCCTTTGGCGTAGTGATGCATACAGGTCGAAACACAATAAAGCTTTGGATCTTGGGGCATTGGGGTATCAATGATTTCACGCCATTTTCCAAAACGCACAAGCACGTGCATTTTCATAGCGTAATAGCCCTCCATCGTGCTTGCGATAAACGGCTTGTCTTTCATATCTATCACATCAGGGGGCAGGTTGTCGCAAATCTCTTGCGCGGCGGCCATTGCGGGTTCGAACTGTCCCAGAAGCATGCAGGTATACATCATCAGATGCAGGTCATGACACCGTGCCGTGGTGTAATAGTTGTAAGGTCCAGCGTAGGCGAGGTATTTGCGGTTCACGCGGATGGCCTCTTTGCTCACAATCCTGGCCTTTTCATATTCACCACACAGAACATAGATATGCCCGGGCATATGATGGATATGACCTGCATCCGGGCATAACCCGCAAAGGCGATTGGCTGAATCCATTGCCCGCTCGGGCGTGGGAGACATCTCAAGCAGGTGTATATGCATATGTAAAATCGCCGGATGTTGTTGTTCGCGCCTTTCATCGGCCAAGGTAATCGCCTTTTCACAGACCGCGATTGCCTCAAGCGTATCGGCACCAACTGCTGGTAGTCCTGTTTTGACGTCCCACAGCCGCCATGGCGTACGGGTCATCATCGCCTCAATAAACAGAGCCATGACATCCTGGTTTTCGGGAAAGTTAGAGTAAACCTTGCGCATGGCCTGTGCGTAAGCATCGTCCCAGTTGTCATATTCCGACTGACTGACAGTGTGCGGTTTTTGAACTCGCCCGGCCAGTGCCCTAATCAGCGCCTTTTCAGGTGGCGTAGCGCTATCCGAGAGCGCCAGCGCCTGATCGATATGACCACGACAAAACGCGGTGCAGTCAACAGCTTCGGGCTCGCTAAAATCACACCAGGGCATGTTGTAAAACGGCCCTGCCGCATAGGCCACTCCCCAATGCAGCATTGCGCAATCTGAGTCAAATTCCAACGCCTTTTTGAAACAGGCAAGCCCTTCTTCCTGATTAAAGCCAAAACACCAGTTCACACCCTGGTCAAACAGGCGCTGGGCCATATCAGATTCGGTACTGACTACAAAGACATGGCTTCCCAGATCAAAGCTTAGTATGCGGTCTTCTTCCATTTCTTGATCCGCCAATTAGGCATGTTGCCCCCACAATACGTTTCAGTTAATCATACAAACCGGTACTTCACTGCTGTTGTAAGCGGTAAGGTGCATGACACGCCGGTCGTCTTGCGCGAGCTCGCCGGTGGCTGAATGCCAGACCGAGCGGTTGTGCCAGATGACCAGATCGCCTGGTTGCCAGGCGTGCACGTAGACGCTTTTGGCAGCTATTGCAGGACGCATCCAGGATTCGACCAACTGTCTCGACTCAGTAATACCAAGAAAGACGGGTTGCGAATCGGTTTCTGTCTCGAGGTAGGACAGACAACGTGGCTGTGGCATAAGTGCCTGAGTTTTTGTTGCCGGGCAGGTCCACACCAGAGGGTAGACCTGTGCCATCGGATCATTAAATGCCGTGCCAGGCGGTTCTGATCCCTTCTTAAAACGAGCCTCGGCCTCGGAATCGACGACCCGCAGACCGTTGCTACTGTTACCTAGCCTGTAGGTCGCCTCAAATGGCCGAGGCAGATAATGCACCTGAGTATAGAGGCATTGTTGTCGGACATCAGAAGGCATTAAGTCGTAAGCAACACGTCCACTCGCAAAGGCGGTTGATCCGGCCGGACACCATAGACGGCTCTGTTTGTCGTCGGTGCTGGTCAGCCAATGGCCCTTGCCTGCAGGAGCCTCGATACAACGCATCTGTGTATAGTGACCGGGAGCATGCTCATAGAACGCGCCATCGATATGCCATTGAAGCACACCACCACCAAGTACTTGTGAACCTGCCTGCCCACCGTACGCAGCGCGGTCCCCGCCAAGAGTAACCTTGAGGTCGTAGTGGTCGATGTTGCCCTTGCCGAGCACGAGTACGCCCGGTACTTTGGGAATCTGGTAAGTGCCGGCCTTATTACCCTGCTCAACCTTGTATCTTTCCCAGGGGTTATGGGTCTGATCACGCCAGACAGTGCTGCCACCGGGGTAAATTAAACGGTAGAACGCAACCTCCTGTTGCGGTGTCAGATGCGCTTGCCCGGGCAATACCACGATTTGATCGCGGTGCAGCGCGCTGCGAATCTCCTTTATCGATCCAGGGTCCGCTGATGCGCAGTCAAACCCAGGCGCATTAACCCCAAATGGTGCATCGTCGATAGGTTGCAGTTGCATGGTGACGAGTATAGGAGGAACAACCAATATATTTGAAGGCTATGAGCAGATCTACTGGCTGTGAAATCTGCAGAATCGTCGGGAGTAGACCTTGCCTCCACCGAACTTTGGCCTGCGTCTTAGTGGTATGCCTATACAGCCCAAAGGGGAACTTAAAGCACACCTAGCAACTGCAGGTGGAGCCATCTCTGCTCCGACGAGCAAAGCTTCTTACGCTAGCCGACCCGGTTAATTCTCAGCCCGGCAGGGAATCCCGAATTAAACGATAACGGGAAAGCTCGATATGGGCAAGGCTTCACCTCCCCCGCTCAAATCACTAATCGCTTAGCAGTTCGGTGATGATTGCTTTGCAAGCGTTGCCAAGTTTCGCTTCGTGTGCCGCCAGGCAGGCCACTACCTGCCCTTGCCCAACCTCGACAACAAGTTCTGTGTCGCTGGCCGGCGTTGCACAATGATCGACAATCTCCTGCTCACAGGCTGTACCAATGGCAGCAATAAGACCCGCCAGGGCATCAATGGCCATAGCCGCGTCGTAGACCGCAACCGCGCAACCAACAGAAATCTTATCCTCGTGCGCGCCCAGACACATCATCAATCGACCCTGTCCCGGGGTGACGGTACTGCAAAAGGTGGTTAACTCATTTTCGCAGGCTATGATTGCCCGCTCAACCGGATCGGCTGCCAAGGCAACCTTGCCGGATACGCTCAGCAAGCTAAACGCCATGATTAAGAAACCTTTTCCGAAACGTCGCATTGCATAACTCCTTTCTTGATTGACTATGGTTACTATATATACCCGATATACCCGCGCCAGATTCTACACGATAGAATCTCGACAACCACCTAAAAAGGGTTAGTCTTAAAACGACTGCAGCGATCTTTTTATTCTCTGGTTAATATTTCAATAACCAGGGGTAAATCTGCCATGGGTGCAAGTGTAAACGCTTTAATGCAAAAAAGCCTTGGCCCCCACAACTACATGAGCGATACAAAGTAGCGTCTATGCAGGTTTACACTGGCAAGCTTTGTCTGCTTATGATCCCTCTCAAGCCAAACCTGTGCCAAAAAGATCAGTGCCGGCGAATGCCATGATCCCACAGGCGGTAATCACCCATTTTAATTAATCTGGGCAGATCACTTTATCCGCAACACAGCATACATGTTATCGCTGAAGGGTAGTCGATCTGTAATATGCTGGGGTTCCATGCGGTAGCCCGATACTTCTGCCAGCAGCTTCAATGTTCGCGGGCTAAAGTAGTTAACGTGATCCGGGTAGCGAAACCCGCACCACTTCGCTCTACGAATCACCCGGTTCCAGGAGGCGCAATTTGGCACCTTGATCGCGATAGCCCCGTCACTTGCTAAGACAGGTGCCAGGTTCTCAAGTAATACCCTTGGCTTCGCCTCGTGCTCCAAAAACGAGTTCATTATTATCAGATTGATAGTGCCGATCTCTGACCGGACTGTTCCATCGAGTGCATTGGCGAAAATCACTTGGCCACCCAAAGGCCTAAAACGGGCGTTGGCTTTTTTGGATAGCGCCTCGGAGACTTCAATACCGATAGGCACTACCGCTCCCCCAAGGCGGGAAAAACGAGTTACAAGATCAACCATCAGGTTACCTGTGCCACATCCAACATCCAATATCCGCACAGGTCGAACTCGACTTTCCTTCCCCACTACCGACCAGGAAACCTCTGACATCTTATTCCTATGCGGTAATACATTTCGTCGCACCGCTTCAGTCAGCGCTGATACTTGCGCAAACAGTGGCTCTGATTGACGA
>Ga0302127_10002478_pt1 | contig 11164 bp, 8 predicted proteins | sample CB4_SCM_MG_FD_204452 | JGI IMG/M metagenome (GOLD analysis project Ga0302127, IMG submission 204452) | Marine microbial communities from Western Arctic Ocean, Canada - CB4_SCM | ecosystem: Environmental > Aquatic > Marine > Oceanic | place: Canada: Western Arctic Ocean | collected 2017-09-24
ATTCATTTCCTCAACAACGCTGGAGTCGCTTATCTCAGCTTTTTCCTCGCCCTCTGTTTCTTGCATCTCTTCTACTGGCACGGCGCTGTCGAGCACTTCAGGTTCATCGATAATCTCTTCCTTATCTACTACTTCCACCGCTGGCGCTTCGATATTTTCACCAGTAAGAATTTGTTTTAATTTTTTGTCAGTTTGGACCCAGATCTCTTTCGCAGCTGCTTTCTCTTCCGAGGATAAGTTCGGGTTGCCCTCAGCATCTTTCAGCGCTTTAACTGCGGCCTCTTTATCACGTTCCGCTTTTTGGATAGTGGCTTGTGCTTTTTTCCCGGCTTCTATCTTTCCTAGCTCATTGTTGAATAACTCAAGAGCGACATCTAGCTCTTTATCTTTTCTTCGCACCATCAAAATCTCCACCGTGTCGCACCTATAAATTGCCATAAAGCCACTAAGTGCTTTGAGTAATACAGTAGTGGGCATCATAGCCATGTATGGTGTCGGTGATGGTATCAGAGACACTTTTAGAAGGATTGAACCCATCCCAGCTTGATGCTGTAACCCACAACACTGGACCACTCCTTGTTGTTGCTGGAGCCGGATCAGGTAAAACACGTGTTCTGACTCACCGTATTGCACACTTAGTCACATCACATAAAGTTTCGCCTTTCGAGATTCTTGCTATCACGTTTACCAATAAAGCTGCTGGCGAGATGAAAGATCGTGTTGGTCACCTTGTAGGTCCGGTAGCGGAGCAAATGTGGGTATCGACGTTTCATTCAGCTTGTGTAAAGATTCTCCGACGGGAAGCTTCTCTCCTTGGTTACCCGTCTTCGTTTGTAATTTATGACCAAGCAGATGCTGTTCGACTTACAACCTATGTGATGCGTGACCTTAATATTGATACTAAAAAATACACTCCACGTAGAATGCACTCGTTGATCTCGAAAGCGAAAAATGAACTGGTAACCCCAAAAGCATTCCAAATGGATGCTGAAACTTATGTCGATGAGCAAGTCGCTGAGATTTATCTTGAGTACCAGCGCCGGCTTCAAAAATCTGCTGCAATGGATTTTGATGACCTACTTTGCCGGACTGTTGAGATTTTCCAGATCTCACCTGAAGTCCTTGAACGGTACCAAAATAGATTTCTCCATATCCTCGTTGACGAATACCAAGATACAAATCCTGTTCAGAATGAGCTCGTAATTCAGCTTGCGAAAAAGAACAGAAACGTATGTGTAGTTGGAGACCAAGACCAGTCTATCTATGCGTTTCGTTCCGCAGATATCCGTAACATCATCGAATTTGAGTTGAAATTCCCCGACGTCACCGTAATCTTGCTGGAACAGAATTACCGAAGTACTCAGATGATCCTGAATGCTGCCAATACGGTCATAGCGAACAATATGAGTCGTAAGCCGAAGAACCTATGGACCGGAGGTGAGGTGGGTGAGAAAATTGTTCGCTACAAAGCCGAGAATGAAACCGATGAAGCTAATTGGGTTGTTGCAGAGATCCGTCGCATCCATGAAGACAAAAATATCCCATGGAAAGAAATAGCGGTTTTCTACCGAACAAACGCACAAAGCCGAGTGGTCGAAGAGCAATTAGTACGATCCCAAATTCCATATAAAGTCATTGGCGGTACGCGGTTTTTTGACCGTAAAGAAGTTAAAGATGCTTTGGCATATTTACGCACAGTTATCAACCCAAATGATGAGGTATCTGTCAAGCGGGTTATCAATACACCCAAACGCGGTGTGGGAGATAGCAGCATAGCTAAACTCGAAACTTGGGCAAACGTTAATGGTGAAAACCTTGTGGATATGCTCGAACGAGCACCCGAAGCTGGGATAACCGGTAAAGCTGTCAGCGGGCTCAATCAATTCAGTCGAATCCTCGATCAAGCTCGAAGTTTCCTTGGCGAAGGCCCTAGTTCGATTTTACGTGAGATCCTAGATGCTTCCGGATACATAGCTGACCTTGAGTCCCAACACTCTGTTGATGCTGATAGTCGCATTGAGAACCTCTCCGAATTAATCGGGATGGCTGAAGGTTTTACCGATACCAGTGCATTTTTGGAAGAAGTCAGCTTGGTTTCAGACACTGATGGTTTGAACGACGATTCCTCAGTCTCGTTGTTGACACTTCATTCTGCGAAAGGCCTTGAATACCCTGCAGTTTTTATTGTCGGCCTTGAAGATGGAATATTTCCCCATGTTCGATCTCTAGGAGACCCAAGTGAACTTGAGGAAGAACGACGTCTGGCTTATGTAGGGATCACCAGAGCAGAGAAAAGACTCTATTTAACACATGCTTGGAGCAGAACTCTTTATGGTTCAACTCAATACAATCCTGTGAGTCGGTTTCTTGAGGAGATCCCAGAAGAATGTATCACTGAGGTGGGGGGTAGCACCGCTACAGATACTTCTTTTATCTCTAATGTTCAGAAACCAAAAGGGCCTTCCCCAAGCGGCGCTAACCAAATGGGCTTAAAGATTGGGGATGATGTTCGTCATGGGACATTTGGCGATGGTGTCATAATCGACATAAAGGGTCGAGGTGACGATATGGAAGCGGTTATACATTTTGTAGATTCTGGAGAAAAAACTCTTCTTCTTTCATGGGCGCCAATCGAAAAAATTTAAGTTATTGTCCTCTGGGTTTCCGAGGTACCATCTCTTGCACGTGATGCCAGACCATCCAAGACATAGCGAGAAGCGAGGGCTACTACCTCTTCAACTAGTCAGGTTGGACATCTGGCGGCCCTTGACGCCCATCTCAAGGCTCCCCAATCCGGATGCTCGACCCTCTGGGAAATAGAGTCGGAAAAATTCAGTCTTTAGGCGCTATTGCCCACCTAGGATCTCGTTTAGATCAACACTTAACAACCCAGTCCCGTCAATGCTGACCTTATACCTGATCAGACCCTCACCAGTAGGAGGGAATAGCGATTGGATAGAGCATTCATCGAAGAATAGTTGTCGATCTTTGTCCCATCCCAAGATACATGATTCGGGCGATGATGGTGAACGGGCATCAATCGCATGCCAGTTGGTTTTAGGATCGTCTCCTAGATGCTGGACATAGATCGGTCGATGACCACTGAGTGAAGAAAACGGTAAGGGGCTGGAATCTTCATCGATCCTGTCAGCGAATTGATCTACCTCACCGACCCTAAAAACATCATCCCCTAGTTTGAATTTGATATCTCCGTCACCTGCTAGCTTTATCACAATAAAAATCAAAGCAACCCCAACAGCGAGGCTCACAACAGTAAACAGAATTGTTCGTGAAAGATTTAACTTTGTTCCTTCTGCAATTGACATATTGCCTAGCGTATTCAATTCCATCAAGCGAGAGGCGAGTTTTTTCTAAGAAACAATTCGACAATGATGACCTTTCCGTATCTTCTCACTAGTATCCCAACGGTAAAGTGTTCTCAGTGAGAGCAAGGTGCAACCAACCAAAAAGGAAATAGAGGCAACCATGGATCTATTTGAATATCAGGGGAAGCAGTTCTTTGCTGAATATGGGATGCCAATTTCTCCAGGGAAAATAGCGTTCACCGTGGAGGAAGCGGTTTCTGCTGCCGAAGAACTCGGAGCCCCAGTGATGGTAAAAGCGCAGGTTCATACTGGAGGGAGAGGAAAGGCCGGAGGTGTGAAATTTGCACCTGATCTTGAAGCAGTCCGCGAACATGCCACCAATATTCTTGGTTTGGATATCAAAGGCCATATTGTGGGAAGAGTTTGGATCGAAAAAGCATCAGACATAGCGGATGAATATTACGCGAGCTTTACACTTGATCGGTCGGCAAAAAAACACCTAGGAATGCTGTCGAAAGAAGGCGGTGTAGAAATCGAAGCAGTCGCGGAGACAAATCCAGAAGCAATCGCAAAAATATGGATTGATCCCGTCGATGGGCTAACAAAAGAGGCTTGTAAAGAATGGGTTGCTGCAGCTTCACTACCCTCCGAAGCAGAAGAAGGAACTTTTGATATCTTGATGAAGTTGTATAAGGCGTACACGGAGGGGGATGCGGACTTAGTGGAGATCAATCCGCTCATCTTGACCCCCGAAGGAAAAGTGCATGTGCTTGATGCCAAGGTCACCCTTGACGGTAATTCTCAATTTCGGCACGAGGATTATACTCAGTACGATGAAACTCAAACCCGTGATGAGCGGGAAACCGCTGCGCACGCGAAAGGTCTTCAATACGTAGGGCTTGAAGGCAACGTTGGAGTTATAGCAAACGGTGCCGGCCTAGCGATGAGCACGGTCGATGTGATTAACCAAGTAGGTGGAACTCCCGCAAATTTCCTCGATATCGGTGGAGGTGCTAATGCGGATGTGATGGCGGGTGCACTTGAGGTCATCAACAACGATCCAAATGTAAAGGCGATATTTATCAATATCTTCGGTGGTATCACCCGCGGTGAAGAGGTTGCGACTGGAATTCTCGAAGCAATGCAACGAGTGCAGATTACATCCCCAATTGTTATCAGATTGGATGGAACAAACGCTGATGAGGGTCGAGAAATTCTTGAACCGAACCTATCTGACAAGCTATTGATGGAACCTACGATGCTAGGTGCTGCCCGTAAAGCAGTTGAACTCGTTAGTTAATCTAGGAGAATCTTAAGGAGGAAAATCTATGAGCATTTTCGCCGACGAAAATACAAAAGTAATTTATCAGGGGCTGACAGGGTCGCAAGGAAGTTACTATGGGCGACTTAATCGAGACTACGGGACACAGGTAGTCGCGGGCACACACCCAAAAAAAGGTGGTACAGAATTTGAAGGTTTGCCTATCTATTCAAATGTTGCCGAAGCTGTGGAATCAACTGGAGCCACTGCAAGTTGTATCTTTATCCCGGCAGCTGGCGTTAAAGACGCTGTTATAGAGGCCGCTGAAGGAGGAGTTACCTTTATTGTCGCTATCACTGAGGGCGTGCCGGCTCATGATGAAGCTTTTTTCTTCAATCACCTAAAAAGAGACTTTCCGGATGTACGACTTCTTGGTCCGAATTGCCCTGGAATCATTAGCCCAGGAAAGTGCAATATTGGTATCACGGCAGGCCATATAGCGAAATCTGGAGGTCCAGTAGGGATTGTGAGCAGGTCTGGAACTTTAACATATCAAGCGCTATATGAACTGAAACAGAAGGACATTGGTGTTACGACATGTGTGGGAATAGGAGGGGACCCCGTCCCTGGAACCAGTTTTATTGATTGCCTTCAAGCCTTCGAGGAAGATCCTGAAACGAAAGCGGTCATGATGATCGGGGAGATTGGGGGTTCTGCAGAAGAAGAAGCTGCTGATTTTATAAAAGAGAATATGTCGAAACCGGTTACTAGCTATATAGCCGGTGTTACCGCTCCACCAGGTAAAAAAATGGGACATGCAGGAGCGATTGTTTCTGGCGGTAAGGGGACAGCGCAAGCAAAAATGGAAGCATTGGAATCGGCAGGGGTAAAAGTTGGGCAAAACCCTACGGAAGCCGGTGAGCTAATGGCCGAAATTGTCGCTTCGTTTTAAGGGAGAAAGTATAAAAAGTAATTTTTATGACCGGTTGCTGAATAAACCTGTTTCAAGTGGTAGTTTCACCGCGTGCGTGTAGCCATCCTAGCATCCGGTAGTGGGACGATTCTTGAGGCCATGGTCAACGGGGGAATACCAGTTGCACTTGTGGTCACTGATAGATCATGTCGAGCATCTGCGATAGCGTCACAGAACGATATAGGCCATGTCCTCGTTGAACGTGAAAGTTTCGGGAATGATTTTGATCGAGTTACTTACACCATCAAAGTTCGTGATGCACTATTGGAGAAGAGCATTGATCTAGTAGTGATGGCGGGTTTTGGGACTATTCTAGAGCAGCCTCTTTACGAAACTTACAAGAACAATGTTTTGAATACGCACCCTTCTCTCCTACCGAGTTTCCCCGGTTGGCATGCTGTGAAAGATGCTCTTAACTACGGAGTGAAGGTCACTGGTTGCACAGTTCATGTCGCTACACGAGAGGTCGATGCAGGCCCTATTCTGGCGCAGAAGGCAGTGGATGTCCTTCCTGATGACTCGGTCGAAACATTGCATGAGCGGATAAAGACTGTTGAACGTCGACTGTATTTGCAAACAGTTCATGACATTATAGAAGAAGGAAAAGTAGTTATCCCAAGATGACCGGACAATTTCAATTAAGAAATGAGAGAAATGAGAGCTTTACTATCTGTTTTTAATAAATCAGGAATTGCTGATTTCGCTGAGAGCCTCCATAGTCTTGGTTGGGAATTGATCTCAAGCGGAGGGACAGCTCGTGTCATAGCGGAAGCAGGGATACCGACCATTGATGTAGCTGACTACACGGGATCTCCGATAATGCTCGGGCACAGGGTCGTTACGCTTCACCCCAAAATTCATGGCGGAATTCTTGCTGACAGAACGAATCCTGAACACCAGAAAGATCTCGAAACATATGATATTGAGTTGATAGATCTCGTCGTCGGAAACCTCTACCCCTTTCAAGCCGATCCGACTATTGAGAATATAGACATAGGTGGTCCCACCATGGTCCGTGCAGCGGCTAAAAATCATGAATATGTTGGCGTGGTTGTTGACCCGAAAGATTATGATATTGTGCTCGCAGAGCTCCAAAACGCGGGGACACTATCTGTAGGTACAAGAAAATCTCTCGCTCGGAAAGCCTTTGCACACACTGCTGCGTATGATGCCGCTATTGTCAGCTGGCTTGATGAAAAAGATCAAGAAAGTAATTCCTTAGACCCCTTACCTGATTCGATTCATTTATCTCTTGATCGAGTTCATGATTTACGTTATGGAGAAAACCCACACCAAGTCGGTGCGCGATATCGTTTCACGTCAGGGGCCGGCTGGTGGGATGACGCCACCCAGCACCATGGTAAAGAACTTAGCTATTTGAATGTCTTCGACACAGAAGCGGCATGGCGTCTAGTGCATTCCGTTGGAGAAGCCCCGACGGTTGCCGTTATCAAGCATGCTAACCCTTGCGGATTAGCATGTAATGAAGATATTTCTGAAGCTTATAAACGCGCTCACGCGTGCGACCCTATTTCAGCTTTTGGAGGAATTGTCGCTGTGAATAGAAAGGTCCCTTTGGAAATGGCTGAAGAGATTTTAAAGGTTTTCACTGAAGTTATTATTGCTCCAGGGTATGACGACGATGCAATGGACAAACTCACTGAAAAAAAGAACCTGCGGATCATAGAAGCAGCTGCTCCGGGATTTCCCTTGTTGGATCTGCGAACCATTGATGGGGGACTTCTTATCCAGACCGCTGATCGAGTTACCCTTGATCGTGACATGTGGACTATAGCTACTGAACGGGAACCAACGGAACTTGAATGGGATGATCTTAAATTGGCCTGGCAAGTAGCTGCAAAAGTCAATTCCAACTGCATTGTTTTAGTAAAGGATCAACAGGCTTTTGGGATAGGGGCGGGACAACAGAACAGAAGAGATGCAGGCCGCATTGCAGCAGATAAGGCCGATGGACGTGCCGTGGGTGGAGCTTGTGCGAGTGATGCCTTTTTCCCTTTTCGAGATGGCCTTGATACTGCTATAGAAGCAGGATGCACTGCGGTTATCCAACCGGGTGGATCGATACGTGATGAAGAAGTCATTGCTGCAGCAGATGAGGCAGGTATAGCGATGGTGTTCACTGGAGAACGTCACTTTAAACACTGAGCAATAGCGACCAGCCATCTAAACCTGCATAAATGTTAAACCAGTTGTCACGAAGTCTTTGGATGATTAACAAGACTTCGTGGCATACGCATGCCATTATCAAACTATGCCCGCTATAAAACTTGATGGTGAATTACTTGCCGCAGAGCTTAGAGAGAACCTTTATGATCGGATTAAGGTTCTTGAACGCCGCGGGACCAGACCGGGGCTCGGGACCATACTCATCGGAGATGATGGCCCTTCACAGAATTATGTGGCAATGAAGCACCGAGATTGTCAAGAACTAGGTATGTACTCACGAGAAGCAACACTGACCGCTTCAGCAAGTCAACAAGAGGTTTTCAACGCCGTGGAAGACATGAATAATGACCCAGATATACATGCTTTCATCATCCAGTATCCCTTCCCAGATGGACTTAACTACGAATCGGCGCTTCTTAAAGTAGATCCCCATAAAGATGCAGATGGTCTTCACCCAATTAATTTGGGTCGCCTCGTTCAAGGAGTTGAAGCTCCTTTAGCTTGTACTCCAGCAGGTATCCAACTACTTCTTGAACGTTATGAGGTGCCAATTGAAGGTCAGCATGTGGTCATTGTCGGCCGTGGGCTAACAATAGGTCGACCTCTAGCGAACCTCCTTTCTTTGAAAACCGCCAACGCGAATGCTGCCGTTACTATTGTCCATACTGGGATCCAAGATATATCTGCCTATACACGCCAAGCTGACATACTTATCGCGGCTGCAGGTTCCCCAGGGATGATCACAGCGGAGATGGTGAAGCCCGGTGCAGCTGTGGTAGCAGCAGGTGTGAGCTTCGATGGAAAGAAATTGATATCTGATGTAGATGATGCAGTTGAAGAAATTGCTGGCTGGCTTTCCCCACGCATCGGAGGTGTAGGGCCCATGACTAGAGCGCTATTAATGCAAAATACGATTGTAGCTGCTGAAGATTCTGTACTTTAGCTACAAATTACTGAATTTAATGTCGCTAGGTTTACTCGATTTCTAGCATTTCGCCTATGATCGTATGTCTATGGCAGACAAAATAACAATTAATGAAGATCAGACTTTGAATGTTTCTGATAACCCGATAATCCCCTTCATCGAAGGTGATGGGACAGGAATAGATATATGGCCTGCAGCAAGGTTAGTTCTTGACGCTGCAGCTGCAAAATATGGGAGAACTATTGAATGGATGGAAGTTCTCGCTGGAGAAAAAGCTTTTAATGAAACAGGTGATTGGCTTCCAGAACAAACAGTAGATACTTTCCGAGAATACCTCATCGGGATTAAAGGCCCTTTAACAACACCAATCGGAGGTGGATTTCGAAGCCTGAACGTTGCCATTCGACAGTTACTAGATCTTTATGTGTGTCTGCGCCCTGTTAGATGGTTTGAAGGAGTCCCTTCACCTGTGAAACGGCCAGAACTTGTAGATATGGTTATCTTCCGAGAAAATACCGAAGATATTTATGCGGGGATTGAAGCTGAGGCAGGTTCAGCTGAAGCAGCGACTATCCGTGAAATGATCAGCGAAGTATTTGGCAGAGAAATATCAGAGGATTCAGGAATAGGCATAAAACCGATTTCACGGACAGGATCTCAGCGTCTTCAACGGGCCGCATTGAAATATGCTATTGAACGTAACCGTAAAACCGTGCATTGGGTCCACAAAGGAAACATCATGAAATACACGGAAGGTGCGTTCCAGAAATGGGGATATGAACTTGTCAAAGAAGAATTTTCTGATGTGGCTGTTGGTTGGGACGACTGCGGTGGGGATCCTGGAGACAAAATCCTTGTTCAGGATGCCATCGCCGATATAGCACTCCAACAGGTTCTTACAAGACCATCAGAGTTTGATGTTATTGCAACCATGAACTTGAACGGTGACTATCTCTCTGATGCTCTTGCTGCCCAAGTTGGTGGCATCGGCATAGCCCCAGGAGCTAATATTAATTATGTGACAGGGCATGGTATCTTCGAGGCAACTCATGGAACAGCACCTAAATATGCTGGTCAGGACAAGGTAAATCCATCGTCAGTTTTGCTTTCTGGTGTTCTGATGTTTGAACATTTGGGGTGGAGAGAAGCAGCTGATGACATTATCAAAGCTGTGGAGCAAACTATTGGAGATAAAATCGTTACTTATGATTTTGCTCGACTTATGGAAGGGGCAACAGAGGTGAAATGTTCTGAATTCGCTTCTGCCATCGTTGACAGACTCTAGAAAACTTGTGGACCTCAGATAATGGTTTCCGCATTCGACGATATTCGAGTTTGCCAACTATTCAAATAGATATTTTCTTCCTCCCGAAAACACATCGGGTATAGATGGAGGATCGGATGAGTGCACCTCTATGCGACCAAATAAAGAGAATGAGAAATATCTCCGGCGGGGCTTCACACTCATAAAGCGTTCAATCCGGCTACGCCCACTTTCTCATGCGATTGCAATAGGTGGTGCTTGCCTTTTCTCCCTTTCTGCTGTTGCCCTAACGCGCGTTCTTGGCTACACAACAGACGAAGTCATCATTCCAAATCTTGACAATGGTGTATTGAACAATCGGGAACTTTGGATAGCTTTTTCTCTTATTGTTGTTGTTGGATTAACTCGGGGTCTAGGAGCTTTTTTTAGGAGGTATTTTCTCGCTGGTGCTCGTTATGGCACAGAACTTGTATGGCGACGGCAGCTATTTGACCAATACCTTAACCTTCCAATGACTTTCCATAGAAGTAAATCTCCAGGAGAATTATTGGCGCATGCGGATAATGACATGATGATCGCATCGCTTGCTCTCATGCCCTTTGCTTTCACGGTAGGGACGTTCTTTCTCTCGATCATTGCACTTATAAATCTTCTTCTTATTCATCCAGTCATTGCTTTGGTAGCGCTCGTTCTTTTTCCTCTGCTTGCTAGAATGAATCAGGTATATTCTCGTAAAGTCATCTCCCCTGCCGGTGCTGTTCAGGAAGCAGTCGGAAGCACATCTGCAATGGTCCACGAGAGCTTTGACGGAATTATGGTTGTAAAAGCTTTAGGTCGAAGCGAACAAGAAGTTCAACGTTTGCGACAATCTGCTGATCAGATTCGAGATCACAGAATTAGCGTTGGAAAACTCAGAGCTGTCTTCGAGCCAGTCATATTCGCTCTACCAAACTTCGGTGTGATTGTCTTGTTAATGGTAGGCACATGGCTCATTGACCAAGGTTCACTATCAATAGGTGAACTTGTAAGTGCCATAGCGTTATTAGGAATTCTCGCCTTTCCAATGCGCATAGCAGGAATATTTTTCGAAGAACTCCCAAGATCAGTCGTAGCTCTCGACCGGATAGACAGAATACTTGAACTTGAAATACCCATGACTAACTCACCGGGGAAAGACACCATCACAAATAAAACCGCCAGCCTTAAGGTCAAAGACTTACAAGCGCAT
>Ga0302127_10002480_pt1 | contig 11159 bp, 11 predicted proteins | sample CB4_SCM_MG_FD_204452 | JGI IMG/M metagenome (GOLD analysis project Ga0302127, IMG submission 204452) | Marine microbial communities from Western Arctic Ocean, Canada - CB4_SCM | ecosystem: Environmental > Aquatic > Marine > Oceanic | place: Canada: Western Arctic Ocean | collected 2017-09-24
CATCTACAAAGGTACTCGCTGACATGTACCGCCTGACCAAAGGCCGCTTGCCTCTCATTGGTGTCGGCGGCATTGCCAGTGCGGCGGATGCTTATGCTAAAATTAGGGCCGGGGCGTCGCTAGTGCAGTTCTATTCGGCTATGGTCTATGAGGGGCCGAAATTAGCAGCACGGGTCGTGCGAGGGCTTTCTGAATTAATGCGGGCCTGAGAAAAAATTGCATCAGACTAATTAATAGTCGTTAATATCACTCTGTTTGGAGAGCTTTTTCTGGAATAATTTCTTGATGATGAATATGGAAATTATGGATATCGCTGAATAATAAATCAGCACGTCTTTCCAGTTTTCCAGAACATTTATTTCTTTGATGTATACATGTTTGTCCGCAAATATGATGGCACTGATGATGAAAGCAGAAATACCAAACGGCAGAATAAAAAGCCCGTAACCCAGAAAAATATCGGCGATGACTAGGGTGATTCCTAGGATAATCCATGCCTGTGGTTGGAATAGCCAATATGAAAAATTCAGGTACTCGACCATGCTATTTTCGCCCACCCGTAAAGAACGCCTGAAGTGAACCAATTGCGGCTGTGATGTCTGTAGGAATGATGATGGTTTTGGAACTGGGTGAAGAGGCGACTTGACCTAAGGCATCAACCTGCCGCTTCATAATTTCAAAGTCGATGGCCGGCTGGCCCTCTTGGGAAATAGCATCGGCGATAACGCGGGTCTGTTCGGCAGTGGCCTTAGCTTCAACCTCAATGGCATAGGCTTCAGCGTCCGCTGTAATGCGAACTGCTTCCGCTTTGCGTGTAGCCTCGTAAAGCGTGGCATCGGCGGCTAACTCGACGGAGCGTTTTTCACCCTCGGCGCGAGCAATTGAAGCGCGCCGTTCCCGTTCCGCATTGAGTTGTTGGCGTTGTGCCTGTTTTGTCTGTTCATCGATAATGACATCAGTGATTTCGGTGCGCGTAACCTCAATTCCCCAGATGGCGGCGGCTTCATGCAGGTTGGAGGCTATCTCTTGGCTCATCGAATCGCGCGATGATTGTAATTCATCCAATTCGAGCCGGCCTGCTGCGGACCGCACTATCGACGTCGCTGCGGTGTGGATGGCGAGGTCTATATTACTAATGCGATAGACCGAGGCAGCGGCATCCACCACGCGGTAGAAAACTGTTGCTTGTAACCGGACTTCAACATTGTCCTTGGTGATGACCGAAATATTGAACTCGGGAAGCTGCCGCTCGAGAATCGAAATGATATGAGAGACATTATCGAGGAAAGGCACAATAAAATTGAGGCCAGCCGGCAACGTCTTGGTATATTTACCAAACCGTTCGATTACATAAACGTTGGATTGTGGAATGATCTTGACGCCCTTAAGTGCGGTTACGATAGCAAAGACCAGGACGAGCACCGTTACGAGCACGGATGTGGCGCCAGGAGCATTCATAATTTCAAAGAGGACATCCATTTTCTTTATCTCGCGCCTTATATTTTAACGCCATTGGGCTGAGGCCTGCCTGCTTGGCCCAGGTAATGATGGTGTGTAATCGTAATTAATAAAGATACTCTCCTGCGCCTACGAGAGATTCAATGCCGCAGATGTATTTTTTTAGGATTCATTGTTTCGGTTGGCTAGTGTTGAAGGTAAATCCTCGCCCGGTGGGCGTTCCATTGCATCGGCGAGTTTCTTGCGTCTTGGCACCATATACAAAAATACCACCAGGAATATAACTGTAGCCCCTGACAGGGCGCTGCGCAGGCCCCAGACTTCAGCGGCTAATCCGATCGCCCAGGCGCCCATGGGTGAGCCACCACGGGTACCCATGGCCCAAAGGCTCATAACCCGACCGCGTACAGTGCTATGGATGGAGCTTTGCACCAGCACTTGGCTGCCGATACTGTAGAAAGACAAGAAGCCCGCTAGGAAACCTACGGTTCCAAGTCCGACCCAGAATGTCGGGGCGGCGATCATGGCGATCTGGAATATAATACCAATCATTGTTGCACCGAGCAGCAAATGCGTAAGCCCTTCAACCCGGCTAAATTTTGTGAGTAAGGCTGAACCGACGATAGCCCCGAGTCCGGCGGCTGATTGTAATGCTGCAAACCCGCCGACGCCGGCGCCGTAGACCCCGTCGGCGAGTCCGGCGAGAAGTTCGCGGTGAGAGCGCAGGAGAATGTTGACTAGCAGCAAGTAAATCATAAATAGGCCTAGGCCTTCCTTGTGGACGCAATAGCGCACGCCCTCCATTAGGTCGTCTAGAAAGTTTAGGGCCTTGTCTTTCCGCTGTTCCTGAGTGTGCAGGCTGATCATGAACAGAACCGCCAGGTAGCCGCAAAATGTGGTGCTGTTGAGCAGAAATAGATAGCCGATGCTATCACGGTGATCGCCCATGGTGGCGAGGATTAGTCCGGCTATTGCCGGGCCTATAAACTGGGCGAGGCCGTACAGCACGGCGCCGATACCAATAGCCGAAGGCAGACTATCGTGGGGCACCAGATTGGCAGCCATGCTAAGCCGAATTGGCGTCCAGAATGCCTGCGCCGTGCCATATACCCCCATCAAGACTATGAGTAGCCAGATGGTCACGAGGTTGAGTAGTGTCAGGGTTGCTAGCAAGGCGGCCAGGATGATCAGCGTGAACTGTGCCCACCGCGCTAAAATCAATCGATCGCCACGATCGACAACTGTACCAAAGAAGGGCAAAAAGGCCATGATAGCGACGGCCTCGGCTAAAACTGTGGCGGCCAGCCAAGCGTAGGAACCGGTCAGTGACCATGCCAGCCACTGAACGCCAACCCGCTGCACCCATAGGCCGACGTTAGAAACAAACCCAGCCGAGGCGTAGAGTCTAAAATCTCGGTGACGGAATGCGCGAAGCGCTCCGCCCTCCGAAAATGCTCCCTGGATGATGGTGCGGGCCGACGGTATTTCGGTATCCCCCCGGAATGGATGTTGCTCAATCCGATTCTTAGTGGTTTTTAACTCTAAACGGAAACATTCTAATCATTCAGGATGCCATCATCTTTTTGGCATTTCGCGTTGCGGGATTAGGGTCATCGCGCAAGCAGAACAACGTGTCGTCCGTCCAGTATTGTCCACGCAGGGCAGGCCGTGTTCCCCTGAGACCATGTTGACGGGTTTTCTATAGCGTGGATTAACGCCGAAGAAGATCGGTTCTGCCAGAATGATCTTATGCGGGGCTTGAACCCTCTAGATCGCGGATAATAACGCTAGATTTGGGGCGCCTAAGGCACGGAATGCGAATTCTTTCAGAGGTACCAATGGCTAGGGAAATGATCATGGATATGAGTCAGGCTTGAGGTTTTAGCCAAGCGGGATGGGTGGTCAAGTTCTGGCTTGACGTACGATCGTTATGGCTGGAACTGCTCCTTGATGATGCGTTCCTCCATGTTGTGTTCCGGGTCATGGAGTACGGCCGGGGCGAGATCGCGGTCCTCGCGGATCGTCACCTGGATGATGTCACGAACTTCGGCAGAGTCTGCTACCGCGCTGACTGGCCGTTCTCCTGCATCGAGGATATCAAATACCACCGTTGCTTCGTGAGGCAGCAATGCGCCGCGCCACCGCCGGGGTCGGAAGACGCTGATAGGGGTTAAAGCCAGCAAGCCAGCACCGATGGGAATGATCGGGCCGTAGGCTGACAAATTATAGGCGGTGCTGCCCGCCGCCGTTGACAGCAGAACACCGTCACAGATCATTTCTTCTAACCGTGTAATGCCATCAATGGTGATGCGAATTTTGGCAGCCAGCCGGGTTTGGCGAAGCAGGGAGACTTCATTTATTGCTAATGCATCAGCTTCGTGACCGCTTGTATCGCAGGTCGTCATGCGCAGGGGATGCAGCGCCACCGACTGAGCCCGGTTGAGGCGCGTTAGTAGTTCTTCTTCGCTGTAGTCGTTCATCAGGAACCCAACGGTGCCGCGGTTCATCCCGTAAATTGGGATGTCACCGGACATATGCTGGTGCAAGGTTTGTAGCATGAATCCGTCGCCGCCTAGCGCAACGACGACGTCTGCAGAATTAGGAGAGGCCTGCCCATAGCGCGCTTTCAAGCTATCCAGCGCAGCTTGCGCTTGGTTGGTGGGCGCGGCGACAAAAGAGATGGTCTTATAGGTCATGGTTTCGGTCGTTTTCCCTTGCGTGCCGGCGGCAGTATTAACTTCAGGCTGGGCCTGCATATGCGGCTACAAATAAAGGAGTGCGTTGGGGTAGGTAAGAGTTAAAACAGCCCGTCTTTGATTTCCCCTGGAACTAGAAATAGTGGCCGTTAGCCGCCGGTGACGCTCATGTGGCGTTCCACAGCGGGGGCATGGCCACGTTCCATGATGAAGTCATGCCCTTTTGGCTTGCGGCCGATGGCCTCGTCGATGGCCTTAGAAAGTGGGGTATCGTCGGCACTGGCGCGCATCGATGAGCGCAGGTCGGCTTTGTCGTGCTGGCCGAGGCACATGTACAGCGTACCTGTACAGGTTAGTCGTACTCGGTTGCACAACTCGCAGAAATTGTGGGTGTGTGGCGTGATGAAGCCGATGCTCTGGCCTGTTTCGCGCACGCGGACATAACGTGCTGGCCCACCGGTATTTTCGCTAGTTTCCTCAAGGGTCCAACGGCGCTCCAACCCGGCGCGGACCTCGATTAGCGGTAGGTACTGGTCCATGCGGTCTTCGTCAATCTCGCCTAACGGCATGGCCTCGATGAAGGTGATGTCGTGGCCTTGCTCGCCACACCAGGCGACTAGGTCGTCGCATTCATTATCGTTAACACCCTTAAGGGCGACCGTGTTAATTTTTACCCGCAGCCCCGCCGCCTTGGCAGCCTTAAGGCCTTCCATAACCTGCTCGATGCGGCCCCAGCGGGTGATTTTCTTAAATTTTTCGGCATCCAACGTATCCAATGAGACATTTATGCGCCGCACGCCGGCATCAAAGAGTTGTTCGGCATAACGGGGAAGTTGGCTGCCGTTGGTGGTTAGGGTTAGTTCGTCCAGGGCGCCGGACTTCAGGTGACGGCCGAGCGCATGGAATAGGGTCATGACATTGCGGCGCACCAGCGGCTCGCCACCGGTTAGGCGTAGCTTGCGTGTACCTTTGTCGATGAAAGCACTGCACAGCCTGTCGAGCTCTTCCAGCGTCAACAGATCGGCCTTCGGTAGAAACGACATATTCTCCGACATGCAATAGACGCAACGAAAATCGCAACGGTCAGTAACTGAGACGCGCAGATAGGTAACGTGCCGCCCAAACGGGTCGATCATCGCCCCGCTGCTATGATGTTTTAGGCCGCTGTCCATAATTCCTTACCATTTTTCATACACACGATGTGCGGATCGGGAGGGTTCCGTCAAGTCCTGTCGTGGCGGTGCTGCCGTTTAACTTTAATGTCCTGGTTGCCGTAATTGTTTATGCGGATCTGGATACCGCCATGCTACGCGGCCATCGAGTTGAATGGCGCTGCTGTTTCTTATCTAATTCTGGATACAGTACAATTCTTGGGGGATATTATGGACACCCTGGTATCTCCAGCAATATGGGAAGATGCCGCTGATGGTCACGCCGTCTTGGCCCAGTCGTTCTTTAGGGAATATTTGGTTGTTATGGAGCTATATCTATTGCGACCTGGAGGCTGTCCGGTCGTCCAGCTGACCTATATTTATCTTGGCACCACATATTGTCTATGGCTTCAGCTTCTGACAGCACCGAGGTTAGGTTACATAGTACTCATCCCTTATTACTTGATTATATTTAGTTAGAATTGATTAAGTTTTGATGGAAATAAGTAATAATTAAATAATTAATAAATATTTTTTTTAAAATAGAAATTTTATAATAAAAAATTATATTATTAATCTTATAATAAAATATTATTTTTATTCATTTGAATCAAAAAAAATACTCTCATGAATTTGACACATAGGCCTGAATGCCTAGGATAGATTCATATATTCTATTAAGCTTGTTAAAGATCGCGATTTATCGTGAGGGGGCATTGTGCAGCCGTAGATGGCACTGGCAGTTAAATGTCAGCAATGTGGCCAACACACCATAAACTAGGGAGCTATACACGATGATGTTCAATACCGGGTTTTGGAAAGGACCACTTGCCGCCGGCGCGATCGCCGTTATTACAGGTCTTACTGCCACCTCTGCCGCGGCTGATTGTGGCAAGGTCACTATCGCTGACATGAACTGGGCATCGGCCGAACTGGCAGCATACGTCGATAAATTTATCCTTATAAATGGCTATGGATGTGACGCTGAACTGGTTCCTGGCGATACAATGCCGACCGTAACGTCAATGTCGGAAAAGGCTGAGCCTGATGTGGCGCCAGAAATTTGGATGAACTCTGTACGCCAGGTCATTAATGCTTCCGTTAAAGAGGGCCGCTTGGCGGTGGCTGGCAACATTTTGACGGATGGTGGAGTGGAAGGTTTATGGATTCCACGTTACGTATTGGATGCGCATCCTGAATTAACGACTGTGCAAGCCGTACTGAAACGACCCGATCTTTTCCCAGCATCGGAAAATAAATCACGGGGTGCGGTCCACAACTGCCCGTCTGGGTGGAATTGTCAGCTTATCACGGATAACTTATTTCGTGCATATGACATGAAGAAAGCTGGTTTTGATCTAATCGACACTGGTTCTTCGGCTGGCCTTAATGGTTCTATCGCCAAGGCCTACGAGCGCAAAGAGGGCTGGCTTGGCTACTATTGGTCGCCAACGGCCATTCTAGGTAAGTATGATATGGTAAAATTGGATCTGGGTGTAGACCACGATCCCAAGGAATGGGATCGCTGCACGGGTCAGGCTGATTGCTTTGACCCGGTTCCCAATGGCTTTGCTAAAGGTATCGTGACTACAATAACATCAGCAAGCTTTGCCAAAAATTCACCGGAAGCTTTTGCCTATCTCAGCAATCGATCCTGGAAAAATGTTGTTGTTAACGAGATGCTGTCATTCATGGCGGATGAACAGTCGGGAGGAGAAATTGGTGCCGAGGAGTTTTTCAAGCGGCATCCGGAAGTCTGGACTAAATGGGTACCCGATGCTGTCGCAGCCAAGATAAAAGCGGCTCTGTAATGGAGACGGATGGGCTGGCATATGCCAGCCCATCCGTTTGGGTCTCTAATTTTTTTTATTGTAGCGAGGAACCGTCATGGAAGACGGCGGATGGCTTTTACGTTTTCCTGAATTGAGCAGGGATGCGCTCCGAGCTATTAAGAAAAGTTTTGATTTTGGGTACCGTCAATTCTCTCGCACCTACGGGGAGGCGATCGAGAATGTTTTTGAACCTCTGCTGCAATTTCTGATTTGGTTCGAGGATTTTTTCACTGAGACGCCCTGGATGTTAATTATCCTTGGTATAGCTACTTTGGCCTGGCTTGCTAGCCGCTCATGGAAGCTAGTAATAGGCATTGTCGTATCCTTTATGTTAATCGGCGTCTTTGGTATGTGGGAACACACCATGCAGACAATGGCGATGATCGTTGTTTGCACCATCTTGGCCCTTATCATCGGTCTGCCCATTGGTATCCTCATGTCCCGCTATGATCGAGCGCAGTCCGCGATCATGCCAATTCTTGACGTGATGCAAACCATGCCCAGTTTTGTCTATTTGATACCCGTGGTCATGCTGCTTGGTATTGGCCGCGTACCAGGTCTCATTGCGGTCATCATCTACGCCGTACCTCCAATGATTCGGTTGACCAATCTGGGTATCCGGCTTGTAGATAAGGAAGTGCTGGAAGCTGCCGATGCCTTTGGCGCTAGCTATTGGCAACGGCTGACCGGTGTGCAGATACCACTTGCCATGCCCAACATTATGGCCGGGGTTAACCAAACTATAATGATGGCCCTGGCTATGGTTGTAATTGCTTCGATGATCGGCGTGCGCGGCCTTGGCCAACCAGTTCTAAAGGCAGTAACCAACCAGTATTTTGCAGTTGGATTATTCAATGGTCTGGCCATCGTCGCTCTGGCCATCGTCTTCGATCGTATCACTCAGGCCTATGGCCGTCGCCTGCAGGAGCATACCGAACTACGATGACTGACAATGACGACGTCCTTATTTCCGTCCGGAATTTGTGCAAAATTTTTGGGGCTAAACCGCAGGCCATGGTGCCGCTTGTCGCTCGCGGTGTTAGTAAAGATGAATTGCTCGCCGATCATGGCCACGTTCTTGGTCTTTGTGATATCAACTTAGATGTCCGGCGCGGAACAGTCTTCGTTATTATGGGGCTGTCGGGGTCGGGTAAATCGACGCTGATCCGTCACTTTAATCGTATTATCAACCCAACCACGGGCAGCGTTGAAGTTGCAGGGAAAAACATCTTAGAATTTGATGCAACGGCTCTGCGCAATTTTCGCCGCCATGATATTTCCATGGTATTCCAACGCTTTGGCCTGCTGCCGCACCGTACCGTTATTGATAATGTTTCTTTTGGCGTTACCATCCAGGGTGTGAGCGAGGAAAAGGCGCGCGAACGCGCTATGAGCTGGATCGAACGGGTAGGTCTTTCCGGGTTTGAAAACTATTTTCCGTCACAACTTTCCGGGGGCATGCAACAACGGGTTGGACTTGCCAGGGCGCTTGCCACGGATGCAGAGATTTTGTTGATGGATGAGGCCTTTAGCTCGCTTGATCCACTCATCCGTGCGGATATGCAGGACATGCTGTTGTCTTTGCAGGCGGAATTGAAGAAGACTATTGTCTTTATTACTCATGATCTTGACGAAGCGCTTAAGATTGGCGATGACATTGCTATTCTGCGGGACGGACGCATGATCCAGCAGGGCGATGCACAGCAGATCGTGCTAAACCCTATTGATGATTATGTCTCCAGTTTCGTCAAGGATATCAACCGGGGCAGGGTAGTGCGCGTTAGTACTATCATGGAGGCGGTTTCGACTAATGCTAACGGTTTTACGATTACTGCGGACACACTGCTGGAACAAGCATTGGGTGAATTGTGCGACAGCGAGTACGACAGCGCTTGCGTTGTCGATGCCGACGGTAAGGCGGTGGGCGCCGTAAACATGCAAGGCGTGGTTGATGTCATTACCCGGCGAGACTGCGACGAAGCTGCGGAATAGATGTTGCAGAAAATTTATTATACCGATTACTCACTCGGAAAATTTCTGTTGCCGCTCACCATTGAAAAATTTATCAACATCACTAGGCCTGTTGTATTATGTCTAGTGAGAGCCCTCTTACCAAAAAATCTGTAAATTTTAGTTAAGTATTTTACGCTGTCTAATTGACATAGCGATGTATCGAATAGATATATATCTGATCGATATATAATTTATTGATATAGACACCTTCATGGATTCTAAGACTCTTTGCCTCGGCTCGTTGAAGCTTGGTGACACCAGTGGATACGAAATTAAGAAGATGATTGAGGTGGGCTGTTTTGCCCAATACCGAGGTCTGATTGAGTGTATTGAATCCCTCCTAAATTTGGGTCTTCTGGCAGGACAACTGTGGGCGCGGGGGCTTGGCCTCGCCTTCTACCGTGCGTCAGCCGATTATCTAGATCAACATCGCGCTATGCTGATTCCTGCGCCGGTCAAGACGCGGAACCGTAGTGATCTTGTCGTCGAGGATGAAGACATATGACCCGCCCCATCGTCATCGCTGCCGTTATTGTTATTTTGGCGATGGGTTGGATTGCTTCAGGCCAATTCGGTGAGAGTCCACTAAAATCAAACCTGCAGCAGGTCGCGTTAGCAAAACCCAAGGCAGCTGCACCCGCTGTTCGCGTGCGCGTGCAGACGGCTGAAAGCCGTATCACGGAGATTGTTCTATTCGGTCATACTTCGGCTGACCGGACTGTTGAGGTGCGCGCAGAAACAGCCGGTCGTGTTGCCGCCGTGGACGTACAAAAAGGTGAGAATGTCACCAAGGGAAACATTCTTGCTCGTATCGTTCAGGGAGACCGGCCGGCAAGGCTTGCGGAAACTACAGCGTGGGTTGAGAAGGCGTGGGTATCCTATGAGGCCTCTAGAAAGCTTGAAGACCGAGCATTTCGGTCCCGTACCCAGCTTGCTGCTGATAATGCTGAATTAGAATCAGCTCAGGCTGCTCTCGCCAGTATCGAAATAGATATTGCCAATACGGAGATCCGCGCGCCGTTTGCTGGATCCGTGCAGAGGCTGCTCGTCGAAGTCGGAGATTATCTAAAAGCCGGCGACGCGGTGGCAACGGTTATCGATCTTGACCCCATTATTGTTGTTGGCCAACTCGTCGAAGGCGACGTTAGGAGCATTCAGATGGGCGATAGCGCGCAAGTACGTATTGGTAACGGTGTCGAGATGGTCGGTAGGGTTCGCTTTGTCTCACGTGCCGCCGAGGCTACAACGCGGACATTCACTGTAGAAGTAGAGGTGCCCAATCCGAATGATATCTTGTCAGTAGGCTTGACGGCTGAATTGCGCATTCCTGCTAACAAAGTCATGGCGCATCGGGTATCGCCCGCTGTTCTGACGTTGTCAGGTGAGGGTGCCATTGGTGTTAAAATTGTCGATGCTAATAATGAGGTAGAATTCATTCCAGTCACCATAGTTGCGGATACAACAGAGGGAATCTGGCTTGTTGGCCTGCCTGAGATGATTACTTTGATTACGGTCGGCCAAGAATTTGTCGTTGTAGGAGAAGAAGTAAGGCCGGTTTTTGATCTCAATTTAGATCCAAATACGGTGCAGCAGCAGCCTCGTGGGCTATTACCGATCGCTGAACGGGGCGCGTCGTGAATCAACTAATCGATGCGGCGCTTGGCCATGCGCGAACGATTATTCTCATTCTTGTTCTTGTCCTAACAGCTGGGGCGGTCGCCTACGTGGACATTCCCAAGGAGTCCGAGCCTGACGTCAATATTCCGAACATCTACGTCGTAATGAAACACGAGGGAATTTCACCAGAGGATGCGGAACAATTGCTGCTACGCCCGATGGAGCAGGGGCTTCGCGCCATCGAAGGTGTCATGGAAATGAAATCTTCGGCACGGGAGGGTAGTGCCAGCGTCACCTTGAAATTTGATGCCGGTTTTGACGTCGATAAGGCTTTGAGCGACGTGCGTGATAAGGTCGATCTCGTCAAGGTCCAGTTGCCGGACGACACGGAT
>Ga0302127_10002483_pt1 | contig 11152 bp, 7 predicted proteins | sample CB4_SCM_MG_FD_204452 | JGI IMG/M metagenome (GOLD analysis project Ga0302127, IMG submission 204452) | Marine microbial communities from Western Arctic Ocean, Canada - CB4_SCM | ecosystem: Environmental > Aquatic > Marine > Oceanic | place: Canada: Western Arctic Ocean | collected 2017-09-24
CAGAGACGGGCGGCCAGTTACGCTTAGTCGTGCCGAGGCCCGGTACGATTTCACCCTGGAGTTCCAAGGCGACTGACATCGCGCATATCTGTGGTCTGTCTGCGGTTAAGCGCATTGAGCGCGGCATCGCCTATTACCTCAAAAGCCCGCAAACACTATCCGAGGAACAACTGCAGCTGATTGACCCGTACCTGCACGATCGCATGACGGAAGCGGTGCTGGCCGATATGGATGCTGCTGTGCTGTTTGAAACCGCCGAACCGAAACCGCTCGGTACGGTGCCACTACTGTCTGAGGGTATCGCCGCGCTGAAAGAGGCCAATACTGCCCTCGGTATGGCGCTCACCCATGAAGAAATGGCGTACCTGGTGGATGCCTTTACCCGGCTGGGTCGTGACCCGACGGATGTTGAATTAATGATGTTTGCCCAGGCGAACTCAGAACACTGTCGACACAAAACGTTTGGTGCATCCTGGACGCTGGATGATGAGGCGCAGCCGCACAGTCTGATGGATATGATCCGCAACACCCTGGCACAGACCAACGGTGAGGGTGTGTTAAGTGCCTATGAAGACAATGCCTCGGTCATCGAGGGTCACAATTCGGCACGATTCTACCCCGACCCGCAGACTCGGGAATACGGCTACCACGAAGAACCCGTACATATTCTGATGAAGGTGGAAACGCACAATCATCCGACCGCCATTGCACCGTTTCCTGGTGCTGCCACCGGTTCCGGCGGGGAAATCAGAGACGAAGGCGCTGTAGGTCGCGGATCGAAACCTAAAGTCGGTCTGACGGGCTACTCGGTTTCTAATCTAAAAATACCGGGGCAGGTCAACAGCTGGGAAGTCGACCACGGTAAACCGGCGCGTATTTCCTCGGCCCTGGATATCATGATTCAGGCGCCTATCGGTGGCGCTGCTTTTAACAATGAATTTGGCCGGCCCAATATCTGTGGTTATTTCCGGAGCTTTGAGCAACGCGTCGGTGATGAGGTTCGTGGCTATCACAAACCCATTATGATCGCCGGTGGTCTGGGCAATATCCGCGCCGAACATGTCGAGCAGCGGCCAATCGAACCCGGTGCCTGTCTTATCGTGCTCGGTGGCCCGGCCATGTTAATTGGTCTGGGTGGCGGCGCCGCTTCATCTATGGCGACCGGTGCCAGCGATGCGGACCTGGATTTTGCCAGTGTGCAGCGTGGCAATCCTGAAATAGAACATCGCTGCCAGGAAGTGATCGACCAGTGCTGGCAGTTGGGTGAGCACAACCCGATTCAGTTTATTCATGATGTTGGCGCTGGGGGCCTGTCCAATGCGCTGCCGGAACTGGTGAAGGACGGTAGCGTCGGTGGTCTGTTTGAATTGCGTGATGTGCCAAACGAAGAACCTGGCATGTCGCCACTTGAGATCTGGTGTAACGAAGCCCAGGAACGTTATGTGCTGGCAGTCGCAGTAGACGATATCGAACAGTTTACGGCGATCTGTGAACGCGAGCGCTGTCCCTTTGCTGTGGTCGGCAGCGCCGAGCCTAATTCACATCTTGCGGTGACCGACAGCCTGCTGAATGAGCAGCCGGTGGATCTGCCGATGGGTGTGCTGTTTGGTGAAACTCCGCGCATGATTAAAGAGGTCAGTTCATTACCGGCAAAAGTCAGCGAAGAGCACAACACCCTTGCGCTCGAGCAAGCCATAGAACTGGTGATCGCCCATCCGACGGTTGCCAGCAAAAATTTTCTTATCACGATTGGTGATCGAACCGTCAGTGGTTTGGTCTCCCGGGATCAGATGATCGGCCCGTGGCAGACGCCGGTTTCTGATGTCGCGGTATCTGCCAGCAGCTATACCGCAAGCACCGGTGAAGCCATGGCCATGGGGGAGCGTACACCGCTCGCGCTGCTGGATGCGCCTGCGTCGGGTCGTATGGCCGTTGGCGAGGCAATCACCAATATTGTTGCTGCAACGATCGATGACATTACCAACATTAAACTGTCCGCTAACTGGATGGCCGCTGTCGGCCATCCAGGTGAGGATGCCAATCTGTACCGGACCGTCGCCGCCGTCGGGCTAGAGCTTTGTCCTGAGTTAGGTATCTGTATTCCAGTCGGCAAGGATTCCATGTCCATGCAGACCCGCTGGCAGGACGGTGACGTTGATAAAACGGTGACTTCTCCGCTGTCGCTGATTGTAACGGCATTCTCTCCTGTCTCTGATATCGCAACGACTCTGACCCCGGAACTACAACGTCGCGGAGACAGTGAACTGTTCTTTATTGATCTCGCCGCGGGTAAATCGCGCCTTGGTGGTTCGATTCTAATGCAGTGTCAGGAACAAATGGGCAGTACAGCGCCGGATGTCGATGACGCGTCGCTATTAAAACGTTTTGTTAGCCTCATGCAACAAACCGATGTGCGCAGCAGGGTGCTGGCGTACCACGACCGATCCGATGGTGGCCTTATGGCGACGCTGAGTGAAATGGTGTTCGCTTCAAGGGTAGGCGTTGATATTTCTCTGCCTGCTGACGTTGATCCGGTCGCCCACCTGTTCAACGAGGAGCTGGGCGCCGTTATTCAGGTTTCGGCTAATCATAGTGATGAGGTGTTAAAAAGTTTCTCTGATGCGGATGTTTCGATTCATAAGATTGCTACAGAATCTGATAGCGAAAACATCACTATCACGCAGGGAAACAACACGTTGATCACCTGCGAGCGAGCAGACCTGCAGCGGCGCTGGTCGGAAACCAGTTACCACATTCAGTCGCTACGCGACAATCCGCAGTGTGCGGAAGAAGAGTTCGCTCGTATCAGTGACGACAAGGATCCGGGCCTATCGGTGGAGCTCACCTTCGATATCAATGAAGATATCGTGGCACCTATGATTGCGACCGGTGCAAAACCGCGCATCGCTATTTTGCGAGAACAGGGCGTTAACAGTCAGGTAGAAATGGCCGCGGCATTCACACATGCCGGATTCTCTGCTATCGATATCCATATGAGCGAGATTCTTGCCGGTAATGTCACCCTCGCCGACTATAAAGGGTTGGTTGCCTGCGGCGGTTTTTCCTATGGTGATGTGTTGGGTGCCGGTGAGGGTTGGGCTAAGTCGATTCTTTTTCACGCGCAGGCGCGGGATGTTTTTTCGGCATTTTTCAATCGTGAGGACACCTTCGGTTTGGGTGTCTGTAATGGCTGCCAGATGTTTGCATCCTTAAAGTCCCTGATTCCGGGTGCAGATGCCTGGCCAAAATTTGTGACTAATCGCTCGGAGCAGTTTGAGGCCCGTTTCTCGTTAGTCAAGATTCTGAGTAACCCATCGATTCTGCTGACAGACATGGCAGGTTCACATATGCCTATTGCCGTTTCCCACGGTGAGGGTAGGGCGGATTTTTCAGAAGCACATGCTGCTGCCCTGATGAAAAGTGAACAGGTGGCTTTCCAGTTCGTCGATCACTACCTTGATGCCACAGAAACCTACCCCATGAATCCCAATGGTTCACCATTGGGCGTTGCAGCGGTTACCACACCAGATGGTCGCTTCACGGCGATGATGCCGCACCCAGAGCGTGTCTACCGAACTTCTCAGAACTCCTGGCACCCTGCAGAATGGCAGGAAGACAGCCCCTGGATGCGAATTTTTCGAAATGCTCGGGTATTTGTAGAATAGTTAAATCAAGCGCGAGATAAACGTATGAAGCAACCTGATTTCGACGGGCAGATTGCCCTTAAGGGCTCACCAGGCTCACCCTATACCAGAAAGATGCTTGCAGTATTGCGTTACCGGCGGATTCCGTACCGTTATCTGCAGACACAAATACACGCACAGTACGATCTACCCGCGGCAAAGGTTGCGCTCCAGCCTACCTTCTACTGGCCAGGTAAAAATGGCGAACTGGAGGTGGTAGTTGATTCAACGCCTATTATTCGCGAACTGGAGGCCATGTATCCTGTTCGTGCCATTGTTCCTAGCGATCCTGTTATGGCGTTTCTCGACGATCTGATTGAGGACTACGCGGATGAATGGTTGACCAAGGCCATGTTTCATTATCGCTGGCATTTCGACGAAGACGCGACACAAGGCGGCTTGATGTTGCCGAGGTGGGGCAGCGTTACAAAGCAGGAAGCGCAGATCTCACCAATGAGTGATTCGATTCGTGATCGGCAGGTAAATCGTCTCTATGTGGTGGGTAGCAACGATACGACGGCACCGGTAATCGAGGCTTCGTACCTGAGGTTGCTGGATATATTGGACGCGCACATTCGAAACGGTCCCTACGTGCTCGGGTCGCGACCTTCCGCCTGTGATTTTGGGTTGTATGGCCAATTAACCCAGTTGACGCACTTTGATCCAACGCCGATGGCGATCTGCCTTGAGCGTACGCCCCAGGTCTTTGCCTGGGTAGACGTTATCGCGGATCTTTCCGGAGAATTTGCCGCAGAGGATGGCTGGTTTGCCCGGGATGCGCTACCGGAGACTTTGTTTCCCCTGTTGCATGAAATCGGACGGGTGTACGTCCCGGCATTGCTGGCCAATTCGGCCGCCATTGAAACGGGTGCCGATACAGTGCAGACCACCATCGATGGGCAGGAGTGGACACAATCTCCGTACCCATATCAGGCACGCTGCCTTACCTGGCTGCGTCAGGCGTATGCCAGATTAGATGAAGAAGACCGTCGCGATGTCGACAGCATTATCGACGGCACGGGTGTCGAGAAACTGTTTGTGAAGCAAGCCCAATCAACGAGTTGAGTACACCAATTAACTACTCAAGGTGTGTACCAGATCGGTGAGCTATAGGCTCGCTCCTGGACGACCATCGGTGCTTCTTTTGGCACATCTTTCAAGTTATAGAATTTTGCATCGTAGGCGGTCCAGCGCGGCGTCGGGATTTCCAGTACGCGCAAATAATAGAAGGCGAGTTCGTCCCGGTTGAAATCAGGGTCTGTCCACACCACTGCCAGTTCCGGATCACCAATGCTGTTGGTATAAGAAGCATCGGGAACATCCACGGTGCTTCCGACTGGTTTCACCCGCCCCTTTCTATTCTCTTTTCGCTCATCCGACAACGACACGTTATAGATCTGTTCGTGTAACTCACCGTCTTCGTCGCGCCATCCTTTGATGACTTGCAGGCGGTCCAGGTTGGCGCCATCGGGGTCCTTCACAGCGCGGATAAGAAAGCTTGGCGGCTTCCCCGCGGGTGCTGCGGTGAGGTCGCCACCCATCGGTACACCTTTGGCATAACCAGCTTCAGCCAGGTCAGGGCGGTCAGCGTCAACGGCTGCGTAGTCCCATCCGCCAAAAAACCGTAGTGTGATGCGCGGGCCAGTGGAAGCGTAGACTTCTTTACGGCGCATGGCGGTAAAAATTGCTTCGCGCGTATTTTCTGTCGCCCATACGGCAGCATACCCGCCGGCACTGTAATTCCAACCGGTGATGACACGGTTCCGGCTGGGCTCGTTTCCTGCCACCTTGCCCCAAAAGTTACGCTGATCAGCAGTGGCGAGGCCCGTGTGCGAATCGGTACTGCCTATAAATCCGAACTTGAAAGGATTAGCACCCAGTTCAGCTTCTCCTGCCAGGCCACGTTTCAGGGCCGAACGGGCATATCTATAGATGGGTTCTGTCTCCGGGGTGATTGAAACTTTGGGTTCTGCCTTTTTGTCGGTTGTACTGTGCTTCTTTGAATCAGGTTGGCTCTTGGTGATGCCCCACCTGAAAACCTCGAAATTGGCGAACTCATCAGTGGGCGAGAGCAGCGGATGAGTTTCGCCATCCCCTTTGATCTGCGTTATTTCATAGAGCGGCTCGTAGCGGGAGCGGGTTTGGGCGTACATCCGGTCAAGGGGCTGGTTTGCGCTGTTGGTCGGGCTGAACATGTTACGAGTCAGATTACCGTTGTGCGGGATGGCAAACGCCTGACCACCGGTGCGTTTCTCGTAGTCCTGCAGATAGGTCCAAAGATCTTCCGCGTTCACGCTATCCAGGGCCGAGAATGCCACGGTCTGGCCAGTGACTTCAGGTCCGTCCGCGTAGATGACATTACGGTGACCAGTGCCTGTCCACTCGTAACCGGTGAAGGTGGTAAAGCGACCCGGGTCGTTGTGCCGTTCCGCGTTATCGATGACCTCCTTCCAGACCGAACGCCGAAACGGCATGTCGATACCGTAATCGGCCCCGCCCAGACCCTTGCCAGCGCTTGTGTCGGCTTTGATAGCGATCATTGTTGCGCCATTGAAGTCGTTCAGTAATTCATCGGTGTCGGCATTGAGGGCTTCGATCAGAGAAACGTCGTAGTCAAGGGATCTGGCGGTACGTTTGCCGGCTTCTGTGGCTAACAGCGTCTTGTCTCCGGCATCAATTCGCGCAACAACATCCATGTTTTCGGCATGGTCCGACACCATGAGAAAATCCAGCGGGCGATGTAAACGAACTTCTTGACCACTGGTAGCAGTTACCGTTTCCCCCTTGGCGAAACGATAGGCGTCGTCCGGTGTCAGTCGCGCGCCGAAGATATACGCATCTGATGAAAGGGCTGTGTGCAGGTGCGTGTCGCCCCAGTAGACATTGGTGGGATAGGACTTGCCGACGTGAGGGGAATAGGATTCGGCAAATACGCTGACCGGTATTGCCAGGGCAAGGATAAGTGCGATGATCGGTGATTGGGCAATGCGATGACTTGCCATGATGTTCGGTTCCTATATATAAATTTACGAGTTGTCTTTCTGGTGGCGAGCTACCTGGTGGTGATGGCTATATTTATTTCCTCATTCGGGCGAATTTCTACGACTATCGGCTCGTTTGATGTGGGGCTCGCCCTTGTGTAGTGCTCAGGTCCGTCCATAGTGTAGTTGCCGCTTTTCATACCCGAAAGATCCCTGGACAGGACATGTACTTCAATGCGATATGAGCCGGGAACGGGACCATCTGCAGCATCAATGCTGAACTTACCTGACGAGAAGGTCCAGGCGCGCGGTGCGCTTGGATCTTCAGGGATGAAAGCGACGGCACCCCACGGCATCGGTTTTCCGTCAATGGTGACAATACCGCTTACTGAAATACGCTCTTGCCCGGTCAGGAAACCCGACGATCTAAGCCAGCTTTCAACCAGTCCGGGCCATTGACCCATCGAAGGATCACCTGGCGCGAGGCCGGCTCCGTGTTTACCTCGTGCGAACACATGCATCTCGGCCGGAACGCCATGGTCCAGTAGCGCCTCATAGAACGGCAGGGTACCTTTGATGCGTGGTGCCAGATCTTCATGCGTTGCGACCAGAAAAGCCGCTGGGGTCTCCGGCGTAACCTGCTTTGGAAGGGCTTCGTCGATGGCCGGGTATATGGGCACGATGAAATTTGGTCGACTGCTTTCACGTTCAATAGGGTCAGCCGCGTCAGAATCACCTGCGTCATACTTGATCGCCGCGCTGGTAGCCAGGTGTCCACCTGCCGAAAAACCCAATATACCAATACGGTCGGGGTCAATCGCATACTCTTTCGCTCCCTGGCGAACGAGGCGAATAGCGCGCTGGGCATCCAGAAGTGCGATCGAGGGTTCGTAGTCCGGACGTAAACGGTAGCGCAACACAAAGGCAGCAACACCCATGGAATTCAGCCAGCGTGCCACGTGGAGTCCTTCACTGTCCGAGGCGAGCTTGGAAAAACCGCCACCGGGATAGACTACGATCGCCGCCCCGGTTGACTCGTCCTCCGCTGGCAGGTGGATAGTCAGCCTGGGCTTATCGGTGATTTCCGACCCCTTGGCCTCTGGCGCACCTCCTGGCCACAACAGCACAGAGGAATCGTGGAGTTTTTCAGAACCGGTTGCAGTCATGGATGCCAGCATCAGACAGAGCAGGGTTCGAGTCAACATATTGCGTCCGGTATTTCGTATGTTTATTGCCCCAGTATAGATGAAGTCTTGAAGTCTAGGACACCCATTGAAGTCTAGGACACCCTGATCTTTTTTGCTCATCGAGTCGTATTTCTCCTACGTGTAGCGGCACCGTTCACCTACCGAAGAAACAGATAACAGCCAGTGGCGCCGTCAATCCGAACGGCCATCATTCATTGATGGATAGCAACTCTCCAACATCAATCTCAACACTTGCCACTATACGTCATTTGCGTATACTAAAACGGTGAAGGTCGTCTTCGTCGAGGCCCCTGTATTCACGCGTCTGTTACCCGGGTATCTTGACGACGACGAATATGGCCTCTTACAGAAACTGCTGCTCGCGAATCCAACCCAGGGCGACGTAATGCCGGGTACGGGCGGATTCCGCAAGCTTCGCTGGCAGGATAAGCGCCGCGGCAGACCAGCAGATCTGACTCTACACAATCTATGACAAAGACGAAATGACTGATTTGACGCCAGGTGAAAAGAAACACCTGAAAAGCACAATCCAGGCGGAATTAAACGCCCGACGGGAGAACCGTGAGTAACAAACGACGACTAATTGATGAACTGATGGACGGCGTCGACGCTATGCGCAGCCATCGCCAGGGCAAGATCACGTTGCGCACCCACGCCGTTGAAGAGCCGCCCCCACTCGTTATTTGCGCAAACACAATCCGTGAAATCCGTGAACAGTTCAATTTATCTCGCGCGGTATTTGCGCGGCGCCTGAGGGTCTCCACACGCACACTGGAGAATTGGGAGCAGGGGCGCTCGAAACCGAATGCTCAAGCTGCCGCCCTGATTCTGATGGTGCAAAGGTACCCCGATACGATGAAAAAGTTGAGCACACTTAGTGGTGACAAAGCAGTAGGGTAAACCGGCCTGATACCCGGGTGTTTGTAGGTTAACTAAATCAAGCGCTTGTTTCATTCAAGCGCTTGATTGCTTTTTTTCGCGCGTCCACGTAACGTCTGAGTCCCCAAAACATAGTAGAGACCCTATGGTTACCGCTAACCAGGAAAAACCTGATGCCCGTGAACGTCTGCTGGCTGCGGCTCTGCAGGTTTTTGCCACCAAAGGCTATGGCCAGGCGTCAACCCGAGAAATCTGCCAGCTTGCCGGCGTTAATGTTGCGGGTATTCACTACCATTTTGGTGACAAGGCGTCACTGTATCGCGAGCTGTTCCGCATTCAGGATCAATTTTCTGATTTACCACCGGAACTCGATGATCCGAACACTACGCTTGAGGATGGCATCGCTGCCTAGTACCAACATGTGATGTCGTTTGTACGCGAGACTGACGACGGTCATCAGTTGCGGCTACTGTCTTTGCGGGAGCAGGTCGAGCCCTCCGGTCTGGTGGAATCTGATCATGTGAGCCTTATTGCCATGTACCACGGTCAGTTGGTGAAATTTCTCGGGCGAATACTGGCTATCGATACGAATGATAAAGCCCTGCAGCAGCTTGCCTACTCCCTGGTTGGCACGGCCATGGTTTTTTATATCGAGAACAATACGATCCGACACCTGTCCCCGGGTCTGCTGGAAACCGAGGCAGATGTAGAGCGACTGATTGATGGGCTTGTTACCTATGCTATCGCCGCCGTTCAGGCGGAAGGTCAGCGGAGCGAAGCTGATCGAGATGCTGGTCGATGTCGGTGATCACGTGCACGCCGGGCAGATACTGGCGCGCTTCGATGATAAAACGGCCAGATCTGCGGTTGCTGCGCAGGAGGCCGTTCTGATGGATGCCGAATCGTTGCTCGCCGAGGCGGAGGCTAATGCGAAGCGTGCACATCAACTGAAGGATAAATCATCCATCAGTGAACAGGATTTGATTCGGGCCGATACTGCAAAAAGATCAGCAACGGCCCAGGTTGCGCTCGCCCGGGCGCAGCTGGATAGCGCGAAGCTGGCGCTATATAACACCGTGATCCGTGCACCGGATGCCGGGATCGTGTCTTCACGTAGCGCGCTCTTGGGTATGGTGGCGACGCCCGGTCTTGAACTATTCAGGATCATTCGCCAGGGTAAACTCGAGTGGCGTCCAGAGTTAATGGCGACTGAACTTGCGCGGGTCACCAAAGGTGCCAAAGCGGAAATCACTTTGCCCGGTGGTGGTGCGGTCAGCGGCCTGGTGCGTCGAGTGGCGCCAGTCCTCAATAAAAACACCCGCACCGGTATCATCTATATTGCGCTCGATAGCGAACAGGTGCAGGCAAAAACAGGCATGTTTGCCGGTGGCCAGATTGTTGTGGGTGAGCGTATGGCAATCTCGGTGCCGGCGACGAGCGTTGTGCAGCGCGATGGCCATGACATGGCTTTTGTCGTTGATGAAGAAACCGGCCTGGTGATAAAGCACAGGGTTACCACCGGTCGACGTCTTACTGATCGAATAGAGATCCTGCAGGGCGTATCTCTCAGCGATGCCCTGGCGGAAAGCGGTGGTGCATTTTTGAATGACGGTGATCGGGTCCGTATCGTTAAGACCATCGCCACAGCTGGGCATGTGCAATGAACGTTGCTGCCTGGGCCGTCAGAGAACCCATACCACCGGTCGTCCTGTTCCTCGCGTTGTTGCTGGTCGGCAGTTACGACTTCCAGGAGCTCAACATCAAGGACATGCCCGATCTGGATTTCCCGATGGTTTCGGTGACCGCGGTCATGGAGGGGCCTCCCCTGAGCAGCTCGAAACAGAAGTGACCCGTAAGATCGAGAACGCAATAGGCAGTTTAGAGGGGATCGAGAGTATAGCCTCGACTGTATCTGAGGGTAGTTCGGTCACCATGATTCAACTTATGCTCGAGCGCGATCAGTCAGAAGCACTGGATGATGTGCGAGCGGCTATTGGCAACCTGAGATCACAGTTGCCGTCTGAAATGGAGCAGCCAACGGTCGCGCACCTTAAGGCTATGGATAGACCAATACTGACTTACACGGTGTCTTCTGATGTGATGGATGAGGAAGCGCTTTCCTGGTTCGTCGATGACGTTGTCAACCGGGAACTCAGTGCAATCCAGGGTCTCGCGGCCGTCAGGCGTATCGGGGGCGTGCAGCGTGAAGTTCGGGTCGAGATAGATCCTGTCAAATTGGCGTCGCTGGGTCTGACTGCCGCCGATGTATCCCGTCAGCTGCACCGCACCCAGCTTGAGTTGTCAGGCGGACGCGGTGAGATTGGTGACGCCAGACAATCACTGCGCACCATTGCGACCGTGGCCAATGTACAGGAACTTGCGGCATTCGATATCGCAGTAC
>Ga0302127_10002484_pt1 | contig 11149 bp, 12 predicted proteins | sample CB4_SCM_MG_FD_204452 | JGI IMG/M metagenome (GOLD analysis project Ga0302127, IMG submission 204452) | Marine microbial communities from Western Arctic Ocean, Canada - CB4_SCM | ecosystem: Environmental > Aquatic > Marine > Oceanic | place: Canada: Western Arctic Ocean | collected 2017-09-24
AGGTGTTGGTGGCCGAGTAGCGCTCGGTATTCTTTCTGGTATTAGTGTGGAAGGTTTTAGTCGTTGTGTGCTGGACCGTGATCTTGTCACCCTCACTCGTATTCCAGGTATTGGGCGTAAAACAGCCGAACGTTTGTTGGTAGAGATGAAAGATCGATTAAACAAGACGGGTATACAAGGATCGAAAGTAGCTTCAATAGAGGATGGGGCGGAAGGCCAAGCATATGGGGCTCTTCTTGCTTTGGGCTATAAGGCTGCAGAAGTTAGCCGAATGTTATCGGAAATTGATAAAGCTCAAATGGGACCTGAAGATCTGATTAGAGAGGCGCTTAAACGCGTCCACGCGAGATAGATTTATGCCTGATCCGATATTGAAGGGAACCAGCAGTCAAGAGGACGAAATTTTCGACCGGAAGGTCAGGCCGCAAACACTTGATGACGATGAGTACATTGGTCAGGAGAGTGTAAAGCGCCAAATGCGTATTTTTATTACTGCTGCTCGTAATCGAGCGGAAGCCCTTGATCATACGTTGATTTTTGGGCCACCCGGCCTTGGTAAAACAACTTTAGCGAATATCATTGCTCACGAAATTGGAGTGAATTTAAGACAAACCTCAGGTCCCGTGCTTGAACGACCTGGTGATTTGGCGGCACTTCTGACGAATCTTGAGCCTAGGGATGTCTTATTTGTAGATGAGATTCATCGGCTAAGCCCAGTTGTAGAGGAGGTGCTCTATCCAGCAATGGAGGATTTTCAACTGGATATTATGATAGGGGAGGGGCCAGGTGCGCGTTCTATAAAACTTGATCTGCCGCCCTTTACGCTAGTGGGAGCGACTACCCGCGCTGGACTACTTACTTCACCCCTTAGGGATAGATTTGGGATTGTTCAGCGCTTGGAATTCTATGGTAGAAATGAACTTGCTCGGATAGTGGGGCGCACCGCCTCAATTCTTAAGTTATCCATTAATGCAGAAGGGGCTGATGAAATTGCACGACGTTCTCGTGGCACTGCTCGGGTAGCCAATCGACTGCTACGACGAGTAAGAGACTATGCAGAGGTCGAAGCAGATGGGGTGATTAACGTGGAAGTAGCACATGCGGCTATGGATTTATTGGAAGTTGACCCTCATGGTTTCGATATGATGGATCGGAAGTTTATGAGAACGATAATCGAGAAGTTTGAAGGTGGGCCGGTTGGTATTGAAAGTCTGGCTGCTGCAATAGGCGAGGAGAGAGGTACGCTTGAGGATGTAATTGAGCCATACCTTATCCAAGAAGGGTTTCTTCAGAGAACATCACGCGGGCGTATTGCTACACGTAATGCTTATCAGCACTTTGGGCTTTCAATGCCCAAAGAATCAAAAAAACCGGACTCACCGGGGCTTTTTGATTGAGGTCAGAAACGCGATCATTATGAGCTTTATTTGGCCTGTAAGAGTTTATCTAGAAGATACAGACGCTCAAGGTCTTGTTTATAACGCGAGCTATTTAAGGTTTTTTGAACGAGCTAGAACGGAGTGGCTTAGGGTGAAGGGGATAGATCACCTGACGTTACGCGAATCAGCAGGCGCATCCCTTGTTTTATCTGAGGTCCAAGTGAGTTTTCGGGTACCCGCTCAACTAGATGACCTATTACACGTGAGCGCAGAGTTGATTAAGATAAGCGGTGTGCGATTTGTTTTTAAGCAGAATGCTCGGCGAGAATCTCCAGATGGAGAGATTTTGTGCCAAGCTATTGCCGAGGTGGCGTGCGTTGATACACGGACTGGCAAACCTAAGCGATTACCGTCAAATCTTATCGCCAATTTGAGAATAAACGAGCCAGAAGTATGAATACAGATTTATCACTACTGACCCTGATAATGGATGCAAGCGTCTTGGTGAAGGCCGTGATGCTTTTGCTATTGGGCGCCTCAATAGCTTCGTGGGCAGTTATTGTCGAGAAGAGTCGACTTTTGAAGCAAGCCACCAATGCAGCTGATGATTTTGAGGCGACGTTCTGGTCTGGCGGGGACCTTTCTACCATGTATACGGATATATCGAATTCTGATGAAAATCAGATCGGTATGGCAGGAGTTTTTGAGCATGGCTTTAGGGAGTTTGGTCGACTGAAAGACCAAAGCATTATAAATGCAGAGCAGATCATAGAAGGTTCTCGGCGTTCAATGCGGGTCTCTCAACTTCGAGAGGTAGATCGACTAGAGAACCATCTTGCCTTTTTAGCAACGGTTGGTTCTACAAGCCCCTATGTTGGTTTATTTGGCACGGTGTGGGGAATTATGAACTCCTTCCAGTCTTTAGGTAATGTGCAGAGCGCTACGCTGGCACTAGTGGCGCCTGGTATCGCTGAAGCCCTCATTGCGACAGCAATGGGTTTGTTTGCAGCTATTCCTGCGGTTATTGCTTTCAACCGCTATGCGGACCAGATTGGTCGACTGGAGGTGCGCTATGACATCTTTATGGAGGAGTTTTCTGCAATATTGCAGCGTCAGGTTGCAGCAAATCGTGCATCGAGTCCCCAATAATGAGCCGTATGAGAAAACGTCGACTCATGGGTGAAATTAACGTTGTTCCCTATATTGATGTGATGTTGGTATTGCTAATTATCTTTATGATTACTGCTCCCTTGTTAACTCAAGGTATTAAAGTAGATTTACCGCAGGCCGCATCTGAGCCGCTTCCCCCGGAACTCATGGAGGGAAATGAACCCTTGGTTTTAAGTATTAATCAGAGCGGCGAATTATTCCTAAACATAGGTGGTGACGAGCAAACGCCTATTGATGAGCAGACCGTCTTAGCTAGAACCGCTGCAGTATTGAGGAGGAATGCGCAGACTCCCGTTCTTGTCAAAGCCGATCAAGCTGTATCGTACGGGCGTGTTGTTACCGGCATGGTGATTCTTCAACAGGCTGGTGCTGAAAAAATTGGATTCATCACCGACCCTTTGGAGTTCCCACTGGATCCGCTCTGAGGGATTTGGACGAGAGAACTGATGGGCTCTTTTTTTCAACAACACCGACTTTCAGTACTGATATCCGTCTTATGTCATGTGGTATTAGCAGCTGCTCTGATGATAGGGCTTGACCCATCGAGCCGTCGTCGTGCCGCGTTGCCAGTAGAGCAGATGGCTATTGAGGCTATGGTCGTTGATGCGTCACGCATTCAGCAAGAATTTGATCGTTTGGAACAGATGGAGCAGGCAGAGGTGCGCCGTCAACAGGAGCAGGAACGACAAGCTCGGGAACAAGCAGAGGCAGCTATAGAAATGGCACAGCAAGAGGAGCTGCGCTTAGCAGATTTACGACGACAACGGGAAGAGGAACAGGGGCGTTTGCGTCAAGAAGTAGATGAGGCAGAGCGGCGTGAGGCAGAGCGTGTTGTTGAATTAGAACGTCAGCGTGAATTAGAGGTGGAGCGTTTGCGTCAAGAAGCAGACGAGGCAGAGCGGCGTGAGGCAGAACGTGTTGTTGAGTTAGAACGTCAACGTGAATTAGAGGTGGAAAGACGGCGTCAGGAAGCTGTGGCAGCAGCACAGCGGGCAGAGATGGAAGCGGAGCTTCAGCAAGCGCTCGCTGTAGAGGATGAACGTCGGCGCGCACAGGAGTCTGGATTGTTAGATGAGTATATTCGTCTGATTGAAAATAGAATCCAGCAGAACTGGATCCCTCCAGGGAGTGCAATTTCGGGGTTAGAATGTAGTGTGAATGTTACTCAGATTCCAAGTGGAGATGTCGTAGATGTGCAGGTTGGTCGTTGTAATGGTGATGATGCGGTAGTGAGGTCTATCGAAGCAGCCGTGCTACGTTCGTCTCCGTTGCCAAGACCACCAATACCATCATTATTCGAAAGAAATCTTGAAGTGGTGTTTAATCCAATAATGTAGTGAAGGGATATTAATTGTGGTGAGGATGAAGATTTTTCAAGTGCTGTGTAGCAAGAGGCTATTTGCCTGTTTCATTAGTGTGTCACTAGTTTCCTCCGCAATAGGGCAGCTCAGGGTGGAGATTAGGCGTGGTGTGGAGCGGCCAGTGCCAATGGCTATAGTTCCGTTTTCTTGGGAAGGTCTTGGTGCTGTATCTCCATTTGATGTTTCGGGTTTGGTTGCTGCGGACCTTGGTCAAAGTGGCCGTTTTGCACCGATGGATGTGCGAGACATGGTTTCCTTGCCTTCACTGCCAGAAGACGTTCGGTTTCAGGATTGGCAGATCGTGGAGGTGGATTATTTGGTGATCGGCCGTGTGATTGAAGATACCTTTGATGCCTACACGATAGTATTCCAGTTATATGATGTTTTGCGTGGCGAACCAATTGTTGGCTATCGTTTAACTGCTTCTGGTGCAGAGTTGCGAACTGCCAGCCATCGCATTTCAGATATGGTTTATGAGGAGTTGACCGGTCTTCCGGGAGTTTTTGGGACAAGTATTGCGTACGTAAGTGAACAGCAGGAGGGTGATGAAACGCGTTTCCGATTGATTGTTTCTGATGCAGATGGTGCAAACCCTATTATTGTTGCAGACTCTCCTGATCCATTGATGTCGCCAGCCTGGTCCCCTGATGGAAGAAGACTTGCGTACGTTTCCTTTGAAGGGGCTCAGTCGTCTATTTATATCCAGACATTGCGTACTGGAGCGAGGGAACGTGTATCAGCAAGAGCGGGTATTAATGGAGCGCCGGTTTTCTCTCCAGATGGGACTCATCTGGCTTTAACTTTATCAAGAGATCAAGGTAACTCTGATATCTATATGTTAGAACTTGCCACGCAGGTATTAACGCGTTTAACCCAACATTCGGCGATTGATACGGAGGCTGTTTGGACCCCTGATGGGGAGAGTCTTTATTTTACGTCAGGTCGTGCAGGTGGCCCACAAATCTATCAAATTGCAGCGAGAGCTGGGGCAAGGGCACAAAGGGTTACTTTCGAGGGTAGCTATAATGCACGTTCTCGAATTTCGCCAGGAGGGGACAGGCTTGCGGTCGTACATGAGGATAGAGGGAACTACCGAATAGCCTTGGTTGATCCAGATACGGGGTTAACACAGGTATTGAGTACTGGTCAGCAGGATGAGTCGCCAAGTTTTGCTCCAAATGGAGCGCTAATTATTTATGCTACACAGGAAGATGGACGTGGGGTGTTAGCCTCCGTTAGCACTGACGGTCGAATTCACCGACAGATAGTGTCCGTAGCTGGTCAGGTTAGAGAGCCAGCTTGGTCTCCATTTCCAAGAATTTAACTTATATGTAAGTTTTAGGTTTATATTATTAATCTTGCGGCTTAATTTTTAGGATGAGGATCCAGTAATGACTCGATCACTAATAGTTCTTGCGTTGGTAGTCTTGGCCGGCTGTAGTGGCAACAATGCCACTCTTCCAGATTCTGAAGCGGGCTCCGCGGCGGCGAGCGGAACAAATACCGCTAACAATGTTGCAGGTGGCGCAACCACCACCGGCATGGGCGCGCAGGGCGGCCTTAATGTTTCCAGAGAGACTCCTGGTGAGGGGAGTGGTCCGTTATCTCGATTGGTTATTTATTTCGATTATGACCGTAGTGAAATTCGTTCTGATTCCAATGAAATGTTGGCTGCTCACGGGGAGTATTTATCTGCCAATAATGATGCTCAGGTTAGGCTAGAGGGTCATGCGGATGAACGCGGGACCCGAGAGTACAACATTGGGCTTGGAGAACAGCGCGCGCAAGCAGTGCGGCGGCTTCTGCTTCTTCAGGGCGCATCGGCTGATCAGGTTAGAACAGTGAGTTATGGCGAAGAACGTCCTGCCATGAGCGGTAGTAATGATGAGGCATATGGCTTGAATAGACGTGTTGAGCTTGTCTATCGCTAACTTATTTAATCTTAGTCGTAACATATAGAGCGTGGTGTACAGCGCAATGGAAGAAGTAGCCCTAAAAATGTTAGGAAAACTGAGTTTTCTATGCTTAACAGCGATGTTTGTTGGGTGTACCACAGCCCCGAGCATTCAGGATCCTATATATCTGAAGATGATTGATATGGAGGCCAGGCTAATACGTATGGAGCGTGTTATCGATAACCAAAGCCTCATCGAGTTAGCGACAAGCGTGGATCAACTACGCGCAGAAACTCAAGCTTTGCGCGGAGATGTTGAAACGATAGCATTTCAAACTGAAGGCGCTGCTGGGCGTCAGCGCGAGTTATACGTGGATGTAGACACGCGCATTCAAGAGTTGGAAGAGTTACAAACGCAAATCCTGAATTTGCAATCTAGTGCGATCGAAGTGAGTGATTCTCCATCTCAGAGGCCAACGGTTTCCAGCCTTAACCTGGTTGGAAGTGAGCAGGAAAACTATCAACAAGCGTTTGATTTTTTGCGGGATGGGAGCTACGGAGAATCCGCTGATGCCTTTAGTCAATTCCTTGCTGTGTTCTCATCGAGCCCTCTCGCAGGTAATGCTCAGTACTGGTTGGCTGAGACCTATTACGTGCAGCGAGAGTTTTCTGCGGCACTGCCGGTCTTTCAGGGAGTGGTAGACAGGTATCCTGAGTCGGCTAAGTTACCAGATGCTCTTTTAAAGGTTGGGTATTGTAATTATGAGCTTGGACAGTTCGGTGAGGCAGAGAATGTGTTACAGCGGGTCGCAAGGGATTTCCCTGCCACTACGGCGGCTCGGTTAGCGACGCAAAGACTTGAAACTATGATCCAGGAGCAGGGTTAAACTCGAGAGTCTTAAAAACCCCACGTCGCCCCAGTTAAAAAACGAGTAATTTTCATGCCTAGAGCAGTTGTGCTTTTATCCGGGGGATTAGATTCTGCAACCCTCCTGGCTATTGCGCTAGAACAAGGTTTTGATTGCTATGCGCTCAGTTTTGATTACGGCCAACTCCATGGGGCTGAGCTGGTAGCCGCAGTGGGTATTGCGAAAAAATTTGGTGTAAATGAGCATCGAATTATGAAAATTCCCATTGGTGCCCTTGGTGGGTCGGCCTTAACAGATCACTCTATTCCTGTTCCTAGCGAGGGCGGTGATGGGATTCCAGTAACCTATGTGCCTGCTCGTAATACGGTCTTTTTATCTCTTGCCTTGGCATGGGCTGAGGTATTAGACGCTAAGGCAATTTTCATAGGTGTGAACGCCATTGACTATTCTGGGTATCCTGATTGTCGGCCTGAATTTGTTGCTGCTTTCCAGGCACTGGCTAATGTTGCGACCAAGCAGGGAGTGGAGGGAGAGCCGATTGCGCTTAAAACGCCTTTAATTGGCTTGACTAAGGCAGAGATAATCTTTCAGGGGGTTAGCTTAGGGTTAGACTACTCAATTACTGTGTCGTGTTATCAGGCCGATTCATTAGGTCGCGCATGTCATCGGTGTGACGCATGCAATTTTAGAACGGAGGGGTTCAAGGCGGCAGGACTTCCAGATCCGACGCGATATCAGACAAACTATGGTTAAACATGGTTGTACTGATGTAGACATCCGGTATCATTCTGTGGCCGTGTTCATTGCCCACCGTATATAGTTGGGATCCATGAATGATTGTTAGGGGGTATAGCTCAGTTGGTAGAGCATCGGCCTTTTAAGCCGCTGGTCCCAGGTTCGAGTCCTGGTGCCCCCACCATCTTCGGTTCCAAGTTTGTCTAGAGAGAGTTGATAAGATTCATTTATAAAGCTAATCAACCTAATTTAAAGGGAGGAAAAATATGAAATTTATAATTTCGAGATTTCTAACAAAAGGAGTGCTAGTTCTTGTTGGCATGCTCGCTGGTTCCCCCCTTGTTTTTGGCGACACGATAGCGATTATAGGTACTGGTAATGTTGGAGGCGCATTGGGGCCTCAATTTGCAACACTTGGCCATAATATTATTTATGGTTCACGTGAACCTGATCGCGAGGACGTTCAGGCACTTGTGGCGCAGACAGGTCATAACGCAACGGCAATGCTTCCAGTCCAGGCAGCTGCGGCAGCCGACATTGTTGTGATGGCTACGAAGTGGGCTCAGGCTGAAGTAGCACTCAAAAGTCTTGGGGATCTAGCCGGTAAGATTGTGCTTGATCCAAACAATGCAGTACATGTTGATAGCTCTGGTAAGCGTCATCATGCGGTTGCCACATCGGCTGGCCAAATGATTCAAGATTGGGTGCCAAATGCAATGGTTGTTAAAGCATTTAATACGCTGGGTGCAGGTACGATGGCTAATCCAGAAAGCGCTGGTGGTCCAGTAACAATCCCAATTGCAGGAAATGATCTAGATGCTAAAGCGGTGATTGCAAGTTTGGTAACCGGGATAGGCTTTGAGGTTGTTGATATGGGAGATATTTCTGCATCCCAAGTTCTTGAAAAAATGCTTGTTGAACGTGGTAATGCGAATATAACTTTTAATTACTACTTTCGTCCTGTTCCTCAGTAATGGGGTATTAACACTTAATAAGTTTGGCTAATGGAGAGAATTGTATGAAAGTTTCTGATAGTCCTTTGAATCGAAGAAGGTTTTTGCAAACCGCTGGCATGGCGGCAGGAACGTTAACCCTCAGCCCAATTGCATGGGCACAGGGACGCAAGGAAGTGTCGATTGCAGGCAAGCGCATTAAAACTGTTGATATTCATGCCCATGCCTCGATAAAAGAGGTCGAGGAAGTGATTCGTGGAACTGATCTTGAAAGACGAATCGGAGGTCCAAGACTTCTTGATCCGTCTCGTCTGGTCATGATGAACGAATGGGGTATTGATGTTGCCGTCATAAGTGCGAATCAGTATTGGTGGTACCGGACTGATGATCGATCTTTGGCAACGGATATCGTTCGTGTCCAGGATGAGGGTTTTCAATCGTGGTGCAATCAGTATCCTGATCGCTTTGTTGCGCTCACATCCCCTACAGTTCAGTTCCCAGATTTGGCTGCAGAACAATTAGATTATGCGGTTAATGAGCTTGGTTTTAGGGGCGCTTCAATGGGCGGACACGTGAATGGTGTCGTGCCTGCCGGTCCAGAATATGATGAGTTTTGGGCTAAAGCAGAAGAGCTGGACGTGCCGATTTTTGTTCATCCCGCTGGTTCAAGTAACATAATTCAGGAAGGTGCATTGGACTATGCTGGGGATCTGGGAAATATCATCGGTAACCCGCTCGAGACAACACTGTTTTTATCAAGACTGATACTTGATGGCACTTTTGATCGCTTCCCTGGTCTGAAGATATGTGGGGCTCATGGCGGTGGATATTTGTCATCCTATTTTGGCCGTACGGATGTAGCTTGTGATGCTGCTGGTGGCCCATCAATAAACTCCGAGGGCGAGTTTATTGGCAACGCGCCTATCCAGGCAGACAATTGTCGCAATCAAAAGCCTCCCAGAGAGTATTTAAGGACACAGATTTTTGCAGACTCCATGGTGTTCTCTGATGAAGGATTGCGTCATCTTGTCGCTGAGATGGGTCCGAGTCAGGTTGTTTATGGCACCGACATGCCATTGGGTTGGCCCGACACAATGGATCTGATTATCAATTCTTCCTATCTTAATAATTCTGAAAAGGAGGACATCCTTGGAGGAAACCTGCTGAGAATGTTGAAGATAGATAGGGCCATTTAGTTTTGGTTGTAGTAGTAGGAAATATTAGGTGCTTTAAGGAATAAAAATGTTTAATCACATTATGGTTGGTGCTGACGATATAGAAGTGTCCAGAAAGTTTTACGATGCGATTCTAGGAGAGCTTGGGTATGACCCAGGGCATCTTGATAAAAAAGGGCGGGTATGGTGGCGTACAGAAACAGGCGTATTTGGCATAACCAAACCTATTGATGGTGAATTAGCCTCTCATGGAAATGGAAGCACTATCGGGTTTCTGATAGATAATATTCAGGCTGGAGATAAGTGGCATGCAGCGGGCATAGCCAATGGAGGGACAGCTTGTGAGGATCCTCCTGGCATTCGAGACAATGGTTATTATCTGGCTTACCTGCGTGATCCTTGCGGTAATAAAATTTGTGCATTAGGCAAGCCTGAGTAGATAAAAATGGCTAAAGGATTTGATATGAAACACACTAAAGTGCAACGAAAAACACATAGCCTCATGGTTATTGCTGTTGTTAGTTTTTGCTTTTTGTTTTCGATAGAAAACAGTTTCGCTCAATCATTTCCAAAAGCCTCTCCGGAGTCAGTCGGGTTATCGAGTGAGCGACTTGATCGTGTTGATGCGTTGTTTGAATCCTATATGGCGGATGACCGAATGGCGGGTGCTGTTATCGCAATTGCCAGGGATGGAAAGTTGGCACATTTTCAGACCATTGGCGGTATGGATATGCAGGATACTCAACCGATGAGAGGAGATGCCATTTTTCGAATGGCCTCGATGACCAAGCCGATTACCAGTACGGCGGTCTTGATGCTCTATGAGGAGGGGCATTTTCAGCTTGAGGATCCGGTGTCGTGGTATATCCCTGAGTTAGCAGGAATGACCGCTGAGTCAGAAGAGGATGGGCCGAACCGGGAGATGAGTATTCGTGATCTCTTAATGCATACCTCGGGATTGCCGGGAAATGGGCAAGACCCTGAGCATAATGAGATCTGGCGTAACCTTGATCTGACTCTCCAGGAACAGGTAGCTGAGCTTGGGCAGGAGTCCCTTGCCTACAGTCCCGGGACGGACTGGAGGTATAGCGAGGCAACTAATGTATTGGGATACTTTATTGAGGTTTTATCTGGAAAGCCCTTTAACGTCTTTTTATCAGAAAGGGTTTTTGGTCCCTTGGGCATGGTCGATACGGATTTCTTCGTGCCTCAATATAAGGCCCATCGTTTGCCAGCGGTGTACGGAGGTACTAGAGAGGGTGTTACGGAGGAGCTTTGGGTAGAGCCTAGAGAAAGCGAACTTCGTATGCCAAAAGCCCCACGTGGTACTGGCGGATTATTCTCGACTGCCCATGATTACCTGCGATTTTCACAGATGTTATTGAACGGAGGGGAGCTCGATGGTGTTCGGCTGTTAAGTCCTAAAACAGTTGAACTAATGGTTGCTGATCATCTTCCGTCCCAGGTAAGCCTTCCCGGTGATTTTGGCAGTCCTCGTTATAGCCTAGCAGGTTATGGTTTTGGGCTTGGTGTACGTGTCAGGACCAGTCTGTCTGAATCTCAGTTCCTCGGTAGCGTTGGTGAGTATGGTTGGGCTGGCGCTTATGGCACCT
>Ga0302127_10002486_pt1 | contig 11148 bp, 5 predicted proteins | sample CB4_SCM_MG_FD_204452 | JGI IMG/M metagenome (GOLD analysis project Ga0302127, IMG submission 204452) | Marine microbial communities from Western Arctic Ocean, Canada - CB4_SCM | ecosystem: Environmental > Aquatic > Marine > Oceanic | place: Canada: Western Arctic Ocean | collected 2017-09-24
GCTCAAGATGGAGGACTTGAAGACATCCTGATCGGGAGGAAGCGAGAGCATGCGGCCGATACCATGCCGTTCCAGAACGAGGGCTCCGGCAGGCACGAGTGCGGAAGATTCGGTATGGCCGAGGGTTTGGGCGAGATAGTCGTGAATGGCCTGATCGACCGGGCAAAGGTAGTCGGAAAGGAGCCGGGTTTTTTCCTGGAAAGAGGCAATGAGTGAGCGCCCGAGGTCGAGGAAGGGGTAGTCGTCTTCCTCGCCCACGATATGGTGGCCTCGTGCCGCAAGCTTCAGGTTGACGAACTCCCGGAGGCGTTCTTCCTCGTCGGGGGAGGCGATGGCGGGGCCGTTTTTGGTAAATCCGATGGTGTCCTTGAGGCGGTGTGGCATGAGTGTGGTGCAAGAAGAGCAGTTCAGGTGCTACGATACCTTCTAAGGCGGGATCAATGAAGGTTCATTTTTTTGCAATGCGGGAGCTCGTGTGGCAGCCAATTTAACGAAGAGTTTATTTTTTCGAAATCTTCCAGCCTGGATTGCCGTTGAAATCTATTGGAGTGAAGTTTGCGGGATCGGCAGCTCCGATGTAGGATGATCCGAATGGAACGAGCGGAGAGGATGGTGTCGTGGACGGATGTTTCCGCAGCTGCCGTTGACGTGTCCCCGTTCTTTGAGCCAACTCTTACGAGAGTTTAGTCGGGGTTGAGTTATCGCGGTGCTTCGGAGCAAAGGCCGGAGGCCTCCAGCGGAGGTGGATTTTCCGGTGGCGGTGGGTGGTAGAATATCGATAGAGCTGAGTTGATTCTAGGTTCTAATTCGAACAGGGCGGCAGTTCCGGGCATGTCCGGAATATAGAGACGAGACTTGAGATCTCGGGGGGCGAATCCGGATATGGACTTTGTGGGAACCGAGGCCACCTGCTTGGGCTGAGTCAGATGGCTGACCTATGCTGCGAGTTCCTTTCTGCTTCTTTAGGGATCGGAGGGATGGTTCCTGGAACTGGAGCCTGCAGAGAGTTAGTTATTTGTTCACCCTTGATTGAACCAAGTCATCGAATACAAGTTGGAATGTTCAAAATTGGAGGTGTCCCCGAGCAACTTAATGCCTACGCCCAGTGTGCCATTGGAATGAAGGAAGTGCAGGGAGAGCTTCGGTCATTGACAGGGGGCTTGCCTCCCGAGGGGTTGGAATTTGAGTGGCCTCAGTATGAGGGCCAATCTTTGAGTCTTCTCGCTACGATTTATTTGGAGGAGCTGCCGACTCTCCACGATTGGCTCCCCCGAGACGGGGTCCTGCTCTTCTTCTTTGATTTTAAAAACGAACCGTGGGGTGACGATCCCTCCGAGGCGGAAGGCTGGAGGGTCTTATGGGTCGCCGATACCCCAGGGGGCGACACAGGTGTTTCCGAGCGGCCTGAAAATTTGAATGATGGATTTGTCTTTAAAGCCCGACCTCTCCGTTTTGGAAAAGTAGAGACCCTCCCTTTTATGGATCATCCTTTGTTTGAAGAGGTGGAATTATCCGATGATTTGATGGAGGAGTTGGAATCGGGACCCGAAGATGACGAGGGAGGAGCTTCGTGCGGGCATATTGGGGGGTATTCCGGGGCTGCCGATGGAGCGTTGTATGCGTTCAGATGTCGTGAGCAGATTAACGGGGAGGATCCGATGCGGGCAGACGAGGCGAACTTGGAAGAAATCCAGGCCGCTGAGAGCGAGATGTGTTTGCTCTTTGAATACGAGATGGATGAAAGGGAAGCTGAAGAAGCTCCGGAGATTTTCGGTAGCAGGAACTTTTCTTTTTGGGCGCACAAGGCGGACGTGCGGCAGCAGGATTTCTCCAAGGTGTGGCTCCGTTTGGAGGCCGACTAAGAAACGGAGCTAAGTTACTTGAGTTGTCTCTTTCGGTTTTGTCTCAGAGACAACAAACGGCCAGCTCATGCGCTTTTTGCGTGATCGGACTTTTTCGGCGGTTTCTTCGATGCCCTCGGTGAGGTGGAAGGTTCCATCTGAATTGCGGGAAGAATACCATTTGTCAGTGATTTCGTAATCATCTGGAAAGGGAGTGGTGGCGTTTTGCCACTTGGCTTGAAGGCTTGGTTGAAAAGCGGAGGTCCGGTCCCAGCGACTCCTTTCCTTTAATCTCCAGATTTCAGCACCTTGATGAAGGCGTCTTGGGGGATGTTGACTTTGCCGAAGGCTTTCATTTTGGCCTTACCTTTTTTCTGCTTCTCGAGGAGTTTGCGCTTTCGGGAGATGTCGCCTCCGTAGCATTTGGCGGTGACGTTTTTGCGCATGGCAGAGATAGTTTCTCTCGCGATGATGTTTCCGCCGATGGCGGCCTGGATGGCAACAACGAACATTTGGGTGGGGATGACTTCCTTGAGCTTGGCGGCGAGTTCGCGGCCTCGGCCGACGGCTTTGTCGCGGTGGACGATGGTGGAGAAGGCTTCGACGGGTTCGCCTGCGATGAGCATGTCCATTTTGACCATATTAGCGGCGCGGTATCCGGCGTGCTCGTAGTCCATGGAGCCGTAGCCTTTGGTCATGGATTTGAGGCGGTCGTTGAAGTCGACGAGGATGTCGGCGAGGGGGACTTTCGCTGTGAGCATGACGCGGAATTCGTCGATGGTCTCGGTGTTTTCGAGGTCGCCCCGCTTTTCCATGATGAGCTTCATGACGTCTCCGATGTAGTCTCCGGGAACCATGATAAAGATGCGGACGATGGGCTCGCAGATTTCTTCGATGACCTGGGCTTCGGGGAGGTAGGAGGGGTTGTCGATGATGAGCTCTTCTCCGTCGGTCTTGGTGACCTCGTAGATCACAGACGGGTAGGTGGAGATGACGTCCATGTCGAACTCGCGGCGGAGACGTTCCTGGATGATCTCCATGTGGAGGAGGCCGAGGAAGCCGCAGCGGAAGCCGAAGCCGAGCGCGGTGGAGGATTCGGTCTGGAAGGTGAAGGCGGCGTCGTTGATCTGAAGTTTTCCCATGGCGACCTTGAGGGCCTCGTAGTCGGAGGTGTCGATGGGGTAGATGCCGGAGAAAACCATGGGGCGGATTTCCTTGAATCCGGGAAGGGGCTCGGGGCAGGGCTTTTCCTTGTGAGTGATGGTGTCGCCGATTTTGACTTCGGCGGAGGATTTCATGTTGGCGATGATGTAGCCGACGTCTCCGGTCTGGAGTCCGTTGGTTTTTTTCATCTTGGGGGTGAAGATGCCGGTCTCCTTGATCTCGTAGTTGGTGGTGGTGTGGAAGAGCTTGATCTTGTCGCCTTTTTTGACGGTGCCAGAGACGATGCGGACATAGGAGACGACGCCGCGAAATTGATCGTAGAGGGAGTCGAAGACGGAGGCGCGGAGGAGTCCGTCGGGGTTTTCGACCGGTGGCGGGACGAGTTCGACGACGGCTTCGAGGATGTCTTGAATGCCGATGCCCATTTTGGCGGAGGCGGGGATTGCGTGTTCGCCGGGGATGGCGAGGATGTCTTCGAGCTGCTTGCGGCAGCGGGGGATGTCGGCAGCGGGAAGGTCGATCTTGTTGAGGATGGGGACGATGGCGAGGTCCTGCTCCATGGCGAGGTTGACGTTGGCCATGGTCTGGGCTTCGACGCCTTGGGCGGCATCGATGATGAGGATGGCGCCTTCGCAGGCGGCAAGGGAGCGGGAGACCTCATAGGAGAAGTCGACGTGTCCGGGGGTGTCGAGGAGGTTGAGCTTGTAGGTTTTTCCGTCTTTGGACTTAAAAGAGAGGGTGACGGGGTGGGACTTGATGGTAATCCCTTTTTCACGCTCAAGGTCCATGGAGTCGAGGTGCTGGGCCTGGGACTCTCGCTGGGTGATGGTCTGGGTTTCTTCCATGAGGCGATCGGACAGGGTCGTTTTGCCATGATCGATATGGGCGATGATGGAGAAATTACGGGTGAGTTCGACGGACACGGGGGAAGAGTGGAGGGTGAAAGGTGAAAAGTGAAGTGGGGAATGTGGTGCGGGCGCGGTGGAATAGGGGGATTCCGACCAAAAGGAAAGAGGGAACCACGAACGGCTGAACGATTACGGATTGGTTGAATGGGGGGAGGTTCGGGTCGTTTGGCAGGCGCGATCATTCCTGACGACACTATGAGAGCCGGGGATTGCCAGATTTTGCGGCGGGTGGGGACCGTGATCGGTCGCGATGAATCCCAAGGTCTGGAATATCTGACCGCGTTTGCGTTCGAGGAGGACCATCATCATATAGGAAAGGACGAGGTTGAGCTCCTGATGATGGGTGAGGGATTGTTCGAGTTTTTCGATCTCGAATCTCCCCTCGAAGAAGGCGGCTTTTTTGGTCATCCGCATGGCAATGTTACCGCCCGTTTTGGTGGCGGCGTAGCGGGGGTGAAAGAGGTAGCCGGAGGCCATGCCGATGACGGGAATACCACCGAAGAGGCCGTCGAAGAATTTGGAGGCGGGGTTCTCTTCGCGAATGGAGTAATCGACGTTGTCGTCGCCGGGGTTGAAGACTTCGTAATGGGCTCGCCAAATGCTGCGCCATCCGCGACGGCCGACCGAGCCAAGGTCGTTCCCGGTGGCATCGGTGAAGTGGTAACGGGCGGACCAATCGAGGACCTTCTTTGTTTTAATCTCGGCGAGAAGGGTGGTCTTGGATTTGTCGTTGAAGATTTCGACGTGCTCTTTGAATTTGAAGGGCTTTTGCTTGGTGAAGCAGACAACGCGTCCGCTGGCGTCGGTCACTGTGTGGCGAGAGCCAGAATTTTAAAGGAGAAGGTGAGGGGCCAATGCAAGCCTTGCATTTGGCGGGAAATATCATCAGTCGCGGGAACGGCGGCTGATCCGGGAGTGGCGTAGGGGTTGGGATCAGACATTGAGAGAGTTTAGTGAAATTTACCTACTGCGGCCACGGCTTCGTTCGGTGACGTTTTTTTGTTGTTCTTCGTTGAGACCGCTGTTGGAGAGCCATTGTTTGGCGGCTTCGGGGTCCTTACGGAAGTAGGCGCGCCCGGTTTCCATAAGGGCGTTGGAGCGGGTTCCTTCGTCTGAGATGGTGTTGGCCCATTCGATGCCCGCTTCGGGGTTTTCCCAGGCGACGCGGGTGGCGTAGCCGTAGGCGGCGGAGTCGCGCTCGGGGGAGTCGGTCATGGTGCTAAGGCGTTTGCCGGCGGCTTCGGGGTTTTCTTGGGCCCACTCGGAGAAGGATTCACGGACAGCGCGGTTTTTGCCCTTGCCATCGGGGAGGGTGTTGGCCCAGTTGAGGGAGGCGACAGGGTCTTCGTCGGCGTATTCACGGGCGACGCGGGAGATCGCGGCGTCCTGCATTTCTCCGGCTGGAATGGTGGTGGCCCAGCTGGCGGCTTCGGCAGGGTCGCCGGAGCGGAGGACCTGGCGGGTGACGAGGTCCATGAGGCGGCCAGCTTCCTTATCACCGGCTTCCTTTTGATCTATGGCGAAGCGGACGGCGAGGTTGGGGTCGGCATCGACAAGGCCGTAGACGGCTCCCCATTTGAGGCCTCCGTATTTTTGGGCGTCTTTGTCGAGACTATTGAAGTAGGCGAGGGCGTCTTCGGGTGATTTGGCGGCCCATCCGGCAAGGGTGGAGGCCATGTCGCGCTCTCTAGTTTCGGCGCCATTGAGGACGGCTTCTTTGCCGGCGATGGCTCCCCAGGCGTAGTGGAATTCGCGGAATTCGGAGCTGTCGTTGTCGAGGTGAAGGATTTGCTCACGCATGAGCTTGGCATTTTCAGTAGTGAGGTTTTTGAGGATTTGCGAGAAAACTTCGCGGCGCTCGAGGGGGCCTTTGGCTGATTTCAGGTCGAGACCAAGTTGGTAAACATCGGTTTCAGAGAGGACTGTGCGGGAACCATTTTCGCTAACCGCGCCGCGAGTGGTTTTGGAGCGGGAGCGCGGTTTGCCGGAAGGATCATCGGAACGGTTGTCGAGAGAGCGTGAAGAAAGGCTGAAAGGGGAGTCCTTCCCCTTGCGATTTACAGTGTTCTCGGAGGAGCGGGAAGATTCCGAGGACTTGGAGCCGATTGCAAAGGTGGCGATTGCAACGAATGCCCAGACGAGGTGGACGAGATATGATTTTTTCATGCAAAGAAGGTGGAGGGCCTGCCTTTAAACGAAACTTCAGGCCCGCTTCTTTCGCGGATGATTGGAACCAAAATCGATCTGCTTTTTCGTGATTTTCTTTTGCTGCTCGGGAGTGAGTCAGCTGTTGGGGAACTCGTTGAGAGCTCTTTCCCGGTCTTTTTTGAAGTAGGGCCGATCGGTGTCGTTGAAGACCTGCCGTATTCGATTCAGCCACACATGAATCGCCTTATGTTCCCGAACGGGATGCGTCCGCCGACCGACTCTGCACGATGCTGTTCGTAAAGATTTCGGTTTCGATATCGCTGAAATTTACGCACCCCACTCAACTCGCCAGAGAGAGGGATCCCGCGGCCAAGGAGCTTGCCCAGATCTGCCGGGTTGTCGTTCATGAGATTTTCCAGATTTTATGGCTTGCTGATCTTGAGTCGGATCATTTGGCGGGGCTCGTCAGGAGAAGTGGCAGGTTGGGACGGACGGTGATCGTTGCTGGGCTATCCAGATTATCGAGGGTTTTCTCATCAAATCGGTTCACATCGCAGAGGCTGCGGGATTGGCCTTGGTTGCCCTGGTTTGGCTTTCTCTGTCTGAGATCAGTCACCTTTCGGGAGAGTGATTGGAATGACTTGGTTGGAAAGTTCGGTGGGGAGGATTCGAACCTGTCCGGACGGGATCATTGGGGTCCTCCTTCATCTGTGTTCCAGCAAAGAACAGGGTGATGGCTAGGATCAACCAGACGAGGTGTGATTTTATTTCGATCAGGTGAGTTTTTATTTGGTCATGTGCTTACGGAGAAGATCGGCTATCTGAGTGCGTTGATTTTGGATCCCGGCAAGGTCGAGTTTGAGGTCGGCAGAGGTGTTGAGGAATTGGTAGAGGTCCGCGAGGGGTTTACTCCAATCGCCGGAGACAACATCGAGAGGGGATTCGCGGCGGGGGTTGTGGGCGGTGAGGGACGCTCCGTTTTTGAGGAGGATTTTAACGACTTCGGTACGGCACATGAAGGCGGCAATGTGAAGGGCGGTGTTGCCGTCGCGATTGGTTTTTTTGAGGTCGGCTTTTTGTGTGAGAAGGAGGGAGACGAGGGATGGTTTTCCGTGGAAGGCGGCGCTTGCGAGGGGAGTCATTCCATTTTCCTGATGATGTCGGTTGATCGGGGCACCGAGGTTGAGGATCCGTTTGACGCGGGGAAGGCTGCCGCTTTGGATGGCATTTTCGAGGTTGTTGCGGATTTGCTCGGGGCCCTGCTGGAGGGATTTGGCAATGTCTTCGGCTTTATCGGCGACGTGGAAGATGAAGTCGTTGCTGAAGAGCCCTTGGTCACTTTGAATTTGGAGGAAGTGAAGGCCGTTGGGCGGAAGGGTTTCGAGTTCGATGGAGATGGTTTCGGCTTCACCCTTTTTGAGAGTGGCTGGAACACGGCGTCCGTTGACGATGACGTGGGCATCTGCGGTGACGTGGCGGGCGTTGATGGTCATCGATTTTTTTCCGTTGGCGAGGATGGGAAAGTGTTGCCGACCACTTTGTTCATGGAGAGGGCTGAGGGTCCAGAGGGCGGGTTGGAAGAAGGTGAAGCCAGTGCGTGCTCCGTGACGGGCGGTGAAGGTGCCGAGGAAGGAGCCATTGCTGGCGAGCTTGAGAAGTTGATCGCGGGTGAAGCTGCGGCGGTCGCCATCGACTTGAATGTAGTGGTCGTCCTGGAACTGAAGAGTGAGGGAGGCGGGTTCCGTTTGATCGAGGAAGAAGGCATTAACTTGAAGGACGACGGCTCCCTCTTTGGCGGAGGCTTCGAGGGCGGGGAGGAGATCGCGGGTGAGGGGGTGGTCGACGGTTTTTTTGTCGAGAGTGAGTTGACGGGCAAAGGAACCCGAGTACCCGGTGCTGCCTTCGAGGACCATTTCCCAGACGGGATCAAAGCGGGGGTTACTTCGCCAGGAGAATCGCCAGAGCTCTTTTTCGGGAATGCCTTTTTCCGCAATTCGGCGGTAGAAATCAAAGTCGATGATATTGAGTCGGCCTTGGGGGAGGATGAGGAAGCGGTCGTTAGCGCCGCGCCAGGTGGGCGCGTCCATGCCTGAGCCGGGCGTGTTGGTGCTGACCCAAAAGGGCATGCGGTGGCAGTCGCCACAGACGTTGGGTTGGGGTTTGCCTTCGTGGTTTCCTCTGAGGTGGAAAAGTTCGAAGCCGTCCTCGGCGCGTTTGGAGAGGACGTTGGTGTAGGCTCGCTTTTGCGCAGGAGGATAGGGGGAGCCGAGGAGAAATCGGGTGAGGTAATAGCGATCGTTTCTGTTAAGCAGGTCGCCACGTCCAATGGAGATGCCCACGAGAGCCATGGTAGAACTCAGGGCACCATCGATGAGATGGCGCATGGCGTTTTCGGGGTTTTCCGCGTCGACATTTGGCGGAGTGTGACCTCGGACGTTTGCGCTATTATTCCCCCCGTATGGATCACCGGGAATGCCATCCCAGTGAAAGGGGGCGGTGTCCCGGAGTCCGCGAAGCGGCATGGTGGAACGGGGCTGGATTTGGTTTCCGCCAGAGACGACGGGGGTATTCAGGACCCAGAGGAGTTGATCGGTATGGCCGTCGGGATGGCAGCTGGCGCAGGAGAAGGTTTCGGTGGAGGAAGCGAGGGCGGTGTTGAAGGCGATGCGACCGCGTTTGAAAGGGGGAGGAGTGGGGTCGTCGAGAGGGATGGTGGACTTCAGGACAGGACGGGCGGGGTTGGTCACGTCGACGAGGGAGACGGAGTTGGCAACGGCATTGAGGACCCAGGCTTGGGCGGGAGTGCCATCTGCTTTTGATCGCAGAGCAATGCCCCGTGGTACGGCTCCGACATTGACGTGACCGAGGATTTTACCGGTGGCGGTGTCGACGGTGAAGAGCTTGTCGGAGCTGGCGGCGGTGGCGACGAGGGTTTTGTCGTCGGGGCTGATTTCGACTGCGAAGGGAGTGGCGAATGCTTGCGTTGGTATTAGTTGGGCGGAAGGGAGAGGTTCGAGGTCAATGAAGCTTGGTTTTTTAGCGGCATTCTTTTGGAAATCGACCCGGGTGATTCGATTGAGGAAGGCGCGGTTTTGAAGTTCGGCCAGGCCATGTTTTTTTGTGCCTGCGCGGCCGTTGACGTCATTGCGAGCATCGGTTTGGGCGACGAAGACCGAGCCTTTGGAATCTACGGTGAGGCCATAGAGGAGGGTGCCGAGGGTATCGACGGTTTCGACGAGGCGATCGGTTTCGGTGTCGAACACGAAGAGGTCTTTATCGGGAACGCGCGGGTGTTTGATGATGTCGAGGACGTGACCGAGCGAGAGAACGTTATTGTGGGCAATGCTGTGTTGGTGGGCATCGAAGGTAACGAGGTCACCGTCGATTTTGTAGCCGCCGGAGAGCTGGGTCTTGTTGTTGGATTCGAAGGGGAGGACGTAGAGTTTCCCGTGGCGCACGGTAATGGCGCGCGGGTCCTGGGCGGAGATGGTGAGGTGTTTGGTGACGCGGCGGGAGGCGACATCGATGACGGCGATTTTGTTTTCGGATGAGAGGGCGACGTAAGCCTTTTGATTGTTGGCGAAGGCGATGCCGACGGGTTCGTCAAAGTTGGTGGCACGTTTTTCGAGGTCAAGATCCTGCACGGTTGCGATGACGTGGAGGTGGGTAGGGCTGGTGGGATCGGTGTCGATCACGCTGACGGAGTCGGAAATGTGATTGCTGATCCAGGCTTCGCGCCCATCGGGACGGATGGCGATGCTGACGGGGTCAATGCCCACAGGGATACGTTTTAGGAAGCGGCCGGTTTTTGTGTCGATGACATCGACGGTATCAGCCGGGGTGTTGACGACAAAGAGGTGATCGCGGTGAAGGGCGATGGGATTGGAATGAGGGCTCAGAAACGAAGGGTTTCCGACTTTGGTAGGAGGCTTTGGCTGAGAGCGGTTGGCTGACGAGCGGGTTGGGTTTTCCAGACCAGGAAGGAGCCAGATGCCAACTAAGGAAAGGGAGAAGAGGAGCGAGCCAAGGAAAAGATTTTTCATGTGAAAATGCGGTTATTTTTCGCCGATGATTTTTTGGACTGATTCTTCAGGGAGGTTCGCGTTGTTTAGCCATTCTTGGGCGGCTTCGCGGTCCTTGCGGTAGAAGACGCGGCCGGTGTCAATCATGGCGCGGCCCCGGGCCTCTGGGTTTTGAATGTTAGACGCCCACTCGACTCCGACGACGGGGTCATCGTGGACGACACGGGTGGCATAACCGTAGGTGGCGGCATCACGGTCGGCGGCGGGAACGGAGGCGATGGCGGCTGCAGCTTCTTCGGGACTGCGCCCGGCCCACATGTGGAAGGAGGTTCCAACTGCGTGGTTTTTACCGTCACCTTCGGGGAGATCGACCGCCCATTCAACAGTGTTGGCAGGGTTATCTTTGGCGAGTTCACGGGCCGCATGTTGGTGGGCTTGGATTGACATTTCGCCTTCGGGGACTGCGGCGAGAAAGGAGGTGATTTCTTCGCGGTCGCCCGAACGGAGGGCGGCGGAAGCTGCGATGTGGATCATTTTGGAGGCCTCCTTGTCTCCGTTTTGGAATCGTTCGATCGCAAATTCTGCGGCGAGTTGGGGATTGGCGTCGGCGAGGCCGAAAGCGGCTCCCCATTTCATGTGGGTTCCGCTGCTTTGCTGTTCGGGTGAGAGGGTGTCGAAGTAAGCCATGGCGGAAGCGGGGTCGGAGGCGGCCCAGCCGGCGAGGGAAGAGGCCATGTCACGCTTTGGGGTGTCGGCTCCGTGGATGAGGGCTTCCTGTCCGGCCATCGAACCCCAGGCGTAGTGGAATTCGCGGAATTCGGCCGAATCCTGGGAGAGGTGGGCGATATTTTCACGCATGAGACGGGCGTTCTCGGGCGTGAGGTTTTTGAGCATTTCGGAGAAGGCGAGGCGCCGGGCGATGGGGCCTTTGGCAGCGCGGAATTCTTCGCCCAGCTCGGTGATGTCGGCGTCGCTAAGGATGGTGGGTTGGTCTGAGGTGGAAGAGGTGCGGGAGGATTTGGTTCGAGCCTTTTTCTCTCCGGGAGAAGAGTCCGGGTTTTCGGA
>Ga0302127_10002487_pt1 | contig 11144 bp, 11 predicted proteins | sample CB4_SCM_MG_FD_204452 | JGI IMG/M metagenome (GOLD analysis project Ga0302127, IMG submission 204452) | Marine microbial communities from Western Arctic Ocean, Canada - CB4_SCM | ecosystem: Environmental > Aquatic > Marine > Oceanic | place: Canada: Western Arctic Ocean | collected 2017-09-24
CAAGCCACAATCCATCGAATGCGGGGTCGTAACGTTCGCAAAATTCGGCCAGTTCGCGAGCGACTTTGCTCTCGAATACTAGGCCGAAACCTTCGGTTCGATGATAGAAACCTGCATGGAGTTCGGTGATCCGCCCGATGCAACCGGGCCGATAACCGTCTTCCACCTCGATATCCATCAATCCTTCACCGGGACCGGGAACTTAAGAACCGGCGCCAGGCCACAAGTTGATGCCGCGCCAGGCGAGATGGACGGAAAAAATCGCGCACAAGATTGCTATCGACACATTCGCGACGGTGAAGTCGTCGGCTAGCCCTCGCTTAACACTCACCGTGGCGCCGATGAGGGTGACTATAAATCCAAATTCGCCGGCAAGAAGCAAGGTCAGCAGCGGCAGGGTTGTCGCGCCGCTGTCGTCGAGGGTTCTGCCAACGACGACCAGAACGGTTAAAACACCGCCGATCAACAAAGCCAGGAGCGGAAAGATCTTCCTCATCGATATCTAATGCATTTTCGTTCTGTGGAGTTGAAAAGATTATAGTTCGCTTTTGCAGCTAATCGAATATCCGTTACGGTGGCAATTCTCCCTACATCCGAGCGTCAATCGCCGTGTAACTATCAGTCGCGATTGCAGCGTCTCGAGTCGCACGCAATTTGACTATTAGCTTTCATCGAAACTGTTGCTAGCCGCCGCAATTCGTTAACCAGTCGGGATCGGGATCTTATTGCCTTCAGCGTCGATATTAACGAACGTAATTCGTGTCGCGAATACCGGTCCATCGAGCGTATTCGCTGGCGCCTCAGCGAATACATCGACCGCATAGTCCACGGAAGTATTGCCAAGACGCGTGCGGTCGACGACGAAACGGAGGATTTGCCCGCACGCTATGGGGTGGCGAAAAGTCACATCGTCTAACCCGATCGTGACGAAGTGATGGCCCGGAAATTCGATGTTAACGGTGACATACGCAAACTCATCGAGCCATTTTAAGAGATACCCGCCGAATAAGGTCCCCTGATCGTTCAGATATTCGGGCAATACCATTTTGTAGTGTTCCATTCGTTACAGCGATCCCGGTTAGATTGCTGCTTATCCTAATCGATTTTCGTGGCGGCTTCGTGGGGGGCTAATTGACTGCCATCAATGGCACATTGCACGTTACAATTCATAACGTGAAATATGACAACAAGAAGACGATTGACTGCGCTAGCGCAGTTCCGGCCCTTAGGAGTACCGCATGACGACGAAGTCAAAATCCGTATTAATCGATAACAACCCTGGGCGCAGTGCGCAAACGGTTGGCATCGCCCGCGAGCTCGGTACCGATATTGAGTTAGTGCACGCGCCGTCCGTGGGGGTGATTGGGAACAAAGGCGATAGCCAGTGCTATCTCGGGGTGCAACGTAAAGTCGAGGTGATTCACGAGCAGCTGCGTAGTCGCATTGGTCGAGACGCTGGCCAGATGGCCATGCGCCTAGTCCAACCTGAATATACAGTTGCGACCTCAGACGGCATGCGCAACGGGACGCGTGAAATGCGCTATTCCTTGATCGGTCGCGAGGTCACCCACGACACGGTTTGTGAGCACCTGAGTGCGTCCGGGTTGGAAGCCACGATCGCGGTTGTTGCGTGCGATAAACCGCCCGTCGGTACCTTGGCCGGGCTTTTGGAACACAATCGACCAGCTATTATTGTTTCGGACGGCCCGATCAGGCCTGGGGTCGATTCTGTCACCGGTGAGCGGCTGGATATCATCAGCGGGTTTCAAAATGCCGCACATCCCGACGACGAAGTTAGAAAGCGTATCGCTTGCGAGGCCTGTCCTGGCATCGGAAGTTGCGGTGGCATGTTTACCTACAACACGATGCAAACATTTATTGCGGTGCTCGGCATGGAGCCTCTGCACATGGTGTCGCCCGCGTCCGACGATGAGCGACGTTTAAACGAATTCCCCAACGAACTCGTCGAGTTCTTGAATAACTTAGTCGAGAAGAATATTACGCCGCGTGACATCGTTTCGCGCGATGCGTTGCGCAACGCACTCATTGTCGCAATGTCGGTCGGCGGTTCAACGAACGTTCTACTGCACGCGCCGGAAATTGCACGGGCAGCCGGTTATCAGAATTTCGCCGAGGACATCATGTCCCCAGAAGAATTCAATTATTTATCCGAGAACATTGTTCCGGTGCTCACCAACGCGCGACCATACGGAGATTATTCGATGGTCGATATCGATGAGAAAGGCGGCATTCAAGTCATCGTAAAAACGCTACTTGAGGCCGGCTTGTTAAATGGCGGCACGTTAACGTGTACGGGCGAAACGCTTGCCGAGCAAGTTCAACGACTGAATCCACCGACTCCGGATGGCACGGTCATCCACGCGGTTGAATCCCCGTACAAACCGACCGGCGGTTTACGCGTACTAGGTGGCAACTTGTCGACTGATTACAGTGCCGTACTTAAACTTGCCGGGGTAGAAGGCGGCTTAGAACACAACGTCTTTATCGGTAAGGCGCGCCTGTTCGATGGTGAGCAAGGCTTACTCGATGCGCTCGCTGATTCGCCGGAGAGTTTTAGTAACCATGACATGGTGATTGTGCGTTACGAAGGTCCGAGTGGTGCGCCGGGGATGCCTGAAATGTTGGACTCGACATCGCGCATCACGACCTTATGTCGGGAGAAGGGTTTTGTCGTTGGCTTAATGACCGATGCCCGATTCTCGGGCGGTTCAGTCGGGTTGGTGATTGGGCACGTTGGCCCCGAAGCAGCGCTCGGCGGACCGATAGCACTTGTCGAGGACGGCGACGAAATCGTTGTTGATTTAAACGTCAACGAACTCAATTGCACTGCGTTATCTAAGCCGGACACCTACGCCGCACGCAAAGCTGCTTGGGATAAAGTAGTCGCTGAAAACGACGGGATCCATCCTTCCTGCGGCGAAGTCGATACGCGATTGCTCAACCGCATGCGTCGCTCGGCCGTATCGGCTGTGTATGGCGCGGGCATGCACCCGGATCGACAAGTCTGGGTGAGCGAACCCCGAGCGGCGGAGAAAACTGGATTTAATCCGACGAATAAATTCCGTCCTGACTTACATCGCGAGTTCTAAATCGTTTGTACCTATGATGTGTAGTGGACGATTTGATCGCTAAGTTTGATCGGTCTTCCCGGAGCCAGAGTCCTTCTGTGGCTGCCTCGCGAGACGAGAAATTTACGCCGGCGACAGTGCTGTTGGCGGGGGCGCGCTGCCACCCGCGCAAACGCATTCTCGTACCGAGGCCTAATTCCCGGAATCCCACGCGCTAATGGCGCGTGCGCATTCGCATATAGACTGTCCGAATCGTAGAGAGAACATAGCCGCTCGATATCTTTCGCTTTAAACGCCGAGAGCCAGGCGTGCAGATTTTCACGCGGCCCCTTCGTGTCGTCGATAGTCGTCATGTAATATTCCGTTTGTTTACTTCGGACGAGCAGTCAGCGCCGCAGGCGGGATTTATCCTGGGCGCCCGGTAGCAATGAATTACTGTTTACGGATCAGATTTCGCTGACGGTTTAACCCATTTCCAGCCACTAATCATTGGCATGATTAAATTTTCCTTTTTCCACACTAAGTAGAAAAAAATCGCCGCCACGTGTAGCCCAACGATTCCTAAGACAAATTTAGACAATAGCTTATGCCACCAAGTGAGTCGGTTGTTTACCGCTTCAGAAACTAAGTGCGCTAGTGGTGCGGATTCGAAATAGTCGTCCGAGACGAGAAATAACCCGGAACCCGCTTGCGCGGTCAATAATAGAAGTATCGCAATCACGGAAAGAGAACCGAGCGGATTATGCCCTCGGGTGCCGCTGGGCTCGCGTCGAGGAAAAATTTTAAGGTAATTAAATAGCTGTTTTGGACGGGGAATTAGCGCTCGATAGCGGATCGGGGAAGGACCAATAAAGCCCCAGAGGTAACGAAAGATTACTAATCCGATAATCGTGTAGCCGCAATAGAAATGCCACGCAATGGTGGAGAACGACATGAATTTGCCGAAGCTCCACCCCGCGACGACCGCGATAACTAAAACCCAGTGCCACAGACGGGTTACCGGGTCCCAAACCTTTTCGCGGTTTAGGCCATCCAAAGAGTTACTCTTTTTCGCGGAAGTCGTCGTGACAACCTTTACACCCGTCACCAACATCACCAATCTTTGAACGCAAAGCGTCAAGACCGTCGCCAGCGACCGCGGCAAATTCGTTTACTGCAGCTGCGTACGCTTTACCGGCTTCAGCAACTTTAGGATAGGTGCTCCAGATCTCTGGTAACGCATGCGTCTTACCTTCGTAGTTGTCCTTGCCGGTCCCCGCTGCCCAGGCAGCGCTCATGTCGAGCTGCAGCATTAATTTCAGATTATTGGCGAGATTCGCGGCTTTCTCGGCGTCGTAAGGAATGTCGCCTTTAGCCATGCCGAAAAGAGGCGTCGCAAAGAAAGTGCGTATGTTCATTTCACCTTGGCGGCCTTTAATGAGTACCAAATTCGGATCATCGTCTGCGGCGGTAAGGGCCGTTGAGACCAGAACCATCAGGCAGGTCGTCAACATCAAGATCAATTTCTGCATTGCGTTTTCCTTGCTAGTTTCTAGAGGCTGCACTGGGTAATGATAGCCTATTAGAAAAATACATCACATTAGGCATATTCGCGCTATAGTGCCGCAATAATGCAGCAGGTTAATTGGGACAATTTGCGCTACGTCTTAACGGTCGCAAACAAAGGCTCTATCTCCGGTGCTGCGCGGGAATTGGGCGTCAATCGGTCGACCGTGTTGCGCCGCATCGATGCATTTCAAAAGAGTCTCGATTGCCGTATTTTTGAACGCAGTGGGTCCGGTTATACGTTAACCGTAGAAGCCGAGAAAATGATTGCCGCCGCGCGCGAGGTCGAAAGTACGCTCTACAATATGCAGCGCGAAATTGCCGGTCGAGAATTGCGCTTAGATGGTGAGCTAAGCATTACAACGACCGATACTTTGATCGTGCATATGATGGGGCCGGTATTTGCGAGTTTTCACCGAGCCCATCCGCAGATTCTTATCAACGTGATCGTGACCGATAGCGTACTCGATTTAAATCGGCGTGACGCAGACGTTGCAATCCGCCCCACGAACATGCCACAAGCACCACTAATCGGCTCGAAGATTCGAGATATGGATTTTGGCGTTTATGCGTCGAGAAATTATTTGCAGGGTAGTGATGTCAAGCGTTGGCGTGATCATCAGTGGATTGGCCTCGATTCAAGTTTTCTTTCAACGCCCCCAGGAAAGTGGTTTTCAACCAACGTTCCAAATTCACGGATCTGTCTCAAGGGAGATTCCTTTTTGACGCTGAAAATTGCTGCTGAGAATGATTTCGGCGCAGCGTTACTACCGCGTTTTATCGCCGACACGTCGCCGTCCTTGCAGCGTATCGATGCGCCGACTGAGGAATTGACTACCGGGCTATGGGCGTTAACGCATCCCGATATGATCCGTTCGGCGCGCGTACACGCATTTATCGATCACGTCAGGACGGCCCTCAAAAATTAGTCGCTGTTCTCAGGCTTTTTCAGTTCTGCAGTTAATCCGGATAAAAATGGCTGCATTAACAGCCGATCGAGTCGCAGTTCCGCCGGCGAGCGAAATTGTTCGACCCCAATCGTCATGCCATCGTGTCCAGCCTTTGGTTGGGCGCGGTAGGTACCAAGGAGGCGATCCCACCAAGGCACGTTGAAGCCAAAGTTACTATTCATTTCATCGTGCACTATCGAGTGATGCACTCGATGCATGTCGGGAGTGACGACCATCCAGCGCAAAAATTTATCTGTAATCACCGGGATTTTTATGTTCCCGTGATTAAACATAGCCGTTCCATTGAGCAATACTTCGAATACTAATACAGCGATAGCCGAGGTGCCGAGTAACAGCACGACAACGATTTTAAAAGCCAATGAGATGAGTATTTCGATTGGATGGAATCGCGATCCCGTGGTCACATCGAACTCAAGATCGGCATGGTGCATGCGGTGTAGACGCCACAGCATCGGGATTCGGTGAAAGACTCGGTGCTGAAAATACACGGCGAGGTCGAGTAACACGACGGCCAAAATGATTGCCAGCCAATTTGGTATCGCCACTAGATTCAACAACCCTAAGCTTCTTTGTTCGGCGACGAGCGCTACGCCAACCACCGCACTCGGGGATATGATTCGAACGAGAATAGTACTAATCAGGGAGAGTCCGATGTTACTCGGCCATCTCACCCAACGAGAGATTCGTTGAGTCCTACGCGGCGCGAAGAATTCCCACGACGCGAGCGCAACAAATATGCTAACGAAACAGCTTAGGCGAATAAGCGCTTCGTTATCCATTGAACATTAGCTTCAAGGCGACCTAACGATGCGAATATTAGTCGCGAACGTTTGCCGATTTACTTTCCATGAATTCCTCGCGGGTGATGAAACTCGTATTCGATTCTCCACGGAAATTCAGAAAGCTCACGCCGTCGGGCCCGGCTTTGAAACCGTACAATGTATTGCCACCGACAAAAACCGAAGCGCCAGGTCCGAGGCGCTTACGCCCGATGAGTAATTCACCTTCTAAGATATAGATGATCTCGTCTTTCGCATGGGCATGCAGCGAGACTTCTTGATCGGGATCGATGTGCGCTTCGAAAAGCTGCAATCCGCCCCCGGCTCCCGGGTGGATAATGCGTACGTCACCGTCTCGCTCGGCCTGGGACATGCGCGCGGCGACTTCGGGTGCGACGGCTTCGTGCACCGGCTGCCAGTTAATCGATTCCGCTTCAACGACGCGTACTGTACCCATTGTCTAACTCCATATCCTCGAACGTCACCATATAGTGCGCTGAAAGCATCTGAATGTCGCGACGTTCTAAGTGCCTTTCGCGACAGTGCAATTTATTTCTAGCTGTCGGTCTGTGCCAGCGTTGCTTTCTTGGCTAAGTCCTTGCGTGATTGATCGCGTAAGTAATGTTGAATCGCCTCGATGTCAGATTTTTGCATTTCGCCAAACTGCGGCATGCCGCGGGCGATCCGTTGTCCATCAATGACGATAGCACTCGTCGCCTCAAGGTTTAGCACGATTGGTGAGGCACGAAGATCGGGTGTGCCACCGCCGGCAACAGCGCCGGGTCCATGGCACATCGCACAATGCCTAACAAATAACTTTTTCCCATCTGCCGCTAGGATCGGTTCGACCGTAAAACTCGGATCATCGAGCGGCATCACTTGCATCTTGGGTGGGGTATCGGGCAGGATCGCTTTACCGTCCAGTGCAAATATTAATAGTCGGCGCGGATGCATGCCGTACGGCCAGCCGTGTTGAGCACCAAAAGAACCGCCAGCCATTGCCAATCCGCCGCCCCAGCCAACCGGCAAGGCGATTAACTGCTGGCCGTCCATTTCGAACGTAATCGGCGGCGCGGCGATGCCGTGCTTTGCGTCGTACTCCCAAACGATCTCACCGTTGTCCGCCCGGTAGGCGAGAAATCTACCGTCCGCGAGTCCCTGAAAAACCAGGTTGCCGCCGGTTGTCATGGTGCCGCCATTCCAGACTCCAGGGGTCGGATGTTGCCAGGCGATTTTTTGCTGCAAAGGATCCCAGGCCATGATGCCACTTGTCCCATGCTTCGGATCGCTGTCGTCTTCCGCATACGATACGCCGGTGTGGAGTTCGTGCGGTTTTGCCTGATACTCGGCGTGGCGTATGCCTTTATCGTTGTAGTAGCCAGGAATGTCGTGGAACGGGAAGTACATAAGTTGTGTACTGGGGTTCCAGGACATGGGTTGCCAATTGTGCGCGCCCGCTGGTCCTGGCCACATTAAAACTTCACCGTCTTCATAACGCGAACCAGGCACCTCTACAGGTCGACCGGTTTTCATGTCGACTTCCGTCGCCCAGGTAACTTTTGCAAACGCTTTTGCCGACAGCAGGCGCCCATTCGATCGGTTGATAATGTAAAAGAAGCCGTTCTTCGGTGCGTGCATGAGCGCCTTAACTTCTCGGTCCTCGACTTTGAGATCAACGGATACGATATCCATCGAGGAATTGAAATCCCAAGTTTCCCCCGGCACTGTTTGGTAATGCCATTTGTACTTTCCGGTATCGGCATCGAGCGCAACGATAGCGCATAAGAAGAGATTATCTCCGCCTCCCGGGCTACGAATTTTTTGATTCCACGGCGAGCCGTTGCCCGTGCCAAGATAGATATGATTAAAGTCCGGGTCGTAAGTGATCGCGTTCCACACGTTGCCGCCACCACCGTGTTTCCACCATTCACCTTTCCAGGTCGCGGCCGCCATGCGTTGTGCGTTGTCTTCAAATCCGTCTGCGGGATTTCCCGGAACGACGTAAAATTTCCAAGCTTGTTCGCCGGTCTCGGCGTCGTATGCCGTCACGTAGCCGCGTGCTGGACCAGTCTCCGTACCGCCGTTGCCGATGATCACTTTGCCGTTAAAAGCGCGTGGCGCACCGGTCACGTAATAGAAGCCACCAGGTTCGGTGGTCTGCGCCGTCCAGATTTCTTTTCCGGACTTGGCATCGATCGCAATCAGGCGTCCGTCTCCAGCACCGACATAAATCTTGCCGTTCCAATACGCGACCCCGCGGCTTGTTCCCCACAGTACACGCAAAGTTTTTCCGGCGTGTTCGACAACCTTGGGATCGTAGGTCCAGAGAATATTTTTCGTGCGCGCATCTATGGCGGTGACGACACTAAAACTGCTTGTAATATAAAGCACGCCATCGACGGCCAAGGTGGTTGCAACGAGTTGTCTCGCGTCGGGTAATTCGAGAGACCAGGCAAGGCCCAGTTTGTCGATTGTGTCGACATTAATCTCGGCCAGAGGCGAGTAGCGTTGTTCGCTGTGCGTTCTGCCGTGGGTTAACCAATTCTTGCCGTTCGATTCGTCGTCGAGTTCGGCTTGATCAAACTCGGCGAGTGCCGCTGTACTGACGAACGCAAGGCTTAGGATCAATAGATTGGCAAAATTTTGGCGCCATCGCATACGTTTTCTCCCCTGAGATTGGTTAAATTATATTCGCTTTGTCGCGATTAGCGTTTTCTAAATCATGCAATCTGAGTCGACGATGTTCGAAGCGCCAATTTGAGCAACGAACACTAGGATTCTACGCTGGTGACACCATTGCTAATGAGTTGCTGCAAGCGTTGCTCATCGACCCCGGCTAGTTCTGCCAACACTTCACGGGTGTGCTGGGCTAGGCGCGGTGGTACTTTTACGTTCTCCGCGACGCACGACTCCGAAAACTTCAACGGCGAGCCAAGTAAACGCACCGGCTCACCATTGTCATCCTCGAGGTCAAGAATCATTTGGCGATCGCGAATTTCATCGGCGTTCATGACCTCGCCGATAGTGCGTACCGGCGCCACCGGTATATCGCCCTGGGTGAGACGTGCGAGCCATCCCTCTTGCGTATCGGTTTTAAACTGCTCGCGGATCCAGTCCTGTAATTCGGGTAGGTTCTTGGCTCGATTCACGTTCAGCGCGTAGCGCGGATCATCGCCTAATTCCGGCGCACCAAGCGCGGTCATCAAGCGTCGGAACATACCATCGTTGCCACACATCACCATTAGCGGACGATCTTTCGTTTGATAGACATCCATCGGCACAATACTGGTGTGTCCATTGCCCAATCGTGGCGGCTCTACACCCGATGCCAAATAGTTACCAATCAAATGGCTGATGTACGGCAAGGTGCAATCCAACATGGACAAATCAATGTGCTGGCCACGGCCCATTCGTTGGCGCTCCATGAGCGCGAAGAGAATAGATACGACCGCCCAGATCCCAGAGCCGTAATCCGAAATCGCGCCGGCACAGCGTACCGGATCGCCTTCGACATCACCGGTCAAGGACATCACGCCCGAGAATGCCTGCACGATGTAATCGTATGCGGCACGTTTTGCTAACGGGCCCTGTTGTCCGAACCCCGAAATGGAGCAGTAAATGAGTTTCGGATTCACTGCATGCAAACTTTCGTAGTCGATCCCAAGACGTTCAGTTACCCCGGGTCGGAAGTTCTGAATCACGACATCACTATTGCGCACTAACTCGAGAAAGACCTCACGGCCTTCATCTGTACCAAAATCTAAGGTGACGCTGCGTTTATTGCGATTGATCGACGCGAAATAGGCACTATTCCCGCCCACTTCTGGCGGTTTCCAGGGTCGCGTATCATCGCCGCCATCAGGTCGTTCGATTTTTATTATTTCCGCGCCTAAATCACCAAGCACTTGCGCCGCAAAGGGCGCGGCAAGCACCCGTCCAAGATCCAAGACGCGGATCCCGGTTAATGCGGTTGTAGGGTTTTGCGCCGATTGTTCTCGATCGTTTCCAGACATGGATTAGGGCCTTATCGGTACCGTGTGAAGTTAATCAGAAAACCAAGAATAATCGATATGGGGGGGCGTGGGTCAAACGCGAGTGATTAGAACAGTGGTCTCGGGTAACCTACGGATATTCGAGCGCACAATTGTTCGCCGATCGATTAGTGTGGATAGGTTGATTTAGCGGTTACGATCCGCGTTCACGTCTAGTCGTGAACTTACCGATCGCGGTGTGATGCATAAGCGGACCGAGTTGTCGGCTAGCGATTATTCGAAAATTAAAGAACCGGTGAGGCGGCAATTAACGAACTCTTAGAGATAATTCCAAACGGCAAATTAACGTTTGTTATCGACGGCAAAATCAGAATATTTCATTTCGATGAAGGCCTGATTCACAGTTCTTAGATATTTGAGGCCCGGTGGCACCGCGTGACGACGCCGCCAAAGCGACGATAAGGAGATAACTAATGACCCCACAAGAAATCCTTGGACGATCACCCCTCGTACTGGACCAGCGTGCTCGCGAGAGGTATTTCGAGACCGGCTATCTGTTGCTACCCGAGTTTCTGAATCGTCGCTGGTTGGATCGTATTAACGAAGTGTCGGCAATGTTTATAGAGCAATCACGGGCTTGTGAAAAATCCGATGAAAAATTTGATATCGAACCAGGGCACACCGCCGAGGCGCCAAAATTACGCCGACTGTCGTTCCCCGTCGATCACCACGAGTTGTTTCGTGAACTCGCTTTCGATAGTCCAATTG
>Ga0302127_10002489_pt1 | contig 11140 bp, 6 predicted proteins | sample CB4_SCM_MG_FD_204452 | JGI IMG/M metagenome (GOLD analysis project Ga0302127, IMG submission 204452) | Marine microbial communities from Western Arctic Ocean, Canada - CB4_SCM | ecosystem: Environmental > Aquatic > Marine > Oceanic | place: Canada: Western Arctic Ocean | collected 2017-09-24
GATATCACCGTCGATTTCCAGAGAAACCGGCACGCGGTCACGTGAGGTCAACCCGATATGGCGTACCTCCGCGACGAAAACTGCTATCGATTCCGCGTCGGCTATTCCGTCCCGCAGGTAAAACTCACTAATCCAAGAATTTTCTCGAAGTGTGGGTTGCACTGGAACAAGCTGAACATCACCCAACGAACCAAAAAGTTCATCTAAATCATCGTCTTCCCAACTGTCTTGCTGCAGATCACCCAGAAACACGAATCGTTTGGTTTGTATGGCACTATCTTTTTTACTTGCAATTAGCGCGCGTTCCACACCCGAGCGAATATTCGCCTTGAGATCGACAACCTCGACCTGCCGCAAGGCATTCAACGCATCGTCGCGGGACGCAAACCCACCGATATTAAACCAATGCGGTTGAGCACAAAGGGGAATAATGGATATTTCACTACCCGAAGGAAGCAATTCAATGAACAGCGAAATCTGATCTTTGGCCTCTTCCAAGAGTGATGTTTGTGAGGACGTATAGCCCATCGACAGGCTATTATCAAGAACAATCACCGCATGCACTGGTTCGTTATTTTGATGAACTTGGCTACCACTTCCAACCCAATACGGCCGAGCCATTGCCAACACAAAAAACAAAACTGCTAGAGTTCGAAGTGCCAGTAAAATCAAATCCCGGATTTGAACTGCACGCCGATTCCGTTTAACTGCATTTCTAAGGAACTGCATCGCGGCCCACGGTTGCGTACGATAGCGCCGCCGATTGAGAAGATGAATTAACGTAGGTCCCGCAATGGCAACCGACGCAGTGAGAAATGATGCGACAAAAAAATTCATGATGATTGAAAAACGCTAGCCTTATTTATCGGAATTCTGATTCTCAGATGCAAATTCGCCTTCTTGTAAAATTGGAAGGTATCGATTGGGTATGCTTAAAACGAAAACGCCAACGGCGGTTCCAAATAGTTTACCCGGAACTCCGCTAACCCGACCGCCATCCCAAGAACCATCTACGGTCGGACTGGTGGATTTCGATTGTGTTTCAACGATCGCGTCGCGAATGATCGGGTAATTTTCCCGCCAACGTGTCCCACCAACTTGATACAATCCCTGAGCCACGTAATACATCGCGTAAGCGTCAAACGGGATATGCCCATTGCGAGGTTTTAAATTTTCAATATCCTTGGCAATGTGATCTAAACTGCGGGGGATCCGAAAATCCTCGTACAGCCCAAACTCCTGCAAACAAACAGCTCCTGCTGCCGCCATAGCCGTGGTTACCTTGCCGCCATTGTAAGTAAACGCACCAGGACGCAATCCTAACGGATCCGTGCCATAGCGAGTTCCGTCCGCGTCACCCATAGCGCGGTAATAACCCCGTACCGATACAATCGCCTTTTCAATAACCGCTGGCGGAATATCCAATCCAATATCCATCGCCCCGCGCAGGGCTTTGGCCTGCATCACCACTATAGAAAGATCATGTCCGCGGGATTGGCGTCGAGCAATGTAATCCCAACCCCCATCGTCACATTGAACATCGCATATCAATTTTATTCCGCGATCCAGCACAGGTCCCAGTCGTCGATCCGGTACCGCACCGTAGGCCTGAGTCAGGCAGAAGGTTGCCAATCCATGGTTATACATGTCGCGTCCTTCACTCGACACGTTTAGCAAACCGGAAGGTTTTGCATTGACGATAATGTAATCCAGAGCTTTTTTGACATTGTTTCCATAAGGGCTGCGACCTGGTGCATGTCCAGCAGACAGAAAAGCCATCGCGCCTAAAGCGACTAGCCCGAGATCTTGACTGCCCCAATTTCCGACAGGTCCCTGGTTTTGAGCCAACCATTGCAACCCACGTTCCACTGCCTTTTCGCTCTCGGGTGTGATTTCCCATTCACCTTCTACAACACCCCAAGCAGGCTGACCGATCATCAGACAAATCATGATAATGGTGATAGTTTTCGTCATGGCGGGCTCCGTCCTGATAGCAGGTCCTCATTATAGGTGGCGTGCGCGATAAATACATCTAAAAAGAGGCCCAGCGGGATATTTATTTTTCGTTGAATCCTGCGCTGCCGATAAATCCGAGGTGCGTCGCTTGGGATCGATTGCGGATAGTCAAGGTAGCGTGTCCGTTAGGGATAGCGATCCTGATGTAAGCGCTTCGAGTTGATTCCACGAATACACCTGCTAGTTTTTCCTGTTGCTTACCCACATCAGGCACGCCCGGTAACTCTTTAGAGGTCCAAACAACCTCGTCATCGATCAATACCTCGCAGGGCCCGAAAGACCTGTCTGTGCTGTGGTCACGTCCAATCACCATAACGAACTGACCGTAAGTAGGCCGTAGCTTGTAGACAAGCACGCCCTCGCTGGGGAAAACATATCCATCTGTAATTAACACCCCACCCGTTTCAAGCGGTATTTCATCCTTAAGAATCCCCACAGGCGGCATTTCTGTGTAACCCGGTAGTGAAAACGAAAGCGGCTTGAGCGAAGTAATAGGTACATCCGGAACCGGCAAGGTTCCATCAACTGGTAACCCAGTAATCACGGGTTGTAATCCGAAGGAACCAAGCGTAAATCCCTGCGGCTTATACGTGCCTGCTTCCCGCGGCATGACCTGAACTTTAATTTCAACTTCTTCGCCCAGCATCGCACCCAAAGTCCAGTGCTTCGTATCAAAGGAGCCAACCTTGCCTGCAAGATTCACTTCTACATCCGTGATGGATGGGACGGGCTCGTCGTTAACCGTAACGCGAACCGTGGCTGTTTTGTCACCTATGCCATCGGAAGCACCAGAAAACGTGACCCAGCTATTATTGAGCGTCAGGACTACCTTTTGATTGAATTCCATGATGGGTGTACCAACCACTGTGGCAACGGGTGCCTTCCACGATAACCCCTGCATCCAGCGACCTTGATCCGGATTCCAGTAAGCCGATAATTTTACATGTGACTTAAAATTATCCGGAATGTTCCAGTTAGCAAGTTGCGGAGAATACTGCTGAAAACCCCACCAGGCACGGGCCTGCAGCGCCGGCACATTGATCGTTAACAGTGCTCGCATCCACGAGACGTCATCCCGTATATCAAAGGGATCGGCACCAGCGGGTCTTCCCTGGTCTCCAAAACCGGTTTCCAACACGATCCGATCACACTTAGTAAAGTCGCTAATGTCAAAAGGCGTATGCCCGTTGATTCCTATTAGATGACCACTATGATACGCTTCCATATCATCTCCTCCAGAAATACCACGGAACACTTTGACACGCACACAACCCCCGCCCTGCGCAACTCGATCAATACCAACGTAACCACGGAACCTAGTCACAATATCCGCTGGAATAGCAAAGGCTATTTTGCTGTACGAGTGGGTACCGATCCCTACATCCGCAAACATAGTTCCACTAGCCAGTATCCCTCCACGAACATTCTGATTTCGCTTCCAAGACGGATCAAAGCCTATCAAACTCCGTTTTTCAAGCAAAGTTGCAGGAAAAGACGAGAGCGGAATTTCATTGTGTAACCGGTACCCAAGTACCGCAATCTCGTCGAAAGCGGTGCTGATACTGTCAAGGCTCCAAGCGGGTTGTACCGCGTGATACAACGTCTTGTTTTCACGTTGCTGTGGAACCAGCATATCTTCACGGTAGGTCAGAATAGCGCCGTGCGTGGTAACCAAGCGGGCTATCCGTGCCTCCGGATCGACTGCCGGGGCGAGCAAGTCATCAAGAATAGCGTCCATGTCCGAAAAGACCTTGTCAACTGGCGGAACCACTATAGCAAGCTCATCCCAACGGGCATTAAATGAACTCGTGTCTGAAATTCCTCTTAATCCGGTAGCTGACCAACGCAATTCTTCCGTTGTTAGGATTTGGCCATTAGTCAAAACCACCGTTCCCGGATCGCGTTTGATCATGGCTATTTTTGGAGTGGATTCCTCTAAAAACACAAGGCGTTTTACGCGATTAACCTTGATACGAATCGTTCCATCCGCCGAACCGAAGGGAACAAGCGACCCACGAAGTTGCACATCGAAATACGCTGGTACCCCGCTTAACGTGTTTTCGTTTTGATAGCCTACCGCAATTCCTAGCAAAACATCGCCGTTGAATAGTTCAATAAATGGTCCTGTCCGGTCTACTGTGGCATCCAGTTTTTCAAGGTATCGAATGACACCGGTAGATTTCTCAAACAGCAACCGATCATCGAGTTTGGCTGTGTTCTTGGGGGCCTCCCAGCCAGTTATCTTCTGTCCAAGGACCACCTCATTTTCGCCGAAAACAGCCCTGTACTGGGGTGCATCCTGGCCTAGGCTTGTACCAGCGACGATCAAACACAACACGGTAGTAATGGCCATCAATGACAATCTCATTTTACAGGTAATCCCAACAGCTTAAATGTACGGGCATTAATATCAACGTTACTTACTACAACAACTTGATCCGCAAACGTAAAGATCTGTTCAGCATCAAAAAACACTATGTTCTCTTCCTGAAGTGAGAAATGATGTTCCACATTTCCCGTCTGCGGATGAATCCACAATATTCTCCTTTCAGGCTCCAATGCTAGTTGTGTCGTCGCCAGCGGTTTATCCAACGTCAGTGCAAGTACGTGGTCGTTGTGGATGAGAACCGATTGCGGATTTACGGCGACAGGATATAACCACCTCGTTGCCCCATCCTCCAACCGTAATGAATGAATCCCCGACTGACGAACCAGTATGATCTGATCGTCATAAATACCCACCATCTTCTGCAAGCCTGGTTGCTGGTGCTGCCACAGCAGACTTCCCGTCATACGATCAAGGCAAACCAGCGCTGGTGACCCTTCTGTACATAGCAGGATCATATTTCCTGCGACCAGCGGAGCTGTTGGAATGATATTATTGTATAAGTGCTGATCTGCAATTTTGGGCACGCGATCCAACAATTGAGCCCACCGCAATTCCCCTTGCAGACTCGTGCTGTAGATTACACCCCCTAGCGTAAAAACAATTTGATCTTCCGCTATCGCGCTGCGACCGCGGCGAAATAACTCAGCATCAATTTGCACATTCATCAAGACCGTATTGGAAACCAATTCACCCGTTGTCGAGTCCAGTTGTTGTAGGGTCAAATGTCCGAAGGTGGTCTTTTGCTGGATTACGGCAAGAACGTAAATTGACGAACCCGCCACAATGGGATCGGCAAAGGGAGTTCCCACTGCCGCAGTTTCCCATAAAGGCTTCCCATCTGCCGGATTAAGCAGAGTCCAGTAGAAGTTCTTTTCCTTGAACACAGAGACAAACACGCCGTTGCCAAAAAGTACGGGTTGGCCACAATACATGTACTCTGCTGGCATGCCCGCTCCAGTATCTTCAATTTTCCAGACAACCTTTTTGGCACTGGGCGAGTAACAGGTTAATCGCGCCGGCTGACTAATCAGCAGGGTGTTCCCTAGATCCAGAAAAGAGACTTGACGGGTACGGCGAACATCGGCACGCACACTGCCAGGCAAAGACATGTCCAGCAACGACACAATGGAACGGTTTTTCGGCGACAGATTTTGCTTGGCGGGTTTGATGTACTGTCGTCCCCGCTGAGCAACCAGTTGATCCAGAAGTGCATTAAACTTGTCTTGCGGGATTATTTCTCCCTCCAGTTCAACGTCAGTTTCAACACCGTTGGGCGGCTTTTGTCCCGCTAATGCCATGGCCAGTTTGCGTTTTGCATTCCACAGGGTGTGATTCCCATTAGCATCATGCTTTAACAAATCGGCAAAATTCTGAGCCGCCGGCAGAAACAAGCCCGCGGAAAGCTGGTGATTCGCCAGCAACTCAATCGCTTTGACAGAAGCGGACGTACCACGAAACCGCATCGCAACTTGAGCGACGCCGTTCATATCGATGGCATCAACCGCTTTCTTCAATCGCAAATCCGCAAGATCGGCGTTATCTCGCTGCATCTTCTCGGCTAGCTTACTGTTTTGTTCTAGTATGGACCGCAGGTAAACACTGCCGGATTGGAAACGGGTGCCTAGCCTATCCACCGGAAACAGCCCCTGCGGGATCGGATTGTCTGTAATCATCTTTGTGGCACTGTCCAGATCCTTTGCCTTAACAGCCTGCAGAATCTCCCGCATCGCATTCACCGACTCCCGGTCTGTCTGAACGCTTGCGGGTCGCTCGATCAGAAAACGAGTCGCATCCGCAGGTTTTATCACCGGTTGCTGTTGTTGTTCAAGGACGTTGGCTGATTCACCCTGCAACCAGTGAGCCGTGCGCCAGGCACTGAACTCCTTATCAGCCAGATTTTTGCCATGCTGTGATAGCGACAAATACTGAATTTTGGTTGTGAAACCATAAAGCTCCTGCCATCGTCCGCGATGCCGAAGATGATAGAGATACAACCGCGTTAATAATTCAGGAGTCACCGGCAGCTCGTATCGCTCTCGACCACCCGCTCCACCGGGCAACAGCAACCAGTCATCAATCAATAATTTCAATTGATCTGATTTTTCTTCAATGCATAATCGACCCGCCAGCAGATCAAACAAGTGTTGTAGATTCTGCCACGAATGCAAATAGGCATCCGCTCGCCGAATTTGTAAACGCTGGGGAAACTTAACCAGTGCTTCGTAAACTCGCGCCGTATCGGGATGATAGAGAATTGCATGATGCAACAGCCGCACCAATGCCTCCTGCCGCATGGTGGGCGTCAAATTTGTTTCCAGAGCCCGAGCATAACAAGCCAGACGCCATTTTTCCGGCGAAATCGTTTCCGGCCGTTGAGCTAACAATTCGGACAGAAACTCCGTAATTTTTTGCGTATCTCGCGTTGCTCGTTTAAGCTGCGGAATATTTGTAACGTTGCCCACTGGCAAAAAGGTCGATAACTGTTCAATGAGCCGATCGGTTTTAATAAACACCTTATCCACAGACACTGTGGGTTGCTCATCACCTAAAACTGTCGTCAGCCCGAAGACAATTTCCCGTTTACGTGGCAAGGACGTATCTAGGGCAAGCGAGTGGACAACATTCCAGTGTTTGCCATCCGGACTCATCGAAATGACAAAATGACTCTCACCATAATGGGCCCGCCACCAAACATGATTATTGAATCTGACGCCAGCCCGATATTGGTCGGAGGTGAACACGAGATCCGTTGGATTCATGGAAACCACATAGGAATTCCCCATTTTAAGGAAATACAACGAATAAAACACTTCGCTTTGAGGATGTTGGAATCGTATCCCCGTAAGATGAGTCGGGTTTTTCATCAACGCATATATGTCGGTACTTCCCTGAAGCGGGATGTTGGTTTGTAAATGGACAGGATTGGAGCCTGCCGTTCGTGTCAACCGAACGTCCCCCTGTTCACCAATTTTGTAGGTACCTCTTGAATCCGGCGAATCCGTCAGTACATACCACGATAAATCGCTGGCTGGTTGCCATTGATTCCCAGTGGCATCAAAATCAGTAAGTCCGTCGAGCGGTTCCAGTCGTATTGGATCGAGGTATTGCAACCGAGCCTTGGTTTGTATTTTTAAGGTCGTGGGCGGAGCATCCATCGGCAAGAACGTCAAAGGGATATCACCACGTGCAACAACAAATGTTTTGTCTTGAAAACGAAGATCAAAACCAGAACCCATTAATCCCCGCCAGCGACCATTATCGTTGTCGACCAAATCGACTGCTTCTTCAACTGGCACTTCAACCGCCTCGACAAATGGCCCGTAACAGTAATGACCCGTTAAACCGGGTCGCCCATCTGAGCCAACAGACGATCGGAGAAAATCACTGCCAATAATCTGCTTTGGTAAATTCTCACTTTCCCAAGCAAGGGCAATGCGGGCAGTCATCCGATCACTAAAGAATTCCACTTCGATGGGGAACGTGCCAGCCGTTAAATCGATTGCGCCGGAAAGTTCGATCTCGGGCTGAACAGCCCAACTGTCGATGACTTCCACGCCGTTGATCCGTAACCTGACCCCATCATCAGCGACCATACTAAATACATACCGACCATTCGCTGGAATTACGATAAAGCCCTTCCACTGTACTGCAAAATAGTCCGGGTCGACGACCTGTTCATTAACCACAGGAGATGCAAGTGCCCAGTTAAAGTCAATTTGCGGGTCAATCCGAGATTCAATAAAATGGCGGCGAAATCGTGGTTCAGAATCGATCGCCAAGCGTCGGACAAATTCCTTAATTGGCAGAAGCTCATAGCGTTTTAAACTAAAGTTGCCGTCGTAGGTGAGCTCTATCTTCTGTGCACCATTATCAGCCGTAATGATCATATTCTCTATGTTCGACATCCGAAGACGCAGGGAACTACCATCATCACGAGGCGGCGGCAACGAAAAGTCGCCTTCAAGATCAAAATACTGAGTCACTCCATCCTGTTCGCCAGGTTTAAGTATTCCGCGTTTCTCGAGCGGTTGTCGTATGTAGCGGGATAATGACTTTACCCATGAATGATCAAGCCTAGCGGCGGGGTCATCAAATGCCAGCCACCGGGGCGTTACGGGGAGCTCGGGCAAAATCAAACCAGTTGCTTCCACGTCAGTCGAAGTGGGCCCCTGAGAGTCACCCGCATCTTCCGCAGATGGTTTAGGGGCGTCCGATATTGATTCTGGGCCTGTCAAATCATTAGGATCATTCGGGTCTGCCGAATTCGTGGTGTCAGCACGACTATTGGATTCCCCGACCTGGCTAGAATCTTCCGTCGTCGGGAAATAGAAAAACGCAACTCCAAACCCAATTGCGGCTATCAGCAGGATGGCAGCTGTGCTAGCGATTACGGTATTGAACCCTCGCCCTACATTCCGCGTCGACGCCAATTGTGTCAGCCATTCCACTAACTCGTCAAGTTCGTCATCTGGGCTAAGGGAAATCGGAATGATTTCGATTTCCTGTGTCCGGATTTCGTCCATCACGACATCATATGTTTTGGGATCTGCAGCGATCAATTCCGAAAGCGATTCCACTTGGGAATCGGACAACGGTGATTGCAGACTTTGCTGGAGTGTTTCTATGAGATCAGGAGCTGACATGTAAAGACCGCAAACAGAGGGTACTAAATTACTACTTGTAGTTTATGCGATAGCAAATTGGGAAACAACTCATTGAACACGTAACAACCGCATTCTGGGGGTGTTACACTACGCTACCCTTGCCATCACGCAGGCCGACATGACTGCGAACAACGTTAAAGCGACGATGATGATCAGGCACCCGCCGCCACCATCGCTGGCAAATGGACCCTCTCCCGTTGCCGCTAAGTAGGCCAGATACTCATCCGTAACGTTGTCGTCCTCGATGTCGCCATACTCATCCGCTAACTCTTCGTCATAATCGAAATCTTCGAAGTCTTCATCGTATTCACACATCATCGACACTCGCTCCCAAAACAACTGTCCGCTGCCCGTTCCCGACCCGTTCTAACCTTGCAATATCCGCATGCCAATCTCAATGTCCTGCACGTGCAGATCCACCACAAACTTGTAGTTTTCATACACACCGGGTGGATCCGCGCGGTAACCACCGAACAACGACATAACCACAGGCACATTAAATCCCTCATCACGTTTGCGTTTCACCAGCGAAAAGAATATCTCGCTGCATTCAAGCCATTGCTCTGTATTTACGTTATGACCGAGGTCATCGTCTTCATGGCTATCCGCGCCATGGCACCAGACAAGATAATCGACCGCCTGGGCGTCAACCATCGTTTCCAGCTCGATCATCGCATCACGGACCTCCGCCACATATGATTCACCATAACCACAAGGGTTAAAATTCCACGCGATCGCTTCTTTGACATTTGTACAAAAACCCACCGAGTCCCCGATGCTGTTACCATAGTGCCCGTCGAGGTCCAAATAAGCACCGACCGCACCAGTTTCTCGCCAGCGTTTCACCGATCCGATCACCTGGCCACTAAAAGTACAGAATCCCCAACCCGCATTTGGACCCGCATGATGAAAACCACTCGTGGGACTAAGCACCAACGAGTTTTCATTCTCCGTGGCAAACTTAATTGCATGATACAAACTGCTATTGGTATACCGTACGCTTTCAGCAAACTCAGCGCTCCATTGAATTCCAGCATTGTTGATCAATTCACCCGCGAAAAATGATTCGATATATGCAGTTTCGTGTGCAATCAGAAATTCTAGGTTATCAAATGGCGGGAAATCCTCGTGAATGCTGATATCAGCGGCATAGGATCCGGACGTCAATCGCTCCATTACCAGTCTCGGTTTTTCTGGACTCCTAGATGTGCTGTTCACAGTACAAACCTGGTGGGGTGTATAAAAAACGTCCATCCTATTTACCTTATTAACCTTTTCCATATTTCAATAATCCCTGTCTCTTAATTCGTACTCATTATTGAATTCACCGTCCGGCACAACTTATTTCTTAAAACACGACTGTACTACCATTGGCGGTGTGTTTCACCTCGATCTTTTTATCAATCCGTTCTTTCAACTCGTTCACGTGAGAAATTACGCCAACCATACGACCACCCTGATTCAACTCCATCAATGTCTCAATCGCATCGTCCAACGTAGCGGAATCCAAACTACCAAACCCTTCGTCAATAAACAGTGAATCCAAATGCACCCCACCCGCGTACGATTGAACCACATCAGATAACCCCAGTGCCAATGACAGGGATGCTAGAAACATTTCACCACCGGACAACGTATTGACCGACCGACTTTCACCCGTAAAGTCGTCGAGCACGTCGAGGTCTAGTCCCGCGGTAGCCCGCTTGTTCTGTGTTGTCAGCGATCGCTGCAACTGGTACCGCCCTTTGGACATCTTTCGCAATCGATACGTAGCTGCCGCTGTGACGTCGTCCAGGAACCCAGCCAACACATACCGTTGCAATGATAGGTTTTCCGTGCCCGGTAAATTCCCTTTAGCAACTTGTTCCAATTTTTTGAACACGCTCAACTCGCCCTCTTGCTTCTCAATCTTTTTCGATAACTCTTGTATCCGCTGGTGATCGTCCTTGAGTCTCTTAGTGTCTTTTTGGTTTCCTGACTGTGCTTTCAGCGTCGCGTCTTTTTCCTGCTGTTCCGCCCTTAGATTTTCAGATATCCTGTGTAAATCCGGTCGTGTTTTTTAAGTAGGAAT
>Ga0302127_10002491_pt1 | contig 11137 bp, 3 predicted proteins | sample CB4_SCM_MG_FD_204452 | JGI IMG/M metagenome (GOLD analysis project Ga0302127, IMG submission 204452) | Marine microbial communities from Western Arctic Ocean, Canada - CB4_SCM | ecosystem: Environmental > Aquatic > Marine > Oceanic | place: Canada: Western Arctic Ocean | collected 2017-09-24
CTAACGACACTCACACTTACACCCTCAGTGGTGCTGATGCTGATCTGTTTGAAATAGAAGACGGAGTACTAAAGTTAAAGGATTCAGTAACAATTAACTACGAAACGACACAATCATTAACCGTCACCATTACATCTGTTGATTTAAGTGGAGCTTCTTATATTCAGGACATGGAGATCATCGTCAATGATATTAATGAACAGCCAACTGACATTACTTTAAGCAGCTTAGAGGTTGATGAAAATATTGATGGAGCAGTTATAGGCAGCATTCAAACCATTGATGAAGATACTAATGATTCCTATATTTATACTTTTGAAGGGGATGATGCAGATAAATTTGAAGTAGTTGATGGCCAGTTAAAATTGAAAGAAGGTGTTATAGCTGACTATGAGTCCCAGACCAGCTATTCAGTGACTGTAATTTCTACTGATTCAGGCGGACTGTCAGTTAGCAAAGATTTTGTGATATCCATTAATGACGTAAATGAGGCTGTAACATTTATTAATCTTGGTTTATCGAATCAAGCAACTGTTGATGAAGGTATTTTAGGTGGCTTTATTGGTGCCTTAGATATTGATGATCCTGATGTAGGAGAAGAAAGAACTTATTTAATAACAGGACAGGATGCTAAATACTTTGAAATTGTAGATGGAAATTTACAAGTCAAATCTAATATTAGCCTTGATTATGAAAATCTTTCTTTCACAGACACCGATTCAGAAGGAAATTCAATCAAAGTTCTCTATTTAACTGTCACGGTAATTGATTCTGGTGGTTACACTGCGAAGAATAGCTTTCAAGTACAAGTTTTAGACTTAAACGACTCTCCTTACGACATAAAACTTACAGGATCCATGATTAGTACAAATAACTATTCTGGATCAATTATAGGATTATTAGAATCTTACGACCAAGATCAAAATGAACAGTTTAGCTATACCGTTGATAATTCAAGTTTTGAAGTAGTAGGCGGTTATTTAAGAATAAAAAATAACGTTACGCTCTCTAATCAAAGCGGTGATACTTTATCTGTTGTTGTAACTGTATTGGATTCAGCAAATAATTCTTATACAAAGACTTTCACTTTAACATTTGGAGAATTATCACTAGATTCAACTAGCTTCGAAGAAAATCTTGAAAATGCCATTGTTGGTAGTGTTGCTATAGGAACAGAATCAAATGCTGACTGGTCTTTTTCATTAATTGGATCAGATGCTAGATTCTTTACTATAAATGCAGATGGACAGATTCAGTTTGTTGGGCAGGCAAATTATGAAATAAAATCTAATTATGAGTTCTATGTAGAAGCTATTAATAGTGAGGGTTTGGTCTACCAATCCTTTCAAACTATTGAAGTAACAGATAAAAATGACAAACCTAACCTTCTTTTTTCACACGCTAATAACTTTATATTCCTTGACGAAACAACAACTTTAGATAGTAGGTTTTTAATAGGAATAAAAGAAGAAGTAGAAAATCCTTACGTCATGACTTTGTCGATAATAGATCAAGATTTAAATGACTCTTACACGATAGAGATTACCTACACACAGAAGGGTGTCTATGGACCAGCGATAGACATAACAAGTTTATTTAATTTTGACCCTGAAACTGGGTCGTTGAGCTTTATAGGTCAATTAGATTATGAATCTAGTCCTAGTCTTTCAGGAATTGATGAGAGTCATCGCTGGTATGATCCAATAACCATAACCATAACTGATTCATCTGGTTCAAAAGACACATTGACAGTGTTAATGGCACCTTGGGATTCTTCTTCCGATGGGTTCTATAATGGATTTGCTTCTTCTTTTTTAAACTTTAGCAGCGAAACAAGTTGGCCAATTTTAACCGGACCAATTGACGTAGATACTTTTAAATACCCCGAACTTATGCAATTAGTTAATGGGGATATTAATGGAGATGGTATTCCGGATATGGTCAGTCTTTACAAAAATACTGATTACTATGATCCGGCGGACTACGGAATGGTTCAAATTTCATTAGGTGGAGAATTTTCTTTTCCTTATTATTCATCAGGAATTTATACTTGGGGAGGAACAAATAATTGGAATTCAGTAATTGGTAATGGGTTGGGTTCAGTCATAGTTTACTTGCCTTACTCTCTAGACTTAAGAGGCCAAACTGACTACATACGTGGCTTTGATGTTGGTGATTTTAATGGAGACGGATACGCAGATTTCTTTTTACAGATAGGCAACTTCATAGTTGCTGGATGGGGTGACGACAGTTTCCTTAATTCCTCAGTCCAAGGTCAAAATATAATGGATTTATCTTCAGTGGAGACAGATTCAAGCAATGGTCTCTATATCGACCTTAGTGAGTATACGGATAACCAAGTTCAGCTGATAGCTGTGGGAGATTTAAACAGAGACGGAAAAGATGACCTTGTGTTTACTGATTATCAAGGCTCAGTCTATATCTTAGATGGGAAGATAAACCTGATAGACACAATTAATTTCAGAACTCTAAATGGAAATTCCATTCAACAGAATATAAATTTTGGAGATAGCATTGTCATAGGTGATTTTAATGGAGATGGAAGGCAAGACCTTGCTATTACTGCTGATGGATATGATAAAACTCCAGACGGAAACGAAGGTGCAATTCTTATTTATTTAAACTCTTTTGGTGGCCTAAGCTCTACTCCTAGTGTAACTATAAAGGGAGATTTCCCTTCAGATGAAATAGGCTGGTATGGGATCGTTAATTTAGGTGATATTAATAACGATGGAAGTGATGATTTAGGTTTTGGAGATGATGATTTCATCTCGTATATTTTCTGGGGAAAGAGTGTTTTTAGTCCTGTTTATGATATTGCCACTGAATCCCAAAACTCAGTTAATTTTACAGCACTAGACAGCAACACTATTGCAGGTTTTTATATTTCTGATGCCGTGCCAATTGGAGATATAAACGGCGATGGATTTGATGACTTAGCCATATCTACGTCAGAAAAGATAATAGTTCTTTACGGTATGCAAAATTGGCAAACAATTTATGAAGATAGTGCCGGCTTAAATATATTAGAGATATCGACAGGAGCCTATGCAGATATTTATGCTTTGGGTGATGTAGATGGTGACGGAAAAGATGAATTTGGCTACACATACACCACAGGAGAGGCGGCAAGTATTAATGACGGTCTAATTATTTGGAACGGTTCAGATACACCATCAGAAATAAATGGTTTCAGTGTTTCTTTAAAACAAAATTATTTTTCTATCGATGAAAATATTTCAGGGGCTGTTATTGGGAGATTGGAATTAGACGGAAATACTAATATCAATAATTATGATCTTATTATTCAATCAGTTTCTTTAAATGGCCAAGATTTCGATGGTGATTTATTTGAATTAACATCTGATGGAACCTTAAAACTACTTGATGGTGTTTTCTTGAATGCTGAGGAATACTCTGAATTAACTGTAAGCCTATTTATAGTGGATCAATCTAACGATCAGATCAGCAACCAATTAATCTTTATCACGGTAAATAATATAAATGAACAACCTTCAATAAATTTATCTAATAGATTTGTTGATGACACAGCAACAGCCGGGTCTGTTATTGGAACATTAAGTGGAACTGACCCTGATAATGATTTACTGACCTACATCCTTACAGGGGTTGATGCAGATAAATTTATTATAGATGCCGCAACTAATGAGATTAGATTTGCTGATGGAGTGGTGGTTGATGTGAATGACCAAGTGTCTTATTCCATTACAGTCACTGCAAAAGATCCTTACGGTTTGGAATCATCAGAACAAGTTGTCATAGAAGTTAACGTTGCTCCAACAGATATAACTCTAGAAACTAACACTATTCAAGAGTCCGTAAGAGGAGCAGCCATAGGTCAAATTAAAGTAAGTGATAAAAATGAGAGTGATGAATTCACTTATTCTATTTCTGGTGAAGATGGCTGGATGTTTAATGTTACCGCTGAAGGAATTTTAGAGCTTGCTGGTGAGGTATATGCTGACTTTGAATTGAATGAGATTTTAAATATTACGATAACAGCTAGCGATATTTCAGGGGCTTCTGTTTCAAAAGATTTCTCTATTAATACAGTTGATATAGATTATTCTAATCCCTATATTTCAGACACTATCTTTAGCAACCATGTCGTTCCTCTTTCAGGAAATGCTTTCATTGATGGGCTTTTGTGGGGCTTCACTTTAGATCCGGACTATGATTACAGCACACCTTTAACAATAACTTACAGCATCCCTGGAGTCAGTTCTGTTTTTTATGATGAAGGTCCAAATAATGCTGCATCAGGAGTCATAAATGCTTCTGAATCTTTTATATCGGCTTTAGATGAAATTTTTACCTACATAGGAAGTTTGCTGGGTATAAGTTTTGTAAAAGTAGAAGAAACGGATACCGTTGTCGGAGATATACGCTGCATCTTAACTGATCTTCCAGATGCCTCTTGGGGAGGGTATTCTTCTTTGCAAGGAGATTATTTAGGAAATCTTGACAATTATTTCTTCAATAACAGTTCAATTGATTCAGATATTTGGTTAAATATTGACGGAACAGATATAGACAATGTAGTGCCTGGAAGTTGGCTCTATTCAACCATAATTCACGAAATTGGCCATTCCTTAGGCTTGAAACACCCTTTTAATAGTTTTTACTCTTCAACTTTAGCTGAATATATATCCTACGGATATGATGAGAAGTATGTGTGGGATTCTGTCTTAGGATGGGGAAGTGCACCGACACTGACTTATGAAGAGGTTAATCATTTATTTGATCCCTTAATTCAATTCATGCCCAGTCTTGTGAATGCCCTTGATTGGAATGCTTATTCAATAATGTCTTATGATCGTTACCCTGGAGAAGATAGAGGAGACGTTCATTCTGCTATTGTTGATGTAGAGTCAGGCGTATCAGTAACCGAATCATCCTTTATGACTCTGGATATATACACTTTAATGTATATCTACAATTATGATGCTTCAACGGATACCTGGAACATTCCAGAGTTTAATTCAGAAGACAATACTTACGTTATAGATGGACCTGTATTTATGACCATTCATGATACGGGTGGCGAAGACACCATAGACCTATCAGCTTTTAATATTGATATTACTTTTAATCTTAATTTCTTTGGACCTACCTGGGATGAAGATACTGGCCAATATATATATGCAATTCAACACAATGAAATTGGATCAGAGCTATTAGATTATAACGATGGTGAATTCTTTTCCGGCTACATTATCAATGCCAGTCCTTTTACTGTAATAGAAAACCTAATCTTAGGATCAGGAAATGATTCAATCCTGGCGAGTTTTGATAATACTATAAATACAATAGAAGCAGGATCTGGCAATGACTCTATTTATTATATTGGTTCTTTAGATGCTGTTTATGGCGAGGACGGAGATGATTATTTTCAAGCAACTTCAGACACTTTTACTTTAATAGATGGGGGAGCAGGAATAGATGCTTTAACCGTAGACCAGGTTCTACTCGAAAATGGTCTTTACTCGATAGATTTTAGAGATTTAATACAAGGACAAGTAGCTAATATTGAAGTTCTAAATTATGGCCCCGATCAAGTTGCAGGCAAAGGCCAGATATTGATATCAGAAAAAACTTTTAGTGATTTGAATATAAATTCTTTGATAATAAAGGCTACTTGGTCTGATGGTAAGGAGCAGGGCATTGGACTAGATGGTAATTTTAAGTTAGCAGGTTCCAGTGGTGAGTATGATATTTATACTTCTTCTGAAAACGGATCTACCAATACTCTTTTTGTTTGGAAGAATTATTATGTCTTTAAGATTGATGACTCTACAGTGGAAATAAGTCTTTCAAATACAGTTGTTGCAGAAGAGACTTGGAAATTTGTAGGGGATATTTCGTTGTCTGGAGAGGACTGGATAAATCCTTTATCATGGGCTAAAAGCATGCATTACATGCCAAATTATTCTTTGTCGGGTGAAGACGCAGATCTATTTGAGATTATAGGTAATAAATTATATTTTATCTCTCAGCCTGATTATGAAACTAAACAAACTTATTCCGTCACAATCACAGGCCTAAGCCTTTCGGGTAAATCAGTTACTAAAGATTTCACGATAGAAGTAAAAGATGTAGATGAATCAAGTTACACCTCCTCCGATGATGTAATAACTGGAACCGATTCAGATGATTATCTTTACGGCGGCTCTGGTAACGATACTATTTCAGGAGGCCTGGGTAATGATAACCTTACCGGAGGTACTGGTAACGATGTTATTAATGGAAATGAAGGAAATGATAGTCTTTTTGGTTGGGGCGGTGATGATGAAATACACGGTGGAAGTGGCGACGACCTAATCTATGGCCATGAGGACGCAGATAAACTTTATGGCGACCAAGGAAACGATAGTATTTATGGCTGGGGTGGTAATGACCAAATAGAAGGCGGAACAGGCGACGATGTAATTTATGGAGATTCAGGAGATGATTTCTTGTATGGAGATTTAGAATCAGGTGAGTCTGATGATGATGGTGACGATATAATTTCTGCAGGTTCAGGAGACGATAGTGTTTGGGGACGAGGTGGAGATGATGTAATTTATGGATCATCTGGAGAAGATACTTTACGAGGCGGATCTGGAAATGACACTCTTAAAGGAGGCACTGGGAATGATACTCTTATCGGTCAGTCTGGTAATGATACCTTAGAAGGTGGCGATGGAGATGATCTGCTTTATGGAGATAGTGATACAGGTGAATCTTCAATAGATGGCAATGACATTCTTTATGGTGGCTTAGGCAATGATGAAATCTATGGCCGTGGTGGAGATGATTATTTAGTTGGACAGGAAGGTCAAGACACTCTGACTGGAGGTGCAGGAAATGATGTGTTTGTATTAACTTCTTACGACATAACTGGACCTGCCCAACATGACACTATTAAAGACTTTGTGGATGGAGAGGATAAGATAGGTTTAATTAATTTAGATTTTGACTCATTAGTTATTACTCAAATAGGTTTTGGTGTCGATGCAAATACTGAAATAACGGATTCTAATGGCTACACATTAGCTATATTGGAAGGTGTTACATCAGATCTAATTACTGCTGATGATTTTGTGTCTCTTAATTATGACCTCTCTGAAGTAATTGATACAACTGCTTCTTTTCTGGATCTAAACTTTGACTCATTAGGAATTGAAACTAGCCCTTCTCAAGACGCCAAGCCTAACTCAAATGGAGAGGGCAGTTCAAACCCAGAAGTCCCAATAACGGATGATCAACCAAATTTTAATGACAGAATTAATGGTGATTTAATAGATTCTTTAATCGATCAAAATCATTATGATGATTATTCAATAAATGACTTTATTTAGATTGAATGAGTAATTTTTATGACATCCCGGGTTGGCTTGATCAAATTCAAGAAGAAATACTAGAACCTGACAGACCTATAATAGATCCTCATCACCATCTCTGGCACGGACCAGAGGCTGAACAGGATGGGAGTAATCCTTACAGATACTTGCTAGAAGATTTATGGAACGATACTGAGAGCGGTCATAATATTAAAAAGACAGTTTTTATAGACTGTGGTCAGGAGTATTACGATCAAGGGCCCTATGAATTCAGACCAGTAGGAGAGACTGAATTTGTTGTAGAAATAGCAAAGCAAGCACAAAAAAATTCTGATAAAGCTCAAATTTCAGGAATCATAGGACATGTAAATATGATGTTGGGAGATTCTTCCAGAGAGGTTCTAGAGGCTCATAAAGAAAAAGGCGAAGGCTTATTCAGAGGAATAAGACATTCTGGCGGGTGGGATGCCCATGAATCCGTAAGAAATGCTCACTCAGAGCCTGCTGAACAAATTTATCTAGAAGATCAATTCCAAAGAGGATTAGAACAACTTTCTAATTTAAATATGGTTTTTGATACTTGGCATTATCATAGTCAAATCAGAGACTTAACAATGTTAGCTAAAGCATTACCTTCTTTAAAAATAGTGCATGACCATTTTGGGGGTCCATTGGGGATAGGTCCTTACGAAGGTAAACAAAAAGAAATATTTATTAAATGGAAAGATGATATTTCTGAATTATCTGAATGCCCAAATGTGTATTCAAAGCTTGGCGGTTTAGCCATGCCTATTAACGGGTGGGATTGGCATAAAAATGACTTACCGGCTTCATCAGATCAACTAATAGAGGCTCATAAAGAATACTATTTACATACAATTAATTCGTTTGGGGTAGAAAGGTGCATGTTCGAAAGTAATTTCCCAGTAGATAAGCAATCAATTTCTTATCATGTCTTATGGAATGCTTTTAAGAAAATGTCTGTAGGTTTTAGTGAAGAAGAGAAAAATTATCTTTTTTATGAAACGGCAAAAGACTTTTACAGCTTATAGACCCATTTGTTTTACAGTTAAGTCTTTCATTATTTCTTTAGAGCCACCACCTATGGCCATGACTTTTACTTCCCTGTATATGCGCTCAACGGGATTCCCTCTTAAGTAGCCTGCGCCTCCTAAGATTTGCATGGCTTCACTTGCAATGGATTCTAAGCATTCGGAGCAATAGAATTTTATCTTACTTATTTCAGCCACTGGTTTTTCGCCCTCGTTCATTAGTTGAGCAACTTGATTAAGGTATGCATCCATGGCATCTATCTTTGCAGACATGTCAGCAAGCTTATGTCTGATAACCTGATGTTCAATTAAGGCTTTGCCAAATGTATTTCTTTCTTTAGCGTAGCTTACGCATTCATCAAAACAGCGTTGAGACATTCCCAGCATTTGAGCTCCCATCATGTAGCGCTCGTAATTAAAGTTATCCATGATGGCGTAAAAACCTTTATCTTTTTCACCCATCAAATTTGATTCAGGAATTTTGCACTCATCAAAATAAAGAACAGCGGTGTCTGAAGTCCACCAGCCCATTTTTTTATCAATAGGAGTTCTTTTAAAACCAGGAGTGTCTGCATCCACAAAAAAGAGAGATATTCCACCAAGCCCTTCTCCACCCGTCCTTGCTCCAACAACAAAAAATGAGGCCTGCATTCCACCAGTAATGAACATTTTTTGACCATTCAGGACCCACTCTTTACCTTCCCTTTTAGCCGTTGTTTTTATTCTTGCTACATCAGAACCTCCTCCGGGTTCGGTTATCCCTAGGGCTCCGCCTTTTCTTCCGGATAATAGCTCAGGAAGAGAACGAGATTTAATTTCTTCATTGGCTAACTCCACAAGCGGTTTGAGCATTATGCTTCTAGAACCTATGCTGGCAAATAATCCTCCAGCACTTGAGCGTCCCATTTCATAAGATGAAGCTTTACGCATAAACTGATCATCAAAGCCGAGTCCGCCGTATTGTTCTTCAATACCAAAACCAAACACACCAAGCTGGCAAACCTTTTCATTTATTTCGTGAGGGTAAGAGCCTTGCTCGTCCCATTCATCCACGTTTGGCCAAATTTCAGATTCCATGAATCTGGCAACCATTTCTTGGAAAGATTTTCGTTCTTCGTTGTCAAAAGGGTTTTTCATTTCTAGTTAAAAAGTTCTGGAAGTTCGTCGCTTGTTGCTTTTTTAGTTACTTTTTTTTTACCAGCGACTGATCGAATCCTTGAAGTTTTGCAACTTCTTCTCTTATAAGTTCAGGAGATCCTAGAAGTTGTCTATTTAATCCTATGCGCTTAAACCAATAATGGAGACCCATTTCGTCCGTGAACCCCATGCCTCCATGTACTTCAATTGAAGTTTTGGAAACCTGTTGTCCCACTTCCGACACGTGGGCTTTAAGATGGCAGGCCATCTCTCTGGCTTCTTCTTCTATATTGTCTTGGCAGTGCGCAGCATGCCAAACCATAGAATGACAAGGTTCTAGCTCTGCAGTCATCTCAGCACACATGTGCTTAACTGCTTGGAAAGAGCCTATGGCTCTACCAAATTGTTTTCTTTCTAAGGAGTAAGCTACTGCCTTATCAAGCATTACTTGAGAGGCTCCAACTGTATCAGCAGAAAGCATGAGCCTTCCAGTGTCTATTACCTTATTAACTACACTGGTATCTATCTCAGACCCAGGAAGTGCTTCAGCATCAACATTATCAAAAATAATCTCAATGGAATCCCTTGTTTTGTCAACTGTTATTAAATCTACCACCTTAATACCTGCACTCTTCGCATCAACTAAAAAAAGCTGACCAGAGCTATTAGCCAATATAAATGCATCAGCATCTTTCCCGTCTATAACAAAAAGAGATCTTCCAGAAATTTTTCCATCTGAGAAAGTGACTCCTGCATCTTCCCTGGCCCCCACGTATTCAGACAAACCCATGCCTATTACAACTTCACCTCCGGCTATTTTAGGAAGCCAATAATCCTTTTGAATATCACTTCCGGCTAGTGATAAAGCAATTGGAGCCATAACATAAGCTCCAGCGAAAGGGCTAGGGGCCGTTCCAGCTCCTAGAGCACCAGCGACAACGGCAGCAAAGAGTGTGTCTAATTCCAATCCACCGTATTGCTCTGGAACCATCAAACCACTAATCCCTAAATCCACTAATCCTCGATGAATAGCTTTTGCTTTTTCTTTCTCTCCATCAGCTACGGCTTTTATGGCTTCAAGCGGTGCATTGGCTTCAAGGTATTTTGAAATACTTTCTTCTAAACTTTTTTGTTCTTCTGATAACCCGAAATACATACTATGCTCCTTGTACTTTTGGTTCTTTAGGCATGCCTAAACCACGTTCACTGATAATATTTTTTTGAATCTGGCTTGTTCCTCCACCTATAATTAGTCCCAAGAAATACATGTAGGACATTTGCCAAGCTCCCTTGTCTCTTAGGTGAGGGCTATCTTCATAAAGCGTGCCCATTTCTCCCATAGCATCTATTGCAAGACCTTCCAGGTCATGCCTAAGTTCAGTTCCTTGAAGTTTTGTGATGAACTTCGCCATGCTTGTATCTTGACCTTTATTAATCTGACTCGATAATATCCTTAGCGCATTTGATTGTTGGGCAATAATCCTACCTTGGATTTTTAATAACCTGTCTCTAAAGACTGGTTTATCAATAACTCGTTCACCATTGATTGTTTCACCTTTCATTAAATTAACTAAAGAATTAAAC
>Ga0302127_10002494_pt1 | contig 11130 bp, 9 predicted proteins | sample CB4_SCM_MG_FD_204452 | JGI IMG/M metagenome (GOLD analysis project Ga0302127, IMG submission 204452) | Marine microbial communities from Western Arctic Ocean, Canada - CB4_SCM | ecosystem: Environmental > Aquatic > Marine > Oceanic | place: Canada: Western Arctic Ocean | collected 2017-09-24
CCGTAGAGTTCATTACCGATTCGTTCACGCTCTGAGTCAAGGATTTGTGCCTCCGCTATATGTCCGAGAGCAGCGACCGCTGAGAGCGCCACATCACTCAAAGCTAATTGGACGAATTGTCCTTCCCCAGTGCGGTCCCTGTGTCGTCCGGCGGCGAGAAGCCCCATTGCCGCAGTCTGCCCGCAAACGATATCCCAAGCAGGTAAAACATGATTAATGACACCTTTAAACTCCTCAGGACCCGTTACAGCGGGGTAACCCATAGCTGAATTCACGGTGTAATCAAGAGCGGTAGTTCCATCATGATTTCCAATGACATTAAGCATGATCAGGTCACCACGGCCCTGTTGAAGGTTTTCATAGGATAGCCAGCCCGTGGCAGGGAAGTTCGTTAGGAAATAGCCTGAATCCTCACCAGGTGCTCCTATGAGCTCCTTGAGAAGCTCTTGCCCTTCCTCGGATCTGAGGTCAACCTGAATCGATTTTTTCCCTTTGTTAAGCCCAGCCCAGTAAAGCGAATCTCCATCTTCCGTTAAGGGCCATCGTCTATGGTCTAATCCTCCTCCAATTGGATCAAACCGGATAACCTCGGCACCAAGTTGCGCTAACGCCATCCCACCGGAAGGTGCGGCGACGAAAGCAGACCCTTCGATGACTCTCATGCCACTCAACGGACCGCTCATTTGTCTCCTATTTCGTTGATACCTAGTGATTTCTGTAGAAACTTTAACTGTATTAGTAAAAGGTTTTCAGCGACAGTTTCCTGAGGAGTCATATGGGTGACTCCGGAGAGTGGGAGCACTTCATGGGGTTTCCCTGCCTCTAGAAGGGCTTGGGAAAGCTGAAAAGTGTGGGCGGCGACGACATTATCGTCAGCTAAGCCGTGGATTAACAATAATGGCCGTTCTAGATTTTGTGCTTCGTTACACAGGTTTGTTTTCTGGTAATTTTCCGGTTTGTGTAGCGGGTGTCCGAGGTAGCGTTCCGTGTAGTGGGTGTCGTAAAGTCCCCAGTCTGTAACTGGTGCTCCTGCCACGGCAGCATGGAAAATGTCTGGTCTCCGAAGCACTGCTAGAGCAGCGAGGTAGCCACCAAATGACCAGCCACGGATACCAACCCGGTCCAGATCAAGATAAGTGTAGATTTCTGCTGCTGCCGATAGGGCACTTATCTGGTCCTCCAAGGCGGCAGTTGCGAGGTCTCCATAGACTTCTCTTTCGAAGGAGGGTGATCGGCCTGGGGTTCCTCTTCCATCGCTGATAATGACAGCGAAACCTTGATCGGCAAACCATTGGGAAACTCCGAACAGACCCTGTACTGAACGCACCCGTTGAGCATGAGGGCCGCCATAGGGGTCAAGGAGAACTGGAAGAGTCTCAGCGCCATCATGATTTTGGGGTAATAGGACAACTGTTTCAAGATTTCTATTCCCCAGATGATGAAAATTCGTGTTTAGAGAAATGATTGGTTTCTCTGAGAGATCTTGAATCTCTGAAATAGCGGCACTTCCTTCAAGGATTGTTGTTTTGACTCCATTAAAATCCATGCTCCGGGATTGGATCACGGTCCATGTCCCGTTAGATACTGCGTCATGAACTCCAGGGTCTTCTGTAAAAGAGGTAGCCTCCCCGTTGTAATCAAAATGCACAATGTGTTGTTCCAATGGGTTTGCACTTACTGCAGCAAGTACACCTTGTTCATTGCAATGGACAAGTGATCGGACTTGTAGGTCGTCACCGGATACGGGTACACCATTAACTACTACCCTTCTGGCATTGCCTCGATCTTCAACTGTGACCACTCGCTCTCCAATAACCTTTGGAGCACCAGAGATAATCTCAATCCAGCATTCATCATCCCACCTGTAAATTTCCTCTACAGAACCATTGAGAGAGTCTACTTTCAGGACCCCCATCGATTGCTGGTTTCGTGTCTGAACTGTTAAATAGATCGTTGGCTCTTCAGTCCACTGGATGTTAACGAGATATTCCCAAAGGGATTGCTGAGTCCAATCAATTGGAATCGTATCTCCGTTTAATGAGTAAATACCTAACCTCACCTCCGGATTACTGGTTCCTGCTTTCGGGTATCGGAGCATTCTTGGATGGGAACTAGGGTCGGATGAACTGAAGATATGCCAAGAAAGGACGCTAGATTCATCCACTTCTGTTACGAGAAGACGGTCATTGTGCGGCGACCACCAATGGCCTCTTCTTCGCCCCATTTCTTCAGCTGCAATAAAATCTGCAACACCGTATGACTTATCCGGATTTTCAGTTCCTATTACCAGGTGATCGTTTCCGGTGGCATCTACATAGCGTAAATCCCCATCAGATAGATAAGCGACGAGATTTCCCTCAGGGCTTATTTGAGGGTCGAATACGCTGCTACCGGTTTCAAACTCCGTAATTTCACTGGACTCTAAGTTCACGGTAAATAGTGCACCGTCTAAAGTAAATGTAATATTGGGAGATTCACTGGAGCAACTGTATGAGACGATTCCTGAACCTAGTTCTCGGACCCGCTCCCTTCGAGATCGTTCTTCCATCGGGACCTCATACTCTTCTCCCGAAATTATAAGATTTTCAGGATCAGCGACAACACGAGAAGTTTGTGATTTGAGATCATGGGCCCAGAGTTTGTTAATCGGGTCACTGCCTGAAGATGACTGCAAAAAAATAATCAGGTTTGCTTGAGAAGCAATAGAGAATGATCGCGGTACTCCAACCGTAAATCTTCGTGTTCTAGCGTGTTGTCGTGGGAACGTCTCCATCTTCAACTTTCTCTTTCCTGCTTCTACGATATTCGCTACAAACCTATTCTTCACCATAGAATCCGAGTAATGACTTCAGAGAAAGAATGCCTAGAACAGCAATATCGGTTAGAAGCCAGAAAATGGCTAGAAGAGCATATAGACCCCATCCAAGAGAAAGAGCCATTTTCCACGCTCCATTGGATGCCCAGCGAAGAAAGAGAAACCCAGCACCACCTCGATTGTCAAAGACTGCAGGGAAAACTGTTTGAAGCAGGGTACGCCGGTATCACTGTTCCAACTGAATACGGTGGGCAAGGGGGAGAGGCATGGATGCAACAAGTCTTCCGAGAGGAGTCAATCAGCTATCAAGTTCACACCGGATTTTACAATTCGATTATTTCTATGATGCTCCCTGCTCTCCTTGAATATGGAACTGAGGAACAGAAGAAAGCTCATATTCAGACTTTGATCAGCGGAGAAGTAAGCTGGTGTCAGCTTTTCAGCGAACCGGGTGCAGGAAGTGACCTAGCGGGGCTAGGCACGCGCGCAGAGCTTGACGGCGACGAATACGTCATTCATGGGCAGAAGGTATGGAATTCTGCAGCCATGTATGCAGATATGGGTATTTTGCTTGCTCGCACAGATCCAAATGCGGTGAAACATCAAGGAATAACATTCTTTCTCTTTAATATGCGACAATCCGGTGTGGAAGTTCGGCCTCTTGTCCAAGCACATGGAGCAGGGCATTTTGCTGAAGTCTTCATAGACGGAGCTAGGTGCCATGCCTCTAATACCCTTGGAGAAATTGATAAGGGCTGGGGGCCAACGAGAGCGGTTATGAGTAATGAGTCAGCGATGATTGGAGCCGCATCCGGTAACAACGCGAAGCAACTAACGGAACTAGCGAAGAAAACAGGTAAAAACACTTTTCCATCTATCCGCCAGAAACTTTCCATCGTCTACACCAGAAACCGACTCTTACAGATCATGAGTGAGAGTATTCAGATCGCTGTTCGACAGGGGAAGCCTCCCCCAATACATCCATCGATCGTAAAGTTATTTGTTGCTGAGAATCGGAGAGAAGAAGGAAACCTTGCTCAACTTTTACTGGGTCCGGCAGGAGTGGCAGTAACTCATGAAGCAAGCGAGTGGGCTATGGAATTACTGCATTCGAGGTATCCCATTTCGATTGGAGGCGGGACCGATGAAGTACATCACAACAATCTGGGTGAACAGGCACTTGGATTACCCAGAGATATTCGGATTGATAAAGGGATCCCATGGAAAGACGTTCCCAAAGGCTAATGAGAATCAAGAAAAAATATGCATCCTGATAGAGAAAAAATAATACCTAGGGTGGATGTTTTCATTCATCTTCATATTGATTCGTTTCCTAGAATGGATGCCCCTGCTAGCGGAGATTCAATTATTTCATTTGATATCACTGGAGATCAGAGTCCCTTGTCAGAACTTCGGGGAAACAAGCACGAAGAGCCAGCCATAAAAGGTCTTATTTGGTCTCACAGCCCTGACCGTATTGCAAATATCGGTTTCAAAGCTAGACGGTCGATAATTTGGGATGGAGCTTTTCCCCGTTCACGGAAAGGTGTATTTACAGGCCTAAAGCAAATCTCTCTTGTCCGACGAAAAAAAAATCTAAGCCCAGAAGAATTTGCTGGTCACTACAAAAACCATCGGGAGATCGCCAGATGCCACCATGGGATGTCTCAATACGCGCAATCATTAAGTTTGGAACCTATTTATGGATTTGAAAATGAACTAAGCGATATTGACGGCGTAAGTGAACTCTGGTTCACAACGGAACGGGATTGGAAGGAGCGTTTTTACGTTCATCCTGAAAGTCAGAACATCGTCCGTAAAGATACACAAAAATTTATTGACTTTACTAGGACGCGATCCTTCATGGTCGATGAAATACTATTTACAGAGGGAATGGAGAGATAATGGAACCCACAAAAATAGATTTAGATATTGCAGCAGAGACTTTGGAGGATATGAAAGGGCGTCTGAAACGAATTCGGTGGCCTGAGATTATTGGTGAAGACAGTTGGGGATACGGGGTTCCCAAAGGGTGGATGCAAGAAATGGCTGAGTATTGGATCCATGAATGGGATTGGGAAAAGGTCGCCGGACAAATGAATCTTTGGGATAACTATTCGGTAACTATTGAGGGTGTCCCTATTCATTTTTTACATGCTCCGGGGAAAGGACCGAACCCGCGTCCCTTGATTCTGACTCATGGTTGGCCATGGACTTTTTGGGACTTCAAAGATGTTATTGGGCTCTTAAGTGACCCTGCTTCCTATGGTGGAAATTCCGAAGATGCATTCGATGTATACGTGCCTTCTCTTCCTGGTTTCGGATTTTCAACTCCGTTACAGTCCGCTGGGGTTGATGTTCCTCGCGTCGCTGAACTGTGGGTGTCTTTAATGAGTGATATTCTGGGGCATGAAAGATTTTGTGCCCATGGTGGTGATTGGGGGGCACTAGTAACAGCACACTTAGCCCACGCTTACCCCGAACGGCTTATCGGGGGACATATGAGTCTTAGTCTCATACCTGGTGTTGACAGGAGATCTTTGCCTGAAGATATATGGTCTGAAGATGAGCAATGGAAAATATCCCGCTCTGCAGAAGCAGAAAAATATATCCGTTCTCACGTCACAGTACATCTCCTTGATCCACAGACGCTTGCGTATGGCCTGATGGATTCTCCCATAGCCACTGCTGCTTGGATTTGGGAGCGCAGAAGAAATTGGAGTGATAATGATGGGAATGTCGAAGAGGTATTCACAAGGGAACATCTTTGTACGACCGCTGCCCTGTACTGGTGTACGGGGGCGATAGGCTCCTCTCTGCGCCTATATCACGAACACTTTAGGAAACCTTGGCCGCTCGTGCATGATAGAATGCCTCGTTTGGAAGCGCCGACTGCATTTGCCGTTTTCCCCAAGGATGTCGTTCATTTACCTCGCGTTATCCTGGAAGAATACTGTGATCTTCGCCAGTACTCAGTTATGCCAAGTGGAGGACATTTTGGGGCAGCAGAAGAACCCGAATTACTTGTTCGTGATTTGCAAGGATTTTTTCGAGAGTTGGCTTAGATTCTGTCTAGCGTTGTCGATGATGCCAGTAGAAGCCCATCGATACGTATTTTAAATCCCTGTAGCTCATCTCCGATATCTTTATTTCCCATAGCTCCGGCAGTGAATCTCACGCGAACCCCTTCGGTTATGGCTGCTAAGCGCCAAAACTGAAAAGCAATGTAATAGGGGAGAGCAGAAAGGTCCCTCCCACTAGCTTTGGCGTATCTTTCTACCACTTCATCCGTTGTGAGATACCCATCCGCCAACGTTGGAGCATCATTCATTACGCTATTCAAGTTTGCTTTATTTCCCCACCACATGAGCATTCCCCCGAGATCAGCAAGTACATCACCCAACGTGCAGAGTTCCCAATCGAGTACAGCAGCGACATTGTTATCGTGTCCGATCATGCAATTATCCAGTCGATAATCTCCGTGGGTAATCCCTGACCCGATTTGGGGCGGTTTAGATTTTTCAAGCTTTTGATGCAGGTCGTTGAACAGCGGAAGGTCTCTATCTGAACCCTCATCAACTTGACGTTTCCATCTCCGGAGCTGACGGCCTATGTAGTCTTCTGTTTTTCCAAGGTTCCCCAGTCCTATTGAATTTGGATTGACATCGTGTAGTGCCACCAGCACATCGACAAGAGATTCACTCTGGGTTCTTTGTTGCAAAGGGGAAAAAGTTTCACTATCTTCGAGTGCTTTAATGATGTGACCCTCTACGTAGCTCATTACAAAGAAAGGAGCTCCAGTGACTGATTCATCGTCACACATTCCAATGATGCTTGGGACAGGAACGCCGGTCTCTTGTAAAGCAGAGATGATCCGATGCTCACGACCCATGTCATGGGCCGAAGCTAAGACGTGACCTGTAGGGGGGCGGCGTAAAACCCATTTGTTTTTTTGTTCATCTGTGACGATATAAGTGAGATTTGACCTGCCGTGTGTTACCAGATCAAATTTTATTTCTCCTTGAATGGCGACTTGTTCTCTGAGCCAATTTCCTACGTTGTCACAATGTATGCCTATCGGCTCATCAGATGTCATTGCTGAAGCGTAGAACGGAAACAGTACCGGAAACAATTCAGTTTCTAAAACTAGACAACACGCTTGTCCCCGGCATTTGAATTGGTGGTCTGAGGATTTTGTAACAGAATAAGGCATTGGAAGTAACTTCTTTAGCGTGCGCTATACACAAGTCAATCCGGCGGTATTCTAGTTGGGTGTCTAGACCTCAGTTCCCTCCACCGCCTTTATTGGAATCTGGCTGGTATGGCGATCCATCAGGGCGATACGAAGCTCGCTATTGGGATGGACAAAAATGGACGGGCCATATTTCACATTATGGGGCTACTGGCAACGACCCAATTCTTCGAGCAAGATTCGACCGCTTATGGATTCGTTTACTAGGCCGGATCATTCTCTGGGGCTTGGTTTTAGGGCTCCTTTTCTGGGTTGTGAAAACCTATTGGCCTGATGGGGCAGAAAATATTGACGGCCAAAGCGAAGGCCACGGACCGACTAACGTAATCTCAGAGGTAGAGGTTGCTTTCCTCCAAATCGATGGAATCTATTGAAGGAGTATAGATTGACCAATAAAGAGTGTGACTGTGGCCGATAGCATCCGGAATATTTCCATTTTTGTCTTTGGGGTCATGGCAGCTATTACAGGGTTGCTAGCTTGGCAAAATCATACAGATCTTGAGAAATCTAATGCGGCACTCGGAGAAGGACGTGTGGCAACCGGAGAGACCGTGGAAGCACTCCCACTAATTCCAGTTGAACCAGAGACATTTGCTCAAAATGCTCCGGTCATCGTTCATGTAATTTATAGTCCAGAAAGCATCGCACTATCTGGAGTAGTCAATGCACAACCTTTGGCCGAAGCACTGATTCTAGCTTCGGAACAGCTTGTTACGGGTGGTTATGTTTCCGACGAATTCGACCTAATATCCGGCGCAGAATTAGCGATAGTTCAACTTGAAATTTCCGGAGAGGTTCTAGATGAGGAAGATCGCTACAGGGTCGTGTCGAAATATTTAAGCTTAGGGGTTAATGTTATAGACCAATTAATAATTAGAGGATCCGACCGGACGATCTTTGAAGTAATTCGTGATACGCCAGAGCTAGGTCAGGTCTTTGATTTTTTTGAAGCAGCCGGCATTGAAGGAGATATATCATCCGAAAGCCAAACCTTTACAATCTTTGCTCCTACTGACGATGCCGTTGAGGCTTTAGACATAGCGGCTTTGCAGGAATTTGCTGAATTGGTTCAACTAAACGAGATTCTGCAATTTCATGTTATCGCAGAGGTTTGGAACGCCGCTGATTTGGTAGACGGTAGCTTGTTGATAACGCTTCAAGGGGAAACGCTATCTGTTGATCGCACAGAAGAAGGAGCTCTTTCAATCGGCGGAGGAATAGTTCTGTCCAGCGACATAGAAGCAACGAATGGGGTGATACACGTGATTGATCAAGTGCTCATCCCAGGAACGATTCAAACAGAAATCGAGCTAAACCAAATTGTCGTATTTGATCCAGTTCTTTTTGCAGTTGGCAGTCCGTTCCTTGCGGATAGTTCGATACCAATTCTAGAAGAAATCGCAACAATCCTAATAAATAACTCGGAAGGGAATCTTGAAGTTCAAGGACACACTGATACCGATGGAAGTGAAGAGATTAACCTTTCGTTAAGCCAAAGCCGGGCTGATACAGTCAGAGATTTCCTTATCTCTGAAGGAGTTGAACCAGAGAGGGTTATAGCGGTTGGCTTCGGAGAAACTAGATTGAAGGTAGATCCGGAAGAAACGGCAGAAGACCGGGCGAAAAATCGCAGAATTGAATTTCGGGTGAATTAGCTGAGGCTACATTTAGGGTTGGGTCAGGACGGGTATTCCAGCCCTATTCCACCAAGTCCGCAATAACCGTTTGGATTCTTTCCCAAGTATTGCTGGTGGTAGTCCTCTGCATAATAAAAATTTGAAATTGGGGTTACTTCTGTGGTGATTTTCCCACGCCCGACATTTGTTAACTCTGTTTGGTATATTGCTTTCGATTCTTCCGCTTCGGCTGATTGTTTTTCGTTGAACCAATAAATGCCACTTCGATATTGTGTGCCGATGTCATTTCCCTGACGCATCCCCTGCGTAGGGTTGTGAGCTTCCCAAAATATTTTCAGCAGTTGAGAAAAAGAGGTTTCTACCGGGCTGAAATTAACTAAGACAACTTCATTGTGCCCAGTCATGCCGGAACATACTTCCTCATAAGTCGGGTTTGGAGTAACACCCCCTGCGTACCCCACCGCCGTACTAGTAACGCCTGCTATTTCCCAGAAGACTCGTTCCGCCCCCCAGAAACACCCTAAGCCGAAAATTCCCTGCTCCGTTTCGGTTTTGAAGGGAGGGGCTATTGTAGTTCCGAGCACAAAATGGGGTTTTGGTTCCATTATGGGATCTTCACGCCCAGGAAGAGTTGAGACTTTATCTGGTGCTTTGGGATCAAATGGGTTACGAAAGCTCATAAGCGCATGGTTACTTTGTGCTTAATAAACCATTATCGAAGACAACTCGGTCAGAAGCGAGTGTCTTGAATCTTATTTGTTCGCCATCGACCCAAATACGGATTTCTAGTTTTTCCCCTGGCATGACAGGTGAGCTGAAACGCCCCTCCATAGATCGAAAGCGTTGTGGGTCGCTATCGCATATGGCATGGAGCAAAGCGCGACCTGTGAACCCGTATGTGCATAAGCCATGAAGGATTGGTTTAGGAAACCCCCCAAGCGCAGCAAACGACGGGTCTGAATGGAGAGGGTTTCTATCTCCATTCAGCCTGTAAAGAAGAGCTTGGTCAGAACGTGTCTGGTAGGAGACTGTATGGTCAGGGCCCCTTTCAGGGAATTCAAACTTTTCTGTCGGTCCGCGATCTCCTCCCCACCCCCCCTCGCCTCGGAAGAAAAGTTTGCTGATGTTCGTGAACATAGGTTGATTATCTGCGGTATCGGTAGCAGTCGTTTCAAGTATGACAAGTGCAGCCTTTCCCTTATCGTAAATATTTGAAACCTTGCTGGTCGAACGGACCGTTGCACTTGTGGGAAGTGGCTTGTGTAGTATCACTCCCTGCTCACCATGGACCATCTTTGAATAATCAACATTACCCAGAAGGCTGAGAGGTCCGCCTCCTCCGGTTGCCCCAAGTACTACGCACATGGTTGGGAGGGCTTTTTGTATTATGTTCTTAGTATTCTCTGTGGTGAATTCAAGCTCAAAACCAGTTGGGTCACCGACTCCTGCCCCTACTCCGAGACTGTAGAGTAGGCAATCCTTCGAATCCCATGAACTCTCATGCGGGTTACTTTCAGCTCCGATAGCGTCAAGGTTGATTGGCATCTGATCTCCTCAATGTTGCTCCCATCATACTTCGGGCATCTAAATCAATATCATGTCTAAACAATATTTTATCAGTGGTATTTCATTCTTTCTTTAAAGAGATTTTCTCAATTCCGTGGGATTCGTTTTTGAATAAAATTGCATCGGCTTTCCATTTAGTCGGAAGAATATGTTCATTAAGATTCGGTGAGTTGATCGAATCCCAAATGGTCGAAGCTTCTATACTGGCTTCTCGCCTTGAAAGGTTATTGAACCGGTGGAAAAAGGAAGACGAATCTGTGGCTGCGCTACTACAGAGATCAAGGAAACGTTTGGTATGCCAGTTCCTTATATTTTTTTCATCTGCGTCTATAAAGATACTGAAGTCGATGTGATCGCGTACTGTTGATTTATCATCACTCCCAGATCTCTGTGGAGGGTCTTGTAGGGTGTTTAGTCCTTCAATGATGACGATGTCTGGATTCTCTAGAACTTTTTTCGAATTTGTAACGTTATAGGTCGTATGTGAATATAAAGGTGCCTCATGTACGCCTGTTGATGTTTTGAGTGTCGAAAGAAAGTTAACGATTGCCAAGTAGTCGTAGCTTTCAGGAAATCCTTTACGGAGCATTAGACCCGCTTCTGCAAGTTTTTCATTTGGGTAAAGAAACCCATCCGTAGAGACAACGTCAACTACCAGTCCAAAGCTTATTACTTCCAAGAGCGCCTTAATAATTTTTGCAGTTGACGATTTACCAACTGCCACACTTCCTGTCACTCCAAGTATGAAAGGCTTCGTCTTCTCCCTGAGGTCATTGGTTGGCGCATCTAGCTCGGAATTCGCAGCCGACTGTTCACGTTCCAAGATCAGACGTACGAGTGGGACATAAACTCTTCGTATT
>Ga0302127_10002496_pt1 | contig 11128 bp, 10 predicted proteins | sample CB4_SCM_MG_FD_204452 | JGI IMG/M metagenome (GOLD analysis project Ga0302127, IMG submission 204452) | Marine microbial communities from Western Arctic Ocean, Canada - CB4_SCM | ecosystem: Environmental > Aquatic > Marine > Oceanic | place: Canada: Western Arctic Ocean | collected 2017-09-24
TCGGGGATTTTTCTTGGAGTTGGCGCGCAGCGCCAATACCGGAAAGTCCGGCACCAATTATAATTACGTCGAAGTGCTCCATCATCCTCTCCAATTCGCGCAAACATCGGCATATTCTAGCAAGCGACAGCGGCCAGCCAGTTCGCATCTGACGGTTATCAGAGTCAAGCGATGACCAAAATAACTGCGACGATTATCTCACCGATCTGGAAATTAGTCGCTTTCCATGTACGCTTTGAGTGCACGCAGGCCGGCAGCACAAATTTGCTCACCCACCACGCCCCGCATTGCGGTCACTTGATCGTCCGGTGTGTCAAATTCGGCCGACCAACAGACATAACTGTGATCGCTTTCAGTCACCGGTAATACTTGCATCGTGGCCAAGTAGTCACGCACAGGAATCGGACCTTCTACGATGTCGTAGGTCAAACACTTTTGCTCATCGGATATCGCCACCAACGTCTCGGTGAACACGGCCCCGCCTTCGACCTCTAGCTCCCTGATTGCTCCAATTTGATCGGATGCTTTGCCGTTGGTTATTCGGGCTTGCGTTACCGCGTTACTCCACGTGGTTAAACCAATAAAATTTCGTAGCACAAGCCATACATCACTCGCTGGTTTGTTAATCACGATACTTGCGTTAACTTTCATGCATCCTCCACACTAACTCAATTAAGACGACTCGTGATTCGACAAGCTTCGCGCTGCAATTCTTCTAACCGCCTTTACGCCGGGGCAGCCGCGATCAATAACGTACTTAAGTAATCTTCCAAGATCTCGTGGTCACTCAATGCTACTCGGCAAGCAATATAACCGTCCGGGCGCACCAAAATTAATTCACCCCCGGAAAGAGCGTCGAGCGCGTCGGCTACCTTGCCTTGCTGATCTTCGGTCGGTAATAACCCGGCCCAGGGATAAGGCGTATGTGGTGCAATTAGTTCTACCCGAATCAACGCGGGATAGTGTTGCTCGATGTCCTCATAAACCGCCGTCACCGTACTTAGCTGCGCGGCGTACCCTTGATCCAAGACGGCCAATAATGTAAATCGAGTGTGCGCGGTTAAATGATGTAATCGCACATGCGCGGATATCTCAACGTCCGGGAGACGTTCCCCAATGCCTGGACTCGCGTCGCTATTGCAACCTTCGGGAATGTCGGCGACACCTCGGTAGTTGTAACTAAGCCCCGATATTCTCGCCACTGCGTCATCGTTCCACCCGTCGGTCTGAGTCAACGCCATGCGGTCGTCGAGTCCGCTGCCATGCGCCATGATGATTTCATGAATTGACGAGCTACCTTCAATTACCTGTTCCGATACGGGTTCACGTTCACGCTCATAAGTATCGAGCAGAGAATCGCGCGCTTTGTTTCGAATCACTAAAGCGAGTTTCCAGGCGAGGTTGTAAGCGTCTTGCATTGAGACGTTCCATCCTTGCCCGCCGGCCACGGAGTGGATATGCCCAGATTCGCCGCACAAAAACACCTGTCCCTTACGGTACTGATCGGCTTTTCGGATCCAAATTTCCCAAGTTGTTTTCCACGCCGGCTCACCCATTTTGACCGCCGGTAGATCGGCACCAACAATTGGGGTGACGTGGTCGATCTTCTCGGCCTCTTCAACATTGCCTTGGCAACTCACCAACACACGGTGATTTGGGCCGGCCAATTTACCAACCATTAAAAACGTATCTTTCGACATGTAATAGTGCAGAAGCGTGTCCGAACCGTCGAAGTTCTCTAGTTCGACGTCGATCATCTGCATAACCATCCCTTCGTATTCGACACCCTTGTATTCGATGCCTAACATTTCACGGGTTGGACTGTGCAGCCCATCGCAACCGAGCGCCCAGGCCGGCCAAGTTTCTTCTTTTGTCCCATCCTTATGTTCGATTGTCGCAGTAAGTTTAGCGCCTGGTTCCTCCGAGATGGCGGTCAGTTCAGCATCCCACTCAATCGACAAGCCAAGATTATGCTCAAGGTGATCACGGAGAATTTTCTCCGTCTCGTTTTGGTTAAACATGCACACGAATGGGTAGCGCGTCGGAAGCCGGGTGTAATCCAATCGAGGTTTTTCGTCGCTGCCGCGAAAATTGAAGATATATCCTTCGTTGAGCATGCCACCGTGCAGAAAGCGTTCGGCGATCCCCATGTCATCGAGAATTTCCATCGTTCGCGCGTGAACCGTAATCGCTCGGGAGGTATCCGATGGGCCCGAGCGTCGTTCAATAATCCGACAATCGATGCCCCGACGCCTAAGTTCGATTGCCGCTACGAGACCCGTTGGACCCGCGCCAACGATTAATACTTGTGGGGAATGGTTGTCACTCATTTTCCTATCTCACCTTTACGAATTCACCGGGCATTGTCTGGCCTAGGACGGGTCCTGACTTTTATATGATTCTATGAAGATGGATTTCAACGCGAGCGCTACGTCTTATCATCAGCACGATCGTAGACACGCTCGAATTCGATTCCGGCACGCCCCGAGGGTGTTACAGAAGTTGAGACACGCAATTTGGAAATTCTGCGGTCGTAGCGGTACCGTTCGACGACATTCACACCGCCACGCGTTTTCGTTTCTACGACAAGCACGTGCTTTTGCCAAAACGACAGGGTATGGCCAAATCGGTCAGCAATGAGCTCGTCGCCACTGGCGGAGAAAATTCGCCCATGCGGGTTCGGTACGAGTTTGCGCTTAATTTCATCGTCGTACACGACAAGAAGTTCTTCGACACCGCCAATATGCACCGACGTTGCGGAAACGACTTTTCGCATTTTTGAAGTGCGCGCGATTCGATCCGGATCGTCAGCTTGAAACTCGATTTCGAGTGCACTTGGATCGCCCGTCGCACGTCCCAAATTGCGGTTTCGACCCGAGCCGATTCCGCCATCGCGAAAACCGCCACGAATGGGCTCTTCGAAGGCCCGGAATTTCTTTTCTACCGAGTCCGACAAACGGTCGTTCAACTGCCATTTTCCTATGACTGCTTGGCGAAGTTCATCGCTTGCCGAAACGGATTGCGCGCTGAATATCGCACACCCGATAACGAGGCAGAACACAAAACGCAACAACAGAAAACAGTAGAAATCGCGATTTTTGTTCACAGACAGCTTAATTCTCTTTCGTTTGCACGAGACTAAACGCTTCCTTGGCGACTTCTTCTGGATCGCCGCCGGCGCCGGTGAGTAAATCGTAGTTCGCACGATCGATTAAATTAACCCCTGCTTGCACCGCCGGACGTTTTTCGATGACGTCCAACCAGCGTTGTAGATTGGGAAATTCATCGATCGGGATCCCTGACCAAAAATAGCTACAAACCCACGACCAATTTGCCATGTCAGCGATTGAATAGTCGCCGGCTAAATATTCGTGGTCGCGTAAATGGCCATCCATGACGGAGAACAAACGATTAACCTCGCCTTGGAAACGCTCGATTGCTGCAGGGATTTTTTCTGGGAAATAACGCGAAAAAATATTCGCCTGCCCCATCATTGGTCCGATGGCGCTCATTTGGAACATCACCCACTGGATCACCTCAGCGCGTCCGCACACATCGGTGGGTAAAAATAGGCCGGATTTTTCTGCGAGATGGATCATGATCGCACCCGATTCAAACAAGGTCAGATCGACATCGGTATCAACAATCGCGGGAATTCGACCGTTGGGATTTAATTTTTGAAAATCTGGTTCTTTTTGAATGCCACTCAAAATGTCGACCGGATGCGTGTTGTACGGCATCCCCATTTCTTCAAGTGCTATATGGACTTTCCATCCGTTCGGAGTCGGCCAGGTGTATAGTTCGATCATCTGAAGTTTCCGTCCTAGGAGGTGAGTGGATTGGACATTCTGCCACGGAAATTGTGGCGCATGCCATCGCCTACCCAGGCGTCGCAACTGGACGAGTAATGTTGCCCGACTCGGGCGTGCGATAATTAGCGCGCAAGCAGGTGGAATGCGCAGACATTTGACTGAGGCCCGCCAGTCGAAGATCCGACGGGTGCCAAAAAATAAGAGAGCAAATCATTGATAGATTTATATACCTCGGCCACTCCGAATGGCTGGAAAGCCACGATTACGTTGGAAGAGCTTGAGCTTCCCTATACATTGCACGCCGTCGATTTAACCTCGGGTGAGCAGAACACGCCGGAATTTCTTGCGCTAAACCCGAATGGGCGGATCCCGGTTATCGTTGATAGCGAATCATCGATGACAATTTTCGAGTCCGGCGCGATATTGATGTATTTGGCGGAAAAAACCGGTCGCTTAATGCCAACCGATCACGCAGGACGCTACTTAACTATTCAATGGTTGATGTTCCAAATGGGCGGCATCGGCCCGATGCAAGGCCAAGCAGTTGTGTTTGAACGATACTTCGGCGAAGACGTCCCGGCCGCTCGAGAACGATACAAAAATGAAACTCGCCGACTCTACGAAGTCTTGGATACCAGGCTCGCACAGAGCGAATTTCTCGCCGGTGATTATGGCATTGCAGACATCGCCAGTTGGTCGTGGGTGAAAACTCACCGCTGGGCGCGCGTGCCGATCGATGGACTAGATAATCTGTCGCGTTGGATCGATACGATCGCTGCTCGGCCTGCGGTAATTAGGGGGATCGAAATTCCACCGCCAGCCGGAGTCGCCGCAAAGCAAAAAGAAATGGGCGCGAGTATCACGACACGTTAATGACAATTCCATATCAGACATTGAACTGCGCGCGTGTGGGCCGAGCGGTCTACCAGCCGAATATCTAACGGGCCAAATCTAAGTTGGACTCAACTCCTATCGTAAAAGATCTTGTCCTCGTCGGTGGCGGGCATAGTCATGTCGAGGTGATCAAGCGTTTTGCCATGCGACCGATCCCTGGCATGCGATTGAGCGTCATATCCCGCGAAGTGCACACACCCTACTCCGGCATGCTGCCGGGTCTAATCGCTGGACACTATGATTTTGATGACGTGCATATCGATCTGGGTCCGCTTGTACGCATGGCTGGCGGTCGCCTCTACCATAACGAAGTAACCGGAGTTGATCTGGAGAAACGCAAAATAAATTGTATCGCTCGGCCACCTGTCTCGTTCGATATTTTGTCCATCGACATTGGCTCCGCCCCGGATACGCGAGTTAGCGGCGCAGCGGATGTTGCAATACCGGTGAAACCGGTAAGCAATTTTTCGGCACATTGGCAACGGGCGAAGCAACGAATCTGCAATGCGACAGGGGCGCAACATATTGCGGTCGTCGGCAGCGGTGCTGGCGGCGTGGAATTATTGCTCGCGATAAGACACCAATTGCGCACCATCTATATCGACGCCGAGCGAAACCCCGACGAGTTAACGTTCTACCTCGTCTCGGCGAGTGATAGTATCCTACCAACACACAACGATCGCGTGCGTCGAAAATTTGTTGAATTATTCGAACAATTGAACATCGAAATCCAACTCAATGCGAAAGTTGCGCAGGTCGACGCAGGCACGATTAAATATGCCGACAGCAGAACGTTAGCAATAAACGAAGTTTTCTGGGTTACCACTGCGAGCGCCCCGGCGTGGCCACGCGAAAGCGGCTTGATGGTCGACGACAATGGCTTTATTCGAGTTCACGACACGCTCCAGTCCGTGTCCCATTCAGACGTTTTCGCCAGCGGCGACATCGCCGCTGTGGATGACTATCCGCGCCCCAAATCGGGCGTATTTGCTGTTCGCCAAGGGCCTCCATTAACTGAAAATTTACGTCGCTCGCTGCTCGGTAAGGCGTTACGGGGATTCAAACCGCAGCGTGATTTTCTCAGCTTGATTAGCACTGGCGATAAGCACGCGATTGGATCGCGCGGGGGCTGGGCTGTAGAGGGTCGCTGGGTCTGGCAATGGAAAGATTGGATCGATCGACGCTTTATGCAGAAGTATCGCGAGCTGCCGGAGATGGTCGAAGAGCCTAATACCTTCTCCGGGGATAGCGAATTTGATACCGATCTGCACGATTTATTGGCCGACCCGATGCGCTGTGGCGGCTGCGGCTCGAAAGTCGGAGCGGATATATTGAGCGACGCACTCACTTCATTACAAACCCAGAAGCACGACGATGTTTTGATAGGCCTCGATCAGCCAGACGATGCGGCCGTCGTGAAGCCCCACCCAGGAACCGTGCTGGTGCAAACAATCGACTCGTTTCGCGCCTTCATAGACGATCCGTTCACGTTTGGCAAAGTAGCCGCAAATCACTGCCTGAGCGATATTTTCGCGATGGGTGCGACCCCGCAGACAGCGCTCGCGGTCGTCACGTTGCCGCTCAGCAAACCCGCGAAGATGCGTGACGATCTGGTGCAGTTGATGTCCGGTGCGATGACTGTGTTCGACGCCGAGCGTACCGCTGTGGTCGGTGGGCACACGAATGAAGGCGCGGAGCTTGCCTTGGGATTCGCCATCAATGGTTATATCGATCCCGATAAATTGAAGCGTAAATCAGGTGCGAAGCCTGGCGATTGTTTAATTCTGACGAAGCCACTTGGCACGGGAGTTCTATTTGCCGGCGAAATGCGCGGCAAAGCCAAGAGCCGCTGGATTGAGCCGGCGCTCGGCGCGATGTTGCTGTCGAATGGGCCGGCTGCGAATTGCTTGCGTGAATTCGACACCCAAGCGTTAACCGACATCACAGGATTTGGGCTGATTGGACATTTAGTTGAGATGTTGCGCGCGGCGAATGTTGGCGCCTCGATAGATTTGACTGCCGTGCCGTTCCTCGAAGGTGCAGAGTCGCTCGCCAAGGACGGTATTCGTAGTTCGCTGCACAGTAGCAATTTGCGCATCGAATCGGTCATTCAAAATGCCGCCAGTTATTCTGCAGACGAACGCTATGCGCTGTGTTTTGACCCGCAAACGTCCGGCGGATTGCTCGGCGCCGTTCCTGCGAATCAAGCGCCGCAATGCCTACGAAAACTTCATGCTCTGGGCTATTCAGCCAGCATAATCGGTTCAGTCGGTGTTGCACCAGCGATACCCAGAGAACCAATGATAACGCTGAGCTAATCGCTCGACGCTTCTATTTGATGGTGCGGCTGGCCGACAAAACCTGATTAACAGCTATACTGCAACGGTCGGAAACTAAACAAGACACACGGGAGTTCAACATGGCGCGTCTCAGTGACCTTGATCCAACGCTGCGCGAGCATCTGAAAGCGCTGGAATGCAAATCGTATGACACCAAACCGTGGGTTCGCGGTAAGCCGCTAGCCGAACGACGTGTGGCACTAATTTCGACCGCCGGTTTGATCAAGCGTGGCGACCGTCCGTTTGCAGTCGGTGATACAAGTTATCGACTCATACCTGGCGATCTCGACCCGAAAGACTTAGTGATGAGTCATATTTCGACAAACTTCGATCGTAGTGGGTTCCAGCAGGACTCGAACGTCGTGCTACCTGTGGAGCGCCTCCGTGAGCTCGCCGTAGAAGGAAAAATAGGCTCAGTGGCCGAATACCATTATTCGTTTATGGGCGCGACCGACCCCGATAAAATGGCACCCACCGTAGAACACTTATCGCCGTTACTTAAAAAGGATAACGTCGATACGGTCTTGCTCGCCCCAGTCTGACCTGTTTGCACGCGCGCCGTTGGCGGGCTAGCTCATTATTTCGAACAAGCCGGAATTGCCACAACGCAAATTAGTTTAGTGCGTCACCACACAGAACAAATCCAACCGCCGAGAGCATTGTGGGTGTCGTTCGACCTGGGGCGACCGTTCGGACCACCGAACGATGCCGAATTCCAGCGCCGGGTTTTAAGCAGCGCCTTGGAGTTACTGGAAGTAGAAAGCGGGCCGGTGATCGTGGACTTCCCAGACGATGAGCCCGCCACTGACGGCGATCAAAACGGTTGGGCGTGTCCGATAAATTTTTCACGTCCAGAACAAGAACTAACCGGATCCGCTGTAATCGCCGCGGCATTGAAAAATGAGTTTGCGCAATTCGCGCCGTGGTACGACAAAGCAGTGGAGAAGCATGGGCGGACAACAGTGGGAGTTAGTGGCCTGGAACTCGATGACATGGCGAACCTATTCGGCGCGATGCTTGATGACGCATTACCGCCGAGTCCAGTCGAAGAGTTACCGCTCGCGGACGTGGTGCGTTTATCAGCCCAAGACGTTAAGGCCTACATGACAGAAGCGGCCTCGGCGCAACCGGGAGACGCCGGCGCGCGCCAGTTGGCCGAATGGTTTTGGAATGAGACAGCGACGGGTGGCATATTCAAACAACTTCGCGACCGATGCCTGGCGAGCGAAGACGAGGCGATTAAACTGCTCGGAATTGTATTGTTAGTACCGACAAGTCAGGCCGCTTAGGCAGCCTGCTGTGACACTGTGCGTCCCAAAGTCGGGACGCCATTAGTCTGCCGATCGCAGCAATTTTATCCGCTGCGCTTGCGCGCCCGAAAGTAATGGGTCGTCGTCGGCAACGTGCATTTTAAATTGCTCGTAGCTCGGTGCCACAAACGTTAGGAACACAATCCCGCCGCGACCCAATGAGTAGCCGACCGTTTTTTCGAACAACAACGTTTCATTTACTTTTCTAAACACGGCTAAATTAACCGTCGTTTGGCCCAATTTCGGGCCGTCGGATTCGCTACACGCGGAGCGGATCATTGGCTTTGTGCAGGCGACGTGCACGTTCGAGATTGGCGCGCGAGTATCGGCGTCGACGAACTCGAAGACGAGCCGGACATAGTCACTAACCGCCACTTCGCGGTAACCAAACAGCGCCCGATGATCGGCCAGCACGATGAGCACGGCGACGAGCGCAACCGCGCAAATAATTTTTATCTTCAACCCTTACGATCCTTCAATAATTCGATAATTCGATAATTCGGTTCAATTTTCGGCAATGAATTGGGTCTTCGGGCGATCTGAAGCGCTAGAACTACCCGCCCCCAATATACAACACCGATCGTCGCGGTGAGCAGCGTCGCAAGAGGCGGAAAACTACCCGTTAACGAGCGGTCCGTGGCTAGCACTCGCCCCCTGCACGCGTTGTTTCTATATGCTTCGCGAATAAACCTTGTTACCATTACCGCAAATACTCCCCGCCTGACGGGGAATATTCCTAAGGGGTGGCCTCCGGCCTGAGACATTGCCCGTCAATGAACCCTGTGAACCTGATCCGGATAATACCGGCGTAGGGATAGGACGCATTCGTTATCGTTGTTCTTTCTACGTCACCCGGGTCTCTTTGAGCGAATCTCTCAGGGGACTGTTTATGCTTTCACGACTTTTTGCGATAACACTGTTATCCGTGATGCCGTGCCTTAGCGCTGCCGACACCATTTCGAACCCAGTCGAAGAGGTGATCGTGCGTGCGGGATTTTACGACACTGAATTTATGCAAAGCGCGGGTAGCATCAGCGTGCTCGACGAAATCGTGATTGGCGATCGCGCTGCTCGACACCTCGACGATATGCTTGGCGTGCTGCCCAATGTGAGCTTTACCGCGGGCGGCGGCCGTTCGCGATTCGTTCAAATCCGCGGTGTTGGAGACCTCGAGCAGTTCGTCGATCCGAAACATTTTCCCTCGGTCGGCATCACCATAGACGGATTAGAGGTTGGCACGACGGCTACCGGAGCGACGCTAATGGACGTTCGCCAGGTCGAAATACTGCGCGGGCCGCAGGGTACTCGGTTCGGTGCTAATGCGCTCGCTGGTATGGTGAACATACGAACTAACGATCCAACCAATGAACTCTCCGGTTACGTGAACTCGGGATACGCGAATTTCGATACGTGGCACGTCGGCGGCGCATTAAGTGGCGGATTGACAGAAAATCTGGCCGGCCGGATCGCTATTCAGCAAAACACCTCCGATGGATTCATAGACAATTCGTTCCTCTCTAGAGACGATACCGCCGACCGCGATGAATTTTCCACTCGCGCGAAATTGCATTGGTCGCTTGGAGAAGGGTCAGACGTCCGATTCACTGCGAGTTATTCCGATATTGACAACGGCTACGACGCATTTTCATTAGAAAACTCCCGCAATACTCGCTCTGATCGACCGGGCAGCGACGAGCAAGAGGTAGTTGCGCTCGGTTTAAGTTCGAATTGGAAAGTTCACGAAGGCGTTCAGTTGGAAACCTTTGTCAGCTGGCAAGACACCGACGAAGAATACGGTTTTGACGAAGACTGGATATTCGCCGGCTTTTGCGATGGGGTCCGGTGCAGTCCATTTGTCGAATTCGAGAACACCGACCTAATTGAACGCGAACGCGATGTCCTCTCCGTCGACGTTCGGTTGAAATCAGATCCCCAACGGCTAAGTTGGGTAGTCGGTTTGTACACGCAACACAGAGACGAAGATCTCGATCGCCAGTATTTCGGCCCGTTCTCGAGCAAATTCAAAACCGAACGATACGCAGCGTACGGACAGCTTATTGTCGAACTGAATCCGCACTGGGTTTTAACCACGGGTATTCGTCTTGAACATTATGCAGACGAGTATAGTGATACGAATGGTTTAGACACGGACTCGAACGACGATTACTGGACCGGTGAAGTGACGCTGGAACATTTTCATTCAGACGATGTTTTGTTCTATGCGACGCTTTCAAGGGGCGTGAAACCTGGCAGCATTAACAGCAGCACAAGCTCGAATCTACCAATCGTCGCACCAACGTTTCGGTCATTCTTAGTCAGCCGACAACGCTTCTCGTCAGAGACTTTAATCAACAAAGAAGTCGGCGTGAAAGCGTTATTTTTTGACGATCGCCTGAAGATGCGCCTCTCCGGGTTCCATATGGACCGCTACGACGCGCAACTCGAAAGCTTCGTATTTGATCCCAGCACGTTCGTTTTTACGAGCTTTCTTGATAGCACAAGTAACGCTGAAAATTACGGTGCGGAGCTCGAAACGACATTCGCCGCGAATGAGTTCGTCGAAATTTTTGCTAACCTTGGCTACTTAGAAACAGAGGTCGATAAATTGACGGTGTTCGATTTAGACCTCCTCGCATTTCGCACCTCAAGCGGTAGAGATCAAGCGAAATCTCCGCGGTGGACTTATAACGCCGGATTCAATTTCACCGTCAACGATCGGCTGCGCGGTCGAGTTGAAGTTGAGGGGCGGGATAAAAACTTCTTTGGTTACTAC
>Ga0302127_10002497_pt1 | contig 11121 bp, 9 predicted proteins | sample CB4_SCM_MG_FD_204452 | JGI IMG/M metagenome (GOLD analysis project Ga0302127, IMG submission 204452) | Marine microbial communities from Western Arctic Ocean, Canada - CB4_SCM | ecosystem: Environmental > Aquatic > Marine > Oceanic | place: Canada: Western Arctic Ocean | collected 2017-09-24
GAAAAATGATATATAATTTAGAAATAACAGCAGAATTAATTTTTGAAATACTGCGAATACTACTATCCGTATCTTTATTTTTTGTTTGGGTTGTTAGGTACGACAACATTGTTAAAGAATTTAAAAACGACTACAAGCTACCCGACTGGCTTAGAGATTTGGTTGGAATTATTAAGCTTTCTTGTGCCGGGATGATTTTAACAAACGACATTCAGCTTCAAATTGTTTCATTGGGAGCAATTGCTTTTTTAATGTGTGCAGCAGTCCTAACCCACATCAAAATAAAAAATCCAATAAAAAAAATGATTCCAGCAATTATACTGCTTGGATTTTGTTTGTTTATGTTGTTTTTAGTTTAGTCGTTTACAAAAACAACCTTACCTAAAACTTTGCGCTTGGCAATATCCTCAATAGAGGAAACAGCGTCTTTCATTGGAACGGTTTTTGATATAAAGGGGTTAATTTTCCCCTCAGCCAACAACTTTCCAATGGTTTTAAGATTTTGTGCATTAGTGGCAGGCTCTTCTTTTTGGAATCGACCAATAAACACGCCAGAAACAGCGCAACCCTTTAACAACATTAAGTTGATAGGAAAAGAGGGAATTTTCCCCGCAGCAAAACCCACCACAAGATAGGTTCCACCCCAACCAATAGACCTTAGAGCCGGCTCAGAAAAACAATCACCAACAGGGTCATAAATAATAGAGTAGCCACCTCTTTTGCTTTTAGACTTTAACTCTTTGGTAAAGGCAACCTGATCTTCTTTATCTAGTTTGTTTTCTCCGTATATAACTATATCGTCTGCCCCATATCCAGCACAAACCTCAGCCTTTTCCTTTGTTGATACGGCTGCGACAACTCGAGCCCCATAGGCTTTTGCTATATCTACAGCAGCTAAACCAACACCGCCTGCGGCCCCCAAAACCAACACCTCATCATCCTTGCCAATATTTGCTCTCTGTATTAGTGCGTGTAAACTTGTTCCATAAACCATAAATACCCCAGCTGCAACATGGTGCGGGAAAGAAGGGGAAATGGGGAAAGCAAAAGTTTCATGCACTACAATTTTTTCTGCAAAAGCACCAAAGCCCTTAAAAAACGCAACACTATCTCCAATCTTAGCCGAAGACACCCCCTCACCTATAGAGCTAACAACCCCAGCGCCCTCATGTCCCGGAGAAAAGGGAAGGTCTGGCCTAAACTGGTATAGCCCCTGAACTATTAGGTGGTCGGGGTAGTTTAATCCAGCAGCCTTTACATCTATAACAATTTCATTTGGTCCGGCTACAGGATCTGGAACTTCCTCCCAAGAAAGTTTTGATACTGGCGCAAACTCCTTACATAATATTGCTTTCATTTTATCCCCTTTTAATGTTTAAAAACTCTTGTTCTCGTAAAAACCATTGAAATTTTGTGTTCATTACAGGCGTCTATAATTTCATGGTCTTTTATTGACCCACCCGGCTGTATAATAGCTTTTATTTTGTGTTTTCCCATCAAGTCGATAGAATCTCTAAAAGGAAAAAAGGCGTCAGAAGCAAGAACTGCGCCGGCAGGAACAGAGGCCTTTGTTAGTGCATATTTTACAGCATCAATCCTACTTGTTTGTCCTCCAGAAATACTAATTATTTTGTTATTATGAGCAACAACAATTGCATTTGATTTTGTATGCTTTACCGCTTTCCACGCAAGATCAAGAGTTAAAAGCTCGGCCCTTGTTGGAGATTTTTTGGTAACAGTTTTTACTGCGGAAACGTCTATTTTTGAAAAGTCTGTTTCTTGTATAACCCAGCCGCCAGCAATTTCTTTTCCAAGACTCTTTTTAGGCTTGTACTTGCCAAGAGAAAGCACCCGAAGGTTTTTCTTTTTTGAAAAAAGAGACAGGGCCGCACCGGCAAAGCTTGGAGCAACAATAATTTCAAAAAAAATCTTACTTAATTCTTTTGCCGTTGAAAGATCACACCTCTTGTTCATTGCAACGACTCCACCAAAAGCTGATAGAGAATCTACCTTCAAAGCGTTTAAAAAAGCAACTTTTGGCGTCTTAGCAGAACCAACCCCACACGGAGAGCCGTGTTTTACAATTACACAAGACGGTTCTTTAAATTCGTGAAGACACAAAAGAGCCGCTTCCCCGTCCAAAAAATTATTATAAGACATTTCCTTTCCCTGAAGCTGTTTTGCTTGTGGCAAACCAAAAGAATTGTGCTTTTCTTTTAAAACAAAAGCTTTTTGGTGTGGATTCTCCCCGTACCTTAAGTGCAGCGCGGACGCCTCTAGCTCTGTTGAAATTGCACGATCATAAGAAGCACAATGGTCAAACGCCCTACCCGCTAATTTCAGTCGATCTTTTTCGCTTACGCCACCAGCGATAATTGATTTTTGTATGTTTTTATAATCTTTGGGATCGATCACAACGGTTACCCATTTATTGTTTTTTGCGCCAGCCCGAATCATGGTTGGGCCACCAATATCAATATTTTCTATTTTTTCAGATAGGCTTGAATTTGGGTCTTTTGCAATAGCTTGAAAGGGATAGAGGTTACATATAACCATATCAATCCACTGCACATTGTTTTGCTTTGCTTCTTCTTTGTCTACATCTCTTTGTCCTAAAATTCCACCCGAAATATTAGGGTGCATTGATTTTACCCTTCCACCAAAAATTTCAGGAAATTTTGTTAACGAAGAAACAGAGGCCACTTTAATCCCACTTTCTTTAAGGACTTTTGCTGTGCCTCCGGTAGCGATAAGCTTAATTTTTTGGCCCTCTAAAAAACGAGCAAATGAGACAACCCCAGTTTTGTCTGATACTGATATAAGAGCAGTTTTTGGAATAATTTTATTTACCATACTATTCATTTTTACCCCACAATTTAATTGCTTGTATAAGGGCGTCACCCTCAAGTTTTTGCACTCTTTTTTTTAGAGTTTCAACAGTGTCACGCTCTAAAACACAACATTTTTTTTGTACCAAAATTGGCCCCTCATCAACCTCTGCGGTTACTAGGTGAACTGTACACCCAGTTTCTGCGTCTTTATTTTTCAAAACAGATTTATGAACATTGTTGTTCATCCCACCGGCATATTTAGGCAACAAAGAAGGGTGAACGTTTAATATTTTTTTATCCCATTTTGAAATAAACGACTTTGAAAGTATTCTCATAAAGCCAATCAACAAAACCAAATCTACCTCTTTTTCAAGCAACTTTTTACTGATTTGTTCGTCAAAACATTCTCTACTCTTTTTTTTATGCTCAATAAACGAAAAATCAACACCATATTTTTTTGCTTTATCAGCTATAAGGGCATCCTTGCTGTTTGTAATAATAATTTTGATGGACGCAGAAAGCTCGCCAGAAAGAATTGCTTCTGCAATCGGAACCACAGCAGTTCCTCTTGTGGAGCCCAATATGGCCAACTTAATCAACCTAAAACCTTTTTCATGTGCTTTTTTCGACGACTAATAAGGTCTTTTGTTCCTATATCTTTTCTGTGAAAAAGATTTCCACCAATACCGTTAGCTCCTTTTTCAGCAATACGCTCTGCAACAACAATGTCGGGGTCTACACCAACAAAAGCCGCCGTTCTTGATCCGGTTGCAGTTATTATGCCGTCTTTTTCTTGCACAGCAGCCAAATATAACCCATCAAGTTTTGTGTTACAGACAACCTCAAAGCCCCTGCTTGGGTTGTTTGGATATCCGACGGGAACAACATACTTGCAAACGGTTGCCTTGTTTGCAAAAACAATTTTTAAATCTGCGAGAGAGCCCGCGACAATGGCGTTACAAATATCCATAAAGTCGGTTTCTAAAAGACTTAAAACATTCATTGCTTCGGGATCTCCAAATCTTGCATTATACTCGATAACCTTAACCCCGTCACCGGTCAACATAAAACCGCCATATAAAATGCCACGAAATTTTTCACCAGTTTTTTTGTAGAGCTCTGCCGCAACATGCTCATTGGTTTTTTGGGCGGTCACAATATCCTCTTTAGACAAAAAGGGAAGAGAGTGGTTGGCAAAAGAATATGTGCCCATTCCACCGGTGTTTGGCCCGACGTCGCCGTCAAAAGCCCTCTTATGATCTTGGACTGCGGGCATATGTGCGCAATAAGTCCCATCACAAAAACTCATCAAAGAAAATTCTTCACCTAAAAATTTTTCTTCTATTAAAAAGGTGCCACCACCATCTACTATAGACTTTGCATAAGAAAGAGATTCTTTAACCGAGTGTAGGTGCTCCCCAGAAATTTTAACGCCCTTTCCGCCCATTAGACCATCATATTTAATTACATACTGCCCATTTAAGCGTTTCAGAAAGTCTTTTACTCCATCCAAAGAACAAAACTCCATTCTTTCTGGATTTTTCTCCCCATCACACAAATCTATAATGTTCCTTGCAAAGGCCTTGCTAGTTTCTATTCTGGCCACATTTTTTCTTGGGCCAACACAGAGAATACCTTCTTTTTCTAGCGCATCAACAAGTCCAGCTTCTAGAGGGCCCTCTGGGCCAATGATAGCAAGATCAATTGATAGTTTTTTTGCTATCCCCACCACCACTTCAGTCTCGTTTAGTGGTTGTTCAAAATAAGAAGTCGTTAGGGTTTTTATTTGTGGGTTAGTGCTTGGTGCAATACAAAACAAAGACAGGGGGGAGTTGCTTTTTTTGATCTGCTTGGCAATAGCGACCTCTCTTGCTCCCGAGCCGACTAACAGAACATTACTCATTCTTTTTTAGAGGAGTCTAATCTGGTTTCTTCAAGTTGTTTTAAAAATTCTTTTGTTACGTTTCCAGCACAATATTCCCCAGTAAAAACAGAATCTTCAAAATTTTTAATTTTAGGATTACCAATTTGAGCAGAGAGTTTTAACGCCTCTAGCTCTTGATAAATTAAAGTATCGGCGCCTATAAATTTTTCTATTTCTTTTATGGTTCTTCCGCTGGCTACAAGCTCGCTTGTTGCTGGCATATCAATGCCATATACGTTTTGATATCTAATAGGAGGAGCCGCAGAGGCAAAAAATACTTTATTTGCACCGCTTTTTCTAACCATTTCAATAATTTTTTTAGATGTATTTCCTCTTACAATGGAGTCATCTACAAGTAAGACATTTTTATTGTTAAATTCAATTTCAATTGGACTCAACTTATGCGCAACAGACCTTTTTCTAATGCTTTGCCCCGGCATTATAAACGTTCTACCGATATACCTGTTTTTGATAAAACCTTCGCGGTATTTTGCTCCAAGCTTATAGGCAACCTGCATTGCCGAGGTTCTACTTGTGTCTGGTATAGGAATAACAACGTCTATATCAAGGTGACCGTATTCTTTTAATATTTTTTCACCTAAAAAATCTCCCATTCTTAAGCGAGCCTTATGAACAGATATAGAATCGATGGTAGAGTCTGGACGAGAAAAATAAACAAATTCAAAAAGACATGGAGTGTGATTTTCTTTTTTAGAACATTGTTTTTTTGATAACTCTCCATCTTCTGAAATAATAATTGCTTCTCCGGGGTTAACGTCTCGGACAAAAGAGTAGCCCAGTGCAGTAAGGGCAGAACTTTCTGATGCAACCATATAAGAGTCCTTGGTTTTCCCCAAAACAAGAGGACGAATTCCGTTTGGATCTCTAAAGGCCACAATACCAATCCCAGCAACGAGCATTACCACCGCATACCCACCCTCACATTGCTGGTATACATTTTTTAAAGCAGTAAACACGTGGTTATTTTTTAAGGCCCTAAAGTTTGTTTTATAAAGCTCATATGCAAAAAGATTTAACAAAACCTCAGAGTCTGACTGCGTATTAAACTGACAAAAGTGTGTTTTTAAAAGAAAGGCCCTTGTTTTTTCGCTGTTGGTTAAGGTTCCGTTGTGTGCAAGTGAAATATTAACAGGATTTGCTGAGTAAAACGGTTGAGCTTCGCTTGCATCCGAACACCCCGCCGTAGGATATCTTACATGGCCTACACCAACATTACCCTCCAGATTTAAAGACTCACTGGTTTTAAAAACCTCAGTTACAACCCCAAGCTCTTTATGTAAAGACATTTTTGATTTATCCCAAGTAGCAATTCCGGCAGCATCCTGTCCTCTGTGCTGTACCTGTATTAAGGCGTCGTATATCTCTCCAGATACATTTTTATTTTTATGATATATTCCAACTATTCCGCACATAACTAATACTTCTTTAAAATCTTCTTTATTTCACCAACATAGGTTGCTGGCGTAAGGTTTAATAGTGTAATTTTGTCTTGCTTTGAAACCTTTAACCGATTAACCAAATCTAAATAGGTTTCTTGGTCTAGGGGAATACCCCTGGTTAGTTTTTTAATTTTATTGTAGGCGTTTTTATCTCCAGATTTTCGCAAAATTGTTTGTATTGCTTCTGCCAAAACACTCCACTGGCCTTCTAGCTCGTTCGAAAGCTGTGTTTCGTTCGGATGAATTCTGCCAAGCCCGTTAATAATATTTTTATAAGCCAGAAGAGAGTGACCAAAAGCAACTCCAACATTTCTAAAAAGCGTACTTCCACTTAAATCTCTTTGCATTCTAGATCGAGACAACCTTGATGCCAAAAACATAAAGCTGGCATTAGAAAGCTCCAGATTTCCCTCTGCGTTCTCAAAAGATATCGGATTAATTTTATGGGGCATAGTACTCGACCCAACTTCGCCCGGTTTGTTCGTTTGTGTAAAAATATTTCTACTAATATACAACCAAACATCAACACACATATCGGTCAGGATGTTGTTAGTTCTCACAAAGGCGTGCAATAACTCAGCAATAGAGTCGCTTGGCTCAACTTGTGTGGTGATTGGGTTATTTTTTAAGCCCAACTCTCTAATAAATTTAGCTGAAAAAGCAGACCAAGATTCTTTTGGAAAAGCAATGTTGTGAGCAGCAAAAGTGCCCGTTGCACCAGAAAACTTAGCCAATAAAACATGATTTTTTATATATACAACTTGTCTTTGTAGTCTGCTGTGAAAAACCGCCATTTCTTTTCCAAGTGTTGTGGTTGTAGCGGGCTGTCCATGCGTTAAAGATAGCATCGACATATCTTTTGTGTCTTTTATTAATAATACAAGCAGAGCAGACGTCTCTTCTAGGGCTTTTAATAGCGGCCCATTAATGCCTCGCTGAAACAGTAGAGAATATGCTGTGTTGTTAATATCTTCTGAGGTAAGCCCGAAGTGAACAAACGGGACTAGGCGTGGGTAGCCATTTTTTTCTAGTTTTTGAGAAAAATATTCCACAACAGCATTAACATCGTGTTTTGTTTTAGCCTCAATTCTTTTGACCATATTGTATTCTTTTTGGTCAAAATTTTCATAAAAACTGTGAAGAATTTTTTCGTCACTCCCCTTCAAGGATAATTCTTTTTTCAGTGCGCGATGCCGAGAAAGGGCAATAAGATATTTTACCTCAACCTCTAGTCGCGATTTCATTAGAGCTTGTTCTGAAAAAAAATCGTTTAGCTCCAAAACATTTTTTTTATATCTACCATCTAAGGGAGAAATGGCACTCATATTTTCCCCAGACTTAGCATCCTATGTATTGCTAAAGCACAATTTCCAGGATCAAGCACGGTTAATACCGGAGTCATGCTAGGCATTTGTAGCGTAGAGTGAATGTTAACAAGCATATCTACCTTATCTTGAAATGGAGGACAACCAATAGTTGGCTTTTGTGTGTTTGCCGCCACAAAACCTGAAAGAGCATTAGATCTTCCCGCTATAGTCACAAAAACAACATGTTCTTCTGGCCCATAAGACCGTATAATTTCTAAAACTTTTTCTGGATTTTTGTGCGCAGAGGCAGCAAAAGTTTCGTGGCTAACGCCCAAAGTATCAAGCGTAGAGGTTATTTTATCCGCATGCCCCTGATCAGAGGTTGAACCCATAATTAGTACTGCTTTCATATTAGCTCCTTAGTGTTATTAAACATTCTTTCATCAATATTAGTTAGGTCTGGAAACTGAAATTTTTCACCCGTTATAAGTTCATATAATAAGATGTACCTCGCAGACAGCTCTATAATTAATTCGTCTGGAGCCTCTGGTAATATTTTATCGTTATATGGGTCACAGTTTTTTGCGAACCAAAGCCTAAGAAATTCTTTATCAATATTTTGTGGCTCCTCGTTTTGCTCAAAACAACCGGCATAGGTTTCTTCTATCCAATATCGACTAGAGTCGGGCGTATGTATTTCATCAACAAATTTAATGTTTCCACGAGCATCTTTTCCCAGCTCATATTTAGTGTCAACGAGAATTAATCCATTTTTTGCCGCAACGCGCTGCCCATAATTAAAAAGATCTAAGCTCATTTTTGCTGCTTTGTCAAAGTCTTCTTCTGTCATAAGTCCCAGCTCAAGAATTTCATCTTTTGAAACAGGCCTATCGTGAACCTTGTCTTTTGTAGTTGGGGTTAGCATTGGTTCTCCAAGCTTTTGATTTTTTTTCAAACCAGAAGGAATTGGGTTGCCACAATATTCTTTAGCACCATTTTTATAAACGGTCCAAAGAGAGGTTTCGGTTGATCCTGTAATATATCCCCGTACAACAAACTCTATCTGAAACACATCACACTTTTCTACAAGCGAAACATTGGGATCGGGAGTACTGATTAAGTGGTTTGGAAATTGGTCCTTTGTTTTTTCGAACCACCACGCGCTCACCAGGTTTAAGACAGCTCCCTTATATGGTATTCTTGTTAAAACTCTATCAAAGGCACTTTGTCTATCAGTAGAAACCATAAGTACTTTGTCCTCTAAGAAATAGGCATCACGCACCTTACCCACCTGTTTATTTTGTACGTGAATGTTGGTATCCTGAATTGTGTTATTCAGGTTCTCTCTAATTACCTGATAGTATTTTTTGTCAATATTCATGACGTTCTTGCGAAATGGGATTACACAAAATATGACTATTTAAGATTAAATCAATGTCTTTTTTTGCTTGTTTTTTTTGAGAAACAGTTTCCCAAACCGTACCCTTTATAATATTTTTTATACTTAGAAAGCCAAAGCGCTTTTGCAGAGTTTCTTTCATCTTGCGGCCATCAATATTTTCTTTTTCTCTAACTAAAAAACGAGAACCAGAGTTTTTTTCTATATCACCAACCACAAACTCCTTGCTAGGATTAAATAAAACGTCTGTAGCATATATATTTTCTATATCTAGAGCCCCATCATGCTCTATTTCAAGGTGTAAATATTTTTTTATAACAAGATCCTTTACCCCAAGCTTCTTTATGCATTGACTAACAGAGATTGCTTCGTTGTCAGCAATAATCATGGATATTAAAATCTCGGTAGTGTTTTTTTTCTTTTTAAAAGGGGAGAGAGCTATTTTTTGAGAGTTATATTTTAGAGACTTGTAGCTAAACGACGACTCAGTATTTAAAAATTGATTAAGGGCCTTAAAAACAGGATCACCCTTGGTGGTGCGCTCGGGATGCGGCATCATAGCCAATACATTGCCCCCAACATTTCCAAGAGCGGCAATATTGTTGGTTGACCCGTTTGGATTTATAGGAAAATTATTTACAACATCCCCATCCTCATTACAGTAATGATATGCTGCAAGATTTTCTTTTTCAACAAGCTCTTTCAGATCATCGTTCATTACAAATCTTCCCTCGGCGTGCGCTAAAGGCACACGAAGAAAATCTTTACAGTCTTTATCAATAAAGGCAGAATTGTTCTGTGCGTTGCTTTTGATATTACACCAAGCATTGTAGTACCCGGTGCCAACCACCTGTCCATTTTTTACCCGCTTATTTTGAGATAAACTTACAATAGTATTAAAGTCTGTGTTTCCCGGAACCATTCCGGCCTCCACTAAAATCTGAGCCCCATTACAAATTCCCAAAACAGGTTTTCCTTGTATAGCCTCATTTTTTAATGTGTCCATAATTGGATCTAGAGAAGCAATAATACCAGACCTAGATCGATCTTCATAGGAGAAACCACCAACAATAACATATCCATCATAGGTTTTTAATTGAGAAGACGGCTCGTTCCACAGATGTGATACGGGGACCATACCACTTCTTTTGATTGCTGCGATAGTTTCAAGCTCTGTGTTTGAGCCGGGAAATTGAATAATAGCTATCTTGCGTTTATTTGTCATTCAAGTAAACCTGTTTAGATGAATTTGATACAATAACACCTATTTCAAGGCAATTATTTGCCCCTAACATTTTTACAAGCAGATCTTTTTGTGATGGGTCAATGATAATAGTAAGACCAATCCCCATATTAAACGTACGGTACATTTCGTTTATTTCTAAGTCTAGATTTTCTAATAGAAACTGAAAAAGGGGAATTTTTTTCCAAGAATTGACATTAATCTCTGCAGCAAAGCCATCAGGAAAAACCCTTGGCATGTTATCGATTAATCCACCACCGGTTATGTGTGCCAAGCTCTTAATTTGGAACTCTTTTTCAATAAGAAGGTTGATCATTTTGCTATAATTTTTATGTGGAGCAAGCAAAGCCTCTTCAATTGTGGTGGTTTTATCTGAAAGAGTATCGCTCACGCCTAGACTTAAAACATCAAAAATTAATTTTCTTGCTAATGAATATCCGTTTGTATGTAGCCCGTTAGATGGGATACCCATAATTAAATCACCTTCTTTGACAGAAGAGCCGTCGACAATATCTTTTCGTTCTACAATACCAGTTGCAATGCCAACCAAATCATATTCATTTTTATGGTATGTGCCAGGCATTTCAGCGGTTTCTCCGCCAACCAAAGAAACCCCCAAGCTTTTACACTCCGTGGCGACGCTTTCGATAATATCTGAAACGATTTGTGGCTCTAAAGAGCTACTTGCAATATAATCAAGAAATGTGAGAGGTGTTGCGCCAGTAGCTGCTACGTCATTACAACAAGCATTTACTAAATCGAAACCTATAAAACTGAAGTTGTTACATTTTTGTGCTACAGCCATCTTTGTACCAACACCATCAATGCTTTGGACCATGACCGGGTCATCGTAGCGATTAACAATATCTTTAATGCTATACATTGACCCAAACCCGCCAATTGAAGACAATACATTTTTATTAAAAGTAGATTGAATAATTTTTTTAGACGATGCGA
>Ga0302127_10002498_pt1 | contig 11120 bp, 8 predicted proteins | sample CB4_SCM_MG_FD_204452 | JGI IMG/M metagenome (GOLD analysis project Ga0302127, IMG submission 204452) | Marine microbial communities from Western Arctic Ocean, Canada - CB4_SCM | ecosystem: Environmental > Aquatic > Marine > Oceanic | place: Canada: Western Arctic Ocean | collected 2017-09-24
TAACAGGCATGGAAATGCTCAATGACCAGCACCTTCAAGAACGAGGATGGACGCTTGAAATAGACCAGCCTGGCGTTGGGTATATGAAACTGGAAGGCCCAGCCTGGTTGAGTGAAACCATGGGGGGGCCTATCACATTTCCTTCCCCTGACCTCGCTGGTCACACTAAGGAAATCGCCGCAGACATTTTAGGAATCTCAGAGGAACGAGTCCGGGATCTGATCGAACGAGGCGCTCTCGAGGTCTGACGAACCTACCCATCAAAAAGGATTCTAATAATAGTCCCCGTTATATTTTAACGAACTCGGTGCCATCGATAATAGAAATTCCCTTTACCATGAGCACAGGGAGAAACCATATGGCGAAGAGCAGTAGCGGTTGCATCAAGATCCGGATGGACGGTGAGGTCGGATGGCTGATAATCAGTAATCCGGACTATCGGAATGCCATGAACCTTTCCATGTATCAGCAGATCCCGAAAGCAGTTTCTACTCTTCTATCAGCGCATGTCCGAGTGATCGTGGTCCGCGGCCATGGTGAAGAAGCTTTCGGAGCCGGGTCTGATATTTCCGAATTCTTAACCCTACGAAAACCAGAGAATGCTCGAACATACGATGAAGCCGAAGCGCTTGCCCATTCCCACATTGAACACGCACCTGTCCCAACCATTGCCATGATCCAGGGACCATGCCGAGGAGGCGGGCTAGCTATCGCTCTTGCCTGCGACCTTCGCTACGCAAGCTCGGATGCCACATTTGCTGCCCCACCGGCGAAGCTCGGCATTGGATTCCCCCACTCTGCGGTGACCTCACTCACCCAGATCATCGGTGATGCTAACGCCCGCCGCCTTCTCCTTACTGCAGCAACTATTGACGCAACTGAAGCCATGAGCATCGGAATAGTCCACGCAATCACAGACAGAATCAGCCTTGTAAATACCATTGATGAAATAACGACAGGTATCTGCCAACTTTCACCCCGGTCTCTCAACGCAGCTAAAACCAGTCTCGCCAACCTCAAGGGGCAAAGGTCATCCAACGATGTACAGGATGCAATAAGTCGTTGCTACACCAGTAATGACTATCAGGAGGGCATCATGGCATTTCTTGAGAAACGCTCTCCTGACTTTGACGGCACATGAGCTAACGATCTGCTACACCATAGAGAGAGAACGCAAGCAAGGAGTTCAGATGAATGACTACCCTATCAAAGTTGGCAGCATGCTCTATACGTTGGTTGATCCCAACAAAGGAGTAGAAGTTGCCTACAACCGCTGGTATGAGCGCGACCACTTTTATGCAGGTTGCCTAATCGGACCTTGGCTTTTCGCTGGGAAACGTTGGGTCGCGACCCGTGAACTCAAGAACCTTCGCTTTCCAGAGAATAGTAACGTTGCAACCCCAGTTGACAGAGGATCTTACCTAGCTACCTACTGGGTTCTCGAAGGTAAACACGATGACCATTTCAAATGGGCGAGCGAGCAGGTTTGGGATCTCTACTCAAACAACCGAGGTTTCCCCGAACGACAGCACGCTCACACTGTCATGTTCAACACGCCATGGGCGTTCTACCGCGACGAAGAACATGTCCCTATCGAACTAGCCTTCGATCACCAATATCAAGGCATGGTCAACATTTTCCTTGACCGAACTGACGGAATAAGCGAACAAGAACTCAATGATTTCCTTACCAGCACGTCCCTACCTGGTCTGCTATCCCAAGGCTCACCGGTCGCCTCTTGTGTAAATTGGAAGCCTATCTCCCGCAACGATGATGTCGATGGCAATGCCCCAATGGACCTTGGTTCCCCAACTGGTGGTGACGAGCGCCTCTTGCAAATATTCTTTCTCGAGCAAGACCCCCGCGAAACGTGGGACTTATTCAAACAATATGCAAACGGCGTCAACCAATCAGGTCTCGCCACTGTTGCCCTCGCTGCCCCATTCATACCAACGATCGTCGGAACTGATACCTACACCGATCAGCTTTGGTAGCTACAAGCCATCTGCAGCAGGCTTATTGTCAGCCCACCAATTATCAAGTTTCTCTTCGGTTGCTATCCGGTCCAGTTCAGGACAACTACGTTTTAGTTCAATAAGGAAATTCAAAGCCTTACCTATCATTGGTCCAGGCCCAATTTCGAACCTTTCCATGATTTCCTGCCCGCCCAAAAGTGGCCGCTCTGCAGCTTTTCGATCTTCCTCGGCTAAGTCACCGATACGACGTTCTAAGTCATCAACATGGTGCTGGATTTCGATATGAACTCGTTCATGCCGCGACGTGCAATCGGACCGAACCAAATCATTCAATTTTCCTAAGAGATGCCCTGCATCACGCGCGTATCTCCGAACAGCAGAATCACCCCAACCTCCGGCATAGCCTTTAAATCGTCCCGATAAACGAACTAGCTCGGCCACATCTCGAACGATGTCCTTCGAGTACCCAAGCGAACGTAAACGTTTTTTAGTTATTTTCGCGCCAACCGCTTCATGGTGCCTAAAGGTAACGCCTCCATGTTCAAATGAACGCGTTGCTGGCTTCCCAATGTCATGGAAAAGTGCCGCCAATCTAAGAACCAGATCCGGAGCAGTCTTAGCTATCACTGCGATCGTATGTGACAATACTTCCTTATGGCGGTGGATAGGGTCCTGTTCAAGACGGAGAGCCGGTAATTCAGGAACAATCTCTCCAGCTAATCCACTATCCACAAAAGTCCAAAGCGCGCTGGACACATCACTATCCAGAAGGACAGTGTTCAATGTTTCTCGCTGTTCGTCTACGCTAAGTTCCATGCCAATTGGCAGAGAAGTTTACTACTTCTCTTCCTTAAAGATTACGTGTTTACGTGCTATCGGATCATACTTACGTAGTTCAATGCGATCACGACTATTGATCTTATTTTTATTAGTCACATACGTGTATCCAGTACCCGCAGTCGACTTGAGCTTTATCACGGGACGCTTATCACTACCTGCAGGCATCAGACCTTCTCTCCTCGTCGCCGAATATCAGCGAGGACACTTTCAATCCCATTTTTATTAATGGTCTTAATGCCTTTCGCACTGACGGTAAGAGTGACCCATCGTTTCTCAGCGGGAACCCAAAATCTTTTTACCTGAACATTTGGATTCCAACGACGGCGAGTTTTTCGATGCGAATGAGAAACATTATTTCCAAAAGCTGGCTTTCGCCCTGTAACTTGACAGATCCTTGACATACCTCGATTCTAACAACCCGCTGTAAGTTCCCCTACTCCCAAATGATCTTTCTACTAAAGGCGACATTCTAAACATGCACAGGGCGTTGTACAGTGAACCTGAAGACCTTAAGGATTTTTTAGAGATGTATCTAAAAATAAGTTGTCGACCACCATTATGATTTTTATACGACTAATGCTCTGCGGAGTTCTATTCGCCACTTCCCTCGTTGCTATGGAACTCAAAACAGCCGAACAGGTTCACGCTGACCCCGGAGTGACCTCTGATGCATCATGGATGCCCTTTATCGGTGAGTATAAAATTTGGTGTTCGTTAGCCACCGGAGGTACGGGTCCATGCGGTAACCATCATTCAAGTTGGGGAATTGACTTTGAGCTTCCATTCAACCATCCAATTTATTCGGCTGGAGCTGGGATGATAAAGCAAATGTATGACGGATGTAGCCCTTCAACGGGTTCTGGCTACTGTAACGGAGGCGCAGGCAACTGGGTATCAGTTGACCATGGCGATCATTGGGCACGCTATATACACCTTGCCTATATTGAGTCAAACCTGAATGTAGGAGACTGGGTCGAGATAGGCGACCTAATCGGCTATGCCGGATGTTCATCTTGCATCTATTCAAATCCTCACCTTCATTATGATGAAACCCAACCACAAAGCCTTCCCGTTTCTCGGATACATTTTGGATCAATATTTGCTTGCCATGGGACAACGAGAGTCCAATACCCTGACCATCTGGGAACAACCGATTGGCAGCAAGTCCCCTATGCTGCAGTCCTACGGAATGATGGCTATGACTGTGTCGATAATTCGACTCCGACAGATCCTTCCTTGCCAGATACGAATCAGATTGATCAGGATACTCCTGGGTTTCTAGAGTTGGGTTGGATTGGTGCTGAAGCTGGTGACCGTTTCGGTTCAGTAACCGATACAGGTGACTTCGATGGTGATGGCCGGATAGACCTACTCGTCGGAGCTCCAGGCGAGAGCGTAGGATCTATCGACGCAGGCGGACTAGTCCATGTAATTTTTGGTTCTGGCGGTTGGAGCAACAACACCGGCTACTACCAGAATATTTCTGGATGGCCAGACACCTCAGAGTCCGGTGACCGGTTCGGGTCAGCATTAACGACAGGTGATTTTAACAACGACGGTTACGACGACGCAGTAATCGGCTCACCCTATGAAAACCTTGGAGGATCAAACCAGCTAACTGATGCTGGCATCATCACCGTTGCCTATGGTTCCGCCAGCGGATTAACAAACCCGACCAACATTCACCAGTACAGTCCCGGAGTGGGCACAAACTCAGAACCCGGCGACCTGTTCGGTGCCGCTCTGGCCTCAGGAGATATTAACGGTGATGGCTACGACGATGTGATCGTTGGAGTACCCGGCGAAGGCATATCCAAACGTGACCGCGCCGGTGCGGTGCATGTCCTCTACGGATCAGCATCAGGCGTAACTGGAACCGGAAGCCAACTTTTCCATCAGGACACCCCCGGAGTGAAAAGCAGAGCCGAAGTCGATGACGCTTTCGGTGAGACAGTCTTAGCAAGCGACATTAACGGTGACGGCTACGACGATGTGATCGTTGGAGTACCCGGTGAAGGTGTCGGCTGGGGAGCTAGAGCCCAATCCCATGCAGGCGCCGTCCACATCATCTACGGATCAGCAACCGGAGCGTCAGGAAGGGGAAGTCAATGGTTCTACCAGAACACGCCGGGATGGCCAGGCAGATCAGAAACTAACGACCGGTTCGGTTCATCGATCGCTGTCAGCGATATCGACGCCGACGGGATCGGTGACCTCGTCGTCGGCGTACCCGGAGAGAAACTTGGCGACCATACCGAAGCCGGACAGGTTCAAATCCGGTACAACCCAGGTGAATGGTCTCAAACTCCAGCAAGCGTCCAAACCCTGTACCAGAACGTGGCCGGCGTCCAAAACAAGGTCGAGACCGGTGACCGGTTCGGTTCCCACCTTATTCTCGAAGATGTCACCGGAGACGGGAACGTTGACCTTATCGTCGGTGTACCAGGCGAATCTATCGCCACCCAACCCAACGCTGGAGCTGTCGCTATCTTCAAAAGCGTTGGCGGGGCGATCACCACCGCTGAAGACCAGCTCCTCTACGCCAACCAGAGCCTCTTCACCGGAGATTCAGAAGCTAACGCAGAGTTCGGCGCATGGTTCAGCGTCCTCAACGGAAACCTCATCATCGGATCCCCCGGACGCACCGTATCAGGACTCGCAAACGCCGGAGCCTTCTACTACCTCGACCTATAAAATGAGAATGACTATTCAACTCTTCGGCAGTTTCGGTGTTGCGATGGCAGTTGTAATGGGTATTGATACTGCGAGAAGTCTTTAAGCTTCATTTAGAGAAATGCTTGTGAAAGAGGAAAGGCTCTTCAAGAAGTTTTCCGCTGAACGAAGCTTTATACCCTCATAGCCTCTGACATCCATAGCAAGGGCTGCTAAAGCGAGAACCTCACCATAATTATCCTCTGTAAGAGTTCCAAGGGCATCAATAACCGCTGTTCTATAAAGGTCACGTATTTGCCGTTCGACTTTTCGAACTTCGGCGTACCCGAACGCATCAAAGGGCGTCCCGCGCAAGATCTTCCCTTTGGAAAGTATTTTCATCAGCGGTGAAGCGACTTTATACGGGATTCTAAGTTTCTTTTTCATCCCTAGAGCACGGAGGAAAGGAGGGTGCAGATGCCACATGCCTTGGCCAGTAGATCCCTCTACCTGTAGCATTTCCATTTTTACTTCTGGGGCTAGGAACAGACGAGCGACTTCATATTCATCTTTGTATGCGGTTAATTTGTGAATACCCCGAGCAACTGTCTCTACCAGTTCATCGTCCCTTTTTTCGCGGGATATCGACTGTGATGATCGGGTCGTAGTTTCTACTATGTCCAGGAACTCTTCAGCACAGCTTTTATTTTGGAAACCAATAAGGTCTTCACTGAGAAAGCGTATTAGGTCAGAAGTTTCATCTTCGACATTCAATGATTCGATTCGGGCTTGAAGGTCTTCTGGCAACTTTGTCATGCTAGATGTAGAAGCCAGGTCTACCTGAGCTTCTAGGTAACTGTCCACATGTAGGGAATCATGAGCCCAAATTCTCCCCCATCGGAAGGCAGATATATTTTTTTCGGTTGAAACTCCATTGAGCTGAATTGCTTCTTCAAGGTTTTCCGGATTAACGGGTATGACCCCCTTTTGGATAGCGACACCTAGAAGAAAGATATTCGCTGATGCCGCATCTCCAAAGAGTTCTTCGCAAACACGAAACGCGTCAACGTACACATTCGCTTCAGACTTTGTTACGCTCGCTACACGATCCATCAGAATCTCTCTGCTGGGTAAAGTCTTATCTGGCTTGCCGATCATGGAGCCGGTAGGAGTCGGTGAATCAGACGCTATAAGAACGGTATGTTCGGATTTCGCGACACCAAGAGTTTTACTATCTGCTCCTACGAGTAAGTCAAATGCCAAAATAACATCTGCACTTTGCGCTGTTAGGAGGTTCGAGAGAGGTGGAACATCCCGAGATAGTCGGATATCACTTACCACTGGTCCCGCTTTTTGCGATAAGCCTGTCTGGTCCAAACCACGGACTTCAAACCCATCTAACATCGCTGCAGTTGCTAACACCTGAGCAGCTGTTACAACTCCCGTGCCACCAATACCCGCCATTCGTAAATTGAGTTGGTCGGCGGAGAAATGCAAATCTGGTTTGGGGACAACTCCAGAGTATCCAAGTGTCGTAACGTGATCCCCTAGTTCCTGATTGGGGTTTGTTTTGACCGTGAGAAAACTTGGGCAGTCTCCTTGAAGACATGAAGCATCGAAATTGCAGGACCCTTGTTCAATAGTCGTCTTTTGACCCAATGGCGTTTCCTTTGACTGGACGGAGAGACAGTTGGAGACCTCGCCACAATCCCCGCATGCTTCACATATCCTGTGGTTGATGATGACACGGAAATCTGGTTTCTCTTCAACCCCGCGTTTGCGGTGTCGACGTGATTGCGCCGCACAAGCTTGGTCATGAATCAGAACGGTCACTCCAGTTACTGAAGCCAACACTTCTTGTGCTTCCACGACACGGCTTCTATCCCAGACTTCAACTCCGTCGGGTAGAGACGCTCGCGGATAGTGTTTAGGGTCTTCGGTCGTAATCAGAATCTTCTTTACACCTTGTGCAGTTAGCACTCGTGTAACGTTGAGGACGCTTAAGCCTCCCTTTGGATCTTGCCCCCCTGTCATAGCAGTAGTTCCGTTAAATAACAGTTTGAAGGTAATATTGCTTCCAACTGCTATAGCTGAGGGGATTGTTAACTGTCCAGAATGGAAATAAGTACCATCACCAATATTTTGGATAAAATGCTCTCTGTCGACAAATGGTTCCATTCCTATCCATTGCATCCCCTCATTTCCCATAGCTGTGACGCCTGCAATGTCACCAACACGTTCGTCATCCATCAAAAGCACCATTGTGTGGCACCCAATTCCAGCGCCAACCAAAGTACCGTCGGGAACTTTGGTACTGGTGTTGTGTGGGCAACCAGAGCAGAAATATGGGCTCCGCTCAGTTGAGAGAGGGATAAGAGTTCTCTGGCTTTCGCGTCGCTCCGGTGGTTTGAGCCGATCAGGAATTCGCTGAGACAACCGTTCGTAGATTCCCGAAACCATTGTATCAGCATCAAGAATCCCGTGACTGGGCATAAGAACCCTTCCATCAGGGTATGACTTTCCTAACACTCTCGGCTGATGTGAGCTTCCGTAAAGAGCATCTTTGACAAGCCATTCTGCCGTGGGATTCTTTTCTTCTATAACAATAATTTCGTCAAGCCCTCGAGAAAAGTTCCGGATGTTTTGTGGATCAAAGGGAATTGGTAGTTGAAGATGGAGAAGCCGTATGCCTGCTGCTGCGATCTCTTCACTGGTACGCAGCCCAATGTTGCTTAATGCATGAAGCATTTCGTGATACGTAAACCCGCTTGCGATTAACCCAATCCATGCGTCGGGTGGGTCAACAGTTGTTGGGTTGAGCTTGTTAGCAACCATATATCTTTGAACCAATTCAGCTCGTGATGTTGTTAGACCCTGTTCTATCTCTAAATTATTTGGCGGTAATAGCTTTGCGTCAGGATGATGCAGGTACGGTATCCCATCAATACGTAGATCAGGGACAATCGGATCCACTATCGTTGAGGCAAGGTCAATAGTTGCATTCCCATCCGCTACTGCAGTGACGATTTTAAGAGCCGTCCAAGCCCCGGTAATTCTACTCAGTGCAATCGCATGCATCCCTAGTGTAAGCACTTCTTTAATATCACCCGGATAAAGAATTGGCATGTGAAGGTCAACTAGGGCAGCGTCCGAGCTAGAGGGTAAAGTCGAACTTTTCGCGGCCGGGTCATCACCAACGATCGCAACAGCCCCACCAAATCTAGATGCTCCTGTAAAGACTGCGTGTCGAAGCGCATCTGTAGAGCGATCTAAACCCGGTGCTTTCCCATACCAAAGTCCGACAATGCCGTCGTACTGACAGTCAGGTTGCTCGGCTGCAAGCTGGCTTCCCATTACTGCAGTGGCGCAATGTTCCTCGTTGAGAGCCGGACGATGTACTATCGGAAGCTCAGGAGCAATAGCTCTTGCCTTATCGATTTCAAAGTTCAACCCGCCTAAAGGCGAACCCGGGTACCCTGCCAGGAATGCAGCGGTGTTTAACCCCTGTTCTCGATCAGCACGAAGTTGTTGGATCGGAAGACGGGCAAGAGCCTGAACTCCTGAGAGAAACACACGTCCCTCATTACGCTCGTACCTATCAGTGATCTGATACGTTTCAAGATTAGAAATTGACTTCTCCTGTCAAACAGAAATACATAGGTTAGTTAGTTATTTAGTTTCTAGTCTTCCATACTCCACTACATTCTAGTACCTAGTGTAAAGATTATTTATGACGAAGCGCCCTCGACAGGAATCGAACCTGTGACCTACCGCTTAGGAGGCGGTCGCTCTATCCAACTGAGCTACGAGGGCTGATCTGCTGATGATACTCTTCCCATGCCTCTCTCGTCACCAGTTGCCTTGAAGTTCCTAGAACACTGATCGGCGAAATAAGTTTATTTGCCATTCGATTGAGGTTCTTTTATCTATCCTTATACAGATGCACTTATTTGACACTATGCGGAATCGCTTTGTTGAGCTAGACCTAAGAGAACCAGGGCATGTTTCTATCTACGCCTGTGGTCCGACTGTCTACGATGTTCCGCACCTTGGGCATGCCCGAACAGCCCTTACGTACGATATTTTGAAACGCTATCTGCAATGGTCCGGTTACACAGTGACACTGGCAAGCAACATCACCGACATCGATGACAAGATCATTTCACGGTCAGCGGAAGAAGGCATTAGTGAGCACGACTTAACTACGACCTACACGAAAGTCTACATCCAACAGCTAAGAGAATTTGGTATCGCCGACCCTGATCATCGACCCCAAGCGACAGAGTATGTATCTGAAATGATTGAAATTATTTCCCGACTGATACATCAAGAAGCAGCCTATGAAATAGCAGGAAGCGGGGTGTATTTTTCTGTAAATGCATTCGATGGCTACGGAGCATTAGTCGGTCGCACTGCCGGAGATTTACGAGAAAGCGCGCAAGCAAGAATCGCATCGGATGAAGAGAAGGAAGACCCATTGGATTTCGCCCTTTGGAAGGCAGCGAAACCCGGTGAACCTACATGGGAAAGCCCTTGGGGACCAGGACGACCCGGTTGGCATATAGAGTGTGTCGCCATGTCACTTGACATCCTCGGAGAAGGGTTTGATATCCATGGTGGTGGGACAGACCTAGCATTCCCCCATCATGAAAACGAACGAGCAGAAGCAGAAGCATCAGGGCACGCTTTTGCCCGGCACTGGATGCATAGTGCCATGCTTAATGTGAATGGGGAGAAAATGGCAAAATCTCTCGGAAATTTCCGAACCCTTGGAGATGCTCTCAAAGAATATGGTCCACGTTCTCTGAAGCTAGCAATGCTCCAAGCTCATTATCGGTCGATCATGGAACTATCTGATGAAACGATGGCCGGAGCAATAGGAGGAATCGAAAGAATCGATGCTTTTTTTCGCCGTATGCGAGGAGCAGGTATTGATAAAAGTTCAATATCCGAAGGTGCGAAACAACGCTTCGCAGCAGCGATGAATACGGATATGGGTACGCCTGATGCTATTGCAGTAATTTTCGAAACTATTTCCGCCGGTAACTCAGCATTGGATGGGGAGAATATAGAAAATGCAGCGGTAGCTTTAACGACCGTCACCGAGTTGTTAGGTGTTTTCGGACTTGACCAAATAGATGAAGACGCTGACAGCGATATCGATTTACTACTTGCCAAACGGGAAATGGCTCGAACTAAACGAGATTTCGCTGCCGCCGATGAGATACGGAACCTACTTCAAGGCAAAGGTGTCGAAATTGAGGATACTCCTAGTGGGCCAATCTGGAGGCGCCTTTAATCTCTTGTTCAGTTGCGACTTACCTGCCAGTTACCTCGTAGGAAATTATTGATGCTGCCATTGCCACATTTAGTGATTCAACCTCGTTGTGCAATGGCAAGGAAACGGTCCGAGAACAAAGTTCATTAATCTCAGGAGTAATTCCTACTGTCTCGTTACCAAACACCAGGGCAACACGGTCACTAAATTCTGCTGTGAAAACATTCTCTCCGCCACTGTCCACAGCAATGATTTCGAATCTTTTTTCTTCGAGCTGTACAATAGCATTAAGCGCATTATCTATATGTAAAATCGGTGCTTTAAACGCAACTCCAGCTGATGCTTTAATTGCAACAGCGCCTACGCTCGCTGTT
>Ga0302127_10002499_pt1 | contig 11117 bp, 10 predicted proteins | sample CB4_SCM_MG_FD_204452 | JGI IMG/M metagenome (GOLD analysis project Ga0302127, IMG submission 204452) | Marine microbial communities from Western Arctic Ocean, Canada - CB4_SCM | ecosystem: Environmental > Aquatic > Marine > Oceanic | place: Canada: Western Arctic Ocean | collected 2017-09-24
GAAAAAATCTCTAATGTGATTGCCGTTGTAATACACGTGATCGATGCCGACGTGCCCGAGACCGTCTATTTGCGATCCCACGCCCATCCAGACTAACGCCCAATCATCGTTCGTGGTCATGTGGTTATCGGCATAAGGTTCGCCTGTGCCATCGAATACGCCGCCATTAGAAACCGTAAACAGTTCGAATGTTCGGCTGCCGAAAGCAGGGGTGTCGCGACTGGTTATTTGCCCGAGCGCGTAACGTTTGCCCGTTTTTACCAATTTCGTCGCCGCCAGGATGCGCTCTGGGGTGACTAAATTGACCGAACCGATGGTGTCGTCTTTGCCCCATTTCGAGGTATGCCAATCTTCGGCAGTGGCATCCATTGCTAAGCAAAAGACAAGTGCGAACGTTAAACACAAACTGCGCATCATGGTGATATCCCCTGTTAAGCGGTGCTGTACGAATGGTGGACGCATGTTAGCGATAGAGTATCCGAGGAATCAATGGCTTTGCGCGGTAGCGCCGCTAATGGTGACGATCGCCGCCAACAAATGCGGCGCTTTGAAGTGGATATTTGTGCGTCGCCGCAATCTGGCCAAGGTTTTATGTTCGGTTGGGATTTCCGGCGCGAATCGAACGCATCTGCAATACTAAGTGCTCGAGGGTGCGAGATCATTGAACCGGCAGGATTGTTCTTAATTAATTCATAGGAATAAAAATAATGAGTGATCGAACGTGTATTGCAAGCTACGGTAAAACTGGCCAGGTGGTCGTTGACCAGCTCGACGGTGGCGATGGCTTGATCATTGTGACGATGAATAACCCGCAAGAGTTCAACGTGCTTAGCGGCGATTTTATGGCCGCAATCGCCGAAGCGTTTGATGGGATAACAGCGTTACGCCATAGCAATCCGAATAACGATGAAGTGCGTGCCATCGTATTTCGCGCCGAAGGAAAAGCGTTCACCGTCGGACTCGACATTGGTCGGTTGAACGAATATCTCGAAGGTGGTTTAACCCCAGATCGCGATCCGTTTCGTGCGATGTGGGAATGTCCGTTTCCGATTATTGGCGCCATCAATGGGCCAGCAGTGACGGGTGGGTTCGAGTTAGCTTTGTGTTGCGATGTTTTGCTCGCTTGCGAAAGTGCGGTGTTTCTCGACAATCATGCGAAATACGGCGTACATCCTGGACGCCGCATGTCCCAGCGCCTCGCCGAGGTTTGCGGTATGAACAACGCGAAGTTCGCGACGATGGCGGCCTATCCCATTGATGCCCAATTGGCTTTTAATTGGGGCTTAGTTCAACAGGTGTACGCGAATGCCCAAGAACTTGATCGCGGTGCGAATGACATCGCGCGGCTCATGTCCAAAAATCATCCGGTGATGGTTAAGCGCTACAAAGATTTACTCGAGCGCGGTGGCTTGAGCTCCTATGCCGAGGGCATTGCGCTGGAGGAATCATCTGAAGCGACTTATTACGATGATCTCGTCGACGTTACCGCGACACTTGCCGATGGCGCGGAGAAGTTCCGCGATATGGTGCGTTGGGTTGAAGAGCGGTAGATAAATTGGTTCAGCGCAGAATTACTTTGTGCTGTAAAAGTCCCTGACCGGAATTGGCATCGTGGGCCAGCGCTGGACGCGGCGCTTAGATGCTTGCCGCTCCCGTGTTATACCAGTAACAGGTTTATTCGTGGGTAAAGACGGACATCTAATTTTCAATTTCGGCGGTTAACGCTGCGCCAGGCGCTTAATCTGGCTTGCGCGCGCGCACAATAAGCCTGTCCGTGTTGTAGCGTAATCCATCTGCGTAGACGGATTGGGTGTGGTCATCGTCCGGATTGCCGAGCAGATTGGATGTTTGTTCGATGGTAAACCCGGCCTTGGTGATGAGGTCCAACATAATCTGCGGATCGATACGATGTAGTTCAGCGTTGTCCTTATCTGTAGCGCCAATATGATCGCTCATAGCGAATATGCCGCCCGGTTTTAGCGCCCGTTTAACGTCAAGCAAAAATTTGAGTGTTGCGGCTTCACCGTCACGATTATAAATGTCGTGCATGTTCATACCCCAAAACGCCATATCGATGGAATTTTCAAACGGCATATCCTCGTTATCTACAACGAGATATCTCACGTTTGCCAACCGATCGTTTTTTAGCCGGGCAATCATCGCGTTATGGTGAGCGCCACCGATTAAGCGCACGACGAGGTGTGAATTCTGCGCATAGACCGTGCCGCTTGGACCTACCGCGGCCGACAATATTTCGCTGTTGTAACCCGCACCAGCGATCATATCGAGTACCGTCATGCCAGCCTTAACGCCATAGAATTCCATGCTCTCGACGGGCTTCCTGCCGGGGTCTTTCGCTTTGTCGTATTTGTCTCGACCGAGTGTCGACAGCTGCGCGGTAATTCTCGCAGCCATCTGGCCCGCACCAGCGTCCGCGAAGCATGGCGGTGCGCAAAGCAGGAGCAGAACGACGGTGAGGTGGGTAATTGTTTTCAGCATATCGGTGGTCCTTAAAATCGTAGCTTCTAGATTCATTGCAGCTACCACGCAGCGATCGGATTTCCCGGGGATCCGGTTGCACCAACGAGTTTTAGCGGTGACCAAGTGAATAGAAATTCGCTCGGTCCGCGTTCGCCTAAGTCTTTGAGGTTCAAATTCTCAAACAAGTAGATACCGCGCCTCGCTGATAAGTTCATGTGGCAATAGCCCCATTCCTTAATTTCGTCGATCGGGGTCGGCCATTCGCCTTTGGATCCGAAATCATACGGTTCGATGCCCCAATTGTCGGCGCCCATCATGGCAATCTTGCGGCTTGCAAGATGGTCACAAACCTCGGGCGAGACCCCGGGTCCGCCTGAATTAAACGTCGCATTGTCGGCGTTCGCTTGTGCCGCGGTTTTCTTGAGATTGTCTCGCCATAAGTCGTTCCAGCCCATGCGAATAAGCACGACATCGCCCTGACCCGCATCATCGATGCCCGCTTGTTTCAACGCCGCACGGTAATCGTCCATAGTTACGGCGTAGCCGATCGGTAAATTACCGCCTTTCAATTTCACGAGATCAATAATGATGCCGCGCGTGAAAAACGATCCGACTTGCTCCGTACCGTTTTCACGTAGCCCGTAAGGTCCGCCAATGTCCTCAAGCCGACGGCCATTGTATAAATAGTTGCCGTCTTTAAATCCCTTTGCTTGCTTGCCGGTAATTTTAATCATCGGGTGGCCGAGCGAGTCGAACTGAGTCCCGACTTGTCCGATCTGCGCGGTAACCAACTCATCCATAAACGTTTGTCGATAGCCATCTCCAGACCAGGCTAAGTCGTGCGTAGGATTACCGCCACCTGGGATGGTGAGTGAATAAATACGTCCGGGAAATAATGGCATCCGAGCGTGATAAGGCATGCCCAAGGTCGCAACCTCGCCTTTGCGAACTAGGCGCGCGGCGGCAACTCGCTTCTCGGCAGTAATGTAGTTCGTGCCACCGGCTTGATCCTCGGCACCAAACTCACTCGGCCACCATTTCTCATCGACCGGATTATTGTCGGCGAATGATGAGCCGCTAAGCGCGAGAGCAAGAATCGTTAGACTTATTTTTCGGTTGATAGAAATCAAAATAACTTACCTTTTCACAGTGGCGAGGTCGGGGTTCAAGACAGTGGCGTGAAGGGCGATCGACTCACGGCCACACCAGGCGAGTTTCTTCGGCGAGAAAAGCCGTACATTTCTCCCCGTCCAAAAACATCGGTGCATCGGCTGCGAATATTTTTTGGATCCGATCGCTCAACCAGTACGCCTCAAAACCGGCCATGTCTTCGAAAGTTAGCTCGGCGGTACCGTCGTAGGCTGGCGCACCATGCTCATAGGTTTCTGGCACCTGATGACATTGTACGTAACGAACGATGCCAGCATCGCGCGGGATCAAAGGCGCGTGGACATTGATCCAGTAATCCTGGAATTCAGCGACAGACATGTCTTGGCGTCGTTTCAGCAGAAATACTGCTTTTAACAACGGCGTGTCTTTATCAATCTTCGGCCCTTCAATGAACACGTGCTCTCGCGTCGCTAAAAAAATCAGCGCTTCGGTATCAATAAAATTCGGTTCGTCCGCCTGCGCATGTTCGATATAACTTGGATCGTTGCCTAAGTTCAGCAAGGTCTCAAGTTCATCGAACCAAATTTCAGCAGCGCCGATAAACGGGCACGCCTCATAGCCAGGGAAGTCATGGCTCGAGCGATGGCTTTGTACATAGCGACGTAACCCCTTAAGTTTAAGACCGAGAGGGCCATGAACATCGCGCCAGTGATTATGAAATTGCTCGTCGGATAGGCCGGGCTTTTTCGTTACGATACCAATACCTTTTATCATTATTGCTGATCTCCCTTGGATTAATTGTTCTGTAGTGCGTCCTATGCAGGCGCCGACCGGCTTCGTGGACGTGGCTCGGTAGCGCTTCCTGCTCAGTGTAGTATTAGCAGGCAATTTCGAACAGACTTATCGTCCATTGCGCACTGTGCAACGTCCGCTACTAGGGTCCGACATAATTGGAGAACCGATATGAGTGAAGAGCTTTTAGTGAATCCGGTCACCGGTGAAAAAATGCTGGTTCTCGAATCGACCCCTGAGGTGTTTAAAATCGAATACGCGCTGCGTGCCCATGGCGAGATCCCGCTGGAGCACTACCATCCTAATGTGGAACAGGAAATATCGGTGAGTGCCGGTGAAATGCATGTAACGATCAATGGTGCACTTCAGGTAATAAAAGCGGGCGAAACTTATGCGGCGCCGCCGAGCGCGTTACATTTCCAGTGGAATCCGTGTGATGAAGAAGCCATCGCGACGGAAACTTACCGTCCTGCCGGGCGCAACCATGATTTTTTTAGAACGTTGTTTGGACTCGCAACAGATGGCCACACTGATCCGCAAGGCATGCCTTCGCTTTTAGTTAGGGCGGCGATATTCACTGAGTTCAAAGATACGATTAGACCGGCGGCAGCGGGCATTCGGTGGGTAGTCGCTATTCTTGCGCCGCTGAGCAGTTTGCTGGGCTACCGGCGCTTGGTTAGAAGCTACGCTCGGTCTTAAAGTCGGGGTCGTTCGTTCGACAGCAGTATCCAGCGGAGCGTCTATTCGAGCCCAGCTTGACGCAAATTCTGCGCATGGCGATCGACGGTTGCCTTGTTCTTGTACGGCATCCTTTCACGCGTAGCATCGAGATTGTAATCCGGACTAATGCGCAATATCTCTTGGGTGCACTGCTGGGCTGCTTCGATCTGCCCGATCTCGACAAGCGCCGAACCTAATATGAAATTCGCAACCAAATGATCAGGGTTGCGGGTCAAGACCCTGCGCATTAGCTCAATCGCTTCGTCGAAACGACCTAAAAGAAAATGTGCGTGGCCGAGCGTCCATAAATAGTTCGGCGTATAGCCTGGGTTGAGCCGCATGGCCTTCTCGATCAACGGTATGGCTTCTTCGGGTTGCTCCGCAAAACACAATACTTCGGCCAATGTAACGGTGCCGTCGGCGAAATTCGGATCGAAGCTAATGGCTTTGCGTGCCGCGGAAATCGATTCATCGAATTGCTTCGTTCCGAGCAGGGCAAGCGCTAAGGTTTCGTGTGCGGTTGGTTGGCCAGGATCCAATTCGACGGCTTTCTCTCCGAATTTTACGACGTTATCAATGCAATTTGGGTCGTCCGTCCACTGATTCACAACCTCCAATAAGTAAGTTCGGCCTAGAGAGGCGTAGGCTTCGGCGTAATTGGGGTCCAGTTCGATTGCTCTATTAAGGAGCTCTCGCGCATTCAGATTTGCGTTGCGATCGCGTCGCAAGTATTCGGCCCTGGCACGTACGAAAGCATCGTAGCTCTCGATATTTTCGGTCGGCGCGTTACCAACCCGAGCCTGTTCGCCGACAGTCAATGTTATGGCGAGAGCCGCGACAATCTGCTGAATAACTTTGTCTTGCAGGTCGAAAATCTCGTCCAGCAGACCATCATAGCGATCCGCCCACATGTGGTAGTTTGTCGTTCCGTCGATGAGCTGCGCGGTTATCCGAACTCGGTTTCCCGCCTTTCGGACGCTCCCCTCGATGACATAGCGTACCCCAAGCTCTTGACTGATCACCTCAGGCTTTACAGTTTTACTTTTGTAGGCGAAAACGGAGTTTCGGGAAATAATAAATAGGCCGGAAATTTTCGACAGATCAGTGATTAAATCTTCGGTCATGCCGTCACTAAAATACTCTTGTTCCGCATCACCGCTGAGGTTCGCGAAGGGTAGAACGGCGATTGACGGTTTATCCGGCAACAGCACGGCTGAGGTGTCTTCGGTAGATTCAGAAGTTGAGGCGACCGGCGCTGCAGAAATATCATCGGGGTTGGTTGTCACGCGATAAACCCGAACCGGTTTCGCAATGTTCTTGACGGATTTTTCGCCCATGTCTTCGAAGTGGAATTCGAGTTTCCCTTCGACTTGATCGAACACCGTACCGGAAATTGAGATTCCGCCACCGTCGGCTAAGGCCTCTACTCGGGCGGCGATGTTAACCCCGTCGCCGTAGATGCGATCCGCCTCGACGATAACGTCGCCCACATTGATACCAATGCGAAAGCGCATTTTCCGATTTTCTTCGAGACTCGTATTTCGTTCCGCCAGTTCGGCTTGTACCTCGGATGCGCAGCGTACTGCATCGACGGCGCTGCCGAATTCAGCGAGCAAATTGTCCCCCGGTGAATCGACGACTCGTCCGCGATGATGTTCTATTGATTTGGCGAAAACGTCGCGGTATTGCGTTAATGTGCGGATAGTCGCTTCTTCGCTATCGCCATCAGTCGACTATAGCCTTGTACATCGGTGCTAAAGACTGCTGAAAGTCGTCGTTCGATACGTGCGCTTTGAGTTTCTAGGTCGTCCATTTGATGACATTATCTGGTTTACCTCCAATCATTACCAATCGACTTAGCTCGAGTGTAATTTGGCTGTATTATGCTGCTCATCGATGCGCTGAGTAGCTAGGAGATTAGTATGAGACAGAGCGAAGCTTCCGAACCTGATGATGTAACGATTGACCGCTTGGCAACTGGCATTCGCGGACACGTTAATCGATTTTCGCATGTTGTTATCAACGTGTCCGACCTTGACCGTGCGGTTGAATTCTACGAAAAAACGCTACCCGTCCAGCGTCTCACGCGAATCAATGGGCCGCTTCAAGACTATCCAGGGCTCGGTATCACTCAAGGGCAGTTTGAAGGGTGGGTATTGGAGAACAAAAAGGACGCGGCGCCGCCTGGTGATTTCATCGCAGAATTTCCACCAAGACTGATCCACTTGATCGAATGGAAGACGCCGAAGCCGATCGGGGAGCCCTACCGAGAAGCTAATCACGTCGGCATTTATCGACAAAACGCCTTAGTGAATAATCTCGATGCCGCATACGCGGATGTGGTTGCCAATGGTGGCAGACCTTATGCCGAACCGAGTTCGATTATTCTTACCCCGAATGGTCTTAGCGTTGTGGTTTTTGCCTATCGAGATCCTGATGGCAATACCTTAGAGATGATCGCAGTGGACGATCCACAAGCGCCATCGGACTACCCAGGCATGATGCACCATTGCAATCTCAACGTGACAAACCTGGAAAAATCCTACAAGTTTTATCGTGACATTATCGGGCTCGACTTGACCGTTTATCTAGCGCCCGAAGAGCTACAACCCGTGACCAATGGGTCCTTGGGAGATTGTTTGCGCAATCCCGATGGGTCTGAATATACCGATGAGGGCATGCGTTTCGCCGCGACCTTATTGGGTGTCCGATCCGACTCACGTAACCCGATTGATGTGTTGCAGTGGGGTGTGCCAGAGCCCTACGGCGTGCCCTATCAGTCGGCCAATTGTCTCGGCATAATCCGCGTCGCGCTAGAAGTGGATGACATCGAAGCTGCGCGTGCGCGGCTCGTAGTTTCTGGACTAAGCGACATTGGCCCGGTAGAAACCTGGGATATGGGAGATTTCGGCGAGCGGAAGGTCGTGATCTTCAAAGATCCCGACGGCATACTGTTGGAACTGATCGAGCACATTCCTATGCCGACTAACCGACCGCCGTTCGACTAGTCGCACACGTCATACAGCGATGAGCAGAAATACAAACGCTAGTTAACCGATCCGTGGTATCTAGGCATCGCTCGGAGGAACCGTCACTCGGGAAGTTCTGCCTCGTCGCGTCCAATTTGTCGCCGCACGGCTTCGTCGCGTGCATCTTCGATGTCGAGCAATGTGCCTTCGACATCCGCAATGCCATCCTCTTCTGTGAATAAGCCACTAAGTTCGCTGTCGGGGCGTAAATCTCCGAGCTCGAACTTTGCCCACATTTCTTCACCATAGTGGGTCGCTAGCAATTCAGGTGCGTAGCGCCCGAGACTTGCGGTGATATTGTGCACATCGCGTAACAGCATTGGACGCGCATTGTTATTGCCGGAAGCGCTGACGACTTGTGGCAAGTCGATGATTACCGGTCCAGCGGATCCAACCAAGACATTGTATTCGGACAGATCGCCATGAATTAAATCGACACACAACATCGCCGCAAGTTGAGAGATTAAAAACTGATGAAACTCGAGGGCTTGATCGTGCGAATGCGCAACGTCCCCGAGACCGGGTGCGGGCAGCCCTTCTTCGTCGGTCACAAGTTCCATTAAGAGTACGCCGTGAAAAAAACCGTACGGCGTTGGAACGCGTACGCCAACGTTGGTTAAAAGATTGAGCGCATCAACTTCGGCAGTCTTCCAGGCCTCTTCTTGCGTTTTTTTCCCAAACCGGGTGCGTTGACCCATGGCCCGTGCCTGGCGAGAGCTGCGTACGCGTCGGCCTTCTTGATATTTTTCTCTTCGTTGGAAACTCCGTTGGCCGAGATCTTTGTACACTTTCGCGCAGCGCGTTTCATCGCCGCACTCAACCAGATAAATTGACGCTTCTTTGCCGCTGCGCAAAGAGCCTACGACCGCATCGATGATGCCATCGGCGATTAAGGGTTCAAGCCCTTTTGGAGTTTTCATAAACTGATCCGACCGCGATTTTGCATGTCGCGACGACAACCTTGGCGAGCGACGGGATATAGACGCGGCGCGCAGCGCGAATAGAATATTTTTGTCATTCTCAGGAACGGTAAAGCTTGCAATGATTCTGCCACGGATCGGAGGACCCGTAATCATAACCGGATTGTCTGGAAAACGGGTTAATGAATCGGCTGCGCCCACAAACTGCAGTCACGGCAAAGCCGATCCGATGCATCGTCACGCCGCAATAGTCTCTCCAAGGCTTAATGGTTGATTGACCGCAGTCAAAATTGCAAGCAACGAGGCTTCTACGATGTCACTCGAGCGACCAATACCGCAATAGCGTTGCGCGTCGATGTTGAGTTGTACATAGGTCACGGCTTGCGCACCAGCACCATCATCTTTATTGAGCGTATGCTCGCTATATTCAACCAATACAATGCTCTTTCCGCATTGTTGTTCCAGCGCCGCGACAAACGCGCCAACAACCCCTGATGCACGACCCGTTAGGGTAATGTCGTTGCCATGTTCAGTGAGTTTCGCGACGAGTTGATCTTCATTATTCTCGCGCGTCAATTGAAAGCTCGTGAGATCATAGGGTCTGGGCTCGGCGAAATAGTGTTGCTCGAACAATTCGACGATTTTTTCTGGCGCAACTTCGGTCGCGCTATCTTCAGCATATTTTTGCACGACTGTACTGAAATCGACTTGCAACCAGCGCGGCAATTGAAGCCCTTGTTCCTGTTCCAACACAAAGGCGATGCCGCCTTTTCCGGATTGGCTGTTAATGCGGATCACTTCTTGATAAGAACGACCGAGATCCGATGGGTCGATCGGTAAATAGGCAACATCCCAAATATCATCGGGCTCGCGTCGCGCCAGGCATTTTTTAATCGCATCTTGGTGACTTCCGGAAAATGCGGTGAAAACCAATTCCCCCGCATATGGATGACGCGGGTGGACGGGTAATTGCGTGCACGCTTTTACACAACGAATTATCTCATCCATGTTCGAGAAATCGAGTTCCGGATCGACGCCACGGCTGTAGAGATTCATCGCCATCGTCACGATATCCATATTGCCGGTACGCTCACCGTTACCGAGTAACGTCCCTTCAATACGGTCGGCTCCACCCTGAACCCCAAGTTCAGCAGCGGCGACCGCGCAACCGCGATCGTTGTGCGTGTGCAAACTCAACACAACGCCATCGCGGCGTTTAATATTCGTCGACATCCATTCGATTTGATCGGCGTAAACGTTCGGTGTCGCCATTTCCACTGTCGCAGGTAAATTAATAATGCACGGTTTTTCCGCTCGTGCGTCCCACACATCGAGCACCGCGTCGCAAACTTCGACGGCGTAATCTAATTCGGTGCCGGTAAAACTTTCCGGCGAATATTGAAAAGTCCATTCGGTCTGCGGGTATTTTGCTGCCTGGGCTTTTACGAATTCCGCACCATCAACCGCGATCGCTTTAATGCCGTTGCGATCGAGTGCAAACACTTGTTCGCGCTGCACGGTCGAGGTGGAGTTGTACAAATGCATGATCGCGCGCTTCGCACCTTCGAGTGATTCAAAGGAACGGCTGATAAGCTCTGGTCGTGCTTGGGTTAATACCTGCACTGTGACGTCATCCGGGATTAAATTGTCCGTTATTAAGCAGCGGACAAAATCGAAATCTGGTTGCGAGGCAGCCGGAAAGCCGACTTCGATCTCCTTAAAGCCAACTTTCACCAAGAGCTTAAACATTTGCAGCTTCTGCGAAACGTTCATCGGTTCGATGAGTGCTTGATTCCCGTCGCGCAGATCGACGCTACACCATTTCGGTGATTTTTCGATAACCTTGTCCGGCCAGGTTCGGCTGGTTAACCCAATCGGCGGGTATGCAGGGTACTTACGGTGATCAAATTTACTCATCGGCGTGCTCAATTTGTTGTCATTTATCGGGTTCTGGCTTACCACGCGCATCGAACGTGATAGTCAAGGGCGACGAATTATAGCGCCGAGCGACTAGGGAATGATTGCAAATAACCCAATAATTTCAACAAGTATAACTATAACTAGC
>Ga0302127_10002506_pt1 | contig 11103 bp, 10 predicted proteins | sample CB4_SCM_MG_FD_204452 | JGI IMG/M metagenome (GOLD analysis project Ga0302127, IMG submission 204452) | Marine microbial communities from Western Arctic Ocean, Canada - CB4_SCM | ecosystem: Environmental > Aquatic > Marine > Oceanic | place: Canada: Western Arctic Ocean | collected 2017-09-24
AAAACAATATATGTTTTTTCATCACTCTTTCTGGAATAAGATGCCTGTATTTGTTCAAGAACATAGGTTTTATTTTAGGCAGGAGCAGAGAGGTTTTGGGGAAGATGCTTTTCACTCTATGTGGTATGAGTTGTTAAGAGAGTATAGGCCGCAGAAGTTACTTGAAATAGGTGTATACCGGGGACAGGTTATGTCGTTGTGGGCTTTAGTAGCAAAAGAGCTAAATATTGCATGCGATATCCATGGAATAAGCCCATTTTCCTCCGCCGGAGATACCGTGTCGGCATACATTGGTGGAATTGATTATTATGATGATGTAATCGAGAACTTTAATCATTTCTCGCTTCCGTTACCCAATCTACATAAGGGGTTTTCAACTGATTCAGATATGGTTGATGTTATTAAATCAAAAAAATGGGATTTAATTTATATTGATGGCTCTCATGATTATGATGTCGTGAAAAGTGACTTTTTATTGTGCGGGTCAATGTTATCCAAGAATGGCTTGGTGATTCTGGATGATTCAGCTATGAATACCGATTTTAGGCCGCCAGTATATGCATCTAGCGGACATCCGGGGCCATCAGAATTAGCGGCCCAGATTGATGGAAAAGAATTTAGAGAGATCCTTTCAGTTGGCCACAATAGAGTTTTCCAAAAGATATAATTAACAGAAGACTTGCTATTTATTTCAATTGAACTCTTTTGTGAAGTCTCTAAAGTATTTATAAGGCAATTTATCATGTGTGTTGATATTGTAATTGTGAACTGGAACGCAGGCCACTTACTTTATGAATGTGTAGAATCGATTATCCACCATGGAGGAACCTCTGTTTCCAAGATTATAGTGGTTGATAATAATTCTAGTGATGATTCTATTGCTTTTATAGACAGTTTGCCGGAAGTTGACCTAATACAAGCGCATGAAAATCTCGGTTTTGGTAAGGCATGTAATTTAGGTGCTAGACATTGCGATAGCGCGTTTGTTCTGTTTCTTAATCCAGATGCTAGAATTTATCCCCACACTTTAAAAAGTGTCTTGGGATTCATGGGGGAGACGGGAAACTTAAACGTTGGCATATGTGGTGTCCAACTGGAAAACGAGAATGGTGAAATAGCAAGAAGTAATAGTAGGTTTCCGTCAGCTACAGGTTTATTAAGTCACTCCGCTGGTCTAAGTAAATTAGTTCCTATTTTAGGTGCCCCTATGAGCGAATGGGATCATTCTAGTACCAAAGTTGTCGATCAAGTAATAGGAGCTTTTTTTCTCGTCAGGCGACACCTTTTCGACACCCTAGATGGCTTTGATGAACAATTTTTTGTGTATTATGAGGAAGTTGATTTCGCATTTCGCGCAAAGCGCTTGGGCTGGTCGAGCGTATACTATGCTGGTGCAAAAGCGTTCCATTTTGGTGGTGGGAGCTCTCAACAGGTGAAAGCAAAAAGGCTATATTACTCTCAACGCAGCAGAATACAGTATGTATTTAAACATTTTAATTCGCTTGGGATATTGTTGGTTTTGTTAGGTACCTTATTGATTGAACCCACTGTCAGGATATCCGTCTCTATTTTCAATAGATCTTTGTCATCAATTAAAGAAACTTTAGTAGCGTATTATATGTTGTATAGATGGTTATTTCGTCATAATTTTTGGAGGAAAAAATGAAAGCAGTAATTCTTGCAGGGGGTCTTGGAACTCGGCTTAGTGAAGAGACTGTCCTTAAACCAAAGCCTATGGTTGAAGTTGGTGGAAGGCCTATTTTATGGCATATTCTTAAAATGTACTCCTCACATGGTATTAATGAATTCATAATTTGTTGTGGCTACAAGGGATATGTAATTAAAGAATATTTTGCTAATTATTTTTTGCATATGTCTGATGTAACGTTCGATCTTCAAGATAATAGTATGGTGGTACATAAGAATAATGCTGAGCCGTGGAAGATCACTCTGGTTGATACAGGTGATGAAACAATGACAGGAGGCAGGCTTAAGAGAGTTAAGGATTTCGTTGAGGACGATCCAGCGTTTTGTTTCACTTATGGAGATGGGTTGAGTGATGTTAACATCGCCCAATCCATTAAATTTCATAAAGAAAAAGGATTACTTGCAACAGTTACAGCTGTTAAGCCGCCTGGGCGCTTTGGAGCGCTGGAAATAGAAGATGGCAACGTGCAAGGTTTTTTAGAAAAACCTCGGGGCGATGGTGGTCTTATCAATGGCGGTTTCTTTGTTTTATCTCCTAGGTGTATCGACTATATTGGAGGCGATAAGATAAGTTGGGAAGATAGCCCTTTGAGTAAATTAGCGACAGAACGCGAGCTAGCTGCATTTGAGCACCATGGATTTTGGCAACCAATGGATACTTTGAGAGATAAAAATTTACTGGAAGATCTTTGGAATTCAGGAAAGGCACCTTGGAAAACTTGGTAAAGGTAAGTATTCAATGGAATCCTGAGCATGATGTATGTGATTTCATCGTTAAAGTTAGGTTAGGTAATACATGATTTTTGACTTTGATTCGATAATTATCGGTGCGGGTGTAGTCGGTCTATCAATTGCTCGCTCTCTTGCAGTCAAAGGTAGGCAAGTTCTGGTTTTGGAAGCTAATTCGAGTATAGGCCAGGGTGTTAGTTCTCGGAATAGTGAAGTATTACATGCAGGTATTTATTATCCTTATGAGAGCTTAAAGCGAAGACTTTGTTTGGATGGACGTAGTTTGTTGGTGCGATATTGTGAGTCTCACAAAATAGACTATAAAAACGTAGGTAAACTTATCATCGCGAATAAGCAAGATGACCTTATAAAGCTCTCAGAAATTATGGATAGGGGCCTTCGTAATGGAGTAAAAGATCTACGAATGGTTTTTCAAGATGAGCTCAGCGAGCTGGAGCCAAGTCTTCGCGCTCGACAAGGTATTCTGTCTCCTTCCACTGGAATTATTGATAGTCATGGACTGATGTTGGCGCTTCAGGGAGATGTTGAAAAAGAAAACGGTATTTTATGTTTTAACACTAGAGTTTCAGAAATAAGATTACTGCAAAGCGGTTTCTCCGTGAGAGTGGCTTCTGGTGACGCCACAGAGGTGACATGTAGAGAGTTGATCAATAGTACAGGACTCAGCGCTCAAGAAGTTAGTAGAACTATCAAAGGTTTTGCGTCCAACTCGATTCCAAGATCTATGTATTGCAAGGGGTCGTACTTTACGTTGACTAGACGTTCCCCTTTTGATCATCTAATTTACCCAGTACCCAATGATGCTGGCTTGGGTATCCACTTAACTCTTGATTTAGCAGGGCGCGCGAAATTTGGACCTGATGTAGAGTGGGTTGATGAGCCAGATTACAATGTCTCTGCTGATCGAAAAAATGAGTTCATAACTGCTATCAAAGACTATTATCCTAGCTTGAATGATGCTGAATTAATTCCTGGCTACGCAGGAGTGAGGCCCAAAATAGTTAGTGCGAATGAGCCGGCAGCAGACTTTAGTATACAGTTTAGTGATCAGCATTCTGTGCCAGGATATGTTGCACTTTACGGTATCGAATCACCTGGGCTTACGTCCGCTTTGGCGATTGGCGATTTTATCGAACAAAGGCTTTAAGTTTAACTTCTAATGGAAATAAGGGAATAGGATATATATATGAAAATAATGGTTACTGGTAATTTGGGTTATGTGGGGCCTTCTGTTATTCAGCAGTTGAGGGTAACTTATCCTGATGCGGAGCTGGTTGGCATGGATTTGGGAATTTTTGCGCATTGCCTTACAGGAACAAAAGCTTTACCCGAGCGAATTCTTGATACACAACTTTATAAAGACGTAAGGAATGTTACAAAATTAGACTTTGAGGGGTTTTCTGCGGTAGTGCATCTTGCTGCAATAAGTAATGATCCGATGGGAAATTCATTTGAACGGATTACTGACGAAATAAATTGTAAATCAAGTCTAAAAATTGCAGAGTTGGCGAAAAGTGCTGGAGTGCGGAACTATGTATTCGCGTCTAGTTGCAGCGTTTATGGTGCAGCTTCAGGACAAGCGAAAAAAGAGGACGACGAACTTAATCCGCTTACAGCATACGCAAAGTCAAAAATTGATACAGAACTTGGTTTGGCAAATTTTGCATCAGATGATTTTGTGGTGACATGTCTCCGTTTCGCTACGGCCTGTGGTTTTTCTGAGCGCACTAGGCTTGACTTGGTAGTAAACGATTTTGTGGCAGGAGCAATAACGAGCGGCGTTATTAATATTTTAAGTGATGGAACTCCTTGGAGACCTCTGATCCACATCGCCGATATGGCAAGAGCTATTGATTGGGCCGTTAATCGTGGATCAGATAACGGTGGTGCATTGCTTATTCTGAACACTGGAAGTGATCAGTGGAATTATCAAGTTCTGGAATTAGCTGAAGCTGTTGCTGCAGTAATTCCAGGCACTAAAGTTAATATAAATGCTGCGCCGGACAACAGGTCATACAAAGTCGATTTTTCTAAATTTAGAAAGTTGGCTCCTATGCATCAACCTCAAATTTCGTTGTCTGAGACTGTGCAAGGGTTGAGAGACGGCTTGGTTAGCATGAGTTTTGTGGATAGTGAATTCCATAATTCAGATTATATGCGTTTAAATGTTTTGAAAAATCATATGAGCTCTAATAGATTAACTCAGGATCTCAATTGGATTACTAAGTGAATTTTTAAAATTCTGTATCAAACAAAAGAACATATCATTGATGACTGTTAGGTGTAATATGGATAGGTTTGAAAAAATAATAACTCCAATTGAGAATCTTTTTGCTATTAGAACCTCAAAAATTGGGGATAATAGGGGTTATCTTTCTAGATTATTTTGCGCAGATGAGCTGGAGTCTTATGGTTGGTCAACTCCTCTAATTCAGGTGAATTTCACGAGCACATTAAGCAAGGGTACCGTGAGGGGATTTCATTTTCAGCACCCTCCATTTGTTGAATATAAATATATCCGATGTTTAAGTGGACGTGTTTATGATGTAGCGCTGGATCTAAGGCGTGACTCTGACACATTCTTGCATACACATACTCAAATATTAAGTGAAGATAATAATATGAGTTTTTTGATTCCGCCGGGAGTGGCTCATGGATTTCAGTCTTTAACAGACAATGCTGAATTGCTTTATCTTCATTCACAGCAATATAGCCCAAAATATGAGGATGGTGTGAATCCCTTGGATCCGCGAATTAAATTAGATTGGCCTGAAGAGATATCGAATATTTCTGAGAAAGATATTAACCGACCATATCTGTCTAACACATATAAAGGAGTAAGCATTTGAACTGCCGTCATTGTAATGCGCCACTAACGAAAACATTTCTTAATCTAGGCTCTCAACCGCCGTCGAATTCATATCTAAGTTTTAGTGACCTAAGACGACAAGAAAAATATTTCCCATTGAAAATATTTGTTTGTGATGTTTGCTGGTTAGTTCAGACAGAAGATTATCTAGATTCAGATCAGTTTTTTACTGAGGAGTATGCCTACTTCTCATCCATCTCTAGTAGTTGGCTAAAACACGCCAAAGATTACTGTGAAATGATAACTAATCGGTTGGATTTAGACCAAGAAAGTTATGTTGTAGAGCTTGCTTCAAATGATGGGTATCTCTTGCAGAATTTTGTGGCTGCAGGCATTCCATGTTTAGGAATAGAGCCGACGGTTAGCACTGCAACAATGGCTGAAGAAAAAGGGATACCTGTAATCAGAGAATTTTTTGGAAGCGCTTTTGCCAAAGAAAACTTTGGTGCAAAGAAGGCAAACCTGATTATAGGTAATAATGTATACGCTCACGTTCCAGATATTAATGATTTCACTAAGGGTCTTAAGGAAGCACTCCAGTCTGATGGTGTAATCACACTCGAGTTTCCTCATCTCATGAGGTTAATAGAACATTCTCAATTCGATACAGTCTATCATGAGCATTTCTCCTATCTTTCTTTAACAGCAGTTAGTCGTATTTTCAACAATGTAGGGCTTCGCGTCTTTGATGTTGAGGAATTATCCACGCATGGAGGGAGTTTACGTGTTTTTGGTTGTCACGATGATAGCCAAAGATCTGATACATCCAGAGTAGCTAAAGTTATTGAAGAAGAAACAAAAAATGGTTTGATGAATATTACCGTATACCAAGATTTTCAGGCTCGAGCTGAAAAGGTGAAGAATTCCCTTTTAAGTTTCCTAATTGAACAAAATAAACTTGGGAAGACTGTTGCCGCCTACGGTGCGGCAGCCAAAGGGAATACTATTCTTAATTATGCAGGAATACGACCTGACTTATTGCCCTATGTTTGTGATGCTGCACCTTCTAAACAAGGTAAGTATATGCCCGGTAGCCATATCCCAATACTCTCACCTGAAGTATTAAAAGATCGAAAGCCAGACTATATATTGATCCTTCCATGGAACATTGCTACAGAAGTGATGGATGCGAATAGTTTTGTAAGGGAGTGGGGTGCAAAGTTTGTCATTGCAGTGCCGGAACTCAGAGTAGTTTGATGAAAGTACTTGTGACGGGCGCTTCTGGGTTTATAGGGCGCCATTGTTGCACTCAGCTCAGCGCGCTGGGATATGAGGTACACGCAGTGTCGTCAAAGTTTCAATCAGATGAGACAGTTCATTGGCATAAGGCAGATTTACTTGATAGCCAACAAAGTATAAGGCTAATACGCAATATACAACCAACGCATTTATTGCATCTTGCTTGGTATGCTGAGCCAGGTGAATATTGGACCTCGATAAAAAACTATCATTGGGTAAAAGCGAGCTTAACTTTATTTGAAGAATTTACAGAATCTGGCGGTAAACGTGTCGTAGTAGCAGGTAGTTGCGCAGAATATGATTGGGGATATAAGAATTATAGTGAAGATACAACGCCTTTAGATCCAGCAACTTTATATGGGACATGTAAGCATTCATTGCAGTTGATGCTATCCTCATATGCTGCTTTAAAGGGATTGTCCTTCGCTTGGGGAAGGATATTCTCAATTTATGGACCTCATGAACACCCTGATCGGTTATGTTCATCGGTTATTCAAGCGTTACTTCTTAGCCAGAAGATTAAATGTAGCAATGGAGCACTTATTCGTGATTATTTACATGTAAGTGATGTGGCGTCAGCATTTGCTGCATTACTTGTAAGTGACATCCAAGGTCCGATTAATATTGGATCTGGATTTGGAACGAAATTGAGAGATATTGTCGGAAAGATCGATGGGAAAATAGGAAATGATGGATTGTTGGACATTGCCACTAAGCCTAGTTCTTTAAATGAGGCTCCTATTATTATTGCTGATACCACGCGTCTTGATAATATTGGGTGGAAACCTACTTATGATATCGAGAGTGGTCTAGATCACACCATTGATTGGTTTCGAAATAAATAAGGCCGCTGGATTTGTTAATTGGAAACTTAAAATGGATTTAACTAAATTGCGTATTGGTTATGTGCCAATAAGTGAAAATTATCAGGCACCAGGGGATAAGCGAAGATTTAGTTACTACGCAAAAAGTAGAAACTTAAAGTTTGAAATTGCCGACCCTTCAAAAAAGTATGATTTAGTGGTTTTAAGTCAAAATGCGGATTTGAGTATATGGTGTAACTATGATCCCGGTGGGGCTAAGATTGTTTATGATTTCATTGACTCATATTTAGCGATTCCTAGAAATGAAATAAAAGGTAGATTGCGAGGTCTGGCGAAATACGTTGTTGGTAAAAGTAAATACCTCAGATTAAATCAGTGGAAGTCGATCGAATCAATGTGTTCACGCGCAGATGCAGTGATATGTTCGACTGATGAGCAAGCCTTGGACATCAAACCATTTTGCAATAATGTTCATCAAATTTTAGATGTGCATAGCTCTGTCCATAAATGCACTAAGAATAATTACGAATCAGATAAAGTATTTAACATTGTCTGGGAAGGGCAAGCAGGTAATATTTATCAATTCAATTTATTAAGAACGGTATTTTCTGAACTCGAGAAAAAACATGAAATCGCCTTGCACTTTGTCACCGATTTAAGTTACCAGCGCTTTGCTGGTAAATATTGGAAAACATATACTGCAGACATAGTTAAAGGGTTATGTAATCGAGTTTATGTTTATGAGTGGAACGAGTTTATGTGCTCAGATATAGTATCTTCATGTGATCTCGCTGTTATTCCAGTTGATTTAATGAACCCTCTTGTCCTAGGAAAGCCAGAAAATAAACTTTTACTTTTTTGGAGAATGGCGATGCCAGTTATTACTGCCGCTACACCATCTTATGTCCGAGCGATGAATAAGGCTGGTTTGGATATGACGTGCAACACCAAAGATGAATGGTATGCTATGTTAGATAAATATATCTTAAGCCAAGATGCTAGGGAGACTGCGGGAGTTTCGGGCAGAAATAGTGCATGTGAAAATTACTCTGAGGATGACATTTTGGGTCGGTGGGACAATGTACTTACGTCTATTCTTTGAAACAGGAAGTAGAGCTTTTTGAGCTGGGGCAACCTAGCATAAATTCGATTATCAACTTCAACCTAATCATTAACTTAAATAACTTAGAATCTGATATTTATGAATATTGAAGTAAATAGAAATCCAAATGTAGATGAAAAAACAGTTGAAGGATTTGGTGATGAATGGCTTCGCTTTGATCAAGCGGGATTATCACCAAAAGAGCACCATGACGTTTTCCAGCTGTATTTTTCAATTTTCCCATGGGAAAAATTGCCAAAAGATGCCATTGGCTTCGACCTTGGCTGTGGCAGCGGGCGTTGGGCGGTTCTTGTCGCACCCAGGGTGGCGAAATTACACTGCATAGATCCGAGTGCAGCTCTTGAGGTCGCCAAGTCAAATTTGTTAGAATTCCAAAATTGCGAATTTCATAAGGCAACTGTTGATGAAATTCCGCTTGATGACGAAGCCATGGATTTTGGGTATTCGTTGGGTGTGCTGCATCATTGCCCGGATACTCAGGCGGGCCTGTCGGCATGCGTGAAAAAGCTCAAAGTCGGAGCGCCTTTCCTAGTCTATTTGTACTATGATTTCGATGACAAACCATGGTGGTTTCGCTCTATTTGGCGGATAACAGACCTGATGAGGAGGGTTATCTCGCGGTTGCCGCATAGCTTGAGATATTGGGCTAGCCAGGTGATTGCTGTATCTGTCTATTTCCCACTTGCTAAACTATCTTGGGCAGTCGAAAAGATAGGTCTTAGTTCTAAAAACATCCCTTTATCTATTTATAGAAACTTAAGCTTTTATCTAATGAGAACGGATGCTCTTGACCGTTTTGGAACTCGCCTCGAGCAAAGATTTTCACGGAAGGAAATCGAAGAAATGATGATAATTTCCGGTCTTGAGAATATTGAGTTTTCAGATACCATGCCGTTTTGGTGTGCAATAGGTTATCGAAAGTAATCGAGTTATGTTAAATGACTTAGTCATTGAATCTTTGAGTATTTTTTACCAAAAATGAACTATTTCGAATTAAGACTATACTGGCCTGAATTGATATGACCCTAAAAACCTTAACATCAGCAGCAATAGAGTTTAGGCAATATAGACCTAACGATTATGATTCATATGCGACGTTTTGTATCAATAATTTTGGTAAAAATGCTTATCAAATAAGTCGGTCTTACCTTGAATGGCTTTATGATGATCCTAGCAAAAGTTTTGCAATTGCCTTAAATGAGTCTAAGGTCGTGGGAATAGAGCATAATTTTAAAGCTCCAGTTTTGATAAATGGTGAGTACATAATAGCGACGGTTTTGCATGATTTGATGGTAGATGAGAGTCATAGGGGCGCTGTAGGCTTTCGTTTGATGCAAGATAGCCTGAAAAGTGATGATTATCTTGTTCTGCCAGGATCTGTGGGTCGATTATCGAGAGTTTATGGTAGGTTAGGATCAAAGAAATTCGAGTCTTTTTGGTACCGAAAATTTCAGTTCCCTAAAAATATTTTTAGACGTATTAGCGAGAAAAGATTTTCACGATATAAAAAAAATGCAATACAAAAAAATTTGTTGCTAGGTCATAGCAGAGAAATTGATGGTAGTTTTCTTACCAAGGCATTAAAAAAATTCGACAAGGTGGACTGGTTTTCGAGTTATTTTAAATGGAGGTTTACAAACAAAAATGCACCTCTTACTTTTTATGTTACGGATGATGCTGGTGAAAACTCAGTACTTTTTATCATCGGAAAAAGAGGACTTATACCATACGCGAGAATTTTTTATGTTCATTATGAGAGTGAATTAATTCTGAAAAAAATTATGCTCTTCATTGAAAGAATAACTTCAAAACTTGGTATCCCTATTATCTTATATAGTTCATTTGAGTGTCCGCCTTTGGAAGAATTGAGATATAAAGTTTACGCTAAATTACCCGTCTCATACGTTTATTCAAAAGCTAAAACAGAAGAATTCACACCAACAGTGCCTAGTTTTTGTTCTGATATAGGATTTGATGGACTAAACGTGCTGCAGGATGCATAAAACCCAAATATGACCTACGAATTTTAATGGAGCGATATGTGACTGAAGGGAGTGTAACTTTTTCTTTTGATTGTGAAGGTAAGTGGGGAATGACCGACATCCCTACTCCTTGGGATATCGATTTAACTCGAACTAATTTACTCAAAGCTTATGAATTTATTTTAGATACACTTAACGAATATGATATTCCTGCTACTTTTGCTTTCGTAGGTGCTTTGACTGAAACTAGGGAAGAATTCTTGGATGTAGCATGGCCTGCCCTTTCATCTGAAAGCTATTCTAGATGGCTAGATTATTCGAAGCATAGAATAACCGATAAAGCGGAGGAGGGCTGGTTTTTACCTGAACTTTTGAGCATGGTTAAAGAACGTCAAACTCATGAAATAGCGACTCATGGTTACACCCATATTCCCTTTAACATGCTAGATAAATCAGATGTAAAAATTGAACTCCAATTAGTTCGAAGTTGGGCTGAAAGAAATAAGATTCAGTGCTCAACAATGGTCTATCCAAGAAATATTATTGCGCATCAAGAGATTTTGAAAGATCATGGGATTTTGGGTTACCGAAATTTACCTATTGAATTAT
>Ga0302127_10002511_pt1 | contig 11094 bp, 5 predicted proteins | sample CB4_SCM_MG_FD_204452 | JGI IMG/M metagenome (GOLD analysis project Ga0302127, IMG submission 204452) | Marine microbial communities from Western Arctic Ocean, Canada - CB4_SCM | ecosystem: Environmental > Aquatic > Marine > Oceanic | place: Canada: Western Arctic Ocean | collected 2017-09-24
GGGATGATGATCGCGACCATAGGTTGTTTTTGTGAGTTTCCCTTGGCAATAGACGGTGCGACCGAATTCGCCTCCCCAAATAACAAGTGTGTCGTCGAGCATGCCGCGTTGTTTGAGATCTTGTAGTAGTGCTGCTGTTGGTTGATCTGTGCCGGCACATTGAGTGGGGATTTGAGTTGGTGCGTTGCCGTGGGCGTCCCAACCACGATGATAGAGTTGGATGAATCTGACACCGCGTTCGGCAAGGCGGCGTGCTAGCAGGCAATTGTAGGCATAGCTGCCAACCTTATTGACTTGCGAGCCATACATATCAAGCGTACTTTGGGTTTCGCTTTTAATATTGATCAACTCAGGGACACTCATTTGCATACGGAACGCGAGTTCATATTGTGCGATACGAGTTAATATTGCGGGGTCACGGAATCGCTCGGCTTGCTGGGCGTTTAGTTTTCGTAGCGAGTCGAGCATGCGTCGCCGCTGAGCTTGAGTGACTCCGTTGGGATTGTAGAGATCTAAAATTGGATCACCCTGTCCACGGAATTTCACGCCTTGAAAATGTCCGGGCAAAAATCCCGCTCCCCATAAGCGATCATAGAGTGGTTGTCCGGCCTTGGCGCGGCCATTGGATGTCATCGCGACAAAGGCGGGTAGGTTATGATTTTCGCTGCCCAGTCCATAGCTAACCCATGCTCCCATGCTTGGCCTACCTGGACTGACGGACCCAGTTTGAAATAGCGTCGCTGCAGGGTCATGGTTGATAGCCTCGGTGTACATGCTTTTAACGACACAGATATCGTCTGCCATTTTTGCAACATGTCGTTGCGGTGCACTGAACCACGTTCCTGCTTGCCCGTGTTGAGCGAACTTTAAGCTGGTGGGGGCAACTGGAAAAGAGTTTTGTCCAGATGTCATTGTTGTTTTGCGTTCGGCGGGATAGATCGACGTCGGGACTTCCTCGCCAAAGCGCTTTTGTAAATGCGGTTTGTAATCGAATAAATCTAGTTGCGAAGGGCCACCGGACTGAAATAAGTAAATGACGCGTTTGGCCTTAGGCTGGAAAGGCGGCGCGCTGATGTGACTAGATTCACTTCCGCGGATTTTGTTTTCGCCGGATGCCAACGAAGCGAGTGCGATTGTACCTAAACCGATAGCGCTGTGGTTGAGAAACGTCCGACGGTTGTGTCGCAGGTGATCGCAATGTGTATTGTCTCTTGTCATTATTTAGTTTTGTGTAATCGCTTCATCGAGATTCAAAATTGTGTTCATGATTAATGTTAACGCGGCAAGTTCGCTGATGTCATAGTCTTGATTATATGGTGATGCGCCGATGGAAAGCAGTTTTTTTGCCGAATCAGGGTCGGCTTTGAAATCGGCTATATACGCGTCGTAATCATTCATTAAAACAGTGAATTCACTGTCAGTTGGTTTACGGCTTGTTATTCGCTGGAAACCAGACATCACGCGTGTGGCTGCAGTGACGGGTTTGATGGCGAGTTCGCGTTGGGCAAGTAGTCGCGCAGTTTCCACAAACGTGATATTGTTCATCATCGTGAGCGCTTGTAGTGGTGTATTAGTTTGGTCGTTACGGACAATGCAGGTTTCACGAGAAGCAGCGTTAAATGCCATCATTGTTGGGGGGGGAACTGTTCGCCGCCAGTAGGTATACATGCTGCGGCGATAAATTTTGGCTCCTTGATCTTGTTTGTATGCGGCATTGGAAATACTCTGCCAAATCTGCGGTGGCATGTAAGGTTTGACCGAGGGTCCACCCACGTCTTCGACTAACAGTCCACTGTTGAAAAGTGCGGCATCACGAATGGCGTAGGGAGAAAGTCGTTTGCGAGGGCCTCGCGCAAGTAGTTTGTTTTCTGGGTCTTGTTGCTCTAGTTCCCTCGAGGCCGCCGAGGATTGTTGATAAGTACTGCTAGTGACGATCAATCGGTGGATTGTTTTGACGTCCCAATTTTGAGCAATAAATTCGGTTGCGAGCCAATCTAATAATTGGGGGTGATTTGGGTATTCACCTTGAACACCAAAGTTCTCGCTTGTTTTGACTATTCCTGTGCCAAAGAAGTGTTGCCAAATACGGTTGATTGTGACGCGAGCGGTCAGTGGATGATCGGCACTGGTCAGCCAGTGGGCTAAGCCTAATCGATTGCGAGGCCATTGTTGATCCCACCCGCCGATTGACTGAGGGACAGAGGGCGTTAGTTTCTCAGATTTCTCAGGCTGATCATACTGGCCTCGATTAAGTAAGTATGTGTCACGTGGCTTTTCCAATTCATGCAGAACCATTACGGTTTTCGGATTACCGGATTGCGGTCGGGGAACGGACGTTTGTACAATTTGAATTTTTACGGGGTCGGGAACAATGAATTTCGTTTGGGCGGTCGTTAAGTGTGGCCAAGTCTCTGGTACCGTAATGAATGGTGGGCTGTTGCCGTTATTGGGTCCTAACCCTGCCTCAGCGATATTGTTGAAAAAAGCAAACAGCTCGTAAAACTCACGTTGTTCGATAGGGTCGTATTTATGGTTGTGGCAGCGTGAACAGTTGAGCGTTAGTCCTAAAAACATGGTGCCCATAGTTTCTACTCGGTCGGCGACGTATTCGACGATCCATTCGTCGGGGATGGAACCACCCTCGGAATTGATGCGGTGATTACGATTAAAACCGGTGGCTACTTGTGTATAAAAATCGCGATTGGGAATTAAGTCGCCTGCCATTTGCTCGGTGATGAATTGGTCGAAGGGCATGTTGGTGTTAATGGCTTGGATGAGCCAATCGCGCCAGACCCACATGTAACGGAGCCGATCATTTTGATAACCATCGGTGTCGGCGTAGCGAGAGGCTTCGAGCCAACCAAGGGCCATATGTTCACCGTAGCGGAGGTCATTTAAGAGACGATCGACTGCTTGTTCATAAGCAGTGGGACTCGGATCTGCGATGAACCGTTCGAGTTCTTGTTTGCTAGGTGGAAGGCCAATGAGATCAAAGGTAACACGCCGCAAGAGAGTTTCTTTGTCGGCTCTATTGGAAGGCGTTAGGTTTTCTTGTGCGAGGCGAGCTTGGATAAATTGGTCAATCGCATTGGAGCTCCAAGCATCTTTTTTTATGGCGGGGATGGACGGTCGGTGGGGTGGAATAAACGCCCAATGTCGGTCGTCGGCGGGCCATTGAGCACCCTGCTTAATCCAGCGGATGAGGGTTTGACGATCTTCCTGTCGGAGGATGCGTTTTGAATCGGGAGGCGGCATTTGTACGTCGGGATCGTTGCTAGTTAGGTGTTCAAGCATAGCACCGTTGGTGAGTACTTTGAACTCGAAAACGGACGCACGCAGGTCAAACCGTAATTCAGATTGTCGGGCTGCATCATCGGGACCGTGGCAGTGATAGCAAGAGTCCGAGAGGATAGGTTTAATATCACGCGAGAAACTCAGTGGGGTTGCCGAGATAGCAGACGAAGTCATTGTGGCAATGGCAACAAGGCAAATTGTATTAAATCGTGACATCGCATTATTTTAGCACGTTAATAGTCGTTGTCACCTGTTTTTGAGAGCAGAGAAGGTATTTGCTGTGATATCAGGCACTTAACGTATGAATTACATAACGATAACAGGATTTCTCTACCTCTGGCGTAAGCGGCAATCCTCAAGGGTTGGATCAGGGTGTTTCTGATTTCTCAGATGGTAGGTCTGTTTTGTTATCACGCAGGATGGCCGCTTCTTTTCCGGTGATTTTGCGTAACTCGATTAATGGGCGTTGTGGGGATTTTACACCGGGACGGACTTCGCCATAGGTATGGTTCCAACAAAGCAAAACAAGATCGCCTTTTTCATTCCCGAGATCCGTTTGTTGATTTCCTTTTCCCCAATTGGCATCTTCTTGAAATCGGTAACTTGAACAGTGAACAATGTTTTTTTATCATCACCATATTTGCCACGTTTGTCGTATTGCAAGTAATCGACAACCGAAAAAGTCGCAAATCCACCCGAATGCCCACATCTCTCCGGGCAGGCTAACGTGCGGCCACGGCACAGTCGAAATGCGGTACCGTCATAGTTGGCAATCGTGCGATTGACAACGAGGATTTCCATCTCCCCTTGTGGGGTAGTTGGTTTTGTTGGAATTCCTTTTTCCGGAGCGGCGATTACATTCAACGCCAAAAAAGTAACACTAAGTACGACCGCAGTAAAAATGTTTTTAAACATGATTTGGTTCTCTGAAGAGTGATTATCTAATTCATATGTTAGCAGCAATAGTGTAAACTGATTGTCGATATTTTGGTGGAAAATTTGCAGATTACCTGGAGTTACCCCGATGAAAGTTTGTTCCGTTAAACGAGTCTATTGGTCACTTTTTTTATGTGTTACTTGTACTGTAAACGCACAAGAATCACCGAAACTGATTTCCCATTGGCAATTGAATTCTCAGACGGTTCAAGGCAAGAAGCTCAAGGCAATTGTTGGACTCGAGGGCGATCTGACCTTCTCTCCTCGCTTTGTAAAGGATGGACTTGGCCAATCGGCATTGTTTGAAAATGAAAGCGATCGCTGTGTAATAGCCGCGGATTTTAATGACGTCAAAACACAATTGCCAACGTCGGCGATGACGGTCGCCGCGTGGTTTAGTGTTGATACTCGGCAACCATGGGGCGGAATTATCAATGTACTACAAGACAATGGTAATTATGAGAAAGGGTGGTATCTAGGGTATGGGGAAGAGACCTTTACCTTTGGACTCGCAACAACTGGCGCTGATGATGGTGACGGGGTTCTTAGCTACTTTACTGCAAAAACAAATTATGAAGTTGGGAAACTGTATCACGTCGTTGCCACGTTCGATGGCAAACTGACAAAGATCTATGTCAATGGGAAACTTGAAACGACAGGAACCTCACAGCACGGGGAAATTATCTATCCCAAAGCCGCTCCGTATGTTATTGGGTCCTATATTGATGATGATGAATCCCATGCGCACCACGGGCGGATTCGTGAAGTAAAAGTGTTCGCTGAGGCTGTCGGCGCAGCTTGGGTCCAGCAGGAATTTGAAAAGCAATCAATGTTAGCAGAGCAGGCGGCCAATGTAGCAGAGCGGGAGTTGAAGTTGGCGTTGCTTCCCTATTTGCACGTAATTGACAATCACAACGTGACGATCATGTGGGATACAAATTTACTCGCATCTTCACAGGTACATTTTGGAGTTACCGCAAAATGCGAATCGTTAGCAACTGCCGTGGACGAGCGAATTCATGAAGTACGGCTGGCGGACCTAAAAACGGGAACTCAATATTACTATTTCGTTGAATCAACGACCGTCGGTGGTCAAAAGTTGACATCAGATGTAGCCAAGTTCACGATTCATTTGAATCAAGGAGTGCCGTCCGCAATGGTCAGCGTGGTGAATCGATCAACGTTGCCGACAGGCAGAAGGATTAGCCCGGTGGGTGACCTCGTCACGTTTTCAGGACGTCCGGTTGACATTGAAACGAGCCGCGACGGTAAGTACATTTTCATCAAAGACAAATCATCGTTGCGAGTGGTAGATGCAGTGAAATTTGAGTTGGTGGATAGCGTGACAATTAAAGGTGGAGCGTCGCTGTATGGTTTGGCGACTGGCATAGATGGGCGGATCTATTATTCGGACACGAAAAACCTAGTTCACATATATCGCCTTGATGCTCAACTTAAGCTTGAATCGCTGGATCCCATTACGTTGCCAACAGGATCGTTTCCCTGCGGGCTATCTGTTTCGGATGATGGTGAAAAACTGTTTGTGTGTTTATCAAAAAAGAACTCGTTGGCCGTTGTCGACTTGGCAACGGGCAAAACAGAAAAGGAAGTTGCCCTTGGTGTTGCTCCGTTTGACGTTGTCCAAGTCCGAGAACAACTGGTTGTTTCAAATATCGGTGGGCGACGTGCGGCGGATGATGACAAGACAGCACCCTCAGGTGGGACAGAAACGGTTGTTGATGATCGAGGAATTGCCAACACAGGCACAGTATCGATCGTTTCACTGAAAGATTATTCCGTTACGAGTGAGATTGCGGTTGGATTACACCCATCGGTAATCGCAAATGTTGAGGGCACCGCGTTGGTGTGTAATACAAATGAAGATTCGTTGTCGATTATAGACTTGGCGAAAAACAGTTCGCAGATGATGGAGATCAAACCCGATGCGCGTTTGGCGTTTGGTTCGATGCCAAGTTGTGTCCGCTGGATCCCCCAAAAAGGATTGTTGATGGTGACACTGGCTGGAAATAATGCAGTTGGCATTTATCAGAAAACAGCAGCGGGTGGTTTCCATTGTCTGGGTCATATCCCCACTGCTTGGTATCCAGCGGGCCTAGCATTCAACGATGACTATTTGTTTGTAGCAAATGTTAAAGGCTTTGGATCGCGTTATGGAGTAGCTGGCGGTAAGAAGGGCTACAATAGTCACGAGCACCAAGGAGTCGTACAACGTATTGCATTTGCCGATATTCTGAATGACGTAAACCGGATGGGATGGTCTGCTCAAGTCGCCAAAAACTCAAAATTCTCTCAGATTTTACGTAATCAAATGTTGTCCGAAGATATAGAGGATGTGGCGGCGATACCGCTTCCCGAGAAATTAGGTCAGCCGAGTGTTTTCAAACATGTTATTTATGTCATCAAAGAAAATCGTACATTTGATCAGGTGTTCGGTGATTATAAGAAAGCACGTAGCGCTGCGCGGTTGTGTATATTTCCCCGCGAAGTCACGCCAAATCATCATGCTTTAGCCGATCGATTTGGAATTTTAGATAACTACTATTGCAATGGTGTGAATTCTGCCGACGGACACTCATGGGCTACAGAGGGAAATGTAACTCCTTATTTGGAACGCGCTTTTGGTGGGTTTAGTCGGAGCTATACATTTGGCGATGATCCGCTTACATATTCTTCAAGCGGATTCGTATGGGATCATGTTTTGGCTGCTGGGCTCTCTTTTCGTAACTATGGTGAGATGAATTATTCATCCACTCCGAAGGGAATCAAATATCACGAGATCTATCGCAAATTCCGCGCTGGTGAGGAGATGGTATTTGGCCAGAATATCGGTGTGGAGCGATTGCGTAAATATTCTTCGCCAACATACCCAGGGTGGAATATGGAAATTCCGGATGTGCTGCGCATGTCCCGATTTATCAAGGAGTTTCGCGAATATGAGAAACAGGGTACGTTTCCGAATTTTAGTATTGTCTATTTACCACAAGATCATGCAGGGGCAGGTGGTGTTACGAGTGCGGCTCATTTGGCAGACAACGATCTGGCGTTAGGTCAGTTGATCGAGGTTGTTAGTCACTCAAAGTTGTGGAAGAATACGGTTATTTTTATCAATGAAGATGACCCTCAAGCAGGTTGGGATCATGTGGATGGTCACCGTTCGATTTGTCTTGTTGTTAGTCCATATAGCAAACAAGGTGTGAATCACCATTTCTATAATCAAACATCGGTGTTACGTACGATGTTGCATATTCTGGGGCTTCCACCAATGAATCAGCAAGATGCCTCGGCGCCCTTAATGCGATATTGTTTTCAATCGCAACCTGACTTTACACCCTATGAGCCACTGATTTCGAAAGTTGCGATCGATCAGGCACCGGCGCCACAAAACCAATGGACAAGTTTAGAAAAGAATTGGCGTGAAGTGCTAGCGACTGTGCCAATTTCACGGACTGGTATGAAAACTGGACAAGATGAAGACAATCTTAATCGTTTTATCTGGCACGATGTGAAGGGTTGGAAGACACCGTATCCGGTGAAATTGTCTGGAGCTCACGGTCGAGGGTTAAAGCAACTGCAATTAGTTTTTGGTGACACGGATGAAGATTAACGAATACGGCTTATAGCCCGCTGATCGGCTTGCCTAGACAGACGTCACGTCGGATGTTTTGGAAGTTGTCCTCATATTGTAGACTCGTATCTACTCCCAAATGATGAAACATCGTGGCCGCTAGGTCGGCAGGTGAAACTGGGTTGTCAGCAACATAGCCGCCGTCATCCGTGGTTCGGCCGTAGACGCGTCCGCCTTGCACTCCACCTCCCGCCATCAAAGTTGTAAATGCATGCGGCCAATGGTCACGCCCCGTTTTTAGCGTCATTGCATTTTGAGAGAATTGTCCGATTTTGGGTGTTCGGCCAAATTCGCCGGTAGCGACGACCAGTGTTGAATCTAGTAGTCCGCTGTCACTTAAGTCCTCAATGAATGCAGAGAACGCTTGATCAAACAGTGGGCACAACGGGTCTTTGAGTTTGGCAAAGTTATCGTGATGTGTATCCCACAGGGGAGAACGTTTATCGTGTTTGCTCTCGTGGTCGAAATTAACAGTGACTAAAGAGATACCAGATTCGATAAGTTGTCGTGCTAGTAATAGGCTTTGTCCAAAATTGGTTTGTCCATATCGCTCCCGACGTTTTGCGGGCACTTTCTGCAAATCCAACGCCTGGCGAAAACCTGGTTGATGTAGCATCGAATAAGCCATATCAACATGTTCGGAATAGGTTTTAGCAGGTGACCCGAATCCAGCCTTACTTGTTTGCTGCTGTTTCTCGAGTTGCTTAAGCAAATCTCGACGGTGTCCTAGTCGCTGAGTATCGACAAAGGGGAGAGTTTGAAATCCGGGCACCTTGAAGTCGGTTTCGCTCGGGTCGCATTGAATGACAACCGGGTCAAATTCTTCTCCCATTCGTCCACCCGATTGACCGGCGATTCGTTTGCTTTGACCAATAAACTGGGAATACAAAGGCAGGACAATTGAGGGTGGCAATGAATTAGCGGAATTCTTATATCGTGAGACGAGCGAGGCGATACTGGGCCAATCTTCGGGAGTGGCTTGATCGGTTGTGGGTGGGCCAAAGTATTCTCGACCAGTATACATTTCACTGCACGCTGGGCCATGTACTGGCATACTGTGCCGCATTGACCGGAGCAGTGTGATTTTGTCCATCTGTTCTGCTAGTTGCGGCAGGTGTTCACATATTTGGATACCAGGAACTTTGGTAGAGATTGGTTTGAAATCTCCACGGACTTCGGTCGGTGCGTTTGGTTTCATGTCCCACAGATCTATGTGACTTGGACCACCGAATAAAAAGATAAAGACGCAAGCGTGGTTTTTTTTCTGATAGCCAGATTGGTTTTCATCGTCTTCAGAATTCGCGCGTAGTTGTTGGAGTTCGAACGAATTTAAACCGAGCATACTCACGCCGCCAATCTGCAGCAACTGGCGTCGATTCAGCGATAAAGGCGTCTTTGTCGATGTGCGATTAGAATGAGAAAGCGGCGTGTTCATGGAGAATCCTACGTTTTCACAGCTGGAACATTCAAGTTGATATTTGTGAAAAGGAACGACAGTTTATTATCTATATTTATACCATCGACCCATAGACTCAAGCGACTACATTCTATGTTGCTATGTGATTAGTTCTTGTTAACTAAGTAATTTGGAAACAAAAAAATGATCGATTGGATCCCCAGCCTTAAGAGATTGACGGGTATTTCCGTTTGGGTCGTGTGCTGATACTGGCGACGTTGATTGGTGAGATGTCACTGGATTGGGCAAGTTGGTATTTGTGTGAACATTACGATTGTTTCTATTTTGGCTTAGCCATCGCGCATAAAAAAACGTGCCAGATAATTGTTTATCTGACACGTTTATATTGAATGTAAAAGCGAAGCTTACTTAGTTTAAAATCTTTGCAAGATCTTTAACGACAGCATCTACGTTTACATCTTTACCAACTTTGAATGCGTGGCTAGCTTGGACTTTGAGACCCTTTGCCAAAATGATCGTGACTTCAACATCGGCATTTAAACCGTAGTTGTCAGGACCATTTTCATATTCGTTTGGCAAAACAAATGGTACGTTCTTAGCTTTTGTTTTTCCAGCTAATGATTTTGCACCTTTTGTAGCAGAACGTTTATCGTCGCCAAGGTAGTTTACGAACGCTCGCAGTTGCTTTTTGCTGTTCTTTGAAATCGCAGCATCAAGCTGATCGATCAAGTTTACAACTTGAGGATCTGTGGAACGAGTAAATACCATGACTTGTGGACGTCCGCCATTTTTACAGCGATAACACAAGTTGTCTCCAATGGAGACACCATCGGTATCGGCACCAGCAAGTTTCTCTACATTGAATGGGCCGACTGAGGCGCCGCTTTGAAGTCCACTTTTGACTTCTTCAGCTGAAACAACCGTAACACCAAGCATCATGACAGCCGTAACTGCACAAGCAATAAAACGTTTCATCTCTTTCTCCTTGGAAAACATAATAGTAGGGTTTGTTCGATGTGTAGACTCAGAAAAGTTGTGTCCACCATCCGTCAATCATTAGCGGTAAGTATATAAGCAGCTACGACCAAAGGCAAGTAATAGTCTTCAATGCTTCCCCCCCATTGTAATAGCAGTTGCGTGTAATAATTTGGTATCATAGTGTACGTCTAGTTCTTATATTTGTTTGGCTGTTTAGTGGCGTTATTATCTGTGCGAATTCAAAGTCTCTACAAAACGGCATCACCATGGTTGTTGATGTCACTTACGATAGTCGTGTTAGCGTTTTTACTTGTACCCCAACCTGTAGTGAACAGGCTTGCAGCACAAATCTCCAATCGACAATCGTCGCCACAACAACTCGGTCATCGCTCGCCGGTGGATTTAGCATTATCAGCTGATGGTACGTGGCTCGTTACGGCTAACGAAACAACCAATTCAATTTCGTTAATTGATGTTGATTCTGGCCGAGTGATTGATGAACTGGCCTGCGGTGAGAATCCAGCAACCGTCACGATTTGTTTGGATGGACAACATGTATTGGTTTGTTGCCACTACAGTGGCGAGTTGATGGTTGTGGGTGTTGAGGCGGGTCGTTTGGTGCTGCGGGGGACCATTCATGTCGGGTTTGAACCTGTAGGTGCGACGATTACGCCCGATGGTCAGCAAGCCTATGTGGCCTTGTCGGTTGCCGGCGAGGTAGTACAAGTTGACTTGCAGAGTCGCGAAGTTGTTAAACGGATCGGCGTAAGCCGCTGGCCTCGATATTTAGCGATCTCGCCGAACGGATCTAAGTTGGCGGTGG
>Ga0302127_10002514_pt1 | contig 11082 bp, 9 predicted proteins | sample CB4_SCM_MG_FD_204452 | JGI IMG/M metagenome (GOLD analysis project Ga0302127, IMG submission 204452) | Marine microbial communities from Western Arctic Ocean, Canada - CB4_SCM | ecosystem: Environmental > Aquatic > Marine > Oceanic | place: Canada: Western Arctic Ocean | collected 2017-09-24
CAAGGTTTCGAGCATCTCGAAAGAACCCTTCCATACTGATTTCGTTTACAGATTTTGCAAGCGCGCGGTCAAGAAATTGGACTGTCATGCCGCCTTGAGTTTCAGATTTGAAAAAGGCAAGTCGTGCAGGTTGTACTTTATCAGCGATATCAAGCCGTTTGATGAGTTCATAAATCATTCTTGTGACGAGCACTGATTCGCCAGGGAAATGCCCGTTAGCAAAGGGCGAGAAGACAGGGTTTGCAGCAAGTCGGAAATTGTTCGCAATGGCACCGGCAACAATGTCGCGATAGATGGTTAGCCGTTCATTGTTATCGATGAAGGCAAGATCAAGCACATCTTCATTTTTAATTCGATATGAATCGCGAAACAATTCGTTACCAAAATCGTCGAAGCGAGGATCATCTTTCGGCATCGCGCTTAAAAGTTCACCACTCGTTGGAAGCACATGCGGCGTGAGCACGATGATGACTTCCGTTTTATTTGATGTCGTTCGGTTCGCACGAAAAAGTCCGCCAATGAATGGAAGATCACCAAGGAACGGCACTTTGTCTTCGATTGTATGTTGTTCTTTATTCACAAGGCCGCCAATAATAAACGGTGTATTGTTTGGGATGATTCCGTATGTTTGAACGCGCCTGCTTGCGATGGTTGGGGCTGATGCAAGTGTAATGCCAGAAGTATCACGAATGACCAAGTCTGCGCCCGGTACAGCGGAAGAGACGATCGTGTCAATCATCATACTGACCTCTTTGCCGTTTTCTGCAATTCGTGGTCGAATGTTTAACATGATGCCGGTTGGTAAATACTTAAAGTTAAAAGAAAGCATGTCAGCGTTGCTCATGCCCGCCGTACTTGTTGCAATTGGAATGTCTTCGCCGACACGAATCGTCGCTTGCCGATTATTCAACGTGAGAATGCTTGGTCGAGACAAAATTTCTGCCTTGCCGTCTCGCACCATTGCGCGAATATCGACATCAAACCACCACTCATTGAATTGAGTAAAAGCACGTTCAAGATTAAGATCAACTAGTGTTAGGTTGAACGTATCGCCATCCGCTCCAGCATTCGTTTTTCCAGCGGTGATATCAAGAAATGATGGTTCAGTATTTGCATCAAACATTCTCCAATTGATGCCTATGTCTTTGATCCCGTCTTCGTTGATTTCAAGCACCATGCCTTCAATAAATATTTGACGAGCAGCGCGATCAACAAGTTGTGTGATCATCGTTTGCACATCGCTGAATGATTCAGGACGAGCTGGGTCAAAGAACACCATAATTTGGGTCATGGGCGATGAAATTGTATTTTCACCAAGTTCACCTGCAGCGGATGGGACCATAGTCAGTCCGAAGTTACCACTTTTGATTCCTGCACCACCGACTAAGCCCGTGTCTCTTCCTGTTGGTTCTGGGATTTGGACTACGTACGGCAGTGCGTCCCAATCTACTTCATCTGGAACAGTGTTTGCATCCGTAAATGTTGTAACTCCTAGGCCATTGAGCATGGCAATGGCGCCCGGAGCATCCACGTAACTAAGTTGAATAATTTTCTTTTCTAAATCAAGCACGCTTAAGTTTTCACGCATGGAGTCAAGCGCGAGTATCAGTTCCGCTGTGTACGCAGGCGCAAACTCAGCATCCGCATTTCCTTTGAAACCTTCGTTGGTTATTTCATATCCTTCAACCCAGAGTTGGTTTGGTTGCGACATAAATGTTTGGTGCGCAAGTCGAACTATTTTTGTGCTCTCGCCATTTTTCTTGGTGATGGTGATGAGAGGTTTTACGCCTTTTTTCATAGAGGGCAACATAGAGTCGAGCAGTTCATTTCCAAGGATATATCCATGGTCAAGTGCATAGGAATCTGTAAGTCGTTCGATAACTTCGTTTAATTCTGTTTCGTTGAGCCGTGGCAAATCGATTAACAAAGAAGTGCACGCAACTTGCTCTTGCTTTGTAACCAGATCAGCAATTTCTGCAGGGGTTGGTAGCTTTGGCGTGGTTGGGGAAATTGGCGCTGTGTACGAAATTGGCTCCACGCGTTTCGCCATCATTTTGTCAAAAGCATCTGCGAGCGCAACTAAATCAACTGGCTCATCCTCTTCAAATATAATGCCTGTACTTTTGGGCGTTTCCATCGAAAGAGTATGGGTTGAAGAGGTAGTTGTGCAGCCAAAGAACATTGCAGAAGCGAGAAAGAGGGCGCCAAGTTTTGCAGTAGGATGTTTCATAGTGGCTGTATCTTTATATTTGTCATGGATGATGGTTTTATTATCGAGGGTTATAACTCTTTGCACTAGCTGAAGAATAGTCTGGTCGTGCGTGACTATTATGACGGTTCTGCCTGTCATGTGGTCGAGGACTGCTTTAATAATCTCTTTTGCCGCAGATGCTTCAATAGAAGCTGTTATCTCATCAATAATTAACGTTTGTGGCTTACGAACAAGTGCTCTTGCAAGGTTAATACGTTGTTTTTGGCCATGGGAAAGTTCAACACCTTGATCGCCAATCCTCGTGTCGTACCCTTTTTTAAGTCGGTCGATGATGTCATGAGCGCCAGTGAGTTTACATGCTTCAATAATTTCTTCTGCACTTGCGTTGGGTCGTGCGTAACGAAGGTTGTCAAGAATGGACGAGTTAAACAAGAATGCATCTTGGAACGCAACACCAAACATACCGCGGACATCTTGTAAACGCATATCCTTAATGTCATGTCCGCCTATCGTAATTTTTCCGATAGTTGGATCATTAAAGCGCGGCATTAAACTAACAAATGTACTTTTGCCACCACCGCTTGGGCCAGTGATTGCAATATGCTCTCCGGAATCAATGCAAAGGTTTATGTGCTCAATAACCTTCGTATTTTCATCGAAAGCAAATGAAACGTTTTGAAATTCAATTGGGCCTACGAGTCGAATGGTCTTCGTGCGAGTCCGCATATCGTACGCGATTTCATCTACGGGTTCATCAAGCATTTCTAATACACGGGCAACGCTTGCAGAAGTTTGTGAAAAATGCCCAGTGCCGCTGATGATTTCAAGTACTGCAGGGTAGAGCATCCGAACGTACCAGAAGAACATAAGGAATAGACCGATGGTCATGCTTCCAGCATAGACTTCCCATGCACCGTAGCCAACAAGCAGAACTGTTCCTGCACCTACAAGTAAGTCAGCAATAACCTTTTGCGCAAACTGAAATCGTTTTGTTTTAATTTGGTCTTCACGACCAGCGCGAATTGTTTGCAGAAATGATTCTGATTCGCGTTCTTCAGCAGAGAAACCCTTAATAACTTGCGCACCCATGAATGACTCGACGAGACTCCCATGTGCTTCTGCAAGATGTTCTTGTGCACGGCTGTGACTATCACGAATTGGAAGATAAAACTTTTTGTACGTCCACAGATGCAATGGAAGCACAAGGGTGCTTGCAAGTGCAAGTTTCCAATTCACTATAAACAACAAAATTAAGAGAATCTGAAATTCAATGGTGTAGCGAATGAGTGTCGGTAATTTGTCTTGAATAAATGTTTGAATTCGAAACGTGTCGTCCATAACACGTGAGCTAATTTTCCCTGGACGATTTGACTTATAAAAATCCATGCCAAGTTGTTGCATGTGATCAAACAATCGTTGGCGTAAGTCAAAACAAACATGTTCACTTACACGAACAGAGATCATACGACTAACAAAGAAAAGCACGTTGCGCATTACATAGATGGCACAAAGTGATGCGAGAATTATTGTAAGTAAATCCCAACCTCCAGTCTTATCCGCGAGTGCAGGAAATACATCATCAACAAGCAGGGAAAGAGCCCACGGCAAAACCATGTCAGCAAGTGCAAGCATGCCCACTAGAATGACCACCATTGTGATCTGGCCACTCCATGGACGAATTAACTGGCTAAAACTGCGTAAGCCGTTGCTCTCTCTATAGGTACGCATAGCGATATCGTAACAGGCAACAAGTTTGGTGCCTAATAAAATGCCGGAATTTTTTATTCATTAATACCGTTACAATCAGCTTTATGATTGAATTATTCCTTGCCACATTAATTTCTGTTGCCAGTCCAAGCCAACCGAATCCTAAACTCGATTGGTGGAGAGAGGCGCGTTTTGGAATGTTTATTCATTGGGGACTCTATGCCGTGCCCGCTGGTACATGGAACGATAGAGGGACAGGCCATGCTGAATGGATACGAACGACCGCACAAATTCCGCTTAAGGAGTATGACAAATTTGCTGAAGAGTTTAACCCAGTGAAATTTGATGCCGACCATTGGTGCGCAATGGCGAATGATGCAGGCATGGGGTACATCGTTATTACAACGAAACACCACGATGGGTTTTGTTTATTTGATTCACAGCACACAGATTTTGACATCATGTCAACGCCGTATAAGCGCGACATCATGAAGGAGTTATCAATAGCCGCGCCAAAGCATGATCTTCGTATGAGTTGGTACCACTCTATTATGGATTGGCACCATCCAGACTATCTCCCACGAAGAGGTTGGGAAACTGATCGCTCGGCAGAAGGCGCAGATATGCAACGGTACCGAGCGTATCTACACAATCAAGTGACGGAGTTACTTACGAACTATGGTCCGATTGGCATCATGTGGTTTGATGGGGAGTGGGAAACTTCATGGCGTGGTAGATACGGCAAAGAGTTGTACGAACTCTGCATTTCATTGCAACCAGAAGTAATAGTAAACAATCGCCTTGGCGCTCGTGGCGGAATGGAAGGCATGACAGGTATAGACGGATACGCCGGCGGGTACGGTGGCGATTACATGACGCCTGAACAGGAAATTCCTGATGCAGTGGACAACGGCATCGACTGGGAAACATGCATGACGATGAACGATCGCTGGGGGTACAACCTATTCGATAAGAATTTCAAATCTACAACGGATTTACTGCAAAAACTCTCAGACATAGTTTCAAAAAATGGAAACTTCTTATTGAATATTGGTCCAAAGCCAGACGGGTCATTTCCCGAAGAGTCAATTCAGCGTTTAGCCGAAATTGGAGACTGGATGGATGTTAACGGCGAATCTATTCATGGAACAATTGGAAGTCCCTTTCAAGAATTGCATTGGGGGCGTGCGACCCAAAAGTTTCACGATGATTCGACAACATTGTACATGCATATATTTGATTGGCCCAATGATGGCGAACTTGTTGTGCCAGGTCTTGCAGGCACAATTATAAGTGCGCGAGTATTAGGCGGGAAAAAAGTATCGTTTGAAATGAGCCGAGGCGAAGTGATTCTACATTTGCCAAGTGTTATGCCAAACGAACACATTGGGGTGGTTGCCCTAACAGTAGAGGGCAGGCCAGTAATCTATGAAGAGCCAACTTTTTCTGCACCAGAAGAAGAGTTTGTTTCTTCTGTCGAAATTACACTTAGTGTAGGTTCAGATAACTTAGACATTCGTTATTGGCTTAACAATTACAGGCATCTATTGACGTATACAAAGCCAATTGTCTTAGACAAAACAACTACTATTCATGCACAAAGTTTCGACGGGCCAAACCCAGTAAGCAAAGCTGTCGAGAAGACTTTTACAAAAGTAGTACCACGAAAGGCAGATTTTACGCGAACGCAACAAAAGGGCGATCTTAACTTATCCGTATACCAGGGCGACTGGGACGTGTTACCAAACTTTACTTTGGAAAATTCTATTCTTGAAGATACAGCTTTTACGTTTGATGTTCCTGAAGGCGAATTCGTGGCACGGGTATACAGTGGGTATCTATATATTCCAAGCACAGACATGTATATGTTCGCGTTGTCAAGTGACGATGGATCTCGATTATCTATCGGCGGTACAGTTGTTGTAAACAATGATGGATTGCACGGCGCACAAGTCATGAATGGCACAATAGCCCTTGCAGAGGGGTGGCATGCATGCAGAGTTGAATGGTTTAACAAAACCGGAGGTGCCTCACTAGGATTAAACATGGGAGTTGTTGGTGAGTTGCTTATTCCTCTACCGTCTTCTTCTCTTGCCACCGGCGAATGAAACTTTCATTCATCATTCCAGCATGGAACGAAGAAGTGCTTATAGGCGCAACGATTACATCGTTGCATTTAGCATCGGAGGATTTCGAATACGAGATTATCGTTGCCAACGATGGTTCAGAAGACAGGACCGCGGATATAGCAAGCGAGTTAGGCGCAAAAGTCGTGCACTGCATGAATCGTCAGATAGGACCAACACGAAACGATGGAGCAAAGGCAGCAACTGGCGATGTCTATATATTTGTAGATGCAGACACCATTGTGTCAAAAAAAGTCGTTGGCGAGACGGTTGAAGCAATTCATAACGGCGCAGTTGCCGGAGGAAGTTTTCCAATATTCGAAGGAGAACTGCCGTTGTTTGCCAAAGTGTTGACGCCTATATTGCGGATTACATTTAAAATGCTTCGAGTTGCAGCAGGGGCGTATCTGTTTTGCACTAGAGAAAGTTTTGAAAAAGCAGGTGGATTTGATCCAAAGTTTTTTGCTGCAGAAGAAGTGCACCTCTCGAACAAGTTGCACGAATTTGGTAAGTATACAACTATCAAGTCAAGGGTTGTCACATCCGGAAGAAAGTTCCGGACGCATTCTTCACTTCACATAATGGCGACTTTAGTACTTGTTTCAATCCCAGGGATTCGAAACGTAAAAAAGCGCAAGAATCTATGGTATGGCCCACGGAAGAATTGATATTTCTGGATATATTTCTCCTTAATTATGCTGAACAATTATCGTGGCAAGAGAATATTCTAGAAAGCATGTTCGCTTTGCGCGTTGCCATGTACACTAGTGATCGTGACGATTAAAAAATCTATTTCACCCTTTGATCGGACTCGGCATGACCATGCAAATGAGACGGCAGAAGATTACGTAGAGGCGATTTCTGATTTGATTGCTTATCGTGGGTACTGCCGAATCACCGATTTAGCGGCACAGTTTTCTGTCAGCCATGTCACCGCGCATAAAATTGTCAAACGGCGGTTATTTACCCGAGGGGTAATCAATTTTTGAGTCGATCCATGTAACGATTTCAGGCGCGTGCGAACTGAACGTAGCAAAAAGACCAAGGTGGCCGCTGGGGTAAATCCACCGTTCAGGCTTGCCAGCACGGTTGTAAAGTAAGTCGCCGTTTTTTGCAGGCACTATTTTGTCCCACTTCGCATGAATAATCAATGTTCTATCACGGGGAAGTTCAGGCGCAAGAAAATATGGATCACGAGAAGGTATCCTGAGATATTCAGCTTCTATCATTTTTAACTCGTCGTTTGAAAAACGCTTCTTTTGCTCATCGACGAAATGCCAATTCGTAAACACGCCATCTTGAACAATAGTAAACATGTTGGCTCCACCTGCAACGAGCACGACTGCATCAACATCGTCTTGTAGTTCGTGGTACACCGCGGGAGTATTTAATGCACCTGCACTAATGCCAATCAGCGCAAGAGGAAGATGTTGCAAGCTTGGAAGTTGCTCTTCCATTCGTTCACGAATTGCTTTTGTTGCAGTAATAACTTGGCAATACTTTTTGTCGAACAAATTGATGGCTGCACTTGCGGGGTATTCTCCTTCAAGGGTAACCTCCAAACTGTAATCAGGCACATTTAAAACAGTAAGCATATATACAACGGCCCATCCATCTTTAAGTAATTCTGCGCCGAGTGTCTTTGATGAATGCTGCATACCGCCAAGCCCACAAAGAATAAACGCGAGACCTTTTGGCTCTTGGTTATATTTCCAAGAAGCACGATAGACCATTCCTCCGTCTGATTTGACATGAATTGCATCAAGTTCATTAGGCAATAAATCATGGTTCGAAGGAACTTCTGAATCCTCGTCCCAGCAACACCAGCGACCGAGTGTTTGTTGTATGCCATGAATTGGGACGTAGTTGAGATAGTAAATCAATCCAAACTCATTTGTTATAAGCGTAACCTCTTCAATGCGTTTTCCGGTTTGTGCGCCAAAGATTTCGCCACCGATATGTTCAAATTCAAATTCGACTAATTCGGGGTCAATGTCGCTCTTTACTTCGCAATCTATCAAGCGGATATTCGGAAGCAAGGAGGTGGTTGACGCTGGAAACGCATGTAGAGAACAAGCGGCTGCATCTATCTGGATGGAGACTCTTGTTTTTTGAACTGATGCCGGTACCCGTTCCATAGTGCATCCATGAAGGACGAGAACAGAAATGGATAAAAATAGAATTTTCTGTAAATTTTGTTGAATCATGATCTCTAGGGAATGTATTCTATTGTGAACTTGAAAGGTTATATTTAAAATGAAAAAAATTCTATTACTTATTGGATTCTCGTTACTCACAGTAGCACTCGTTGGTTGCAAAAATACACTCAATGCAGTTGGCGACACGGCAAAAAGTACAGGCAAAGGCGCTGTGAACATCATTCAGGGTGTTGGCGATGGCGTTGATCATATTGGCAAAGGTGTCAAGACTGACCTTACGGGTGATGATAGTAAAGATACTAAAGGGAATTAATATTTCTTTGCATGAGCAATGTATGCGCAGGGCAATTGAGCTTGCACGGCAAGCATCCATTGTCGAGAAATCAGGCGGTCCATTTGGATGCGTTATTGTCAAAGACGGCAACGTTGTTGGCGAAGGCGCAAACAGTGTGCTGGCAGATGGTGACCCAACTTGCCATGGTGAAATGAATGCTATTCGAGATGCGTGTTCTACATTGGGGACGCATGATTTATCAGGGTGTACGGTCTACACAACCGGCGAACCCTGCCCCATGTGTTACGGGGCTCTCTGGTGGGCACGAGTAAATACAATTTATTACGCTTCAACTATTGAAGATGCAAAAGAGTTCGGCTGTTTTGATGATGCACTAATGTACGAAGCAATCAAAAATCCAATCGAAGAACGAAAGTTAGGAGGTTCAGAATTATTGCGGGACGAAATGCTTCCTCTTTGGAAAGAATTTCAAGCAATACCAAACCATCCGGAGTATTAAAGGTATCGATTCCTTTTATTATTTATGTTCGTTTTTTGTGGTTGTTCTACTTCGATTACCACTACAGGTAGCGGGACGGAAGTATACGAACAAGTAAAACAAGTGCTCGAGGCGCATCGTGCCAGAGAAATAGTTGATGGCGATTTGGGCATGAAGGGGTCGAGTTGGAAATATAAACCAGCGCGTGGTAAGTTTGTATTTGAACATAAACCTAGGGGAAAGTTTACTGCCGCTCACCTCATCGAGATTTCCATACGTCCATGGGATGAACGACCAGAGGTCAAACGCACAGTGCGTGTCTACGCTTGGCATTGGAATTGGTTTCCTCCTTGGTGGGCAGGCCCCGATTTTGGCTTACAAAAAGATGTTGCAGGGTGGTTGCTTGAAGCATTTCAGCAAAACGACTGTGAATAAATCGAAAGATTAAGTACAGCGTTTCGTTCTTTTTACCTATTGCTTCAGAAATTTTATTGACCCCGAGTGGATTAAGCCAAGAACGAGTCTTTATCTACCCAGGGTAGATTAACGGCGCCGCTTGCTGCAGAAGCACGCAAGGCCAAATGCAAATAAGCCAGAAGGGGCGGGGGTCTCGATAAAAATCATGCCAAACTGATTTGGATCCATGCCTTTAGGTAAGATTGTGTTTTCGTTGTACCGTGTTGCAAGCCAAAATGCAGATTCCCAATTGAGCGCTTCGGAAAAATCTGCATCTGAGATGTCTGCGTAAAATAAATTTGCGTTGGACAAATTTGTGGCTCGTAACTCCGCACCAACAAAAAGGGTAAACGACAAATCTGCATTTTGGAGGTTTGTTTTTGCTAAATGGGCAAACGAGACATTCGATGCAGATAAATTACTATTGGTCAGGTTTATGTTTTCTAATTCAGCCCACCAAAGGGTTTGCCGGCTAATATTGCTAAAAGGTTCGGCTAAAGAGGCACTAAGCCACAACGACCCATCCCTGTCGCCATCAATCCACTGATAAATATCAGCGGTTGCTATATTTGTACATACAATTGTCATGGCACTAAACGCAAAAAGGTTCACGTTCCCTTATCGAAAAATGGACCTGTATTCCAACATGTTTTTTCAGAAGACAAGAAATGTTAAGCTAGATAATATGAAGATTCGGAACGCCTTTTGTCGCCGCGCCATCCACGCCTGTTACACGTGCTGAGACCAGTTCGCCTTGCTTCGCATTTGTTTTTAGCGTTATTTCGGCGTAATGTTCGCATCTGCCTTTGAAAAAACCGGTTGTTGTATTTTGTTGCTCAAGCATCACTTGGACGGATTTTCCAATGAGTTGTTTTCGATAAATGAGCGAAAGTTCTTCGTCAAGTGAGAGTAATCTTTGCACACGGGTTTGAACAATTTTGGGTGGTAGTTGCTTCCAACGAGCGGCGGCAGTTCCAGTTCGAACGGAATAAGGAAACACATGCATGTGTAAATATTTAACTTGTTTTGCAACTTCCACTGTCTGCTCAAAATCCGCTTGGGTCTCAGTCGGAAATCCGCAAATAATGTCGGTGGTGATCGCTGGAGGAAGGGTATCAACCGTTAGCCGATCGTTGACCATCGCAATCATTTCAAGATACTGTTCGACGTTGTACTGGCGATTCATTTTCTTCAATACCGCATTACTCCCCGATTGTAAAGGCAAGTGTAAATGCGGAACAATGCTATTGTTTGCGACCATTGCATCAAGAAGCACGGGCGTGACATCGCCTGGTTCCATTGAGCTAATTCTTAATCGTTCCAAACCATTTATTTGTGCGACTGCATCGAGTAATTCAGCGAGGTGCTCGGAGTCTGGAGAATCTTGTTTTCGACGCAATGCAGTTTCGTGTCCATAAGCACCAATGAAAATACCAGTAAAAATAATTTCTTTGTGCCCTAACTCCACGAGTCGAGTTGCTTCAAGCACAGTGTCCGTTATAGTTTTTGAACGAAGTGTCGTTCTGATTTTAGGAATAATGCAAAACGTGCAGTGCGCATCACACCCATCTTGAATGCGAAGTTCAGCGCGAGTGTGTTTGCCTGGAAATTGCGGTAGGGTAGCGATTGGAAGTGAAGTCGATACTGTC
>Ga0302127_10002517_pt1 | contig 11077 bp, 7 predicted proteins | sample CB4_SCM_MG_FD_204452 | JGI IMG/M metagenome (GOLD analysis project Ga0302127, IMG submission 204452) | Marine microbial communities from Western Arctic Ocean, Canada - CB4_SCM | ecosystem: Environmental > Aquatic > Marine > Oceanic | place: Canada: Western Arctic Ocean | collected 2017-09-24
CAGACATTCTTACACTTAATACACCCACTAAACTTTCAACTGCAATAGAACGCATATCTCGTTGACTAGCCTCCCCACAAAGAGTGACATCAAGTTGGGTAATAGGCTCATCCACCATATTACCTAGTAGCCTTCCCAATCGATTGGATAGCACCATATATGGTTGAAGTTTAACCAGTTCATCAGAAGAAACAGGAGGCAGATTTAATGCATTAATTGGCTCACCCAATTTAAGGTAAATTACTATTTGACTTGCGAGTTCAGAACCCGCAGCAGTTTGTGCCTCATCAGTAGAGGCACCGAGATGAGGAGTAAAAACAGTATTTTCCAACTCTAACAATGGAGAATCTAATGGCGGTTCATGCTCAAATACATCAAGTGCAGCTCCAGCAATATTTCCTGATTTTAATGCTTCGTATAATGCCTTTTCATCTATCAGTCCACCACGGGCTACATTTATAATTCGTGTACTGGATTTCATCAATTTTATTCTTTCAGCACTAATGATTCCCCGAGTTTTGTCATTCACTGGGCAGTGAAGAGTTATATAGTCAGAGTTTTTAACCAGACCATCCACATCTGATGGGATAACACCTTCTTTTTCAAATGCTTCCGCTGTTACAAAAGGATCATATGCTATAACTTTCATTTTAAAAGCCTTGGCACGTGTAGCCACAATACGTCCAATATTTCCATAACCAACAATCCCCAGCGTTTTGTTGGCGAGTTCTGCCCCCATAAATTTGGAACGCTCCCACTTACCGGTTCTTACCGAATTGTCTGCTGCAGGCAGGCTTCTACTTAGTGAAAGTATATGAGCAAATGTTAACTCAGCTGTGGTAGTTGCATTTGCATCAGGTGTATTCATTACGACGATGCCTTTTTCAGTTGCCTTACCTACATCAATATTATCAACACCGATGCCAGCCCTTCCAATTACCTTGAGTTGGTCTGCTGCGTCGATAACCTTTTCAGTTATTTTAACTGCACTGCGAACAAGGACAGCATCATATCCAGGAATCTTGGCGCACAGACCTGCTTCATCCAAACCATGTTCTATATCTACAACAAAGTCCGGTTGACTTTGAAGATAATCAACACCTGCTTTAGAAATTTTATCTGCTATCAGTATTCTTTTTTTCATTGTTAAACCTATCAGCAATTAATAATAAATATTTGAAAAAAATATCGCCACAGCTTACGTTGGCAATAAAAGGTAATTTTATTAACTCTTGTCATCCATGTATGCCCTGTGGCGGTTCATATGACAAAATTATCTGCCATATTCTGTGTATTGTAATTTAAGTCAGATTAGGTGAAAACCTGATCCCGAGTAACAAGACTGTTTACTATATACTTAAGATGTTATCTACCTCTAAAGCAATTTTTTGTGCAATAGACTTTACCTGCATACCGTCTATGCCTTCTACCATTACCCTAATAAGAGGTTCTGTCCCTGATTGTCTTAATAATACCCTTCCATCACTACCTAATTCTTTCTCGGCATCACAAATGAGACCATCAATAGATGGATTTCTCAATATATCCTGATTTGATGTCATTTTGATGTTGATAAGTGTTTGCGGATACTTTTCCATCCCTGATTTAGATTCATGCAATGTCTTCCCAGTTTTTATCATAGCCTCCAGTATCTGAAGAGCAGAAATGATACCATCTCCAGTAGTTGATTTATTAAGATTAATTATATGACCAGAGGACTCTCCTCCTAAAACCAGTGCATGTTTACGCATTAAGTCCATTACATTTCTGTCACCAACCATAGCGCGATGAAATCCCAGATTCATTTCTCCGACAGCTCGTTCTAATCCTAAATTACTCATCAACGTCCCAACAACTGCGCCATTTATAGATTCTCTATTCGCCTTAGCAATGATATAAAGAATTTCATCTCCATCAACCACTTCGCCTTTATTATCAATAAGAATCAAACGATCGCCATCGCCATCCAGGGCAATGCCTAAATCTGCATTTTTCTCTATCACCTTATCTTGTAAAAGTCTGGTATTGGTTGCACCACAACCTTCATTAATATTTCGACCATCTGGTGTTGCACCAATGACATCTATTTTGGCACCCATTTCCTCAAATACGCCAGGCGCGATATGGTATGTCGCCCCATTTGCACAATCTAGTACTATATGTAAATTGTTCAAACTTAAACTACTATCGAATTTACTTTTACAAAACTCAATATAACGACGTGGTGCATCCGTAATACGTCTGGCCTTCCCGAGTTTTCCGGACTCGATTATTTTTAATGGTTTATCCAGTTCTACTTCAATTTCAGATTCAATTTCATCATCAAGCTTGTAACCTTCACTGGAAAAAAACTTAAAGCCATTATCATAATAAGGATTATGTGATGCGCTGATCACTATTCCAGCCTGAGCTCGCGTGTTTTTTGTAAGAAAGGCAATGCCTGGAGTTGGCATTGGACCAAGTAACCGTATATCTACACCAGCAGCAGAGAGGCCAGACTCAAGCGCAGATTCAAACATATAACCAGATAAGCGTGTGTCTTTACCAATTAAAACGGGACCGTTTCCATTTCTAGCAAGAACCTGTCCAGCAGCCCAACCCAGTTTCATTACGAACTCGGGATTAATTGGGTGAACGCCTACCTTGCCTCGAATGCCGTCAGTACCGAAATATTTTCTCACCGGCGGTGCTCAATCAATATTTGAAAATTAATTGATATAACTCTGGAATTTCACTTGCATAGGGTCATGCTGGATTTGCAGGATCAACTATCGATGAATCATCATCTTCATCGTCAGTTGATTTTTTGACGGCAGACTTCTTCTTTTTTTTCTTTTTGGTTTTTTTGCCCAATGTACCTGTAGTACTTTCATCATCATCATCCCAATCCGATGGTGGTCGCGGGGTTCGTCCTTCCATAATGTCCCCGATTTGATGAGTATCCAGTGTTTCATATTTTATAAGTGCTTCTGCCATCAAATGTAGCTTATCAATATTCTTTTTCAGAATGTCCTCAGCTTTCTTATAATTTTTGTCAATTAATTCTTTGATTTCAGCATCGATTAATCTCGCGGTTTCATCAGAGATCTCTTTATGTTTCGTGACAGAATGACCCAGAAAAACCTCGCCATCTTCCTCACTGTATGTCATTGGACCTAGTTTTTCTGACAGTCCCCACTTTGTGACCATATTACGTGCTATCGCGGTTGATCGTTGAATATCGTTCGACGCACCGGTTGTGACTGAATCTGCACCAAAGATTAATTCCTCTGCAATCCGACCACCGAATAAGCTGCATAATTGACTTTCAAGAAATTGTTTGCTGTAACTTAATCTATCAGCTTCAGGTAAGAACATTGTCACACCTAGCGCCCGTCCTCGAGGAATTATTGAAACCTTGTATACAGGATCATGACCGGGCATTAATCGCCCGACAATTGTATGGCCTGCTTCATGGAATGCAGTTAATTTCTTTTCATCATCGCTCATTACCATAGAACGACGTTCTGCCCCCATCATTACCTTATCCTTGGCCCGTTCAAAATCATCCATATCTACAAGTTTCTTGTTACCTCTGGCAGCAAATAGTGCGGCTTCATTCACCAGATTAGCAAGATCTGCCCCTGAAAAACCAGGCGTTCCGCGGGCAATGACAGTTGCATCAACTTTCGTTCCTAACGGCACCTTACGCATATGTACTTTCAGTATTTGATCCCTGCCACGTATGTCAGGCAATGGGACGACGACTTGTCTGTCGAAACGGCCGGGACGCAAAAGAGCTGGATCTAACACATCGGGACGATTGGTTGCAGCTATAACAATTACACCTTCAGTCCCTTCAAATCCGTCCATTTCGACCAGCAATTGATTCAGCGTCTGCTCCCGCTCATCATGTCCACCACCCAGACCAGCACCACGATGTCGACCTACAGCATCGATCTCATCTATAAAAATAATACAAGGAGCATGCTTTTTTGCCTGCTCAAACATGTCACGCACCCTGGATGCACCGACACCGACAAACATTTCAACAAAATCAGATCCGGAGATTGTAAAAAACGGTACCTTAGCCTCTCCAGCTATGGCTTTTGCAAGCAATGTCTTTCCTGTTCCGGGTGAACCCACCATAAGCACGCCAGACGGTATCTTGCCACCAAGTTTTTGAAATTTTGTAGGATCACGCAGGAATTCTACCAGCTCAGCGACTTCTTCCTTCGCCTCTTCTACGCCGGCCACATCATTAAAGCTAACTTTGACCTGGTCTTCGCCAAGCATACGCGCCTTACTTTTGCCAAATGACATTGCACCACGGCCACCACCACCGCCCTGCATTTGGCGCATAAAATAAATCCATATACCAAGCAAAAGCAAAATGGGAAACCAGGAAATTAATGCCTGTGCCCAAAATGAATTTCTAGGGGCAGCACCTAGTATCTCTACATTATTTTCTAATAAAGTACCTATTAATGCATCGTTGTTTGTCTCAGGGCTATAACTGGTAAATGGAGTACTGTCGGCCAGTTTGCCAGTAATGGTATAACCTTCAATTGTGACTGTCTCAACACGTCCAGTTTTTATATTGGAAATAAATTGTGAATACGGGACATTACTGTTTGCAGTGGGTGCGCCGAAATTGCGGAAAACCATCATTAATACCAGTGCAATGATAATCCACAATACTAAATTTTTAGCGAAATCGTTCAATTTAATGCCTCTTATTCAGTCTAATAATGACAACGCAATTTTATGAAAGGTTGAATTAAATAAATCATAACCATTTAATAATAAACATTTTTTAATAATTATTTATATTAATATTATCGGCAAATTATATCTTAAATCCACGTGCCAAGATATAAAACTCTCGTGAACTTTCTCGTGATGCATCAGGTTTTCGTACCATAACCTTTTGAAATTTAGCATTTAATTCCTTTCTGTAGCCATCAGTACCCTGACCTTGAAATAATTTAATCAATAAACTGCCTTTTGCAAAAAGTGCCTGGCAGGCAAATTCCAGGACCAAATCTGCTAGATGCATGCTTCGAGCCTGATCCGTATCCCTTACACCTGATAAGTTGGGGGCTAAATCTGAAATAACAAGGTCAACTTGCCGTGTTCCCGTTATCGCCAGACATCTTTCAAATACTGATGGATCCGAGAAATCACCTTGTATAAAGTCAACATTACTTACAGCAGGCATATCAAGAATATCAACCGCAATAATTTTACCATCGGGCTGAATTTTTTCTGATACATACTGTGACCAACTCCCGGGGGCGGCACCTAAATCAACGATAGTTTGACCTGACCTGAATAAACGATCTTTTTTATCGATAGCTTGTAATTTGTACACAGCACGAGAACGGTAACCATTATTTTGCGCCTGTTGTACAAAGGGGTCTTTATCTTGTCTTTCTATCCAGGATTTATTTCGTTTCATTGACTAGCGGCTAGTCGTATTTAAATTAGATGTAACTGATTTCCAATATTTCATATTCTATAATCCCGCTTGGGGCATGAACATCAACACAATCATTTAATTCTTTGCCAATCAAAGCTTTTGCAATAGGAGAGGTAATGGATATTAGTCCAAGATTAATATCGGCTTCTTCTTCACCAACTATTTGATAGGTTACTTCAGTTTCATTGTCAAAATTTTTCAACCTGACTGTAGCGCCAAATACAACCTTATCACCCGCATCTAATGTCATCACATCTATTATCTGTGCAGTAGATAGCACAGACTCAAGTGCCGCAATGCGACCTTCTGTGAAACCCTGTTGTTCCTTTGCCGCATGATATTCTGCATTCTCGCTCAAATCGCCATGACTTCTTGCCTCAGCAATCGCCTCAATAATCTTTGGACGATCAACAGACTTAAGCTTTCTCAATGTTTCACGCAATCGTTCTGCGCCTTTTAATGTTAATGGAGTACTCATTGCTTGGATCCTTTATGTAATTCCTGAAGACAATTTACCTTACTAACATCCAGACACTTCAAAGCCTGAATAGTTGCGGATGCACCCGCGATTGTTGTTGTATAGAATACCTTATGCTGCAGGGCCGTACGACGTATTGAGTATGAATCTGCAACAGCTTTTTTTCCCTCTGTTGTATTAACAATGAGGTCAATTTCATCGTTTTTCAACATATCTACAATATGCGGCTGTCCTTCTCTAACTTTATTTACACCTAAGCATTCTACCCCGATATCTTTGATAGCAAGTGCCGTACCATGGGTTGCAGAAATCCTAAAACCAAGGGCATTCAACTCCCTGGCAATTACTGTTGCCTCTTCTTTATCAGCATCTCTAACACTGATAAATGCAAGACCACTTTTAGGAATTAATTCACCTGCACCTAATTGTGCTTTTGCATACGCTTCACCAAAATCTTGCCCCACACCCATTACTTCACCCGTTGACTTCATTTCTGGACCCAGCAATGGATCAACCTCCGGAAATTTTATGAAGGGGAAGACCGCTTCTTTAACTGAAAAATATGATGGCGTTTTGACTTTAGATATCCCCTGGGATTCCAGGGTCATACCTACCATACATTTGGCCGCAATTCGGGCTAACGGGACATTTGTTGCCTTGGATACAAACGGTACGGTTCTAGATGCCCTTGGATTTACCTCTAATACAAATATTTGACCTTTCTGTATGGCAAACTGGGCATTCATTAACCCCTTAACCTCTAATCCTGTTGCCATAATTTTCATTTGGCGTTCAATTTCAAGTTGAATTTCATTACCTAGACTATAGGGAGGAAGAGAACATGCAGAGTCACCAGAATGGATGCCGGCCTGTTCAATATGTTCCATGATTCCGCCAATAATTACATTAGTACCATCTGATATGGCGTCGACATCCACTTCAATTGCATCGTTAAGAAATTTATCAAGTAGCACTGGTGAATCGTTCGATACTGATACCGCCACCTTCATATAGTTTTGTAAATCTTCTTCAGAATAGACGATTTCCATCGCCCGGCCACCCAAGACATAAGAGGGTCTAACTACCAGGGGGTAACCGATTTCCTCGGCCAATAAAATTGCCTGTGCAGTAGTTCGTGCAGTCCGATTAGGGGGTTGTTTTAATTCAAGCTTTTCCAATAGTTTTTGAAATCGTTCCCTATCTTCAGCCAGGTCAATACAATCCGGTGTGGTACCAATAATAGGGGCCCCCGCTGCATCCAGTGCTCGAGCTAATTTCAGAGGAGTTTGCCCTCCAAACTGGATAATTACACCTTCAGGTTTTTCAACACGGATGACTTCCAGAACATCTTCCAGGGTAAGCGGTTCAAAATAAAGTCTATCTGATGTGTCGTAATCTGTTGATACTGTCTCTGGATTACAATTAATCATAATTGATTCATAACCCGCTTCACGCATAGCAAGGGCTGCCTGCACGCAACAATAATCAAATTCGATCCCTTGTCCTATCCTATTTGGCCCACCTCCCAGAATCAGGATTTTATTTTGGTCTGTGGGGAGTGCTTCACATTCTTCTTCATAAGTTGAATACAGGTATGCGGTAGTAGATGAAAATTCTGCTGCACAAGAATCCACTCGCTTATATACCGGAACTATCTCATATTTATAACGTAATTTCCTGATTGTTTCTTCATTACTTTCCAATAAGAATGCCAACCTTGAATCGGAGAAACCTTTCTTTTTTAGATTGAGCAATTGATCTTTGGTTATCGATACGGCATTGCATTTTCTGATTTTTTCTTCTTCATCAATAATGTCTTTTATCTGCGCAAGAAACCACACGTCTATATGGGTTAAGGAATTTACTTCATCAATATTAAATCCATTTCTGAATGCATCGCCAACATATAGCAGACGATCAGATCGAGTACTGCTAATACCGTTTCTTATAGTTTCATGTGAATCTTCATCAGCAGAAAAAACTTGTTCCACCATGCCATCTATGCCGGTTTCCAAACCACGTAATGCCTTTTGCAGAGATTCCTGAAACGTTCTACCTATTGCCATTACTTCACCTACTGACTTCATCTGGGTAGTGATGCGATCATCCGCCTTAGAAAACTTTTCAAATGTGAACCGAGGTATCTTGGTAACGACATAATCTATGGTAGGTTCAAATGAAGCAGGTGTCTTGCCACCGGTAATTTCATTTTGTAATTCATCTAATGTATATCCCACGGCAAGCTTGGCTGCAACCTTGGCGATGGGAAAGCCGGTCGCCTTGGAAGCAAGAGCTGAGGAACGTGATACGCGCGGATTCATCTCAATTATGACGAGTTTTCCTGTATCAGGGTCTACTGCAAATTGTACATTTGACCCGCCAGTATCAACGCCAATTTTACGTAATACTGCAATCGATGCATTACGCATTATTTGATATTCTTTGTCTGTCAGTGTCTGCGCTGGTACTACAGTTATGGAATCGCCAGTATGCATTCCCATGGGGTCAAGATTTTCAATAGAGCATATAATTATGCAATTGTCTTTCCTGTCACGGACGACCTCCATTTCGAACTCTTTCCAGCCTATGACAGATTGCTCGACCAGGACTTCATTGGTTGGTGAAGCCTCAATACCACGCCCACAGATATCCAGAAATTCCTCTTTATTGTAGGCAATGCCACCACCGCTACCCCCCAGGGTAAAAGATGGCCTGATGATAATGGGAAATCCAATTTCATTTAATGCTGCTTTTGCCTCATCCATATCACGGGCAAGTACAGAATACGGCATATCAAGACCGATATCCTGCATAGCTTCTTTAAATTTTTCGCGGTCCTCTGCGGTATCGATTGCGTCCTTACTAGCACCAATCAATTCGACGGAATATTTATCGAGCACCCCCATGCGGGCAAGATCAAGAGCACAATTTAATCCGGTTTGACCGCCCATCGTTGGTAATATCGCATCCGGCCGTTCTTTTTCAATAATCTGTTCTACTGTCTGCCATGTTACCGGTTCAATATAGGTCGCATCTGCCATTTCGGGATCTGTCATAATCGTAGCAGGGTTAGAGTTTACCAAAATTATTCGGTAACCCTCTTGCCGTAATGCCTTACATGCCTGGGCACCGGAATAATCAAATTCACAGGCTTGACCAATAACGATCGGTCCAGCGCCAATAATTAATATACTTTTTATATCTGTTCTTTTAGGCATGGGTAAACTTGATTATTCCGCAGTTTTGTTTTGCATTAGTTCGATAAAATGATCAAATAAATATTGAATATCATGAGGGCCTGGACTTGCTTCTGGATGTCCCTGAAAACCAAATGCAGGAAACTTCTGGTGATGAATTCCTTGTAATGACCCATCAAATAATGAGCGATGTGTAGCAGTTAATTCCTTCGGTAAAGTAGCTTCATCGACGGAAAATCCATGATTCTGACTTGTAATTAATACCCTCTTATCGTTCAGATCTTGCACAGGATGATTGGCACCATGATGGCCAAATTTCATCTTTTCCGTTTTTGCACCTGATGCAAGAGCTAACAATTGGTATCCTAAACAGATACCAAAAATTGGTGTGCCTGTACTCAGAATTTTTTGGATTGACTCGATAGCGTAGTCGCATGGTTCTGGATCACCAGGCCCATTTGATAAAAATACACCATCTGGTTTCAGGGTCATTATTTCATCGGCATTTGTAGTAGCCGGCACGACAGTAATTTGACACCCTTTCTCAATCAAAATTCTAAGAATGTTTCTTTTAACACCAAAATCATAAGCAACAACCCTTAATTTCTGCGCCCCAGTTTTACTATTTTTATTTAACTTGGTCTCAAGCGACCATGTTCCTTCAGACCATTCATAATGTTTGTTAGTTGTAACGTCCTTTGCCAGATCTGCTCCCATTAAACCTGGAAATTCCCTTGCTACTTTAATTGCTTTATCAGCATCAAGATTTTCCCCAGATACAATACAGCCATTTTGTGCGCCCTTGTCTCGCAATATCCTGGTCAATCTTCGAGTATCGATATCTGCAATCGCAACAATATTTTCTTCAACTAAAAAATTGTTTAGGGTTTTCTCTGACCGCCAATTACTCGTCAGGAAGGGTAATTGCTTGATGATGAGTCCTCTGGCAAATACTTTGTCAGACTCATAGTCTTCTAGGTTCACGCCAACATTTCCTATGTGTGGATATGTCATAGTGACTATTTGTTGATAGTATGATGGATCAGTAAGGATCTCCTGATAACCGGTCATGGACGTGTTAAATACAACTTCACCGGATACTTCACCGTTTGTACCAATTGATTGGCCGTAAAACAGGCTGCCATCTTCCAGCGCCAATAAGGCGGTATGACTCACATTTATCTCCAGGTATCTTTGAATAAAAGGCTGTAGCAGTGAATGGTATAACAATATAAATATTCACGCTTTGACACACATACAAAACGGGAGTTATCTCTCGATTAACTCCCGTTCGATAAGATCATGTAAAATTGTACGTAGTATAACCAATTCATGTCTACGCAGAAACTTATAATAATGCAAAAGATGAAACCTCGATCATATAGTTTATGTGTAATTGATGACATCCCAGTGGATGAAGCCAGAGGTTTTGTCATTTATCACAATGAATTACCCATTCAGCTGTTTATTGTCAGAAAGGAAAATAGTATCTACGCCTACGAAAACCGCTGTCCGCATGTGGGTACCAGTCTGGACTGGCAACCAAATCAATTTCTGGATTCATCCAACAGTTTGATTCAATGTTCAACTCATGGCGCACTATTTCGTATAGAAGATGGATTATGCATACAAGGACCTTGTGTAAACCAGTATTTGACTGGAATTAGGGTAGAAATTAAAGATAAAGATATTATTGTTTTCTATCCGAGAACAATCAAAAACTCATCAAATAATTAAAAAATTCAGGTTGATAAGTTTCAACTATTTGACGAGTCTCTTAAGGATGGAAATACTTGGCTAAAAATACCTGTTATATAGACTGTTTAGCATTAAAGATCCCTATCTAACTAATTGCTATTTATAAAGATTTGCTGTCTCATAAAGAAAAATTTAAGACTCTTTAATGCGTTTGTCCAGGTTATTCTAGTACAAAGGATTCAA
>Ga0302127_10002523_pt1 | contig 11071 bp, 4 predicted proteins | sample CB4_SCM_MG_FD_204452 | JGI IMG/M metagenome (GOLD analysis project Ga0302127, IMG submission 204452) | Marine microbial communities from Western Arctic Ocean, Canada - CB4_SCM | ecosystem: Environmental > Aquatic > Marine > Oceanic | place: Canada: Western Arctic Ocean | collected 2017-09-24
ATCCAATGTCGCCACGATAACGCCACGCAACGAAGTCGTCAACCAAAGGTGATCCCAGTCTCCAGCGCCGCTGTCAAGGCAAACGACAAGCGAAGGTACGCCTATCCTATCAGCCAAACTCATCAGGTGAGCCGGCAAATCCGGTGAGCCCGATTCTTCAGAGGCTTCAACTATCAATTTCAAATTGGCATGTGGGATTCCCTGCAATTGTAAACCCTTGATTGCGGTTAGTGAGGCATAGGCGCCGTAGCCATCATCAGCACCACCACGCCCGTATAATTTATCGCCACGCCGCACCGGCTCCCAAGGCCCTAAGCCTTCGTGCCAGCCGACAAATTCCGGCTGCTTGTCCAGATGTTGATAGAGTAAAATATTCTCATCTATCGTCCCTGGAACCTCCATGTAAATCAGCGGGGTTCGGCCTGGAATCCGATTGATTTCAACTGTTAAACCGGCTATATTTTGCGCCTCACACCACGCAGCAATATGCTGGACAGCGTCCTCAATGTGGCCGTTTTTCTCCCAGTCGGGGTCGAATGCTTCGGACAGGGCTGGGATTCGGATATAATCGGATAGTGAAGGAATTATATCGTCTTCCCATTTAGATTCAACATACTCACTCAAGTCGGTTGGGTTGAGGGACATGGTCTTGGGAGCGCACACAGGTTGATAGACCAGACGGATGGGACATTTGCTATGGCAGATGCGACCGAGGTATTCTCGCAATGGGCCCTATCGGGCAAGGATGTAGGTATGGAAAAAGGCCATGCTGGTTCGGTTGAACTGATGCTGAATCGAGTAATTCCACTTTTGCCGGAGAATTTTAAAAGTTTAGATTTGGGTTGTGGAAATGGCTGGGTAGTTCGGCTATTAGCCGAGTTAGGAGCGGTTAAATCCGAAGGGGTTGATGGAGCAGAACAGATGATTGCAAAGGCTCGTTCAATCGATTCAACCAATCCTTATCACCATGGATATTTACCTGAGTGGATGCCGGAATCAAAGGTTGATCTGGTTCATTCGATGGAATTTTTATACTATCTTGAGGACCCTGCTTCAATGTTGAAAACCATCAGAGAATCCTGGCTTGAAGAGAATGGTTATCTGATCGCCGGGGTCGATCACTATCTCGAACATGCCGCCAGTCTAGAGTGGCCAGAATATGTGGGAGTTCATATGACTACCATGTCGATGGACCAATGGAAAGAGGCAATGGTCGCAGCAGGATTTCAAGATATTGAAATTTGGCAAGTTGCTGCAAAAAAAGATTTTCCTGGCACCTTGGTCATGCTTGGCAAAGCATGATGAAACATGGTTTCATTGAGAGGTTTAACTCGGACCGAGTGGATGTCCTATCGGTCCACATAATTTGATTGACCCGGCGAAATAAGGGCATTTTTCACAGGTTTTTGCCGCTTCTACCGGTAGCCTATTGGGCGGTTTAACATCATCGCCACCAGCGGCGATTTCGCCCATCCACCCAAGTAATCCATCTAAATCGGTCAGAGAATTTTGGAAATCTTCATCGCTCATTCTAATCATTCGCCCAGAGGCTGCGACCAAGATTGCGGGCGGGAGAATTTTTCTTCTTTGAGCCGCTGGTTTTTGGTTTTCCTCCAAAATCAACCCAAGGCTATACAGCGTCAATTGTAATCTGTGTTCTTGAATAATATCGTGCTCTGGACGATTGCTCGCAAATGGCGAATCAACGCTATTAACAACTTGAATTTCATTACCTTCCTCGGCATTATTCGACTTGAACCCATTGAGGCAGCCTGTGGTTTTTGCATCGACTACCTGTAGCCAACCTTGCCCGGATTCATCGCTCAAAGCCAAAACCAAATCGGCCCTGCCATCGAATGTAGTAGTGATTTTTTCAACCTCTGCAACCGGTTTATCACCATCTGGGCTCCATTGATCTCTCATCAACTTTGTCGAGTGTTCGATTGCGATATAGAATGGTAATTCGGTTCTCAAACCATCAACTCTGAAGCCATCGAACTCATCTCCTTGGGATAGTTTTCCAAGGGAGCCTTCTCTTGCTAATTTGGCTAAATGCATTAATCTCAAACGAGTTCTTTTGAGAATAGTCTCATCTATAATACTAGATTGAGCCATCACTTCATCTACGGTTTTAGCATCGGTCAATCGGTCGCTTTGGCTACGGGTCCAAGTAAGATCTAAATCCTCACATGCAGAGCCTGGATTCGCTAAACCGATCTCGACCAAACGGTGGAATAAACTTCCAAACTCGGTCGCAGAAGGCCAATAATCATCCAATGATGAATCTGAAGATAATTGTAATTTTTCGGCCCGCCAATTCAGTTTTGCACCGAGCCAATGACGGCGACGGCAACTAAATGCAACATCTAGACTATGTGAGGCTAGTGGAATGGTGGTCTGTATTTTTCTGATTTTTGGGGTGGCTGAAGTATCGCTCGGCCGGCTCGATAAATCCAGCCGTTTGCGCCATGTTGCCAACGGGGATTCGGCTGCTCTTTGCTCAAAGCAATTCGGATGGTGGAAGATAGAAATTCCCTGAACACAGTCTTCTGGAAGCTGGCTATTTGCAACCAAATCTCCAGGGTTTAACACAAGGGTCGCACCGGTTTGGTCCAAGCCGCCATTCGACCAAGAACAGCCGTTATTGCCGGCTTCGATACTCGAATGGGCCATGCCGTCGAGGAACATTTGACCCATATTTTGCCTGCCATCTGATCTCTCTATTAGGATGGAGCCACCTTTATCCAATTTGGCCCCTTTCGAAGGGCTGCCGACGATTATCAATCGGTCTCTCGCCCTGGTAAGAGCGACGTAAAATTGGCGTCGGCGCTCTGCTCTTTGCTGACCGTCATCCATCAGATTAGCTAAAGTCCAAAGCCCGCTTTGAGGTTTAGCGCAACCGCGCCACGGGTGGATTCGCCCAGCGATGATATCAGGGGTGACCAAAACATTTGCCGATGATGAAAACGCTGCATCTCTAGTGCCGGTCGCAAAAATATCGTAAGCGATTATCACCGGTGCTTCCAATCCTTTTGACCCGTGAATCGTCAAGACTTGTACCGCACCACCTGCGGCTTCGGACCGGCTTTTTGGTCCATCGTTATCGAGTTGGGCCAGGCGACGAAGCCGGGCGAGGATCAATGCTGCATCGCCACCGACCATCTTGCTGACCTGTTGGTATATCGCCAACCAATTTTCAACGTCTTGACGGTCACCTTCACGCGGATATGAATAGAGTAAATCAGAATGGTCGATAGCGCATCTCAATGCGCTGAGCACATCACCATTGCTGGCCAGATAATGAAGTCTATCGAGAAGATTTGCAACTTTTTTGGTTGGGGCTACCTCAACTAACGCCTTTAATTGGTCGCCTTCAGAATTTGCCAGATGCTGGCTGAGACTTGAATCGTCCATTCCTACTATTACGCTTCGTCCTAAGGCTAAGGCTGGTGCTTTTTCACTTCGTGAACAACAAGCCCAGAGCAACGCCATCAAAGGTTGAATTACCGGTCTTTGCATCAATATGCCCTGCTTATCGGCCATCGCTGGAATACCGTGTGCTTCCAAGGTTGAAATTATCAATGGGATACGACCTCTTGAGGCGACCAATATCATGATGTCACTCGGCCTGACTAAACCCGCTTGTTCGCCAACATCGACCCAAGAACCGTCCTCTGATTGTAAGACTTGAGCAGTATTACCATCTAGAAGTGCTGCTATGCGTTTTGCCATCAGGTCCGCGGCTAATTCACGATTAGACGAGCCTCGATGCAAGAATGGGTCTATCGGTTCGGACGGGTCCATCGGTCGAGGTTCGTCCCCGGTCCGTGCTGGTAAAATCCACTCGAGAGCCGCGGTTCTAACCTCTTCTCTGCCAGCGGCCAAATCTTGGGCTTCAGCGTGCCAAGGCCCCGGCAATAGGTGGTGGCGTGAATCAAAAGTATCCTCGAATAAATAATTCATCGTCGTCAATAATCGAGGAAGGGTTCGATAATTGGTCCTCATTTCGATATGGCCTTCCCGGCGTTTTGCCAGCAAATCCTGGCCGATTTTCCTGCCGTCATCATCGAGTAAAAATGAAATCCATTGATCTCGTTTGGAATCCTCCTCAAGCAATTTACTCGATTGAACAAATTTGAGTGCGCCTTTGGTTTTGCCCGGAATCGGTCGAGGATCGAGGGCTGCGTCCGGTTGACGCAGGTCATCGGTTCGAGCTTCCATTTGGGCTTCGGCCCGGTTAACTTGACGAATCAAACCGACCGCTCTTCTCATTACCGTGACTTCGGCTTGGCGGAATCGGTAGATTGACTGTTTCATATCGCCGACTATACAAATGGTAGGATCCCAAGGCCCAGCCGGTGGAGCTGGCTCATCCCGCTCGAGTTTTCTTCGGCCCCAAAGCCGAGCGAGCAATCTAAAATGCTGTGGATTAGTATCTTGATATTCATCGATGATAAAGGCGCGATAGCATCGTCGTAAATCCCGCAAGATGTCGATTCTCCGCATCAGATCGGTATGGACTTTTTCATTTTCTTTACTGGCGGTAATCGCCCGATGCAAATGGCCATCATCCCAAGCATCGCTCATCGAATCTAGTGCGTCGATCACTTTTGTCGGATACCATGACCGACAAACTACGGGGCAACGGGCGAGGAGCAAATCCTCGGCTAAGCGGTGCATATCGTCATGGTCACGAACCCCTTCTTGAGATTTTAATCTGCTCAATATCGATTGGATTCCATCGTGGACGACGAAAAGATCTTCCATCACCTCGAGTTCTAAATCGGTCGTCAATCGCATCTGCGAACTAGGAGGAGTTTGAGGGAGTTCGCGCAAAAGCCGAGGCGGGTGGGCAACTTGACCTGGAACCTCTTCTGGGTCGTCGAATAGTGGATTGAGCAAGAAGGAGGCTTGGCCTAATTTTCTCAATAATAGCCCGCGCGAACAATGTAGCATCTCCCGGATGTTGCCTGCTTGATTTTCAGCGCTAGTAGTAACTATATTTTTGCTGGCTTCGGTCATCGCTTTATTTTCTTTTTTCGACAGGATTCCACTCGGCCAATTCTCACCGTTCGGCGGTTTAGCTCTAAATAGGGATTTGCAATTTAGATCTCCGAGATTTCTAGCGCTAGTAATCGCATGACTAACTAACCAAATCCATTGCAATTTCGACATCATATCGTCGGCTGGAATACTGCATAACCGTTGAACATATCTGAATCTGGTCGAACCAATATCAGCATCAGCACCGCTGACAAAATGACCTCCGCCGTCGAGCCATGCATCGCTCCAACGGCAAATATATTCTCTGAATTCATCGTACCAATCGTCGATAAAGTCCTCGACCGGTCCAATGAATAATGAGTCGAGTAGCTCAACGGTTACGCGATCACCTGAGTTAGAAGATATTCGGCGGTTCGCTTCTTCGACAAATAAGGACTTTCTCAACATCCCACGGACGACCGTCGCCGAAGCACTTTGGCCACCAAGGCGGATCGAAAGACGGTCTCTCGCCTGTAAAAACGACTCGATATCACCGCTCATCCCGGCTTCAATTCCTTGTATTCCTCGCTGTAATCTCCAACCGGTGCGAATCGCTTCTTCACGTAGGATAATCGCCCCGTCGTCATCGATTTGTTCACTTGCCGGGTCATCGCAAACCAAGCCCATATATGGTGAGACCAAGGCTGAAAAGAACGAGTCGATGGTCGATATCGGTGCGTCGTCTATCAAGGATAAAAGCATCGAGACATCGCCTTGGTCATCAAGCCGTAAATCGTGGAAACCGTCGAGATCATCCGCCCCGGGGCTCACAGCTCGAAGCGAAGCGATCAAACGTCTGATTCGACCTTTTAATTCGGCTGCAGCTTTGCGGGTAAAAGTGATGGCAACCGTTTCGGTTGGCAGCAGACCTTGCCAATCCTTTAGGGCGGTTCGCTCTTTTGCCGGACAGCGAATCGCACCCATTCCCTTGAGGGGGATTCGGGGTGCTGGGGGTAACAATCTGGTTGCCCGCTGGTCTTTGGTCAACAAATGTTGAAGATATCGATGAGCCATCACAGTAGTTTTTCCAGTACCGGCGCCAGCATCTAATGCAATATGGCGATTAATGTCTAAACCAAGACTTTGTGAATGGTTGAAAGGAATGATCACCAACCACCTCGCTTAGCACTTGGGCACGATTCGATAATCGGGCAATACGAACAGGATTTAGATGGCTCGGGGTGGATATTTCCGGCTGCCGCATTCTCGATAACCCTTTGAGCGGTACTGATTCGCTCCCGCATCCAAGCCCTGAATGCATTGGATTTCGCCGGTAATTCCTCGCCAACTCTTCGGTAATGCTCATGGGTTTGATTACTTGGGATTCCGATTGCTAAATCTTGGCAAACCTCGAAGAACTCGGGGTCTAATTCGACGAATGCTTGAGTTGAATTTCCAACTTGGGTCGCGCCTATTCCAACCACCCTGTCGCCAGGGTTTGCAATTTCCCACGCACGGGCATATAATGCCAATTGTAATTCTTGGAAAATACCCTTGAGATGGCGCTGGTCAGATCCATCGTCGCCCGGTCCGTCTAGAGATTTTATATCCCGTATTATCACCAATCTTTTGGCCTTAACCGGGTCACCTAAATCAAAATCGAGCGGGATGATTTTTTCTGCGGTTTGGTCGATATAGTGGTCGCCGAGCATCAGTTGGTCGACCCTGTCGATTCGTCCACGCAAACGGAATGATTCGATGGTTACGAAATCTTCTTTTTCGGTTTTCAACTGCCATTCACTAGCGATTGGTGCTACATCGTACAGCGACATATCAACCATCAGCATTCTACCGAGCCGCCCGCCGATTGGAATCGGCGCATTGGTCTCCAACCATTCGATCCAAATCTCTGGTGAAACCCCAATTAAATCACGGCAGCGATGAGCTGAAATCCCGTCGGCTCGGCGCATCCAAGTCGCTTTAGCCGCCAAGGTATCGAGGACGACGGTCCACGCATTATCGAGATTTGAAATCGGGCCTAAATGTAATGGTTGGGCGGTTTGTTGGCTGCCGTCTTGGTCTAAACCATGAGCTCTGAGCAATGCCTCCTCGACCAAGTGAACGATATCACCCCGGGTCGCTGCAGCCAAATCCTCGTCGATACTTTCGGTTCGCCCGAGATACATATGACGGTCGTACCAAGCCCGGCGTGGACAATCTAACCAGGCTTGCAATCGGCCTTGTGACCAAATGTCCGGCAATTTCAATTCGATATGAGAACGGCCGGTCATCCGGTCGAGTTCTTCGATCCTAGTACTCGGAGGCGATATCGGTCGAGGGTCGATGGGGAGGGAAAGTTTTGATTTGCCTTTTACCCCGAGGTGCGGCCATTGTTCTGCACCTCTACCATCGGCTGGGTTTCTCTTGGTCGGCAAGAGTTTTAGGTCGGCGGTTTGAATAAGAAAATTAGCATCATCAAAGCCGAATGTGTCTCCTATAGCCAAATCTTCACCATCGGCTCGACGCGATAATTGGTCAGCCAATAATTCGATTTCCGCTGCGGGCAATAACCCCTTCATATTGAGAGGTCCGCTGTTAGGCACCCTTCCTTCGATTGTGGCGAGCCCCGCTCTTTGGCGCTGGTCACGCCCGAGGATTCCGCTACGGTGGCCACGGACCACCCCCTCGGAGACCTCCATCGCGTTTACTCGATGAACCAATCGCTGTTGATCTGCTGAAACTTGGAAGATTCGCCAGGCCCGGTCAACGGTATCAGGATGCCATGATTCTGGGTTCAGAAAATATGGTGCTGCCCCGAGATCCTCGATTCCCCCGTAGCGTTTCAAACGACTGAACCACTCATCCAAGGCCCCAGATAATTCCTTTCCCTCCTCCAAAGATGGGTCGATGATTATAATTGATTTTGCACAATTTAGTAGGTGGCGCAAATGGTGCCGGGCTTGACGCAAAGGGTGGTCAGGGCGGTGTAGTCCGAGGCTCATCCTGCTCGCTTGGTCAAGCCAAGGTATCGAAGCGGGTCGCAATGACCAGGTTTCGGCATCGATGCCAGCCAAAATTAGCAATTCGCTTTCACAACCTTGGGCTTGTTGAGGCGAGAGAATCCTGATTTCTTGGTCGCTTGCCCGCAACGGTGGAATTTTGGTATTTTGAGCGAGGGTTTTGAGAAATTCGTGGAAATCGTCGGCTGCAAAATCGATCTCGTTTTTTATTTGGTCGAAGGCGTCGACCAAATATTGTAATCCAGAAATACAATCATCGGCTAGAACATCGCGATTTGCTAATGCGGTCCAATCTATCTGTTTTAACAGCGAATCGAACCATTCGACCGAATTTTTGCCAGGTTTAGGCAAGGGTAAGACCTCACCTGAAGAACAACCGATAATGCGCTCAGGCAGCGCTTCTTGGTCGTGGGCAGGCAATATCGGAGTCATCCAATGGGCTAAACAAGCTAACCACCATTGGCATTCTTCCAATTCCTTGCTAGCACGATTTGGCTCGACTCCGGCCCGTGGTTTTGCTTCCCCCAGCGTCGCTAACCATCGAGCTAGCGAGCCCCTTCCACCTAGCAGATGGAAACCTCGAGCAATGTCTGCTAAGACCCCTATATGTAAACGAGGAACCCATTCTTGGTATGAGGGATGAATCTGGTCCAAAATCGGCCAAGACATCGGCAAACCGATTTGTTCATCCAAGGCGCTAAGACGCGTTTGCGACCAAGCTTCCTCGCCTCGAGATAGTTCGACAAATGATAACAACCGGTTAACTGAGGGGCTATCGAGTGCAGTTTTCGAAGGTTTTGCTAACTTTATCCCCAGGGTTTGTAAAAAAGGTTCTAGGCTCTTTGTTAAGCCATCAGGGTCACCACTTACTATGATGGTATCCTCCTCGGTTCGGGACAAAATATCGGCTAGAGCCAAATGGGTATGAGTCGATAATTCAACCATCAAATGGTGAATTGTTCTACCTCGGTTTTGGCCGATTTCCCCATCCCAATCAATCTCAGCAGGCGCAGCCCAAACCGGGTGGTTTGGGACCCAGTCCGGCAATGCAGTTGCCGACCTAACCGAATTTATATCTGCGATATATTCACCGTGAAAGCCGAGGCGGTGTGATCCGGGGTTCACCAGTTGGTGAATCGGACTAAGCCTCGAAACCTCTCGTAAGATCTCAATCTTCACCTCACTCAAGCCACAAGCGTGGTCGAGCATGATGATGCCTTCGACATCGAGTAGTGTAAACGGCGGCTGGTCCCATTTTTTCAATTCGAGCCAAACCGACCTATCGAGTCGGGCCGGGTGGGTTGCTTGCAATTCTTTTTCCAAAGATCGCAATACTTTATCGCATTCTTGAGCCCCGGGGTCATCTGGCCAATCCCAGGGTTTAGCCAAGGATATCAACTCTCGATGGAGGGCTAATATTCTTCGACTTCGAGACCTACTCCATCGGTGTTGTGGATTTGGTTGTAAGAGCGGGAAACCGTATCCTTTAGCCGCATCAGCCAGAGCCCGATGACATTTTTCGAATAGTGGCCCATCGTTCTCAAGCACGGCTGGCAAGCGGAGATCAAGATGCAAAATACCGATTAGTCTCTCCATCGTCAGATGATGGGTCGTATCGATTATTCCGCCACCTTTTTGTTTGAGCAAACTCGATATCACTTGTTTTCTCGCAGCTTCTGTCGGATGGATCACCATCAATTTACGACCAGATAGTAACGATTTAACCAACCACTCGGGCATCGCCCGGCCGGCAGGAACCGCTTCCATGCTGAGGCCGATAGAGGTAGATTGAGGTTGAATCATCATTGTGTGGGCCGCCCAACGACTCGACTCTGCGGCAGGGGTTCTTGAACCCACTCATGACTTATCGGTCACAACCATTGAAATCAAAGTTAATCCAGCCAACACCATGCGCAGCGCAGCGGCCCTCTTGGCACTTCTCTTGTGCTTGAGCATGTTCCCAATAGCTCAAGGCGGCCAAGCCGAACAACTCGAGGTCGGATTCACCTTTGGTGGAGTCGGCTTAAATGCTAATGAAAGCGGAGAATCTTCCTCTACATTGGGCGATTTACCGGCAATAGCCGAATATTATACCGCAACCTGGTGTGAGAATTGTGTTGAGGTCGAGCACGCACTCGATGAAATCGAAAGCGAGGTCAATATCCAACAATTCCACTTCCACCGTAATAACGACAGCGAAGACCCGTGGGGGACCGACGCTGGAGAGAGTCGATGGAACCTCCGATATGATGGTGGAATTGCCCCAACCGTGGTTTTCAATGGCTCGATTAAGCAGATTGGAAGTGTAGCTCAAGGCGAAAGTCTCGAAGTGGATTATACCTCTCATGCAAATACAGACCTCTCTTTGGGAGTCGGTTCAAGCACATTGGGGTGGGTCTTGAATTCCGATAATGTATCGGGTACCGCTACTTGGAATTTGGTTGTTGACCAAGACAATCTCCCGGTGGATTCTACGGTTAGCTCGATGATTTGGATTACTGAAAGATTCGGAAATTTCCCTGAAGGCGGCAATGGAGTCGAGGATTATCCACATATCGTCAGAGCTGTTATCGAGTTAGGGCAAAATGCGAGCGGTACGATTGCAATCGATTTGCCCACGCCGCATGACGATAATGATTTGCAGATATTTTTGATTCATCAAATCAACTTGCCAGAGCCCGATGAACCTGAATTACCTCCGATTCATGCTGATCCAGGACCAAAGTCTAGCGGATTGCCAAATATTGGATTCATCGGCGGAGTGTTGGCATTGGTCGGTGCTGCGATCTATGGACAACGGAAAAATTACTGAGCTGCAAAAGCCGCAATTATTCGGCTCACGTCTTCATCGGTGATGTGTAAGTGGGTCACAATTCTAACTGTATTTGGCCCAGTATCAAAAAGGTCGATTCCATGTGCGGATAATTTCTGGACCAAATCGATTGCTGGAATTGAACAATCAACATAGACCATATTGGTTTGAACCGTGCTTAAATCAACATCAAACAAATCCATCTGGTCAATTTTTTCCGCCAAAACTTTGGCTCTCCGGTGGTCCTCTTCCATTC
>Ga0302127_10002527_pt1 | contig 11063 bp, 11 predicted proteins | sample CB4_SCM_MG_FD_204452 | JGI IMG/M metagenome (GOLD analysis project Ga0302127, IMG submission 204452) | Marine microbial communities from Western Arctic Ocean, Canada - CB4_SCM | ecosystem: Environmental > Aquatic > Marine > Oceanic | place: Canada: Western Arctic Ocean | collected 2017-09-24
ACCCGGTGACCCGGTGACCCGGTGACAATCGGTATAATGGTAATGGGCGCGGGGTACGAGCTCCCCAAAATGCGCAAATTGGACGGTGCCTGATGGCCTAGTATGACGCAAGTCAAGAAGGTTCGAGCTTGTTAGGAGGTTCGAAGGATGAGAGGTGTCCATGAAGAATTGGATGCCTGATCGGTTAAAGGCGATGCAGACTGCTTTCGCGCGAGCGAAGGGTTTTGGTTTCAACAGTTAGATCCCATTGCTGCTTTCCCTGGACCGAGAGAGAATAAATTCTTGTGAACACGGTGCTTCCTTAGACGTAAGCGGTGCGGCCTGTTTATATGGCTCTGCTACGGACGATATATGGGTTGGTTTCCTTTTGCTTCCCTGGATGTGGCGGGGGATTACGCATGTCGTTTTTTGGTGTATGTTGTATCTACTCATATATCTAAGTCCGTTAGGCATTAGATATGTGCCGTTCAGGAGACTGGAACATGCAAGTCACGACACAGGAAGCATCTCGCCTCGCGATGAAATCGGGGATGAAGATCACTAAGCTGACCGAGAATATCTGTGCCGAGGTGACTGGCATCGATTTGCGCCAGCCTATCGACGCGGATACGCAAAATTTCCTTTACGACTTGTTGGTTAAAAACGTGGCGCTCGTTTTCCGCGATCAAGAATTCACCCCCGGTGAGTATATATCCGCCGTTTCCATCTTCGGGACTATAATGCTGGATGAAAGCCCCGAGAACCGATTGCCCGAACTGCCCCTGATCAGCTTGATTTCGAGCCAGTCCAAGGATGGGGAAGGCAAACGCGTGATGACCGGAGAACGTTGGCATTCCGATCACGTTAATCACCAGAGACCGCCAAAATTTACGTGCCTGTATGCAGTTAATCTCCCCGATTCGGGCGGCGCCACCAACCTCGCTAATACCCGGGAAGGGTATGCTGCGCTTCCGGATGACGTAAAGAAGCGCGTTGATGGGATGAAGACCGCCAATGTTATTATAGGCAGCGCCTCCAAATCTGTGAATAGTGATCGCCGGGCTTGGCAGGCTGAAAGCCCGCCCGATCCCGTTATCCATCCGCTGGTGCGCACCCATCCCGATGCTGGGACCAGGGCGCTCTATTTTCACCCAAACAAAGTGGAAAATATTATTGGAATGGAGCCGCAGGAATCTCAGGAATTACTTGAAGAGCTGACCGAATATGTGGTCAAGCCAGAATTTTTGTATGCTCACCAATGGCGTCTTGGCGACATGATGATCTGGGATAATCGTTCGGCCTTTCACAGGGCCAGCTTTGATTATGACATAAACCAGCACCGCTTGCTTTATCGCACACTTGTCGAAGGTGATATTCCACACTGAAGACGTTGCCGTGCTGGCATTAAACGACGTTATTCCACTTCTCCGGGATGGCAATGCTGGTGCCTTGCGCCAGCCCTATCGAGCCCCTAATCTGCGCCCCGCTGGCGGTTGATGGGGCGTAGCCAAGCGGTTAAGGCAACGGGTTTTGATCCCGTGACCCCAGGTTCGATTCCTGGCGCCCCAGCCACCGGCCCGCTGCTTTCCCTCTTTCTTTTGCTACCGCTAGTGTCTGGGCCGCGTGCTTACCAGACTTCCTTGACGGCAAGCCCGCGCATAAAGTTTTCGCGGATTAGGTCCGGATCACGCACTATCTGCGTGACGCCGGGCTGCTTGCGATGCTGTCGGCATCTTCCGAAAATTCCTTATTCTGCATTTGCGTAAACGGAGCCGTTCCTGGGGCGCCGCGAGGAATTAATGGAGGAATTTGGACATTCTCAAAAGGTAACAACCCATTCTAATTCAACCTAGACCCATTGCTACGATTTGGGTGCCGGCGCAATGAAGGCCGCTTGCCCCGATGGCTAAACATGTGTTTGAACGTTGCTGCTTGCGGCCGTCTACGATCATTTGAGTCGCTGACCCTCGTCGTGCTGCCAGCGCGCATGGGACGCTCCGTTGTCGATATCTTCCAAAATATCCAGAATCGCTACACGTGCGCCTTTCAGGTTAGCGAGGGTGTCGGTCAGCGCGTGTGGGCTCGACCATCGCACGCGGCCAAAGGGATCGATGAATTGCGGTCGCCGGCGCAGGCCCACGAGCCAATATCCGCCGTCAGCAGCCGGGCCAAATACTGCATCATGGCTCCCAAGCAGGCGAATGGCCCGGGCGATATGACTGGGCTCAACAGTAGGAATATCGCTACCGATTAAAATTGCGGGACCGGGAGAGACCGAAGCCAGTACATGGGCCATGCGGGAGCCGAGATCTCCCGGTCCCTGGGGAATGCGGCGTGGTCCTTGGGGCCACGCCTTCCATTGCAAAGTCCGGTCGGGTGTTACCGCCAGAATGGTCCGCCAGCGGGGGTCGCAGGCCAGGCGGCGGATAACCCCGGCTAGGCATTGCCGGTAAAATGCCGTTGCGGCCACTGGCCCGATGTCGCGGCCCAACCGTTTCTTGACCGTACCAAGCACCGGACAGCGAGCAAAAATGATCAGAGTAGGTCCGTAGGTCATGCGTAGACCCGGGTAATAACACTGACAGGGACACCGAGGTAATAAAGTACCAGACATAGAATGTTGCGTAATGGTCGCAGGACGTAACCGCCCTCGCGATAGCGCCGGGCCGAAGTTACCGCTGCGACGTCGAGAAATACCAGGCGGCCGCGATGAATGCGACGGACGATATCGACGTCCTCCATGATAGCAAGGGGGCGGTAGCCGCCGACGGATTCATAAAAGGTTCGGGCCATCAGCAGGCCCTGATCACCATATGGCAGTCCAAACATCCAGCATCGCCACTTGACTAGGGTTTCCATCATTTGCGCTGCCTGGCTATCGTCATCTAGGGAGAACTGAAAGGCCGCGGCCCTATGGCGGTTGAGGGGCGAGTTGGCATAGCGTTTGACTTTGGTCGACCAACCGGGTGCTAAGCGTGTATCGGCGTGAAGAAACAGTAGCCATTCCTCGCTTGCCGCAGCGGCCCCGGCAATCAATTGCTGCCCGCGGCCCCGGTCTGCGGTAACGACTTTTGCGCCTGCCGCCCTGGCGATAGCCACGGTATCGTCCTCGGAGCCGCCATCACTGACCACGACACTCCAATGAAATGGGGATTCCCTCAGGGACTCTAGCGTTTCCCGAATGGTATCGGCAGCGTTCAGCGTGGGAATAACGATGCTCAGCATGGTTTCTGCTCGTTTGCCGCTGCTCTATTCAACCTAAGGCTGATCTCTATCAGCCTATCGAACGGGAGCGCCGAATCATGCCACCCTACTGGAGGTTGTAGTAGTCTTTAAGCATCCGGTTAACATCATTATCAAGCCGGCGTTTGTTCTTCGCCACCTCAATATCCCTGCGCCTATCGCGGCCAAGGTCCCAGCTGTGGGTTAGCGATCTCGAGCAACGGCTGGGGCCGGGCACCACTAAGTTGGTGGGGGGAGCCCATTTTGGACTTGCCGCCGACGGCGTGCCCATGGGAACGCCGTCGGTTCCGGTAACTCTCAGCCAAACGATTCCGAGTTGGAATAAGTCGTTGATGCAGCAAAAACCGCGAAGGAGGGCAGGTGGATAGATTCTTCTGAGACTGCCGTTCGAGATCAAGGCACTGTTAGCCCAATGGCTGGCTAAATACTAGCCGGCGCGGGAGAATAAGGTTCTATCCCTGATCCGCCAGGGCAGCGATGGTGCATTTTATCGGGCCGAATTTGGTAAGAGAATGCGCGGCAGCGGTACCTATGCGGGATTCTTCGTTAGGGAATTTCATGCTGCTTGTTTATGATTCGGGGCTCACAAGGGGCGCGCTACGGAGAGGGGGTTGAATACATCCCTATTCCAACCACCTGCACAACAGGGTGACCAGTTTCCCTTCTTCTAAGAAGAGCGCGATCCATCTTGTCGTGCTAAGCTTGATTCGATGGAACACCAAGCTGCAAATGATCTCACAGGCTTGGCTGCTGTCGCACTGGCAGCACTGATATGTGGCATATTTCTTGAACGCCTGCGCCAACCGGCGATTGTTGGTTATATTCTTGCGGGCGTCGTGCTGGGCCCGGCAGGCTTTCATCTGGTGGGCGAGGCGTCAGTGGCGCCGCTGGCCGAACTCGGTGTTCTCCTACTGCTCTTCACGATTGGTATGGAGCTATCTGTTCGGGCTTTTCGCCGCATGTGGCGGTTATTTGTTGTTACGACGTTGTTCCAGGTGGTCGGCAGTACGGCCATGACCTTCGCTCTGTCGCTGCTATTCGGTTGGCCGCCAGGGCTCGCCATTTTTCTCGGCTTCGCCGTCGCCCTGTCATCCACGGCGGTGGCGGTGAAAATCCTTGAACGACTGGGTGAATTGCGAACCCGTGTCGGTCGCGTCACCATCGGTGTGCTTATCGCCCAGGACCTTGCTGTCGTTCCTATGATGCTGACCTTATCGGCGATGGCCGGGGATAGTTTCCAGTGGTCGGCATTACCAAAAATTGCATTCTCAATACTATTCCTCGTTTGGTTGATTTGGTTTCTTAGCCGTGGCCGTAAGATATTCCTGCCCTATTCAGCAATGGTCGGCGGACATCGTGACCTGACACCGCTGGCGGCTCTCGCTTTCTGTCTCGGTGCGGCTGCTGTATCGGGTTTGATGGGGTTGTCGGCGGCCTACGGTGCATTCTTAGCTGGGCTTGTTATTGGTAATTCCCACCAGCGCCACGCCATGCTGGCGGTGGTTGAGCCGCTGCAGAGCATCCTAATGATGGTATTCTTTCTCTCCATCGGGTTGCTCGTCGATCTCGATTATTTGTGGGAAAATCTTGGCGCCGTTTTGCTCTTGCTGACTATGGTGACCATCTTCAAGACGGTGCTTAACGTTGCTATCCTGCATCTGTTGGGAGAGCCCTGGCAGCGCGCCTTTCTTGTTGGCGTTACCATTGCGCAGATCGGTGAATTTTCATTCCTGCTCGCCGTCGTTGGCTTGGATAGCGGCCTTATTACGCCCGAAGATCGCCGTTTGATCGTCGCTGTTACGGTGCTTAGTCTAGCTCTCAGTCCATTATGGGTAGTCATCGGTCGGCGTCTCCATGACCTTGCCGACGACGGCATTACCTCCGGTCAGCGGTTGATCCAATTAGTTTACGCGCCCGAGGCTGAGTTCGTTCTTGGCACGTTGGGCGAAGCCCGCTCGCTGACCATGCGTCAGGCCCGCACCTTAGCGATTATTTTGCGTCGAAAATTATTATGGCGCTTGCGCGGCAAGCCCGAGAATTTGGCGGTAAAGCCGCCGCCTGTTGAAGACCTGCACTCCAAAATTGCACTCGCCACTGACGTGCGAATGGATGTTTCTGGGGAAGCAGTGCCGGTTGCTATCAGCGCGGTAAACTTGGCCCCTTCGGAGGGCCCTGATCCGTCAACGATGGAACGCCAGCCGTTTCGCAAGCCTTCTCGCCGCCGCCGCTCCACTGCTGCCGTCGTAACGGGGGCTAGAACAGGGATCCTATCGCCGGACAAGCCCACCAAGACGGGTCGGCCCCAGCGGCCAAAAAAGCCTGGTAAAAAAAATTCCTGATTTTGAATTTGAGAAAGTAGCCTGGGCTGGAGGTGCACGCTTAGTTGCCGGTATCGACGAAGCCGGGCGGGGGCCGTGGGCTGGCCCTGTTGTAGCCGCTGCTGCGGTATTTTCCGGCGAAAAGCTATCATCCGAGTTGCGCGAAGGATTAGACGATTCCAAGGTTCTGCCCCGTCGGCGTCGGGAATACCTGTTCGCCGTATTGGAGAATACCGCGGCCGTCGACTTTGGTATTGGCCTCGCCTCGGTCGAAGAGATCGACCGGCACAACATCCTGCAGGCCACCATGCTTGCCATGGCCCGCGCTGTTAAGGCGCTGCCGCACCTCCCTGAATTTTCTCTCATCGATGGCAATCGGGCCCCGGCCCTTCTGTGTCCCTGCCGCTGTATAGTCGGAGGTGATGGTCGCTCGTTAAGTATTGCCGCCGCCTCGATTATCGCCAAGGTAACTCGGGACCGTATGATGGCTGAATTGGATGCTACCCACCCTGGTTACGGATGGTCGCACAATGCCGGGTACGGCACGCCCGAGCATCGGCGCGCGCTTGAGAGCCTGGGTGTAACGCAACACCATCGCCGCAGCTTCGCCCCAATTCACAATATTTTGCGGCTGGGCAATGCGTAAATGTCCATATGTGGGTCAATGATTCTGCTGCAAGTCATTGAATCTATTTGTTTCTTGACGGCGAGTCCGGCTGCGCACAATGTGCGGGCATGGGAGCGCACAAGAAAGTTGAGTCAAATTGCATCCTGCATGGCGATAGCGTGCAGATGATGGAAGGCTTGCCGGCCGGATCGGTCGATATGATTTTTGCCGATCCGCCCTACAATCTTCAGTTGGGCGGAGAACTTTTGCGTCCGAACAATACCCGTGTTGCCGGCGTCGATGACGCTTGGGACCGGTTCAGAAGTTTCGATTCTTATGACACGTTCACCCGCGCTTGGCTTGGTGCGGCGCGGCAGGCGTTAAAGCCGACCGGTTCGCTCTGGGTGATCGGGAGCTACCACAATATTTTCCGCGTCGGCTCGATCCTCCAGGATCTCGGGTACTGGATCCTCAATGATGTTATTTGGCGCAAATCTAACCCCATGCCGAATTTTCGGGGCCGACGTTTTACCAATGCGCACGAAACAATGATCTGGTGTGCCCGTGACCGGGATTCGGCTTATCGCTTTAACTACGATGCGATGAAGGCGCTTAACGATGACCTGCAGATGCGCAGCGACTGGGTTCTCCCGCTGTGCACCGGGCACGAACGGCTAAAGGTTAACGGTCGCAAGGCGCACCCGACGCAGAAGCCTGAGGCCCTATTGCATCGTGTTATTTTGGCGACAACGGAAGTGGGCGACATCGTCCTCGACCCTTTCTTCGGTACCGGGACCACCGGCGCTGTCGCGAAGCGGTTGGGCCGGCGCTATATCGGGATCGAACAGGAGATGGAGTACGTGAAACTTGCTGAATCGCGACTTGCGGCGGTCGAACCTGCCGTTGACCTGCAGCTCCTAGATACGCCGTCTCGCCGCCAGGAACCACGCATTCCTTTTGGCTGGGTGGTTGAACGCGGTTTGCTGGCGCCAGGTGCTGTGCTTTGCGATAGCCGTCGCCGTCATACCGCCAAGGTCCGGGCTGATGGAACGTTGATTGCCGCCGATTTTCGTGGCTCAATCCACAAGGTTGGCGCGCACGTACAGGAAGCGCCTGCCTGCAATGGGTGGCAATTCTGGCATGCCGAGATTCAGGGCAAGTTGGTGCCCATCGATGTCTTCCGGCAGAAGCTGCGGGCAGAGCTCCACTAACGCGGGTACCCGGCGCATCGCAGCCCTTGGTAATCTAATATATTTATGCAGCAGGCTCTCGAGCCGGCATGTACTCATCCCCCTTGTTGAATATCATTTTTGATTGGGCTTCGATGGGCCGTGCCGTTAATGGTAAACAGGTTACAACGAACACAATAATCAATGCGGAGAAATCCATGTCCGATGACATGAAAACCGTCATCAAGAACCACACCAAGGACATTCTCGATGCTGGCGGCCTGTCACTGATGATGTCGATACGGTCGTCGAAGTCGGTTGAAACGGTTCTCGCCCTGCAGGCGGCTGGGTTTGATAGTTTCTTTGTCGACCTGGAGCACGGCGGCCTGACAATGTATGAGGCCGGCCAACTCGCCACCATGGGAATTGCTGCCGGCGTCACCGTTTTTGTCCGATTGCCCGGCCATAATGTGATGGCGGCTGCTCAGGCCCTTGATGGTGGTGCCTGGGGTGTAATTGCACCGCACCTAGAAACGCCGGAGCAGGCGGGCATGATGGCGGATGCTTGCATGTACCCACCCATCGGACACCGTTCGGCCTCTAGTACCGTCCCGCATTTTCGCTTCCGCAGCTGGCCGACCGTGCCGGTGCGTGCGCATCTCAACAATCATACCATGCTGATCTGCCAGATTGAGACGGAACGGGGTGTTGAGAATGCTGAGGCTATCGCTGCTGTCGATGGTGTCGCGTTGTTGCTGCTTGGCGGCAATGATTTGAGCGCCGAAATGGGCATCCCCGGTGACTTCACCAACGAGAAATTCATTGGCGCCGTCGACCGGATCATTGATGCTGCTAAGAAACAGGGAAAGCACGCCGGCATCGCGGGAATAGGCTCCCCGGAGCTGATGCAGAAATTTTACGACAGGGGTGCTCGGCTGTTCTCGCTTGGTACCGATACAGGGGCTTTCGTCGCTAGTGCCCGTCAACAGGCAATGACCGCACATAAGATGGCTGGTTAGACATCCGTTGCGTGGAAAGGAAGTTCAATGAACAGTTTGGGAAATAATGCCGTCGAGTCGATCGAGCTTGACGAGCGTCAGGCGCGCATCGATCTTGCTGCAGCATTTCGTTTGGCCGGCCGCATGGATATGGTTGAAGGCGTCGGCAATCATTTCAGCTATTTATTGCCGGGTGAACCAGCACGCTTCCTGATCAATGCCCGTGGACAGCATTTCTCTGAAATGTCGGCAGGACATTTCCTGACGGCCAATCTCGATGGAGAGGTTCTCGCAGGGCAGGGGGAACTCCGGCCAGTCGCCTTCTTCATCCACTCGCGTATCCACCTTGCCCGGCCAGAGGCGCGATGCGTGTTGCATGCTCATCCTCCATACGCCACGGCCCTAACCATGGTTGAAGGTGGGCACATCGTTGGCGCGCATCAGCTGATCCTGCGTCTCGGAAATCGCATTGCCTATGATGATGATTACAACGGCATCGCGCTAGATGAGGCGGAGGGGGATCGGATTGCTGCCACCATGGGTGATGCCACCATACTGATGATGGGCTGTCACGGCGTGACGGTTGTCGGGCCGACAGTGGCAGATGCCTTTGACCAGCTCTATTTCCTTGAACGGATGTGCCGCTATGAGGTATTCGCGCGTTCCACGGGATTGCCATTGCGGGCAATCGGGGCGGAGTTGCGGGCCAGCGCTGACCACCCTCTTGGTCACCCTCGCTATGAGGCGCAAGAACACTTTGCCGCTCTAAAGCGCCAACTCGACCGGGAGGAGCCAGACTACCAATTTTAACGGGTAGCTACCGGTGTCGCCATATCATGGCGCCATGACCTCAAAATTATTAATCCTTACAAAAACAAGGAAACGCCGCGTTGGATAAGATCGACCTCCTCATCAATCTGAAAATGGAGCCGCTCTGCATCGAGCACCTTGCCGAGCATTACTCCGTGCACTACTGGCCCGACCCGGCGACCCATGATGTCTTGCTCAAAGACTCGGTACTGAAAAAGATTCGGGCCGTACAAACAAACGGTTCTTACGGCCTTAAACGACCCTTTATTGATGTTATGCCCAACCTTGAGATCATCTGCGCTATCGGTGCTGGTTTTGAAGGAATTGATCTTGATGCGGCGCGGGAGCGCGGCATTCCCGTTACCCATGGCCCGGGGACCAACGCGACCGCCGTTGCCGATCAGGCTTGGGCGTTGCTGCTTGCTGCCTTCCGCCGAATTCCCTGGTGCGATCAAAGCATGCGCGCGGGTGGCGGGGAGGAAACCCGCAAAATCATGCCGATACCGACAGGTAAAAAACTGGGCATCTTTGGTCTTGGGCATATAGGCAAGCAGATCGCCAAACGCGGCCTTGGTTTTGATATGGAGATCGGCTATTTCGGCCGGAAGCCACAGCAAGGTGTACCGTACCGTTATTTTGATAGCCTCAAAGCCCTAGCTGAATGGTGCGATGTGCTGTCGGTCAGCGCCCCGGGTGGACCGGAGACCCGCCACATCGTTAATGCGGAAATTTTTGATGCGCTTGGGCCAACGGGATTCCTCATTAATACGGCGCGCGGCAGCCTCGTCGACGGAGAAGCCCTCGCCACGGCACTGCGCGGGGAACGCATCGCCGGTGCAGGTATTGACGTTATTGAAGGGGAGCCGGCTGTGCCTGATTCTTTTATCAGGTTACAGCGTCTCGTCATGAGCCCACACACGGGCGGCTATGCACCAGAGGCGGTTTGGAACATGATTTCTTTGGTGCGTGATAATATGGATGCGCACTTCGCCGGAAAGCCAGTGCTATCGCCGGTTCCTGAGTGACGCCCCAGTATCGTTGGTGCTGTCGAGAGGGCTGCCGATCCGCCTGCTGCGACGCATAATAGGCTTACGGTAACGGGTTACGGCCGATGTCGTAGTGTAAGGTACGGATACCTGAGTTGGTGCCCTTGACGAAGTTATATCCTCTTCTTGAGCATCAGGTCCTTTCATCTCCTCACTCCTTCAATCTAGTTGAAGCCAACTGCCATCTCGAAACTTTCCCCTTATCAAATACCAAACCATAAACAGGGCGGATCGTACTCGCAGAACTACAAAGAAGTGCTTTCCCGTCCAAATTGTTCGCAGCTTTTACCGTCCCTGCACTTGCAAGGAACACGGTGATGATTGCTCCACGGATAAAAAAATCAGTGACCAAATCACAAATCTCATCAGCCAATCCAGTAAGTTCGTTATTCATTTCATCGTTTGTCATTCTCGTATTTCCTTCTTCGTACGAGCCTCTCCGAACACCTGTCCTTCTTTGACCCTACTTTCTTATAATAGGGGTTGGTGGGCCTTCGGTTGAGGTCAGTAAGGTGTCGCAAATGACAAAACCCCACCGGATTAACGATGGGGCTGCAATGTGGGTCAGGTATGGTTGGTTAGGTATTTTGGTGGTTACGCAACCTCCTTCTCATAGATATCGAACATCTCGAAATAGAGGACTTCCCATTCTTCGCACCCAAAAGGAAGTGCATCGTCCTCTCCATACAGTTCCTTATAATCTTATGCTAGGACTATTTGTTCCATTCGGCAATTGGCGCTCTTGCAATTGTGATCGGTCCGGCAAAAATGATCTTCTTCGCAACTGGAGTAAATTAATGGCGAAAAAACTGGAGATCGGTGATGTCTTCCCCGAAATGACCCTTAATCTGGTCGGCGGCGGAACGGCAACACTACCCGATCTGGGGGATGCC
>Ga0302127_10002530_pt1 | contig 11053 bp, 8 predicted proteins | sample CB4_SCM_MG_FD_204452 | JGI IMG/M metagenome (GOLD analysis project Ga0302127, IMG submission 204452) | Marine microbial communities from Western Arctic Ocean, Canada - CB4_SCM | ecosystem: Environmental > Aquatic > Marine > Oceanic | place: Canada: Western Arctic Ocean | collected 2017-09-24
GAATTTAAACTGACTCGTGAAAGAGCAAACAAAAGAGTCGGCGGCGACGCTACCGCTGTTTGGTTTCCTGCTGGCGTTTGTCGGTGTGTTTCTTTACATCGGCATCGAGATGAACAATGTGATAAGCTTGGCCAACTTGTCGATTTTACTTGGCGTGTGCCTGGTGGCACTCTCCGGCTACAGCTTGGCCAGGCCGGCTGCGGTTGGCCAGGCGTTGCGCGCCTTCCCCCGCGCCAACGCGCCCGGCTACGTGTTGATTCTTGCCGCCACTGCTTGGTTTCTCTGGAACATAAAGTCTGAGGACATGGCGGACTACCGGGAAATCAAGCATTGGTTTTACATCGGCTTCGGCGCGGTGGGGATCGGCTCGTGCATTTATCTGCGGGACTTTTTGGCGGTGCGCGGCCTGGCGGTTTTCATGCTGCTGCTGGCCAAGCTGATGCTCGACACACAGCGCCACTACATGCTCGACACGCCGGTGGCGCACATGTGGGAGTGGCGGCTGGTTTTCGCCGTTTGGGCGTACATGATCATCGTCATGTCGATGTGGATGGTGATCTCGCCGTGGCGCATGCGTGACATGATCCAGTGGATGCTGGCCAAGCCGCGTTGGCTTGCGGCCAAGGTCTGGTTTCAGCTGATGTTCGGGATTTTGCTGATCGTGCTTGGCCTGACGGTGTTCGACATCCCAGACGCGGCTGCGAACTGAGGGATTGGAATTGGTCGGACGGAGGCAGTCCTCTAACACACAGCAGCAATTTAACTGTGAAATCAAAAACAGGAATACAACGACACCACCGCCGGGCGCTTGGGCAAGCGCTTGGCTTGGCAATCACCCTCGCCGGAGTGGCGCTTGGCCAGGCGCAGCAAGTGCCGGTAGACGAGCGCACGCTCTCCAACGGCATGAAACTGCTCATGATCGAGCGGCACCATTCGCCGGTCATCGCCGGTGGATGGGTGGCGCGCGTCGGCAGCGTCAATGAGCGCCCTGGCATCACCGGCATCGCGCACCTCTTCGAGCACATGATGTTCAAGGGCACGCCGACCATCGGCACGAGCGATGCCAAGCGCGACGCAGAGATCATTGATCAGCAGGAAGTGGTCCGCGACGCCATGCGCCGGGAGGAGGCCAAGATGCGGCTGGCCCTGCGGCGCGGCGAGATCGACGACATTGCCAAGCCGGAAAACAAGACCAAGCGCTATCGCGAACTTGAGGCCGAGTTCAAGGAACTGATCGCCGCGCAGCGCGAGGTGCTCGTCAAGAACGAGTTCGACCGCATCTACACCACAGCCGGCGCGTCCGGCATGAACGCCTTCACGTCCAACGACATGACCGGCTACTTCATTACCGTGCCGGCGAACAAGCTCGAGCTTTGGGCGTGGATGGAGTCGGAGCGGCTGTTGAGGCCGGTGTTCCGCGAGTTTTACGCCGAGCGAGACGTGGTGTTCGAGGAGCGGCGCATGCGTACCGAGTCCACGCCGCTTGGTAAATTTCAGGAATCGCTTGAGGCGATGTTCTGGGAGTCGCACCCGTACGGCTGGCCAGTGATCGGCTGGCCGTCAGACATCCCTGCCATCACCAAGGCGCAGGCAGACGAGTTTTATGCTCTCCACTATGCGCCGCAAAACATCACTCTTATACTCGTTGGCGACTTTAAAGCCGACGAGGCGGCCAAGCTTTGCGAGCGCTACTTCGAGCGCATCCCGCGAGGCAAACGCAATCCGCCCGAGGTCGTCACTGAGGAAGTGGCACAGAAAGTTGAGAAGCGAATGAACGCTGAGGCGGAGGCCAATCCGCAGGTGGACATCCTGTGGCATACGCCGGCAGCGGGGCATCCCGACGCCTACGCCTTGGAGGTGCTCGCGGCGGTGTTGTCCGGACGCTCCGGTCGGTTGCACAAGGCGCTCGTGCTTGGCGGCGAAGTGGCTACGTCGGCGTTCGCCCATCAAATGGCACGAAAGTATGCCGGCATGTTCAACATCGGCGGTGAGGCGAAGGAGCCGAAAACACCGGGCGACGTCGAGGCGGCGATTTACGCAGAGGTTGAGCGGTTGAAGAACGAGCCAGTCTCCGCACGAGAGTTACAGAAGGTTAAAAATAATTTTGCCGCGATGGCAGTGCGCCGTACTTCATCGAACTTTCATCTACTGGTGCAATTGATTCAGTACGAAGGAGGTGGTGACTGGAAATCGATCAATACAGAAATCCCGAGTATTCTCGAGGTCACGGTGGAGGACATCCGGCGCGTGGCCCAAAAATATCTTACAAAGAAAAATCGCACCGTAGCGACATTCACTCGGAAGGCAGGAGCGAAGATACCGGACGATCCTGCGCTGGCCGGGTTGAGTGGCGAGCAGCAGGCGGTCGTGCGCCGCATCGCCAACCAGATCAAGTCGGAGATAAACCTCGAGCGACTGCAGGAACAGTTGCAGACGATGGAGACCCAGCTCGGGCAAGCGGATGGCAAGCAGCAGGGCCTGATGAAAATCATCATGTTGAAAGTGGCGGAGCGAATCGCTGAATTGAGCAAATAATCAAGGAACAACAAAAATGAATTTATCGATAAAGCAAAATATGGCGCTCGGCTCGGTTGCGGTCCTTGGGCTGGCGCTTGGCCAGGCACAGGAGATTCCGGACCGACCGGAGAAGTTGATATTCCCGCCACTAATTTATGATGCTCCAAACCCGGCCGACTACCGCGTGGAGTTGGAATCAGGCACGGTTGTTTACATTTACCCTGATCGCGAACGGCCTCTGATTGACCTTTCGGTGAACATCCGCGGCGGCAGCTACCTCGACCCGAAAGGCAAGGAGGGCTTGGCCGGCCTAACTGGTTCACTGATGGCACGAGGCGGGATTCCGTCATCGCCGGCGGACGAACTGGACGAGGAACTGGAGTTTCTCGCGGCAAGGCTTTCGAGCAGTTTGGGGGGGTTAAACGGCAGCGTGAGCCTGAATCTGCTGTCGAAGGACGTCGATCGTGGCTTTGAGATTTTGAGGGCTGTGCTGGCCGCGCCGAGTTTTCAGGAGGACAAACTGGCGCTGCGCAAGACCCAGGCGTTGCAGGGGCTGAAGCAGCGCAACGACGACTCAAGAAACATCGAGTCGCGGGAACGCAACTTCCTCGCGTACGGCGAGGATTTTTGGTTCAACCGCCACACGACGGCCGCGTCGCTCGAGGGAATTCGCCGGGAGGATCTTTTGGCGTTCCACCACGAGTGGGTACATCCACGAAACTTCATCGTGTCGATCAGCGGCGACTTCGATCGCGAAGCGATGCTCAAGCGGCTCGACGGCGTGTTCGCCGCCTGGCCGCACCCCGGTAAAAAAACGCCGCCGGTGCCGCAGCAACGGGAGTACGGCAAGTCGGGAGTCTATATTGTTGATAAGGACGTTAACCAGGGTCGCGTGTCGATCATACTGCCGGGCATCCGCTGGGACGACCCGGACTATTACGCGATCCAGATGATGAACGACGTGCTCGGCGGCGGCGGCTTCACGTCGCGCATTACCAACCGCGTGCGCTCGGACGAGGGCCTGGCCTACTCGGCGCGGTCGGCGTTTCCGGGGGGGGCGCATTATCCGGTGGTGTTCCGCGCCGGATTTCAGTCCAAGTCGCGTACGGTCGCCTTCGCGACGTCAATCGTGCTTGAGGAGATCGAGCGAATAACACGGGAGCCAGTGACGGCGGAGGAAATGCTAACGGCGAAAAAGTCGTTCATCGACACGTTTCCGAACAACTTCGCCTCCGCGTCGCAGGTGGTCTCGGCGTTTGCCCGCGACGAGATGATTGGCCGCTACGCCACGCAGCCGGATTACTGGGCGAACTACCGCGACAACATCGAGGCGGTGGACATCGCCGCAGTGCAGCGCGTGGCCAAGCGGCGGCTCAAGCTTGGCCAAGTGATCATCCTGATTGTCGGTCAAAAAGAGGAGATTCTGAAGGGTCACCCGGATCATCCGGTGAACTTAGGCCGTTTGGCCAAGGGCGGGGTGAAAGAGCTGCCGATGCGCGATCCATTGACGATGCAACCCATAAAGTAGGCCCAAAAACCGTTTTTCCTTGCTTAGGCCTGATTCGCTTGGTAACAAAGCCGCAGCATGGCAGCAATCGGGCTATTTCAGAAGGGGGATAATATCTTTTACGCCAAGGTCGTCGATGGAGACTTGTACAAGCTCAAGGGCGATATTTTTGGGGCACCATCCTTCCAAAAGACGCCGATTCCAAAAAAAGGGTTTCGGACGCTCGTTCCGGTTCAGCCCTCGAAGATCATCGCCGTGGGGCTCAACTACGCTGACCACGCCGCTGAGTCCGGCCTCGAGATTCCCAAGACACCGCTCTTCTGGCTGAAATCCCCCAAGTCAATCCTGCCCGATGGAGGGAAAATTGAAATCCCGTTCGAGAAGCACCGGACCGATTACGAGGCGGAGTTGGCCATCGTGATCGGCCGCAGCATCCGCAACGTCACCCCTAAGGCGGCCAGCCGCTACATCCTCGGCTACACGGCGGCGCAGGACATCAGCGATCGGACGATCCAGAATTCCGAGAGCCAATGGGCGCGCGCCAAGTCGTTCGACACCTTCACGCCGTTTGGCCCGTACATCGAGACGAAGATCGATCCCGATTGCCTGACGATTCAGTTGTTCAAAAACGGGCAGCTTTGCCAGAACTCCTCCACGGCGCAGATGATCTTCAGTTGCTCGGAGTTGGTCAGCTTCATTTCGACGAACATGACCCTGCTGCCCGGCGACATCATCCTCACCGGCACTCCGTCCGGCATCGGGCCGATCGAGTCCGAAGACACACTCGAGGTGCGCATCCAAGGCCTGGCACCGCTAGTCAACACCGTCAAGTAGCCGGCGGGCGTTTTGGTTCGGCATCCCCCGTTTTTTCAAGTTCGCTTAAGCTCCGGTCACCCGACCGGTGAATCCTGTTTTTTACAATGCGCTGGTCCCAGACATTTATCCCGACATTGAAGGAGTCGCCCGCCGAGGCGGAGATCATTTCCCACAAGCTGCTGCTGCGTGCCGGCCTGGTAAGAAAACTCACTGGCGGGCTTTACACATTCCTGCCGCTTGGCCTGCGGGCGCTCAAGAAAGTCGAGGCTATCGTCCGCGAGGAGATGGATCGCGCCGGGGCACTGGAGGTGTTCATGCCGGCGCTGCAGCCGCCCGCCATCTGGGCCAGGAGCGGCCGGCTCGAGACGGCGAAGGACGTGCTTTTTCACGTGAAGGATCGCGCCCGGAAGGAGTGGGTGCTCGGCCCGACGCATGAGGAAGTCATCACCACCCTCGTCGCCGATGAGTTCAGTTCTTACCGCCAGTTGCCGGTCAATTTTTATCAGATTCAGACCAAGTTCCGTGACGAAATCCGCCCGCGCTTTGGCCTCATGCGCGCCAAGGAATTCATCATGAAGGATGCGTACAGCTTCGACGCCGACGACGAGTCGGCCAACGCCAGTTACCAGCGGATGTACGACGCCTACGCGCGAATTTTTGCGCGCTGCGGCCTGCGGGCCATCCCCGTCCAGGCCGACACCGGCGTCATGGGGGGCGCGCACTCGCACGAGTTCATGGTGCCGGCCGAGACCGGTGAAAACGAGGTGGTGTACTGCGAGAGCGGCGACTACGCGGCAAACATCGAGAAAGCCACCAGCCAGGGCCCGGCCAACGCCACGCCGGCGGACGATTGCGGCGACGCGGAGAAATTCGAGACGCCCGGCGTGAAGACGATCGACGACTTGGCCAAGCGCTTCGACGTCGCGGCGGAGCGGCAAATCAAGACGCTCGTTTACGTTGCTGACGACAAGCCGGTGATCGTGTTACTGCGCGGCGACGACCAGCTTGAGGAGGCCAAGCTCGGAGGCGCGCTGGGTGCGAAAGCGTTTCGCGCGGCGGGCGATGCCGAGATCATCAAGGCGCTTGGTGCGCAACCGGGCAGCCTGGGCGCGGTTGGTGTCGAGGGCATCCCAGTTTACGCCGACGAGGTTTTGCGCGGTGGCTCTGGCATGGTTACCGGCGCGAACGACGACGGCCACCACCTGCGTAATGTTAATATCGAGCGTGATGTCGCGGTCGGCGAGTGGGCGGATTTGCGCCAAGTCCAGGCCGGCGAGCTGTGCGTCGAGACCGGACAGCCGCTGAAGATTCGCCGCGCAATCGAGGTCGGCCACGTGTTCAAGCTGGGCACCAAATACAGTGAGGTGCTCGGCGCGACGTTCCTCGACGAAAACGGCAAAAGTGTCCCGAGCATCATGGGCTGTTATGGCATCGGCGTGACGCGCACGCTGCAGGCGGTCATCGAGCAGTGCCACGACGAGAGCGGCGTTATCTGGCCGACGTCGGTTGCGCCGTACGAGGTTTGTATTACGGCGCTGGACGTCGAGCCGGAGTCGGAAGTGATGACACTGGCCAATCGGCTTTACGACGAGCTGCGGGCCAAGGGCGTGGACGTGATCCTCGACGACCGCCCCGCGCGGCCGGGGATCAAGTTCAAGGACTCTGAGTTGGTGGGCTTCCCGCTGCGCATCGGCATCGGCGAGCGCTCGTTGGCCAAGGGCAACGTAGAGATCAAGCCGCGGGTGGGGGAGATGATCCTGTGCAGCCCGGACGAAGTGCTTAGCCAAGTGCTAGAGTGGATCGAGACCAATCAGATCGAAGTTTAAGTGCTGAGGATGCTCCGGAGGTTGAAACGACGGCCGGGGCAGACGGTCGGCTTGGGGTTGATGTGCCGATGCGTGCGCACTTGGCTGTAAGGGACGCCGGTGCGTTTACGCAGTTGGGTGACGAGTGCCTTGAGGCTGGCTTTCTGTTTTGCCGTCGGAACTTCTTTTTCAAAGTTGCCAATCAGGCAAATGCCGATGGAGTTCTCGTTGAGAGCTGAGCTGGCGAGGTGCCCTCCACGGATCTGTCGTTTCCATCTTTCGCAAACATAGATTCTGCCATTCGTGGTGTGGCCTCCCTTGCCGATGACGAAGTGATAGGCGAGACCGTTCTCCATTCGGCGGACACGCCGGTGGTAATGTTCCATACCGCGGATGCTGTTGTTGCTGTCGGCGCTGTGGTGGACGACGATGTGTTTCCATCGATTTCGCCGGATGCGTGGCCGGTTGATTTCGTGGAGGGCCGAACCGGTTATGGCAACTGGCTTGGTCTTGGTTGGTTTGATGATCGAGCCTTTGGTGATCTTGAGTTTCTGACCCGGCTTGATGATCTTGGGGTTGGTAATGCCGTTGGCCTTGGCGATCGCCGCTACGGTGGTTTTGTATTTGTTGGCGATCGTGCTCAGCGTGTCGCCCTTGCGGATGGTGTAAGTGAGTGTCTCGGTCTTGGCCGGGATGATAAGTTTCCGGCCGATCTTGACCTTGTTGGGGTTGGCGATGCCGTTTTGGGCGGCGAGTGCCGAGGCGCTGAGACCGTATTTTTTGGCGATGACACCAAGCGTTTCGCCACGCTGGATGGTGTGGGTGGCCGCTTGGCTAAGCATCTGGCCAATCCACAAGGCAGCCGGCAGCGCAATCGCGAAGATGCGGCTGGTTTGTCTTTTTCCCCTGGCCAAAGTTGTCAGCATGAAACGCTGTTTGCCTCCTTAAAAGAGCTGGTTTTAAGGCCGGAACCGACTCTTGGCCAGTCATTGTTTGGCGGTCCGGCAGCTTGGCCAAGCGGGGGAGGCGGAAAATCAGTGAAAATTGGGGGTTGCGGCTTGGGACGGTTTTGGTATGGTGCGCGCCCTTTTTTGGCGTAAAAGGGGCTTTTGAAGCCTGACCAAACGCTGACTGAAACCGCCTTTAAAACTCAACCTTGGGCTTGGCTGCCCGAGGAGGCATTAACCACAACGAACTAAATCCCGTCTTTCCACGGGACGGCTGTACAAAGGATTCAGCCGATAACAATTGGAAAACCAAAGTATGAGTAATGTAAAAGAACTGTTGGACGCGGGTGTGCATTTTGGACACCAGACGCGGAGGTGGAACCCGAAGATGAAGGAATTCATCTTTGAAGCACGGAACGGCATCCACATCATCGACCTCGTGAAAACGGTGTCGCAAATTGATACGGCGGCGGAATTCCTCAAGGGAATCGTCTCCAAGGGCGGCAAAGTGCTCCTCGTCGGCACCAAGAAGCAGGCCCAAGCCACCATCAAGGAAACGGCGGAAGCCACCGGCCAACCGTACGCCTGCGAACGTTGGCTCGGCGGCATGATGACCAATTTGAAGACCATCAAGCGCTCCATCAAGCGCATGCTGGATCTGGAGGCAATGGAGTCTGACGGCAAAATGGCGGAGTTTGTCATGCAGGAGCAGTCGATGCTTCGCCGTGAGTTGTCGCGTCTGCACCTACGCCTCAACGGCATCCGCGATCTGAGCGACAAGCCAGACGCCATTATCATCATTGATATCAAGCGCGAGCACAACGCACTTGCTGAAGCGCGTCGGTTGCGCGTGCCGATCGTCGCCATCGTAGACACCAACACCGATCCGACGCTCGTCGAATATCCGATCGCCGGTAACGACGACGCCATCCGCTCCATCAAGGCAGTGCTCGGTGCAGTCACGAAGCCGATGATCGAGGCCCGCGCGGCCTACGAGGCGACCGCCGCAAAACTGAAAGCCGAGGCCGAGGCAAAAGCAGCAAAACCCGAGACGACACCGGCCGAACCGGTAGTCGCTGAACCCGCCCCAGCCGGGGTTGAAGCGAAAGCCCCAGCCGAGGAAGCACCGGCACCCGCTGCCGCCGAAGCACCGGCAGGGGATGCTCCCGAGACACCGGACGCGCCGGTCGAGGCCTGAGGCGTTCGCCACTCAAAAAACTTTCCTCCCCGGTTGCATTAATCGGGGAGCGGAACTGATTATTAAACAGAAAATATTATGGCAGAAGTAACAGCAAAACTTGTCGGACAACTTCGCAAGATGACGAGTGCGGGCCTGATGGACTGCAAAAAAGCCCTCACCGAAACTGACGGAGACGTTGAGGCCGCGGTCGATGTGCTCCGCGCGCAGGGCACCATCAAGGCGGCAAAGAAAGCCGGCCGCGAAGCCAACGAGGGCGTCATTGCCCACTACATCCAGCCCGACTCGAAGGCGGGTGTGCTGGTTGAGATCAACTGCGAGACCGACTTCGTCGTCAAGAACGAGCAGTTCCAAGAGTTTGTCGCCAACGTGGCCAAGCTCAAGTTGACTGCACCAGACACTGACTTTGAGGAGTTGCGCATCGCTCAAGTGGCCAAGATTGGCGAGAACATCCTGCTCTCCCGCGACGCCAAGCTCGAGGTGGACGGCACCGGTTTGGTGGCCGCGTACATTCACACCGGTGCCAAGGTCGGCGTGTTGCTCCAGGTCTGTGCCGGCAAGGGAGACACCCTCGGCAACGACGATTTCAAGGTGTTGGTGAAGGACATCACGCTGCACATCGCCGCCTCCGCGCCGGTCTCCGTGAGCCGCGACGAGGTTGACCCCGAACTGGTGGCTAAGGAGAAAGCCATCGCCGAGGAGCAGGCCGTGGGCAAGCCACCGCAGGCTATCGAGAAGATTGTCGACGGCAAGATGAACAAGTTTTTTGCCACCAACTGCCTGCTCGAGCAGGGCTTTGTGAAGAATCCGGACATCAGCATCAAGGATCACGTGGCCTCAGTCGCCCAGAGCCTCGGCGACGAGATCACCGTGGCTAAGTTCCTGCGCTTCCAAGTCGGCGAAAGTTTCTGAGCGGCGGCGACAACGAATCACCCAAGCGGGAGCCCGAGCGGGGCTCCCGTTTTTTTTTGCCAAGCACTTTGCCAAATGCGGAAAAGAGGTTTCATCGCTGAGATAATCTGACTACCTTAATGCCCCAGCAATAAGCGACCGTTGCAATGAACAAGACAAACACAGTGGAACAGACCGTTAGAGGCCAAGATGCCGATGCCAGCGACAAGACGATTGAGAGCCTGCGCAGCCTGCTCAATTGGCTGAAGGGGCAATTCGAGGACTTCGGCATCGACCCGGGCTGGGCCGGCCTGCTGGTCAACGTGGTCGGCGCCCTGCTGCTCGTGTTCCTGAGTTGGCTGGCCTACCTCGTGGCCAAGCGGGTGGTGCTGCGCGCCATCCGGTTCCTGTCGAGCAAGACCAGCACTGACTGGGACAAGGTCCTCATTGAGCATAAGGTGTTCGCCTGCTTGTCCAATGTCGTTCCCGCCCTCGTGGTGCACGTGCTGGCGCCGGTGGTGTTTGAGGGGGTGGAGAGTCTGGCCGGCTTCGTTCAAGGCCTGGCCAAGGTGTACCTCGTGGTGGTGCTCCTGTTGACTCTGCAGGCGCTGCTCAACGGGTTGCAGACGATTTATCAGCATTACGATATTTCAAAGCGCATCCCGATAAAGGGCCTGCTGCAGGCATTGATGCTGGTGGCCTGCTTCGTCGGGGGCGTGTTCATCATCTCGATCGTGATGGGCCGCGAGATCGGCACACTGATGGCCGGCTTGGGCGCGATGGTCATGGGATTCCTGTTTGTGTTCAAGGACGCGATCATGGGTCTGGTGGCGGGGATTCAGATTGCCACCAACGACACTGTACGCAAGGGCGACTGGATCGAGATGAAGGGCCACGGTATCGACGGCGACGTGATAGACGTATCGTTGACAACGGTGAAGGTGCAGAATTTTGACAAGACGGTGGTGAGCATCCCGGCGTCAAAATTGATTACCGAAGCCTGCCGTAACTGGCGCGGAATGAAAGATTCCGGCGGCCGCCGAATCAAGCGCCCCATCCGCATCGACATGCGCTCGATCCAATTCGCTGACGAGGCGTTGCTCGAAAAGTTCCAGCGGTTCGACCTACTCAAAGGTTATCTGCAATCCAGGCTCGACGAAGTCAACGTGCACAACCAAACGGCCAACACGGACTTGGCGGAACTCGTCAACGGCCGCCGCCTGACCAACATCGGCACGTTTCGGGCCTACATCATGGCATACCTCAAAAGCCATCCGCAAATTCGGCAGGATCGCACGTTCCTCATTCGCCAGCTTGCGCCGGGAGACAACGGGTTGCCGATCGAGATTTACATTTTCACCGACACGACGGT
>Ga0302127_10002531_pt1 | contig 11043 bp, 8 predicted proteins | sample CB4_SCM_MG_FD_204452 | JGI IMG/M metagenome (GOLD analysis project Ga0302127, IMG submission 204452) | Marine microbial communities from Western Arctic Ocean, Canada - CB4_SCM | ecosystem: Environmental > Aquatic > Marine > Oceanic | place: Canada: Western Arctic Ocean | collected 2017-09-24
CAACCACAACCGACCCCACACCGCCCACGGCGACCTCACACCAACCGAGTTCGCCCTACGGTGGACCCACCAGAACAACCAAATGCTCTCATAGCAACTGGTACAACAACCCGGTCCCCCTCAAAGACTCAGCCCAGCGAGGACTTCAGAGGTGTGAATCCGGGTCCCAAAACCGGGGACTGGACGCGCCAGTGGGTATCCCTGTTTGGGGGTGCCCACGGAGCGTCACCCGTCACTCTCGTGGCCAGCCACATTGATCAGGTTCGCACTGATCAGGTTCGCGAAGCCTCGAAGATGCTCCCGATGGTGGCATCGAGCATCGCGTCGAATTCCTGGTCACTCTGCTGGGCTGAGAGACTTTCGGCCAGTGCGCGAGAGAAGCTCGCGATCATGCCGTTGTTGCGGGCAAGCATTCCGTTCGCGTCGTCTCGGCTGTAACCACCTGACAATGCCACGACCTTGAGGACCCGTGGATCGGCGATGAGGTCCGCGTAGAAGTTGTCGACACTTGGCAGGCTCAGCTTCAACATCACCTGTTGGTCATCGCCAAGTCCATCGAGGTTACGAGAGATCGCCGCATGCAACAGATCTTCGGCCTCGGCCTTTTGGGGGCTGTGAATATCGACTTCGGGCTCGATGATGGGCATCAGCCCGCCGCCAAGAATCTGCATGCCTACCTCGAATTGTTGATCGACGACGGCGTCGACCCCCGCGGGGTTGGCCATCTTGATCACGGAGCGCATCTTGGTGCCGAAGACGCCCTTGTCGGCGGCGCGAACCACGAGGTCATCAAGGCCGGGGTTCGGCTTCATGACCTGCGCGCCATTGGCTTCGTCGGCGAGACCCTTGTCGGTCTTCAAGAACGGCACGACGCCCTTGACGTCCCAGAGATAGCGCGCAGAGCCGACGCCCTCGATCTCGCGATCCATGGTCATCTCGAACAAGATGGCGCCCATGACGCGTTCGCCGGTGAAGCTGGGGCTGGTCACGATTCGGGACCGCATCTCGTGGATGCGATCGAACATCTCGTCGTCGTTGGAGTAGGCGTCGTCGCCTACGCCGTAGCCAAGCAGCGCCTTTGGGGTACTGCCGCCGCTCTGGTCAAGGGCTGCGATGAAGCCGTCGTCGTTGCTGATCTTGGCCAACTGTTGGTCGTTCATGGAGTCACGTTCCGTGGGGTGATGGGAAAGGTTTGCTCTCGGAAATGCTTGCGGGAGTGTTGCCAGGGATGCCCGAACCTAGGATAGAGCGCGACGCCTACACCGACGGTGCCTTGAGTGCTCCATTTGGGATGAAATCTTCGGGGCGCCCCGAGTTCGGGTGAAGGCGCGGTGCCCCGATGTTCGGCTCACACACCCTGATCATCGGCACAAGGGTGAGCCGGTTGAATCAATCCGACTCGGAGGCGCAGCGAAAGTCTGGCCACGGTGACCGCGGAAGGGGCGCGAGCTGTGTACATTCGACACGACATTCATCTCGGAGGATCAAGGGAGATTCCCGTGACAGACACCGCACCTCGGCCCGAAGTCCAAGAGCTGGACCGCATTGTGGTCCGGTTCGCAGGCGATTCAGGCGACGGCATGCAGCTGACAGGCGAGCGCTTTTCGAGCGCGAGCGCACTGTTCGGCAACGACTTCGCGACGCTGCCAGAGTTCCCGGCAGAGATCCGAGCTCCCCAAGGCACCCTCGCGGGGGTGTCAGCGTTCCAGGTGCAAGTGTCGGATCACGACATTACGACGCCAGGCGACGCCCCCAATGTTTTGATCGCCATGAACCCGGCGGCGCTCAAGAACGAGCTCCACCGGCTCGAGGTGGGCGGCACGATCATCGTCAACACCGACACCTTCGAGGAACGAAATCTCTCCAAGGCGGGCTACGACTACAACCCGCTCGAAAGTAACGACCTCGACAATTACAAGGTCTTCGAGGTCCCCATGACCTCGATCACCAAAGAGGCATGCAAAGGCATCGAGGGCGTCAAGCCCCGAGATGCCGAGCGGTCCAAGAACTTCTTTGCGCTGGGATTGCTGTCGTGGCTGTATGCGCGGCCCGTCGAGCCCACCATGGACTGGATCAGCGCCAAGTTCGCGGGCAAGCCATCGGTCATCGAAGCGAACGAGAAGGCCTTCAAGGCTGGACACGCATTCGGCGAGACGGCCGAGATGTTCGACTACACCTACGAGGTCAAGCCGGCAAAGCACGAACCCGGTGAGTACACGAACATCATGGGCAACGTTGCGCTCTCGTGGGGTCTTGTCGCCGCATCGCAGCAGGCGAAGCTCCCGATCTTCCTTGGCTCATATCCAATCACCCCGGCTTCGGACATCTTGCACGAGCTGGCCAAACACAAGAACTTCGGTGTTCGCACATTCCAGGCCGAAGACGAAATCGCAGCGGTGTCATCAGCGGTCGGCGCCGCGTTCGGCGGCCATCTGGCTGTCACGACCACCAGCGGACCGGGTGTAGCCCTCAAAGGCGAGGCCATTGCTTTGGCCACCACCCTCGAGTTGCCGCTGATCATCATCGACATTCAGCGCGGTGGCCCCTCGACCGGTCTTCCAACCAAGACCGAGCAGTCGGACCTGATGATGGCGATGTATGGCCGTCATGGTGAATCGCCGATCCCGGTGATCGCCGCTTATGGCCCCTCACACTGCTTCTTCGTCGCCATCGAGGCTGCTCGGATTGCACTCAAGTACCGGACACCGGTCATGTTGTTGTCCGATGGCTACATCGCGAATGGTTCGCAACCTTGGAACCTGCCCGATGTCGCGGACTTGCCCGACATCAGTACGACGTTTACGACGGCTCCTAACCATGTCGACGAAGACGGCAACGAGCACTTCTGGCCCTACCTGCGTGATCCTGAGACGCTTGCTCGCGCCTGGGCGGTACCGGGCACACCGGGCCTCATGCACCGCATTGGTGGTATCGAGAAGCAGGACGGGACGGGGAACATTTCCTACGACCCGACCAACCACCAGACGATGACCGACATTCGCCAGGCCAAAGTCGAAAACATCGCAAATGACATCCCCCTTACTTGGGTCGATGGTGACGGTGAAGCCGACCTTTTGATGCTGGGCTGGGGCTCCACGTGGGGCGCGATTGCCAGCGCAACGAAGCGTGCTCGTGCCGCTGGGTACAAGGTCGATCATGCGCACCTGATTCACATCAACCCCTTCCCCCGAGACCTTGGCGAAGTGTTGGGCCGATACAAGAGAGTGATCTGCCCCGAGATGAACATGGGCCAGCTCTCGAAGCTCGTGCGAGCCGAATTCCTGGTCGACGTGAAGTCGGTCCACAAAGTACAAGGCCAGCCGTTTACGGCGGGCGAACTCTATGACGTCGTTATCGACGCCGCCAGCTGAGCACGAGGAGATCCTGCGATGAGCGAAGCACCAGCAACCACCAAGGCTGACTGGACCAGCGATCAAGAACCGCGCTGGTGCCCAGGCTGTGGCGACTATTCCGTCCTGACCGCAATGCAGCTCATGATGCCCGAGCTCGATGTTCGGCCAGAGAACACCGTGTTCATCTCCGGCATTGGCTGCGCGGCCCGGTTCCCGTATTACATGGAGACCTACGGGATGCACTCCATCCACGGACGCGCTCCGGCAGTGGCGACGGGCATGGCCCTGGCTCGACCCGAGCTTGACGTGTGGGTCGTCGGCGGCGATGGCGACATGTTGTCCATCGGTGGCAACCACCTGATCCATGCGATGCGACGAAACATCAACATGACGATCTTGTTGTTCAACAACCAGATCTACGGCCTTACCAAAGGTCAGTACTCGCCCACCTCAGAGGTCGGGAAGGTCACCAAGTCGACGCCGATGGGCTCGGTCGACGAGCCCTTCAACCCCGTGAGTGTTGCCCTTGGGGCCGAGGCCACCTTTGTGGCACGGACCCACGACATGGACCGCAAGCACATGCAGGAAGTGTTCCGCCAGGCTCACGCCCACAAGGGTTCTGCCCTGGTCGAGATTTTCCAGAACTGCAACGTCTTCAACGACGGCGCGTTCGCACAGATCACCAAGCGGGACAAGCGCGACGCGATGCTGATCGACCTGAAGCATGGTGAGCCTATTCGCTTTGGTGCCGACAACGAGATGGGCGTCATCTCCAATGCTGAGGGCTCCGCTGAGATCGTCAAGATCGCCGACGTTGGACTCGACGCGCTTATTGTCCATGACGTGACCCGCCAGGACCCCAGCTTCGCATTTGCGATTTCTCGCTTGGCGAGCGGTCCATATGAGCCCACCCCTGTGGGGGTGTTCAGGGCGGTCGAACGACCTGAGTATGCGACCATCGCTAGCCAACAGTTGGCCGTGGCCCAAGAACAGAAGGGCCCCGGCGACCTAGCGGCGCTGCTGCGCTCGCAGCCGACCTGGACGGTCAGCTAACGAGCTCGGCCGGTAGGCAGCGATTGTCCGCGTCACTCGGGCGCACATCTTCCGCTCCTGCGCTTCGCTCCATCCGACAGCTCGGATCCCAACAGTCAACCGCCGAGGCAATCGCTCGCAGTTTTAACGATGCAGCCTCGTGTCTCGGCGCGTCTACGCGGTGACCTGCGGGTGGCGCAGTCACCATCGGCGTCGCCTGAAGCGTGGCCGGGTGCGAGTCGCGGGGGCAGGGACGCCGTCGCCAGCACCGCCGGTGAGATCCCAGCGGTAGTAGGCCCGACTCTTCCATGGCTCGCGCCACGCCCTTCGACACAGCGCCCGGATCTGGCGGATCAGCGCCCCAACAATCACGCCGAACATGAACCCGCCTACGTGGGCGCCCCAGGCGACCTGTGAGTCTGCTCCGGTGAAGAACTGCAGGATGAACCACGCCAGAAGGAGCCAAATCGCGCGGATACTAAAGACAAAGAACGGGAAGACATAGGTTCGGATCGGGGCCTGCGGGAACCAAATGAGATAGGTCCCCATGACACCGGCGATGGCCCCGGAAGCCCCGATCAGCGGGATGGCGCTGTCGGGCTGCAACACAACATGGGTCGCAGTGGCCGCGGCACCGGCCAGCAGGTAGAACGCGACGAAGCGCACGGGGCCGAGATGGTCTTCGATGTTGTTGCCAAACAACCATAGGAACCACATGTTGAACAGCAGGTGGAACCAGTCGGAGTGGAGGAACATCGAGGCCAGAGCTGACAACGCAACGGACTTGTTGGGGAAGAGCTGATCGCGGTCGATGCTGTCGCAGCGATCCGTCGACCCTCGGAACAGTTCTTGGACCTCTGAAAAGTCGAGTGCTCGACGTTGGGTGATTTCACAGGGAATTGCGGCGTGCTGGAGGTTGAACTTGTCGCCCTGGGGGATGCTGACTTCGGTGCCGTCGGGGGTGGTGACCCCCGCCAGACTCGGGCCTCGGTCTTGGACGAACGCGAACACCGCGATGTTGATCACGATCAACGCGATGGTCAGGAACGCCACGTGGTGCGTGGGGTTCCTGTCCTTGATCGGGAACACTTTGTCCTCCCCGCGCCGAGTCCGCTGCGTGGCCGCCCTGATCGTACACCCGGTTCGGATGTGCGCGTGAAGCAGCAACAGCGTCGGTAGCCAGCCGCCCAGCGACACAAACGTGGCGTTTGCTCAGCGCCGGTACGGTAGCGATATCGCTTCCCGACATCGCCTCGATACCGAGCTCGTTCGGCGCAACCTCGCATCTGACCAGGATCACGCGCGGCAACTCATCGATGGTCGCGGCGTCCAAGTCAACGGAGCGTTCGCCGACAAGGCCTCACGGCTGGTCGAGCGTGGCGACAGCATCGAGCTCGCAGGCGAGGCTCCTCGGTTTGTCAGCAGAGGTGGGGACAAGCTCGCGCATGCTTTGGACGTCTTCGGCGTGGTAGCGGCGGGCCGGCGGGCTTTGGACGCCGGTGCCTCCACCGGTGGGTTCACGCAATGCCTCCTGCAGGAAGGCGCGAACCACGTCGTCGCTCTCGATGTCGGACACAACCAGCTTCACGAGTCACTGGTCGGGCACCCTCAGGTCACCAACCTTGAACGGACCAATATCCGCCGGGTCACGCCCGAGGCCATCGGGGGGGCGGTCGATCTCATCGTGGGCGATTTATCGTTCATCTCGCTGCGGACCGTTCTTGACGCGCTGGTGGGGGTTGCGACGTCTGGCGGCGACATCGTGTTGTTGGTGAAACCACAGTTTGAGGCAACGAAACAGGAAGCCAGCAAGGGTCGTGGGGTCATTGTCGACCCGGAGGTCTGGCTCCGGGTGCTCGACGAAGTCGCTACCGCTGCGGGCATCGCCGGCGCACCAGCTCAGGCCGGCACGGTCTCGCCGATCCGCGGCGGTCAGGGCAATGTTGAGTTCCTATATCACCTCGTGGTTGGCGAGGGTGACAGCGTGGTGGATACGGCTGCGCTGGTTGCTTCGGTCGAACCCAAACGGTGATGGCGCGCGGACAAGCAGTCTGAGCAATACGCTGTCGCGGTGGCCCGGGTAGCGATCTTTCTGCATGCACAGCGTGAGGCGGCGGCGGCTCAGGCAGTCGACATCATCGAGTGGCTCGGATCTCGGAACCACCAAGCTGTCCTACCCGACACTGATGCCGGTGCGGTGGGCGAACCGAGCCTCGGAATACCCGAGGGTGAACTCGGGCCTGGGCTGGACCTGGCCATATCGCTCGGCGGCGATGGCAACATTCTGCGTGCGGTCCGGGTGGTAGCCGATCACGATGTCCCGGTTCTGGGTGTGAACTTCGGTCAGCTTGGCTACCTCACCGAAATCGAGCCCGAGAGTACGCTCAAGTCGATCGAGAAGTTCTTTTCGGGCGACTACCTCGTCGAGGAGCGGATGCGCCTTGAGGTCACCAACGAAGGTGGCGAGACGTGGCGGGCACTCAACGAGGTCGTGGTCGAAAAGGTTGACTCGGGTCGAACAGTCCGCGTGTCGGTCGACCTGAACGAGGACTTCTTCACCACCTATTCGACCGATGGTCTCATCGTTGCCACGCCGACGGGGTCCACGGCATATTCACTGTCAGCGCGGGGTCCTATTGTCGATCCCATGCACCGAGCGCTGTTGTTGACCCCCGTCGCACCCCATTCGCTCTTCGATCGGACTTTGGTGCTCTCTCCCGATGATGATGTCCGTATTCGCGTGCTCGCAGACCGAGAGGCGTCGGTTGCCCTCGATGGCCGCATAGTCAGTCGGCTCGATGTTGGCGAATCGGTCACGTGTTCCGCCGCGCCCATCCCGGCTCGGCTGGTGTCATTTGGGGGCAAGGACTTCCACCGAACGCTCAAGGCGAAGTTCGGGCTCGCCGACCGATGAGCCAGGGCGATCAGCTGCTGGAGTTGGCTGCGACCAACCTGGGTGTGATTGAACACCTGAGCTTGGTATTCGGCCCCGGCATGACCGCCATTACGGGCGAGACTGGTGCCGGTAAGACCCTGGTCGTCACCGCGCTCGATTTGTTGATCGGAGGACGAGCCGAGTCCACCATGGTTGGACCCCACGGTGACGAGGCTGTGGTCGAGGGGCGATTTCTTCACGCTGGCGAGGAGCTGGTGCTGCAGCGGGTGATCCCCCGAGACGGGAGATCGCGCGCTTATGTCAACGGCCGCCTGGCCACGGCGTCGACACTGTCAGAACACGGAACGCAACTCGTCGAGCTCCACGGCCAACACGGTCAGACAGCGTTGACCGCCTTGTCCGCGCAGCGCGCAGCTCTCGACCTCTATGGCGACGTTGATCTGGCGCCGCTGGTCGAGGCCAGGCTCCACGAACGGGATCTGCTCGAGCAGCTGGCAGGGTTGGGCGGCGACGAGCGGGCGCGTCTGCGCGAGGTCCAGCTCGCCCGCTTTCAGGTTGAAGAAATCGACGAGGCCAGGATTGAGTCTGCTGAAGAGGACGTGCGACTCCAAGAACAGGAGTTGTTGCTGGCAGGGGCCACCGCACATCGCGACCATGTCGAGCTGGCCGTCCAACTCTTGGGTGGCGACGGTCCTGCCGACGAGGCAATCTCACAGCTTCTGGCAGCCATCGAGGGCGCTCCTGCACTCAAGAACCTCACCGAGCGGGTCCGAGATCTATCCGCAGAGCTCGGCGATGTCGCAACCGAAGCACGCGCACTCGCCGACAATCTCGAGGCCGACCCCGAGCTTCTTGCGCAGCTGCAGGAGCGTCGCCGGCTACTCACTGACCTCCGCCGCAAGTATGGCGACACGTTGGCTGAAGTACTCGAATTCCAGTCGATCACCAACGCCCGACTCCAAGAGCTTGAGGATCGCGACCGGTTGGCCGCAGAGATCGACGGCCTCTTAGAGCACGCCAGGGCCAAAATGGCCAAAGCCGAAGCCAAAGTTGGTAAGGCAAGGCGCAAGGCTGCCCCAAGTCTTGCCAATGTTGTTGCCCTCCATGTTCGAGAGCTCGCATTGCCCAAGGCCGAGGTCGAATGTCACGTCGGCGACGACCCGGGCGACGATGTCGAATTTCGGGTATCGATGAATGCCGGAGCACCGCCGCAGGCGCTGGCCAAGATCGCGTCTGGCGGGGAGCTGGCGCGGACCATGCTGGCACTACGTTTGGTCTTGTCTGCAGACCCGGCGACCATGGTGTTCGACGAGGTCGATGCCGGCGTCGGCGGAGCCGCGGCACAAGCCGTAGGTGTGGCCCTGGGTCGCTTGGGTGCGGCGCGCCAAGTCCTGGTGGTCACCCACTTGGCTCAGGTGGCTGCCTACGCAGACAACCAGATTGTCGTCGCCAAGAACGACGACGGCGGCATGGTCTCGGTCGAGGCTTCCGCGCTGGACACCGAAGCCCGCATCGTCGAATTGTCGAGGATGTTGTCCGGATCGCCGGGCAGTGCATCGGCGCGTGAACACGCCGGCGAGTTGCTCACCGACGCCGCGGCACAAAAGGCTGCGAAATGACAGCTCATCACGGGCGTTTGTCTCATGCCGTAAAACTTCCGCGAGACCGTCCGTCGCGCGGGTCCTCCGAAGGGATAGGTTGACGTTCCGTGACCAAGCACATATTCGTGACGGGTGGCGTGGCCAGTTCGCTGGGGAAGGGCCTTACGGCTTCCTCACTTGGACGGCTCCTGAAGTGTCGAGGCCTACGGGTCACGATGCAGAAGCTCGATCCCTATATCAACGTGGACCCCGGGACCATGAACCCCTTCGAGCATGGCGAGGTATTCGTCACTGACGACGGGGGTGAGACCGACCTTGACCTTGGTCACTACGAGCGGTTTATCGACGAGAACCTGTCCCAGGGCAGCAACGCAACGACGGGCTCGATCTACTCGTCGGTTATTGCCGCCGAGCGTCGCGGGGACTACTTGGGCAAGACGGTGCAGGTCATTCCCCACATCACCGACGAGATCAAGCGCCGCATCAACCAACTGGGGGGCGAAGACGTCGATGTAGTGATCACCGAGATCGGTGGCACTGTTGGCGACATAGAGATCTTGCCGTTCCTTGAAGCGATTCGGCAGTTCCGATTGGATGTCGGTCGCGACAACGTGGCATACGTGCACGTCACGCTGGTCCCGTTCATCGCACCATCGGGTGAACAAAAGACTAAACCAACACAACACTCGGTTACCGAGCTCCGAAGCCGCGGTATCCAGCCCGACGCGATCGTGTGTCGTAGCGAGAAGCCCGTGAGCGATGCGCTTAAGCGCAAGATCTCCAGTCTGTGCGATGTACCAGTGCCCGGCGTGATCAATGCCGCGGACGCCGACAGCCTGTATGAAATTCCGCTCGTTGTGCACGACGAGGGCCTCGATACGTTCATCTGCGACCTGTTGCGTCTCGACCCGGTCGAACCCGATCTTGTCGAGTGGCGAGAGTTGGTGGCCAAGGTCGAAGCTGCAGACACCCCTGTTCGGGTGGGCATCATTGGAAAGTACGTCACGCTCGTCGACGCCTATCTTTCGGTTGTCGAGTCACTCCGCCATGCCAGCATCCACGAGGGTGCAAAGGTCGAGATCGACTGGATCCAAGCCGAAGAAGTCGAAGGTCTCTTGGCCGCCGGTCGGCTCCGTGACCTGGACGGCATCGTCATCCCTGGCGGGTTTGGCGAGCGCGGTGTCGAGGGAAAGATCGCCGCAGCCTCCCACGCCCGCGAGAATGCCGTCCCTTGCCTCGGGTTGTGCCTGGGAATGCAGGTCATGACCATCGAGTACGCCCGCAACGTGTTGGGCATGGCCGGAGCCAACTCCAGCGAATTCGATCCCCAGTCGCCGTTCCCGGTCATCGACCTGATGGAATCACAACGCGATGTCACCGACATGGGTGGCACGATGCGTCTTGGCGCCTACGTGGCCGAGCTCCGCGACGGGTCACAGGTCGCCATGGCCTACGGCCGCACGATCGTGTCCGAACGCCACCGTCATCGTTATGAGTTCAACCCGAAGTACCGCAGTCGATTCGATAACACCGACTTCATCTGCTGCGGTGAGAGCCCCGATGGTCGCTTGGTCGAATTCATCGAACTCAAGGGGCACCCTTTCTGGGTAGGCACCCAGGCTCACCCGGAGTTCAAGAGCCGCCCAGATCGGCCAGCGCCGCTGTTCGCGGCATTCATGAAGACTGCGCTCAATCGTCGTGAGGGCCGCAACCCGCAGCTCATCGACCTCGATCGACCGCAGCCGGTTTCCTAGCAGTCCTGTGCCTGGGTTCCGTCAGCTCGACGAGAAGGTCATCCATAGCGGACCAGTCTTCACGGTCAGCATCGGCCGGGTCGAAGCGCCCGATGGCGAGATCCTGACGCGCGAATATGTCCGCCACCCTGGCGCGGTCATGGTGGTGCCAATCGTCGACGGGGACGTTGTCATGGTGCGCCAGTACCGTGCAGCCATCGATGAAGAGCTGCTCGAGATCCCTGCGGGCAAACGCGACGTCGCGGGCGAACCACCCCATGAAACGGCGGCACGTGAATTGGGTGAAGAGGTAGGCCTTGTTGCAGCTGAGCTCACCTTGTTGTCCAGCTTCTTCAACGCGCCAGGGTTCAGTGACGAATATTCTTATTGTTATCTCGCTACGGATTGCAACCAGGTTGAACTGGCAC
>Ga0302127_10002532_pt1 | contig 11042 bp, 8 predicted proteins | sample CB4_SCM_MG_FD_204452 | JGI IMG/M metagenome (GOLD analysis project Ga0302127, IMG submission 204452) | Marine microbial communities from Western Arctic Ocean, Canada - CB4_SCM | ecosystem: Environmental > Aquatic > Marine > Oceanic | place: Canada: Western Arctic Ocean | collected 2017-09-24
GTCAGCCGGGGCATGTTCGAACAAATGCGCAGTGGGAACACGAGCCCGCATGGGGGGCTGTATATCACCATGCGCCATCTTGATCCGAAATTGGTGCGCCGGCAATTTAAGGGCATGGTGGAGCGTTGCCACGATGTCGGGTTTGATTTGGTCAGCGGGTTGGTTGAAGTAGTACCGACGGCGCATTACATGATGGGCGGTGTGGTGTTCGATCCCGATTGCAAAACCGAATTGCCGGGATTGTTCGCGGCGGGTGAAGACACTGGCGGCGTGCATGGCGCGAATCGCTTGGGTGGTAACGGAGTGGCGAATTCAACGGTTTTTGGCGGCGTTGCCGGGGATACGATGGCGCTCTTTGTGGCCAACGAAGGGGAATTCGCCGACCCGGACCAAGCCGTCCTTGATGCGACCTTGGGGCAAGTCCTGGCGCCGTTTTCCCGTGCGGGACGTGGGGCGGGCGACATCAACGCAATTCGCGATAAACTATACGACTTGATGTGGGACGATGCAGGGATCATCCGTAACCGGGACAGCTTGGACCGTACCTTGGTGGGGCTTGATAATCTGGAATCGGAACTGGCGGCGTCGGGTCTTTCAGGGCAGGAGCGGGTGTTCAATCTTAGCTGGCATGATTGGCTGAATCTGGACAGTTTGATGCTGGTCAGCCGCGCCATCACCCTGTCGGCCATTGCGCGTGAAAATTCGCGTGGTGCCCATTTTCGGGACGACTTTCCTGAACCGGGCGATTTGGCGACGTCGGCCTATACAGTCATGAATTTGAAGGATGGTAAGATGCAAGTTAAAACCCGGCCGGTCGACTTCGTTCGCGTGCGGCCGGGCGAAAGCCTGATCGATGACGCCGCTTGATTGGGTCACTTGATTGGGGGTGGGCCAACCCCATTTTAGTTGTTGAACGACAAAGGAAGCGTCGATGATCAAGAACAGCGCAATTGAAGCGGCGGCGTATGAAATCATGGCGCGTGCGGCGATTGATATTCCCGAGGATTACAAGACCGGACTGCGCGGCATGCTCGACGGCGAAAAGGGCGAGTTGAGCCATTTCGTGCTGGAAGCGATGCTCGATAATTACGATGCGGCGGAAGAAGACCGGCGCCCCATGTGCGCCGACACCGGCGTGCCGCGCTACTACGTCAAGGCGGGCAATGACGCGCGGATGGAAGGCGGGTTTGTTGGGTTGGAATCAGCCTTGCGCCGGGCGACTGCGCGCGCAACCCAGGATGTGCCGTTGCGCCCCAACCGGGTGCACCCATTAAGCCGCCAGGACAACAACAACAATGTCGGGATCAACGCGCCCGAAATCGAATACGCTTTTGAACCGGACGCGGACTGGCTGGACATCACGACCGTGCATAAAGGTGGGTTGTTTGGCAGCGATTACCGGATGTTGTTTCCCGGTGACGGGATCGATGGAATCAAGCGGTTCTTTCTCGACGTCATGTATGAATTCGGTAGGCGCGGCCTGGCGTGCCAACCGGCTATCGTCGGCATCGGTCTGGGCGGCAGCAAGGACGTGACCATGACGCTGGGCAAGCAGGCGGCGTGTCTGCGCGTGGTCGGCGATGCCAACCCGGACCCACAGGTCGCGAAACTGGAACGCGAATTGATGGAAATGGGCAACCAAATCGGTATGGGCCCGATGGGGTATGTGGGCAATTCTATGGTCGTCGATTGCCATATCGAGGTGGGATACACCCACACGGGCGGCATGCCGATGAGCGTGCATACGTTTTGTTTGTCGTCTCGCCGGGCGGTGGCGCGGCTGCACAAGGATGGGTCGGTGGAATATCGCACGGACCCGAAATGGTTCACACCTTACATGCGACGGGAGAGCGTTGAATGGTCGACGACGGAAGTAGCGTTAGCGGCGGGCTGAGGAAGGTTCGCCTTCAACTTCCCGTCACGCCGGAAGCATTGGCGACACTTCGCATTGGCGACATCGTGTATCTGGACGGTCCGATTTACACGGGGCGCGAAGGCATGTATCAGCGATTTCTCGGCGACAAGATTGACCCACCCGTACCCTTGGCCTCGATTTCGAACGTGAATTTTCATTGTTCGCCCGCGGCGTCGGTCAACGCTGATGGCGGCTACAGGCTGGGCGCAGTGACCGCGACAGCCAGCTTCCGGTTTTCCAAATGGCTGGGCGAATGGTTTAAGAAATCTGGCTGTAAGATGCTGATTGGCAAGGGGGGCATGTCGCCGGAGGATTACCGGGACCACCTGGTCCCCAATGGCGCAGTGTATTTGACCACGGTGGGGTATGGCACCGGCGCCTTGCTGGGGCGCGCCGTCAAGAACGTGCCCGTCGTGCATTGGCTGGATGAATTGGGGATCGCCCAGGCGATCTGGGTGTTGGAGGTGGAAAGCTTCGGTCCCCTGATCGTTGAAAGCGACCTGGAAGGCAACAGCTTATTTGAACAGCAAAACGCCCTGGTCAACAAGAATGTGGAAAAAATGTACGCGGGCCTGAAACCACCGGCGCTCGCCCGTTACGGGGAAACCACCAACCGTGAAGACGAAGTGGTGTAAATTCCGAGGAGGCCTAAACTTGGGTGCCGAACCAGAGAGCATAAGTATTGAATACTGCGCGGTTTGAAACTATCTACCACGCGCCCTGGTGAATTAAGGGTGTCGCCTGTGCCACATGCCGTGGCACGAATAACCCGATAATTTCTGCGGGGTTGAAGAGGGGGGTGCCACCATTGCCACTTCCTTTTAAATACTAAGTAAAACAAGGAATAGAACAGCTTAACAAATCTAGTGGCAATGGTGGCATGTCACGACGGATGCATATGTGAGAAATACCACATTTTAATTTTTTTGCGGCGGTGTTCTTGGTGGCGTGACTTACGTTCCTGTCCGCCGTTCCTTCCGGTCCATGTAACGGTAGTATTCGCCGACGATGGGCAAAAACCACGGCTTGCCGCGATAGAGCGGCACGGGGACACCAGGAAAGTCGAGGCCAAAATAGGCGCTGTCGGATTGACCGTCCTGCAGAATCCGTCGCGCCACCTGCGTGCCCAAATACGTCATTACCGCGACGCCGCTGCCATTACAGCCGGTGCAGAAATGCAGCCCGTCTTCCTGCCCCATATGCGGCAGTGCATCGGTGGTCATGGCGACAAATCCGGACCAGGAATGGGTGATTCGGGTTCCTTTTAATTGTGGCCAGCGGTCTGTCATCATGCGATGCAACAGGCCCGCGCTGACATCGGGCGGCACATCCTGAAAGCGTGCACGCCCGCCATACATAACCCGTCGATCTCCTGGCAGCAGCCGATAGTAGCTGGTCACGCGCGGCGTTTCGGAAATGGTCCGGCCTTTGGGAATAAGCTCATGTGCTAAATCTTTCGGCAGTTCTTCCGTCACAATAATCTGGCTGGATATAGGCACCAGCCGATTGCGCAATTTCGGCGTCAAGTCTCCGGTATACCCGTTGGTCGCGATGATTATTTGTTCGGCGCGGCAATTTCCCTTTTCGGTTTTTACGGTGAATTGGCCAACCGATCCATCTATCGAAGTTACTTTCGTATGCGCGCAAAGGGTGACGCCGACACGATTGCAGGCGTCCAGCAATCCCTTGTGATATAAGGACGGGTGTATCTTGCCAGCGCGATTGATGGCCAGCCCACCGTGGTAAAAGTCGCTGCCTATTTCCGAACGTTGTTCTTCGACCGGAACCGCCACCGCATCCAACTGCATTTCGCGATTCAGAAACTCCGCTTTCTCGACCAAATTCGGATAATGCGCCTTTGAATAGGCACCTACAAAACGCCCGCGCCGTTCAAAATGACAGTCTATGTTTTCGCGCGCCACCAATTCGCCGACCAATTCGAAGGCGGCAAGGCTTTCGCGCAAGAGAGAGCGCACCAATGATTTGTGGTCGCCGTCGCGCGCATTTTGCCCTGGCGACCCGGAGATGCCCTTACCTAAATTAATGCCCGCACTGACGCCACCGCCGTTTCGGGTGCTCGCGCCTTCGCCAAATGCCAATGCGTCGACGACGGTGACAGATCGGCCTTCGCGCGCCAATTCCAAGGCAGCTGACAAGCCGGCGTAGCCGCTGCCGACAATGAAAATCTCTGTCTGCGTCGGTAAATTAGTTGAATAAGTCGTGCCGGGCCGCGCAGCCTCCCACCAAAACGGTTCAGGTTTGTAGTCGGGATGAAACAGTGTTTTGTCTATAGTCATGTCAGTAATGCCTTCTATCCGACGAGGTTTTCGACGTGGGTCTTCGACAAATGGGTTATCCGTGTAAGGCCGATTTTTTCAGCATGACGTGGACACCCTTGTGCACATTCACCGTCTGGCTGATGCGTAAATCAGCGGCGAGGCTGCAGAGCATATAGGCGTCCTCCTTGGATAAATTCGCTTTTTCCTGGATCAACCCAATCATTTCCCGCAATGCCTCTTTGGCGGCATTATCCAACACTGGGTCGATACCGCTGGTGATGTAATGTTCGTCTGTTTCCGCGCGCGGCATGGAGGGTGCGGCGTTGTGGTGCAGGATAATTTCGAAGGTTCCGCTGAGGCTGGTTTCAATGGCGGTCCCATTCACCTCGCCATCACCTTGGACCGCATGGCCGTCTCCGGCGGAAAACATGCCGCCATCCACGAAGACCGGCAGGAACAGCGTCGTGCCTACGCCTAATTCTTTATTGTCCAGATTGCCGCCATGGGCGCGCGGGATGACGGACGGAATTTCCCCCCATTCCGGGGGGGGGGCCACGCCCATAACGCCGAAGAACGGTGCCAAGGGTAAGTCGACGCCCCAGGGCAGCTTGGCTACCATGGCGTTCTTGTCGAGAAGAATGTGGGTCAGACGGGTTTCGGGAAAATCTTCTGGCAACGTGCCCGCTAGCGCACGGATACGGTTCCAGCCCCAGTTCTGCCGCAATTGGACATCCTGAATGCGAATTTCCAGCATATCGCCTGCGCGGGCGCCTTTGACCGCGACGGGGCCGGTCATGATGTGTCCGGACGGACCGCGCGGAACCTTTTCATGGATGAGGAGATGGTCCGGTAGGATTTCGAATTGGTCTCCGTTTGGCATGATGTCCGCGCCGCCGGACACTGTGTGCAAGGTTACTATGTCGCCGGACTCAATCTCGACGATGGGGGGGAAGTTGGCGTTGAACACGCCCCAATGAACGGTTTCGGGAGAAGGGAAAGCTTCGTGATGAGTGGTCATGACGTATCCTCGGTCCGATAGAATTTCAGGGCGTTGCCTGCGAACAGTTTTTTGCAGTCCTCGTAAGCATATCAGCGGTAATCGTTTTAACCGCGCAGTATATCATGTCAAAGGATGCGCGCAGCTCATCGACGGGAAACTTACTGGCGCACATGTGGCGCTCGACGCCGAAGGTCTCGATGTTGTCCAGCGCGATGGGCAGGTTCAACTCTATCGTCCAGGGACCGTCGGGTAAATACAGGAAGGAAATTTTGACGTGAAGGTTCGCGCAATCCGCCGACGCGGCCACATCCCCAACCCCGCCGGGGGCATGTTTTCGGGATAATCTGCCGTGACGGGATTGGACTAGATTGCCCGCATCAAGGGATGAGCACAATGCCCGGTCAGATCTTCTTTCGCGTTCTCCCGGTTGAACCAGGCGTGGCTAACGATGGGGTTGGAAAACCCGTGCTGCGCGTTCATTCTCGTGGTTCAGGCGGTTTCTGCGACTTGGGTGTCGTGGTCGCATTCGGCTTCCACATGCACTGATTTGATGGCATTGGGAGCGGCGAAATCGCGCTGGCAATCGTCGGGCATATAGTTGCGGATGATCGATGCGTAGTCGTTCACGAATATTTTTGGTGTTCGCATCGTCCAGCCAGGGATCGCGGCTCGCGTTTAAATCCCACAAATGGCGGTGGGCGTCGACAATGGGCAGATCCTTATCCACGTCTAGATTCGCAGCCTCGGTCATGCAGGCTTGGTTCCCGTGATCCGACTGAGGGTTCCGGCGACAAATTCATGTACGCCGATATTGGTGAAGCCCGCTTTTTCGAAATAGCCGAGACAATCGGCTTCGGTGTGGGCGAGCCCGGTGCTGCCATTGATCGCTTCCGCCATCCCCCAAAGGGCTGGGCCGATGGGGCCACTGAGATCATTGTCCAATGTCTCGCCGATCAGATGCATTTCTCCGCCGGGCAACAAGGCGTCGAACGCACGCTGGATGACCTTGGCGATGATGGGGCGGCTGTATAACGGAAGATTGCTGGCCATAATGGCGACGTCACAATCGGTTGGCAGATCGTCTTTGGTGAAGTCGCCGCCGATGGCTTCAACCTGGTCCCCGACGTCATGTTCGGCGATATATTCGCGCGCGACGACGGCCACGGGCGGTAAATCGAACACTACGGCCTTGATGTGGTCGTGTTCCTTTGCGGCGTTGATGGAATACGCGCCGGAGCCGCCGCCGAGATCAAGTATCTTGGCGCGGTTTGAGAGATCGACCTGTCGGACGAAACGCCGTCCGGCACCCATGCCAATGCTGCTGGTCGCCTGATGCATCTGCCGAGCTGCCTTGACGGTCAGGCCATCATATTGTCCCAACACCGCTTCGTCTTTGTTGCGAAGATAATCGCTTAATTTTCCGAATTTGTCCCAGCGTGGCTTGGTGAATAACATCCAGGGTCCGGCGTATCCCGGTTTGCCTTCCACCAGGAACCGTTCCACATCAGCGGCGTTTTCGAAACGACCTTGGGGTTTGGTCACTAAATTCATCGCCATACAAACCGTGACGAGACGTTCAGCGTTTAGCGGTGTGATGTTCAGCGCACTGGCCAATTCAATATCCGTCCCAGCGCCGTTGGAAACTGCGGTAAACAGGCCAAGTTCGATCCCGGACATCAACGCCGAGGATTCCCAAAACCCCATTGCGATGTTCTGAAGGCGGACGGTATCGACTCTTTTTGCGTCGCTCATGCGGCGTCTCCTTTTGTAGGTGGCGGCGTGAAGGCGGTGATGTCTGGAAGTTCGCCCTTGAAGCGTTCTACGTTTACGAGGGCTGTGTGAGATACGGGCCCTTGGGCCAATTTTGACGTCCCGTGGTCGGGGGTCAGCATGTTGGGGTTGCCGTGTTTGTCGAGTGCGCCGATGCGGCCCGGTTCGTCGGGGTCATACCAGGCGCCAGTGGCAATCAAGATGACGCCGGGGCGGACGTTGTCGGTGACGACTGCACCTGCCAGCGTGGCACCGCGATCATTGAACACCCGCACTACATCACCGTCGGAAATGCCGCGTGCCACGGCGTCTTCGGGATTAAGTGAAGCTGGTTCGCGACCGTGAATTTTTGATCGGAGGCTGACTTTGCCCTGGTCCATTTGGGCATGTAATCGTGTTTGAGGTTGATTGGAAATGAGGTGGAGGGGATAGGTTTCCGCTTTGGTGCCGCCCAGCCATTCCGAAGGTTCCATCCAGGTCGGGTGTCCGGGGCAGTCATCATAACCGAAGCTGTCGATTTTTTCTGAGAAAATTTCAATTTTGCCTGATGGAGTCCGCAAGGGCTCGGCGGCGGGGTCATCCCGGAATTCGGAATACAAGACATACGGGGCGTCCGGTTCCGGCGTTTCGACGTAGCCGTTTTCCCAGAACTCGTCGAAGCTTGGCAGAGTAATTTTTTGTTGGGCGCATTGTTGTCGGGCTACGTCGTACAAGTGACGCAGCCATTCATCTTCGTTGCGGCCTTCCGTAAAGGCTTCAGTCACGCCAATTCGATCCGCCAATCCACTAAATATGTCGTAATCGTTGCGGGCCTGACCGATAGGTTCGACTGCTTTTTCCATGGCGATGATGAATCTATCGCCAGAACTGGCACCGATATCGTTGCGTTCCAATGTCGTGGTCGCGGGCAGCACGATGTCCGCGTGACGGGCGGTGGCGGTCCACCAGGGTTCATGCACAATGATGGTTTCCGGGCGCCGCCAGGCGTCGATCAGGCGGTTGATGTCCTGATGATGATGGAACGGGTTGCCACCGCACCAATAGACCAGTCGGATGTCAGGATAGGTGCGGGCTTCGCCGTTAAAGTCATAGGAACCGCCGGGGTTCAATAACATGTCGGCGATCCGCGCAACGGGGATGAAACTACCTGCATGGTTGCCACCCGCGGACAAATTGGGCGCGGCGATGGGATTAAGCGCCTTGCCCTGGACGTTCATGCTGCCATAGCCGAAGCCGATGCCGCCACCCGGCAGGCCGATTTGCCCGAGCATGGCGCCCAGCACGGCGGTCATCCAGAACGGCTGTTCGCCATGATCGCCGCGTTGTAGGGAATAGGCCGTGCCTATCATGGTGCGTCCGCCCGCCATTTTGCGGGCCAGGGCGAGAATGGTCTCGGCGTCGATCTCGCAAATTTCAGCGGCCCACGCGGCGTCTTTTGGCTGGCCGTCGCTGTCGCCCATTAAATAGGGCAGGAAGCGGTCAAACCCGGTGCAATAACGCGCCAGAAACGCCGTGTCGTGCAAGTCTTCTGCGACAAGCGTATGCGCCAGTCCCAACATGAGTGCGGTGTCGGTGTTGGGTCGCGGCGCCAACCAGGTGGCATTCAGTACTTTGGCGGTGTCGTCGCGCAATGGGGTGATGGAGACGACTTCGACCCCGGCTTCCGCTAATTTAGGCAGCCATTGACCCGACGAATGTTCGCCGCCGCCGCCCGGTTCAATTTGGGTGTTCTTATGACCGATGCCGCCGAAAGACACGAACAGGTTGGTGTGTTTGGCGATGTCGCGCCAGGACGTCACCTTCCGGATCGCTCGGATATCCCCCAGAATATGTGGCAGGATCGTCAAGCCCGCGGCGATGGAGTAGCTCCCAACTTGCGCCGTATAGCCGCCATAGCGGTTTAGGAAACGCTGCAATTGTGTCTTGGCGTGGTGGAATCGTCCGGCGCTGGACCAGCCATAGGAGCCGCCAAAAATCGCCGCGTTGCCGTGGTCGGTTTTGACGCGGGTCAGTTCGTTTGCGATGAGGTCGAGCGCCTTGTCCCAGGTGACGGGGACAAACGGTTCGCCGCCGCGTTTTTCCCGTTTGCCTCCCGGGCCCTCTTCCAGCCACCCGGCACGGATCATCGGTTCCGCAACCCGGCTGCCATCGTACAAGGCGCTGGGGATGGACTGCAGGATTTCCGAGGGGTGGTCGTCCTTGTCGAAGGGTTCGACAGCGACGAGCCGACCATCTTCAACCGAGCCGCTAAATGCGCCCCAATGGGAACTGTGATTGATTTTCATGGCTCGCCCGATCCCCGTGAATTGAAGAAGTGTAACGCTAGTCATCCGACCGGTATTTGACCAGCCTTAAGGGTCTGATCGAAATGCTTGAATCCCGGAAATTTCGTTAATCAGGCCACCAACCTATTGATCTAGTGGTGCAACGGGCTGGTCATCCTCGAGTTCTGGTCCGTCGAGTATTGATAACTCGGATTCTCATTCGAATGGGTGATTCAGGGAATCCCGCTGGGCCTATTCTTTGGATACAGGCCTTTAAACACTGGCAGTCGCGTTAAAAGGGTTTCTCCCATGTCGGAGCATGACGGCGCTCGTGAAGAAATGTCGCTTATAAAGACGCGGAAGTCGTGAAGGGTGCCTATGGCAATTAAATTTCGGCAAGACATACGTGGGACACGGTATTGAACCTCACGAGGACGGTGTATTTGCAATGCCATCGCTTGCAAGCCGTGGAGGCTGCGAGACAATTAGTGTCGGGGACGGTGATAAAGGCTTTAGCTGACTAAACAAATTGTAATTTTTGATCCACTAATGGAGGCCTTAATGTTGTTTAGCGAGGATGACCTCGAAGCCGTCGCACACGCCTATCATGGCCAAATTGTATTTGGCAGCAACATTTACATAGCGCTAGAATTAGTGACGATTGTCTACCAGCATCATCATCCCTACGCCATCGCCAACAACACCCGTATCATGGTTGAAGGCGTATTGGCGCATCATCAGGTTCCCGAACCGACTTCATTATTTCAATAATTCGCGAAATGTGATCGCCTCGTCGATCAATGCGTCACGGGAAGGTGACTTTCCAGCCGTCATTAGGCGTTTGATGAAGCGCATGTCGCGCGGCCGGTTGAGTGAAATAGCGCCAACCAATTTACCTTCATTGAGCTGAAATAGAATGCCGTCCCGCCCAGACAAATTACCTCGAATGGCGATGTCGTCCCAGACGTCCGGCGCTCCAGACATTTGTAAGTTGACGCCGAATTGATCGGACCAAAACCAGGGAATTTCAGCGAAAACTGTGTTGGCGCCACACATATTGGCGGCGGCTGCGATGGCTTGGTTTTGGGCATTTTGCCAGGATTCAAGGCGAACATGGCGCCCCAGAAGCGGATTGAAATGAAAGGTCACATCGCCCGCAGCATAAATGTAGGGGTCGCTTGTGCGGCAGAATTCATCCACCACCACGCCATTGTTCACGTCCAAATTACCAGTTTGAGCCAAGGTGACGCCAGGGTCAACGCCAATGCCGACAATGACGCCGTCCGCAGGCACACTGTCCCCAGATGTGGTGATGACTTCACGCACCGCCGTATCGCCGGTGAACCTCTCTACGCCCGTGTTTAAGCGGATGTCGACGTTGTGATGGCGATGAAGCGCCGCGAAGGTCTCGCCAATTTCGAGCGGCAATGCGCGGCCCATTAACCGGTCGGCGGCCTCGATGACGGTGACGGTGCAACCGCGTGATTTGGCGGCGGAGGCGACTTCCAATCCAATAAAGCCGCCGCCGATGATGACGATGGAATTGCCCGGCACCAATAGCGTTTCAATCGCGTTGCTGTCACCAATAGTACGTAATGTGTGGATGTTCGCTAATTCCGCGCCGGGGACGGCTAGGTGCCGGACTTGCCCGCCGCCACATAACAACAGCTGGTCATAGGACAATTGTGTGCCGTCACTATTTTTAACGACTCGAATGTCGCCATCGATATCGGTGGCCGTGACGCCCAGGTGCAACGTGATGTCTTTGTCGGTATAAAATTCGGCTGGGTGCATCGGCGGGCAATCTACGCCGG
>Ga0302127_10002534_pt1 | contig 11035 bp, 7 predicted proteins | sample CB4_SCM_MG_FD_204452 | JGI IMG/M metagenome (GOLD analysis project Ga0302127, IMG submission 204452) | Marine microbial communities from Western Arctic Ocean, Canada - CB4_SCM | ecosystem: Environmental > Aquatic > Marine > Oceanic | place: Canada: Western Arctic Ocean | collected 2017-09-24
GCTCTGCGGACCTTCGATGGCGCAAGGGCCAGCTAAGAGTATGGGGCGCTCGTCGAGCTTAAGTAAGGTGGGTGAGAGGCTCATGTCGTGATTAAAACAGGTATTTGAGATTTATCGAAGTCTAATTCTACAGGAGAGTAGCCAGCAAAGTCGCCATCAATCTGTACTGGAGCAGGCTCGTCGCCCTTGATGATAACATGCTTGGCGCTTAGATGAGTTACGTGTGGATGCTTTCGCAGCTGTCCACTAGCCGCCGCCAAGGCGAATAATCCACCACTAAGTAAGTTGATGTCCTTAAATAAAAACAACTCCCATAGCTGATCGTCAAGCGTGCTGTTGCCTAAGCGCAAGATTGGACTGCCATAAATATTTACGCCTGACACTATGCCATAGGCGAACTCGCCAATTTCTTTCCCATCCGCGATGACCATTTGCGGGCTGGGCTTCCAATTCTTTAATGCCAAACCCAGTGGCTTGATGTATTGCGCCATGTGAATGGGGCCGTTGCGGTGTTCATCCATGATGCGTATGATCTCGCCGTCGAACCCAAAGCCGATACACAAAAAAGATCGCTGCGTAACAGTCTCGTCGTCGCGCTGCAAATTGACCGTAGGCGCATCAATCATTTGCGTAACACCGCGCTCGAGCAACGTCACTGTATCAGCTGGGCGCTTCGAAATTTTCAGGACATGCGCCAAAACATTTGCGGTGCCCAGCGGTGAAATCGCAATCGGCGGTGGCGTAGATTTGAATCCATCAACAGCAGCGTTAACCGTGCCATCCCCTCCGACAATCACTAAGCGCTCGGCAGTCTTTGCACTTTGTTCAGCCCAGTCGGAAACATCCTGACGACTGCGACTAAAGTGGATGCCAACCTCATGCCCACGCGTGCTGCACAATTCAGCGATACGTTGCGCGCGCTCTGTTCCGCGACCTCGACCCGAATTTGGGTTTGCAATGATTTCGATGTTCATTAGATGCTGCTAGCATGGTAGCCTGTGGCAATGTCTAGCGCACAGAGTGTAGCACCGACCTTATTTTCGGGGGTAGGCGGAGTCCTAGGATGCGGTTTTAGCCAGCATGTTTTGCCGCCTAATTCGCATTATCTTTCGCGTAATTCTTATCGCCACTTCCCGGCGCAGCATCACCAGCTTGATCTAACACATATCGGAGCTGCTTCCTCGCTGATTAATAGGCTGCAACCGCAAACCATCATTCACGCGGCTTGCATCTCTAGTGTTCAGCAGTGTGCCGATGACCAGCAGTTGTGCCAACGGATTAATATCGAGAGCACCCAAGAAATCGCGGACGCCGCCGAGCAATGCGGCGCGCATTTAATATATATATCAACGGAACAGGTGTTCGATGGTAGCGCCGTTTCATATGCTGAAGATTGCATGCAGTCCGCGTTTACGGATTATGGTAAATCTAAAGCTACCGCCGAAGATATTGTCCTGAACAATGGTGGTGCAGTGGTGCGTTTACCGCTGCTACTAGGCGCCGGATATGATGGGCAGGGTGGTGGCGCCGATTTCTCATTACTGCGCGCATTAGCCGACAACTGTCAGCCCTCCTTATTTATCGACGAGTGGCGCGCTCCGGTTGCAGCTGACGAGATTTGGCCGATGATTAATATGCTCGGCGAGCGTAAAATGCAGGGCGTGTTTCATCTTGCAGGCGCTGATGTCGTTACTCGCTACGAGTTAGGTCAGTTGATTTGTAAGGCAGCAAATGTGGCAGCCGATTTTCGCCAATCATCGATAGTCGACTTTCAAGGTCCACGCCGTAGCCCGCGACTGGCATTAAGCAGCGCGCGCGCCCAGCAACAGTTGGGTTATCGGCCGCCATCCTTGTGGGCTGCGTTGTTACGACTGCACTCTTAAGCAAACTCCCCCGATCATGACCGAGCAACAAGACCCCTCTACTAGAGCACGCTATACCCCGAGCGCGTTCGAAGATTCTATTTATCAAAGCTGGCAAGAGAGTGGCTTGTTTTCGCCACCAGCAGATGGCTTGCGCCCGACTTTTACGGTGATGATCCCTCCGCCAAACGTCACTGGCGTCTTGCATATGGGTCACGCTTTAAATAACACCTTGCAGGATGTGGTGATCCGTCATCGTCGCATGACCGGCTACGACGCGTTGTGGGTGCCCGGAACAGACCACGCGGGCATCGCTACACAGGCTGTTGTCGAAAAGAAACTTTATCGTGAACAGAGCTTAAAGCGTGCCGATATGGGGCGTGAAGCTTTTCTTGAAGAAGTCTGGAAGTGGCGCGAGCATCATGGCGATGTCATTCTAAAGCAGTTGCAAAAAATTGGCGCGAGCTGTGATTGGTCACGTACTAAATTCACTTTAGATCCAGAAATGTCATTGGCAGTCCGTACCGCCTTTGTGAAAATGTGGGAAAAGAAACTGGTCTATCGCGGTAGTCGCTTGGTGAACTGGGATTGCAAATTAGAGACCGCCGTTTCTGATGATGAAATAGAATACGTCACGCGCAAGGGCAAGATTTATACTTTACGCTACCCCCTGGCAGATTCAGATGAATATATTGAGGTCGCGACTACGCGTCCCGAAACGATGTTGGGCGACATGGGCGTCGCAGTGCATCCCGACGATAAGCGTTATGCGCACATGGTTGGCAAGCAAATTGCCTTGCCGTTAACTGAGCGTTTAATCCCGATTGTCGCCGACGAGTCTGTAGAAGCAGACTATGGTACGGGTGCTGTAAAGGTTACACCGGGTCATGATCAGGCCGACTATGATCGCGGCCGCCGTCACGGTATGCAGGTGATGAACATCCTTAATGGCGATGGCACCATGAACGAAGAGTGTGGCGAATTTGCTGGTCTTCCTCGTGAGCAAGCGCGCGAAGATGTTATCGCCGCCTTCGATGCACTTGGTTTGTTTGTGGGTGTAGAAGAGATTACCCACAATGTGACCATCTCAGATCGTTCGAAGTCTGTGATTGAACCATTGGTTTCTGAACAGTGGTTTGTGCGCATGAGCGAAATGGCACAGCCGGCAATTGATGCTGTCAACAACGGTAGCCTTAATTTTAAGCCAGCGCGCTGGAAGAAAGTTTATCTTGATTGGCTAGAGAACGTTCATGATTGGTGCATTTCGCGTCAGTTGTGGTGGGGTCATCGTATTCCTGTTTGGTACGACGAAGATGGCATACCTTTAGCGTCCATTGAAGACGTAGAAATAGGCTCTTTACATCCAGAAACGTTAAAGCCTATTGTTCGTCAAGATGAAGATGTGCTCGATACATGGGCATCTTCATGGTTATGGCCATTTGCTACATTGGGCTGGCCCGATTCCGAATCGAATAAAGATTTAAATCGTTTCTACCCGACTCAGTTTTTGTCGACAGGCCGCGACATCATCTACCTTTGGGTGGCGCGCATGGTTATGGCAGGTTACGCATTTCTTGATGACATGCCAGAAGCCGACCGCTGTCCTTTTTCAACTTGCTACATTCACGCCACAGTTCTTGATGGCCAAGGGCGTCGTATGTCGAAGTCAGCTGGCAACGGTATTGATCCCGTTGAGATGATTAATAAATATGGCGCCGACGCGGTGCGCTATTCCTTGATGATCATGACTCGCGATGGTCAAGACGTGAAACTTGCCGACAACCGTTTTGAGTTAGGGCAACGCTTTTGTAATAAGATTTTTAACGTCTCGCAGTATGTGATGACGCATCTTAAGGGAGATATCACGCGACCAGCGGCAATCTCTTTCCGCTTTGAAGACAAATGGATCAAGTCGCGATTGTCGAACTTGAATGTCACCATTTCTGCAGCTCTAGAAAACTACGATTTTCACGACGCCGCGCAAGCGCTGTACCGCTTTACTAACGATGACTTCTGTGATTGGTATGTAGAACTTTCTAAGCGCCGTTTGTGGGCTGTCGAAGATGAAGATGCTACTGCGGAAATGTTGGCAGATGCTCAAGCCGCGAAAGTCACTCTCGGCGAAGTGCTAGCTGACCTTCTAAAGTTGCTGCACCCATTCACACCATTCCTTACCGAGAAGTTGTGGGCAGAGTTGCCTGAAGATTTACGCGAAGACCGCGGCTTGTTAATGGGCAGCGAGTGGCCAATTGCTGACAAGGCGGCACAAGATTCCAATATCGAGCAGCAGTTTGACAAATTACGTGATGCCGTGCGTGCCATTCGCAATGTTCGCGCCTTGCTCGAGATACCTGCTAGCGAAAATCCAGAGTGCACCATTCATTGTGATGACGCCGCGGATGTTAAATTGTTTGCTGATCAGGAAAGCATTGTGGCCTTTACTGCGCACGTGGGTAGCATGGATATCAAGCCGGTCGGTGAAGCCACGCCGGTTGCCACCGGTACTGATATCTTTGCCGGCGGTGCAATTTTCTTGCCGATGCCGATTGATGCTGATACTGCTAAGCTGCGTGAAAACCTCGCAAAGAAGTTGTCGAAAATAAAAGGCGGCTTAGTCGGTCTCGAAAAGAAGTTGTCAAATGACAAATTCGTGGCGAACGCAGGTCCAGAGATTGTCGAGGGCGAACGTCAGCGTATGCAAGAATTGCAAGCCGAGTGTAAAACAGTCGAGGCTAACTTACGCAACCTCTAGTACGAACAACTGCTTATCTGTTGAGATAAGCAGCCTTCAACCAGTACTTCATATCAGACAGGCTTTTGCCATTAGCGTTGACTGGGTCTATAGAGAACCTAAACCAGTAAACTTTGCCGCGTGAACCCGTAATACTGAGATTGATGTCGAGTTCTGACTTTTTCTCATCAAATTCGAAGCCGTGTGCAGCGCTCTTTTCGCTTATTAACTTAACTGGGGTGGTTATTTCAAGGGCAGCGACAGCCACGGCTTCGTTGTTGACAACTAAGACATGCCCCTTCTCGGGAGTCAGCTCAAGGTTAGTTAAATCAAAAGTGGTCTTAATTTCTATTTCAACGACTTCAACGACTTCAACCTCTTCTCCTTCTTCGACTTCTACGCCTTTAATTTTCACGCCCATCTTTTCCAGAGTATCGGCTTTTAGCTCTGGCAAGAAAGCCAAAGTGTAAACTCCAGGTCCGAAATCGTAATCGTTGATATCAACAGTACTGGTCAAAATTCCGATTGGGTAGAAGTAGCCATCTTTTATAGCTTCTTTTTCGATCTTCGACACTGAAGGGTGCGAGCCAGCGCTAAACGGGTCGTGCAATGGCGTAATACTAATGCCACTGTATCTGCTGAGCACAGCGTATTCACTAGGTAGAATGGGTGCAATCAAAGGCTTTTCCGGTGATTCGCGCATCATCTCAACCTTAGATATATCAGCCCAGCTATGCTTTTCGAGACCGATGGTCTTCGCGAAGTCAAGTAATCGCTGTGGATTGCCGCCAATTATCGAAGATTTAATTTCTGGAGATGCTGCGTATGCTGCATCGCGACACGGTTGCTCGCTAGCAGCAATACGGAAACCAACAACAGGCACAGCAGCTTCTCGTGAAAAAGCAATGCGCGAATCAACGCGACAGTTAATCCCCGGGTTCATGTACGAACCACCTTTTAGAATTATTCGTGACGAATCCCATACAGGAGCAGGGTACATCACTTTGTTATCCTTTTTCTTTCTGCCTTTGATAGTAACTTTGAACGACTTAAAGCCATCAAGCTTGTTGGCAGATGTGTCGGTGAACTCATGTACCTGGCCCGACATATCAAGAACCCCGTATGGAGAGGCGTTGCCTGGGAACATGCCTACTGGCAGTCGCTTCACAGCAAAGATGTTCGGCTTGGTCGCGATGTGACCCACAATGGCGCGATTGAACTCGTCGCCAAACGGATATTCGTTTGCAGTGTCGCCACGCGCCGCACGCACCCATTCGAATTCGGTAGGAATACGTACTCCGGCCCAACGGCAATACTCTTGCGCTTGATTAAAACTTACAAACACGACAGGCTCAAGCGCACTACTGGATGGCATATTCCACTCGCGGCCTTCGTCTTGCCAGTGATCTTTCCACCATTTTGCTTGAGCCGCTTCATCAAACTTGTAACCTGGGCCTTCGAGTTCGACACCTTCTTTAATGATCGCTTGCCGCAAGTCTTTGTCAATTACCGCCCACAAAGGTGGTGGTGTCGCATCGGTGTCTTCAACAAATGCAAGATACATTTCGTTGGTGACTAGAGTAGGGCTTATAAAGAAGCCGTCAACGAACTGAGATTGGCGAGGGCATTCGCCCGCGTAGATATCGCCCTCGAGCGGCTTTTCGATAATACGCTCGATAGTCGTTTCTATTTCAGCACCAATAGTCGTTTGTCCGCCAGGTACGGCGACAAAACCATTGAATTGTTGCGGAGCCTGGGCTAGCGCAATGAAGGAAAGTGTTAGTGAAAGCAGCATTAACAAAGGGGGGGCATGTAGTGAGGGCCATGTAATTTAACGAATCTTCTCAAAATAGCCAAATGAAGTTTTTGCTAGCGAGAATTTACCATTTGTATAGACTATGTTGCCTCTGTGGTTTCACATAACTCTCGTGATTAAACAACAAATTTCAACTATCATTGATCAGCAGTTCGCTGGTAAACGCCTCGATAAAGTGGTTGTAGAACTATTTGATGGCGCATATTCGCGCTCCCGCCTCTCCGCATGGATACGCGATGGTCTAGTCACTATCGACGGTGAAGCCGTGATGAAGCCGGGGCATAAGCTGGAAAACGGCAAAAAACTGCAGCTTACGGTGCCTGAAGCCGAAATTCCTGAGCCAGGATCTAGCCTTGAGCCGACAATCATCTATGAGGACGAGTTGTTGGCGGTCATTAATAAGCCTGCCGGATTGCCAATGCATGCTAACAGTGTCGGCGACACCCAAATGTGCGTTTCAAATTGGTTAGTCGCAAAATATGGCGATAATTTGCCAATTTGCCAAGGTAAAGAGCGACCAGGCATCGTCCACCGCCTCGATAAAGAGACTTCCGGAGTATGCATCGTTTGCTTCGATGAAGAAGCTTTCGTTCATTTGCAGCAACAATTTGCCGCTCGCACAGTCGAAAAAGAATATCACGCCATCTCTTATGGTGTGCCACGGTTCAAGTCAGATTGGATTGAGAAGCGACTCAAGGCCGACCCGCGCAAGCCAACGCGAGTAACCACTACCGAATTAACGGGGCCCGGCACTCGCGATGCACTGAGTTACTGGGAGGTTATAGAATATTTTTCAGACACATGTCTGTTGCGCATTAAGCCTTCGACAGGTCGCAAGCACCAAATCAGAGTTCATCTGTGTTCAGCAGAATTGCCAATCGTTGGTGATCCGATTTATCGTGCTAAGAATTACGGCGCTGGTCTCTTACCGGAAGATAGCCCATTGGTTACGCGAACATTACTGCACGCATACCGCATTCAATTTACTCACCCAAGAACCAACGAGAAAGTTGAGTTTTGCGTAGACTATCCGCAAGAGATGCAAGACCTTTTGACGCATTTAAGAAGTACCAATGTATAAACATATTGTTATCATCGCTTTAAGCGTATCACCCGCCTTTGCACAGCAGGGTGGTGAGATTGTCGGAGAATCACCATTTACGGCTGGCACATCAGGTGCTTCAGTAGGCTCTGGGCAATCCGTATTGGATGCTTCGTCTAATCCGTCTACATTAATATTGGTCTTTGAAAATTTACGTGATCCAAGAAGCCCCAACCGTTTTGAATCAGCTTTGAGAGCTGTTCATTACAATACAGAAATGGTTACTTCAAAAGGGCAAAACCTTGCTCTCGATTTGCCAATTGGGATAGGTCCTTGGTTGGGCTATGCTTCTTCGGTAGGAAGTAATGGGGCCTGGGGTATTAACTTTCAGCCAACGGTAGCAGGTAATTTTTCTACTGTTCGTAATACAACACTCAATCTTGTCCGAGAGGATCCGTTTGACCCCGATTCTCCTCTTGTGGAATCTATGGTGCCGCAAAATAGTTCTCTCTTGCAATTAGCTCTTGAGCCTACGTATAGTGTCCGAGTCGCACCTAACTTAGCTTTAGGGCTTGGGGCTTCAATTAGAAACACCTCTTTTGCAATGCAGTCGGCGACAGAGGTCTCTTTCGATACGCTCCAAGGCCCATTTGATGTCGGAATTCCTGGCTTTGATACTTGGGCAGATTTTTTTACAAGCCCAGCAATTGGTGGTGCGGGTGGTGGATTCCAAACTAACTTTGATGCTAGGGCGAACTCATCTGTTCCTACTGTATTCCTGAAGTTAGGCGCAACGTATTCGACTCCTAAAGGAGGAAGCATAGGTGCTTGGTTTCGCCCGGCATCAACTTCTACAGATATGGAGGGTCATATAGATGTTGATATGCGTGATGACCTAGGGGTATTCATTGATGTGCTAGACGACCAAGGTGTTTCCTTAGGAATAGATAATGAACTCACCTCAGGATATGACCTAACTATTGCTGACATTAAGTTTCCCGCACAAATAGGTTTCTCATATTCCTCTCCTTCCAAAGATGCAACCCGGTGGCATGGGAAAGTAGTTTATACCCAATGGAGTAAAGCACTTTCTGGCTGGGTGGCTAGACTTACAAACCCTACAAACCCGGAATTCATTGACTTTATCGGTGGAGACGGATCTCTAGAAATTGATATGGGAATGGAATGGCAAGACACCCTAGCAATATCAATTGGATATGAGAAGGATTTCTCTTTTGATATCACAGAGTGGGGGGATGCATACCGGAAAGTCCATGACTACACTTTTCGAAGTGGAATAGGTTGGTCTAATAATCCTGTTGCTGGCTCCGCCATGGGCGGCCTGACACCATACAATAAATTACATTTAGCTTTTGGCTTTAGCGCTTGGTCTAGCGCGAGCAACCCCCTTGATGTCCATATGGGATTTGTTTTTACACTCCCTGAGAAGTGGACTGCCGGAGAGAGCTCTTTTCTCTCCGACCAGTCTTATGATGAGTATTCTCAATACGGATACTCATTCGTTATTGGTAGCGCGTATTCTTTTTAGTTAGGGGAGTAACTTCTTGCCGCGGATGTCGCCGCGCCATTATTCGTCTCACCGCCTGATAGGTAAACTGTCCCATCGTCCATGGTCACAGCAGATCCACCTGCATGCGCCTCGGGCATATCATCAGCAGCCGTTAAGGAATTAGTAGCTGGATTGTATGCCCAGGTCTTGTTAATTGGTAGTGGATCGTCAAGCGTTCCAGTCGCTCCACCAATAATGAAAACACTGCCATCTTGCAGGGTAACAACAGCAGGGAAAGCTGCAGTACTGCTGAGATTAGCTGTCCTTGTCGTCGAATTATTTGCTGGGTTGTACACCTCCGTATCGTTAAGAGGGCCGATGTTCAGGATGTCGCCACCTCCGCCGCCAGCTATAAAGACACTTCCATTGCCCATTACGGACATCGCGCCCAATGCCCTTTTCTCTTTCATAGAACCGGCATTGTTAAAGCTATTTGTTGATGGATTGTATATAGAAATATTGTTAGAGAAGTCAGGTATGGATAAGCCAAAAATCGTGACGTAGGTGATTCCTCCTGCAATCATCCACCTTCCATCATTGAGAACAACGGACATCGCGCCCGCTTTAGGCTCCGACATATTGGGCCCATAAACCCATGTGTCGGTTACAGGGTCATAAATCTCGGACGTCTTCAGTGAGGTGCCGAGAAGGTCCGAAATATCTCCTAAATTGTTTGATGCGTTGCCTTCTGAACCGCCGGTTACTATCACACGTCCGTCTGGAAGTAATCGGGCATTTGCGCCTGCTCGGTGCTTAGCCATGTTGGCCGTATAGCTCCATGTGCCTGTTGCTGGGTCGTAAATTTCGCAAGTTCTCAAAATCTTTGTGTAGTAATTACTTCCGCTGCCATAAGGGCCCTGGTTGCCACCAATTACCATAAAGCGTCCGTCTTGAAGTTGCACGACATTATGGAAAGCACGTGAGTCGTTCATTGTGCCAGGGAGCAAAGTGTGCGTCCCATTTTCTAGGCTGTATTCCCAGGTATTTCCATTTGTTGCAAAAGGGATTGTGGCATCGGTGAGCACAGCAGGCCCACCTCCACAAGCGAAGACTCTGTCGACACCACCGTTGCCGGTAGAGGAATAACCAATGTATGCTTGAAGAGCAGCACTAACTGGTGCATTACTCTGTGCAGCTTGCCAGCGGTCGCCTGTATTTAGGCTCATAGTGCGCATGTTTGAAAAGTTGTTAAACATGCTTGTGCCAGATCCGCCCGCAGGCCATTCGAAGCCCTGCCAGTAAACAGCGCGGTCGAGCATGCTTGGTGACGGCGGAATAGTGATGGTGACCGAAGCAATGCCCTGTGCGTTAGATGTTTTCGTGAAGCGTGTACCATTAGCAGCGAGATCTACGCCAACTAGAAGTGAATCGTTAGCGTCACCGGACATTCCTATAAGGGCATTGCTCCCATTATTCGACATTGAAGGAATAATCATGCATCTGGTGCCAGGAGCTACATTTGACAGGGCTAATGTAGTGGGTGCACCAAGTACGTCGCCGTAAGTCATAAGGCGCGATTGTGAAAATGCAGGTGTCGATAAAGCAGCGACAGCAAAGAGGAGGAGAGAGGTTTTCATGTTGAAGGTTTTCTAGGATGAGTAAGGTATTTACTAATATAGCAGAAAACTATACCTCGAGGCAGGGGTCACATACCCTCAAACTCGCTTATTCTCGCCCTAAATTCGTCGGGCATGTCAGACGCTGAGCGAGTCTTTTGGCTCCATACCACCATTACAGCCTCGGCCTCAGCCCAAATAATGTCGGTTAATGGGCAGTAAAGTCGATATTTCTGGGTGAAAGAGCGATTTCCTAGCTTCGACGTTTGGATAGCCACTTTGACTTGGGCAGATCCCTTGCCTGGGGCAAGAAATCGGATATTTGTCTGTCCGAGCAAGAAATTGAAGTGCTTGGATAGGTGTAACAACTCTAAATGAGAGAAATACTGAAACCGCGCCTCTTCGAGCAAGGTTAAGTAGACAGCGTTATTGAGTACACATAAGTTGTCTTCGTCAGA
>Ga0302127_10002536_pt1 | contig 11028 bp, 9 predicted proteins | sample CB4_SCM_MG_FD_204452 | JGI IMG/M metagenome (GOLD analysis project Ga0302127, IMG submission 204452) | Marine microbial communities from Western Arctic Ocean, Canada - CB4_SCM | ecosystem: Environmental > Aquatic > Marine > Oceanic | place: Canada: Western Arctic Ocean | collected 2017-09-24
CAAGGCGGTTGAGCAAATGCGGAGCCGCGCCGGCATAGCGATAACCCGCAACCATGTCGATCACCCGAGGAAGCTCATCCACAGGCGAAGAATTAGGAAACAGGGCGTCAAAGGCGCCGCGGTCATAGGCCCCGACTCCCAATTTAATGACCGGGCCAGTGCTGTCGGTTGTAAGGCGGGCTACTTCGAGCCCCCATAACTCGCCCAGCCAAATCCCATGGTCGGGCACAATATCGAGATCCGCATCGACCAACGCCGACCGCAGTGGATGATCAGCCGGGCTGGGAGTCACCGGATCGAGGTCCGATGCCGAAACCGGAATCAATGTGCGTTCACTGGCTTGCCAAACCTGGACCGACTCGCTCAGTCCAGAAAGCGCATTGGCGGCCAACTGGGAGTCGTCGACCACGATGTTCACGGCGGCTACCTGGCGGGCCGCGGCCCATACCAAGGCCGGGCCCACTGCATCAATGTCGTCACCGGGCTGATATAGCCAAGCTCGATCCTCGATGATTGCGGCAGCTCCCACACCAGCGGAGACGACTTCGAAGGTCGTTTCCGGTAGGTGCTCACTCAGCAAGCCACGCAGCTTTATTGCCGCGAGCGCGCTGAGGCGTTCGTTATCCATTGTTCGCACTCCATGCACTGACCGACACGGTCAGCACCGGCGATTAGCTTTCGGCGGTCTGGCCCTTGCGGCGACCGTAGCGACGTTCGAAGCGCTCGACGCGACCAGCGGTATCGACGATGGTCATCGTACCCGTAAAGAACGGGTGACTCGAGCTCGAGATTTCGACCTTTTTGAGGGGGTATTCGACATCATCGATGGTGATGGATTCGTTGGTCGTGATTGTCGAACCGGTTACGAATACCTCACCCGAGGTGATGTCTTCAAAAGCGACCTGGCGGTATGTGGGGTGAATTTCTGTCTGCATGACGTCTCCAAGACGGCGGAATGATCGGTGGGAAACCGACAGACAAGCGTAACTACTTTTTACCAATTTCGGCAAGGAAGTCAGCATTCGTCGCGAATGTGCCTAAACGATCGATAAGCATCTCTAATCCAGCGGTACTTGCATGGCCGCCGTCGGACGATAATCCGACCAGGACACGGCGTAGTTTGTTGATCTGGTTGAGCTCTTTTTTATCGAGAAGGAGCTCGTCGTGGCGAGTCGAGGAGCCATCCACGTCGATGGCGGGGTAGACCCGACGCTCGGCCGCGCTGCGACTAAGGCGGAGTTCCATATTTCCGGTGCCTTTGAACTCTTCGAAGATGACCTCGTCCATGCGAGAGCCGGTATCGACCAACGCCGTAGCCAAGATGGTCAACGATCCACCATCTTCAAGGTTGCGGGCGGCACCAAAGAACTTCTTGGGCGGGTAGAGCGCCGACGCGTCAACGCCACCGGACATCATGCGTCCGGTGCCAGGTGCGGCCAGGTTGTAGGCCCGGGCCAGGCGTGTGATTCCATCGACCAAAAGGACGACGTCGAGACCCGATTCGACCAAACGTTTCGCCCGTTCGATCGCAAGTTCGGCGGCAAAGATATGTTCTTCAGTCGGGCGGTCGAAGGTAGACGAGAGCACTTCGCCATTCTTAAGCCAACGCTCCATGTCGGTGACCTCTTCGGGGCGCTCATCGAGCAACAAGACCACGAGCGTGCACTCGGGGTGATTGGTTTCGATCGACTTGGCAATCTCTTTCATGATGGTGGTCTTGCCCGCCTTGGGTGGCGACACAATCAGACCACGTTGACCCTTACCGATCGGCGCCAACAAGTCGACGATTCGGGTAATCATGTTGTGGGGGTTGTTGGGCCGCTCCAACGTGATTCGCTCATTGGGGAAAATCGGGGTGAGGTCACGGAACTGTGGACGACCTCGGGCATCGTCAGGCGGCCCGCCGTTGACGGTGTCGAGTTGACTTAGCGCCGGGTTCTTCTCGTTGCGGCTGGCCGGACGGGCCAAACCGGTGAGCTTGTCGCCCTTACGTAATCCATGTTGGCGGACCAATTTCAACGAGATGTAGACGTCTTTCTTGGATGGCCGGGCACCGTCTACTCGAAGAAAGCCAAATCCTTCTTCGCGTGTGTCGAGGTAGCCGTCCACGGGGAGGGGTTCAGCCTCTTCGCCTTCGTGGGTACGTTCACGATCGCGGCCTCGGCGACGTCGACGACGTCGATTGCCGCTTTCGTAGGAGGCATCAGAACCGTCGTCGTTTACGTCATTGCCGCCGTCGCCATTGTCATCTTCGTCAGCGTCGTCGTCGTCGTCGTCATCGCTGTCGGCCACTGTTTCGTCATGTTTGTTCTTATTGCCGCTCGCGGCGACCGCCTCGGCGCGCGACTTGTTCGTGGGCCGCTCCCTTGGGGGAGGCGGTTCGGCCGACGTCGACTCTTCGGCGGCTGGTTCGGGTTCGCCCGTGACCCCTGCCAGTTGCAAGATCAAGTCGACGACGTCGCCCTTACGCGCCCGCGAGCCAGGCTTGCCGCCCATCGCCTTGGCAATGGTGAAAAGTTCGTCGCGATCTTTCGCCGCAAGCGTTTGTTTGTTGAGTTCGGTTGCCATTGGTGGCAGTTACCTCGTGGCGATTCGACATCGCCGTAGCTTTGATTCCGACGCAGCAGTTTGGCCGTCGGATTTGATGAGAAGGTGTTCCTACCTAGCTAAACGCGCGAGTCACCTGAATAGTGGTCGGCGATTGGCCTGAGCAACATTGGCAACTGTAGCTAGCCCTGAGCTACACCGCAATCGCCATTACCTTGTACCCAACAAATGCCCCATCATGTGGTATCCGGGAATCGGCACCAGCCCGTCGATTCCGGTCTCGGTGTAGGTGCCACCGGGACCGTCAACCGTTGAGTCGACGAGGAGGTACGGGACGGCTTGAGAGGTGTGGGTGCGTAGGTCGAGTGGGGTGGCATGGTCGGGCATGACCAGCATCCGCCAGTCACCCATGGCATCGAGGGCCGGGACAAGATCTTTCAAAATGCGCTGATCCCAATCTTCTAGAGCCTGGACTTTCGCAGCAGCGTTACCAGCATGGCCGGCCTCATCGGTGGCCTCAACATGGATGATGAATAGATCGAGCCCATCTTGAAGGCCCTGGATCGCGGCATCACGTTTGCCTTCCCAGTTCGTGTCGTACCACGCGTTGGCCCCTTCGACCTAGACCATGGTCATAGCGGTGAGGCGACCCAATCCACGCACGAGGTCTACCGCAGTGACCATCCCGGCCGCCACTCCATAATGTTGATCAAACGGCTTCATCACTGGTTGCGACCCTTGCCCCCATAACCAAATCTGGTTTGCGTCCATCCCATAGCGCTGCACGATCGGACGACTGCGCTCCATCAAATCGATGAGCGGTTGGGCGGCGGGGCCGGTCGGCAGGGGCACCGTTCGACCGGTGAAATCGTGGGGTGGAGCGCAATCGACGTCGAGCCACGCTCGGGGTGCGACCAGGGTGTGTCGGTATTGCACGCCCGTATGAAAGTGGGCCTCACCGCCGAGTTCTGCTTCGAGCGCCTCGATTACCTCAGCTGCCGCATTGGTTTCGGGGTGTCCGCCACCAAAGTCCACCATCACACCGTCTTGCACCGTGACCAAAATGCAATTTCGTCGACGTTCAGAGTAATCCCAACAGCTGCCGCCTCGATGGGTGACCGTCCCGTATGAAAGTCGGCGGGGTTGTACCCCAGGATCGACATATTGCCCACGTCGCTTCCCGGTGCCATACCGGCCGGGATCACCGCAGCAGCACCTACCGTGCCGCGGGCGGCCAAGGCGTCAATGACTGGAGTGTTGGCTACCTCTAGAGGCATCTTACCATCGAGCATTTCGGTGGCGATATCAGCGCAACCGTCGGGGACACAAACAACGTACTTCACGGGCCAGCGGATAGAGCCAGCATTACCTAGTTGCGACCTCGACGACCTTGCGGTCTAGCGCCGAACGACCGATCCAATGTGTTGCTCAATCTCGTGAAGGTCGTTAGCCACATTGCTGCACTTCTCGGCGCGAGCAAATAGATCGCCTAAGCGCGCCGGCAGTTCAGGGCGAACACCGGTGGCTTGCTCTACAGCATCGGGGAACTTGGCCGGATGAGCCGTGGAAAGCACCGCTATAGGACCGTCGGTCGCGGACCGCAATCGCTGAGCGGCACCGAGTGCGACAGCCGTGTGAGGGTCGATCAGTCGACCATGACGACGGTAGGTGTCCTCGATAATCGCAAGCGTCTGCTCGTCGTCGACGCGTTCGCCGCGCCATAGGTCGGCCAGCTTGGCAAACACCTGAGGGTCTAGTGCTGCGGATCCTTCGGTGCGAAACCTAGTCAAAAGTGAGCTGACGGCATCGCCATCACGGTCGTGCAGTTCGTAGAGGAGTCGTTCGAGGTTACTGGACACTTGAATGTCCATCGACGGCGATAGCGACGGTTGCACGTCTTCCGCATCGAGGCTTCCGGTGGCAAAGAACCGGGTAAGGATGTCGTTGCGATTGCTCGCCACAATGAACCCGTTGATTTCGAGGCCCATGCGGCGGGCCGAGTCGCCGGCAAAGACATTGCCGAAATTGCCCGTGGGAACGGCGTAGGTGACCGGACCGCCCAGTTGGGCGCTTACCCAGACGTAGTAGACCATCTGCGCCATAACGCGAGCCCAGTTGATCGAATTGACCGCTGACAAATTGAAGGTGGTCCGAAACTCAGTGTCGGCGAACATGGCCTTAACCAGGTCTTGGCAGTCGTCAAAAGTGCCGTCGAGTGCCACGTTGTGCACGTTTTCGCTGGTGACGGTAGTCATTTGCTTGCGCTGGACGTCGGAGACACGACCGGCCGGGTGCAAGATGACGATCTCGATAGTGTCGCGATCTCGGCATGCCTCAATGGCAGCGGAGCCGGTGTCGCCCGAAGTCGCCCCCACAATGGTGACCGACTGGTCGCGGATCTGCAGTTCGTGATTGAGCAGTCGCCCAAGTAACTGCATGGCAACATCTTTAAAGGCCAGTGTTGGCCCGTGAAAGAGCTCGACGAGGTGAATGTCGTCTTCGAGTTCGACGAGTGGGATGACTTGATCGTCGACGAAGGTTGCGTACGACTCGGTGACCAAACGAGCGAAATCGTCACGCTCAATCGAGCCTTCGACGAAGGGCCACATAACTTCGATCGCTAGCTCGCTGTAGGACAGGTTGGCCGTGAGTAACGACGGATCGAGCTGGGGCCAAACTTGGGGAAGGTACAGGCCTCCATCGGTGGCCAACCCCGAGACCATGGCGTCGGCGAACGACAAGACAGGGGCGTGGCCCCGTGTGGACTCGTATTGGATTGCGGCCATCAGGTTGCGTCGATCACACGAAGCACACTGTTAATCTGCTTTACGACATTGAGGTTCTTGAGGTCGGCGAGGGTGGCGTCCATCGCGACCTCTTTGGCTTGGTGGGTAATGAAGGCAATGCGCGCATTGTCGCCCAACCCAAGTTGTTCGAGCGAACTAATCGACACCCCATGGGCGGCTAGAACACCGGCGACATCGGCCAAGACACCCGGCTGATCCGCAACATCGATGCTGAGGTAGAACGCGGAGAGAAGTTGCTCAATACTGACAACATCGGCCGGACCGGGGATGCCGAGAATTGCTGCGGTACCTGCCGCGGTATTTACCGATGCATCAATAAGATCACCGAGCACTGCCGATGCGGTTGGATCGCCACCGGCTCCGCGCCCGTAAAACATTAACTCACCGACGGCATCGCCCTCGACAAAGACGGCATTGAATGAATCGCGAACCGATGCAAGAGGATGCGTCTTCGGAACCATGGCGGGATGTACCCGAACTGAGATGGTCTCGAGTTCGACGCGCTCGATGATCCCCAGCAACTTGATGCAATAACCAAGATCGGCGGCGTAGGAAATATCTTCGGCGGTGATGTTCTCGATGCCCTCGGTAAACACATCAGCAGGAGTTACCGACGCCCCGAATGCAATCGTGGCAATGATCGCTGCTTTCGCGGCTGCATCGTGGCCACCGACATCGGCGGTGGGGTCGGCCTCGGCGTAGCCAAGTTCCTGCGCCTCGGCCAGAGCTGCCTCATAGCTCGTACCCAGTTCGGACATCTGGCTGAGGATGAAGTTGGTGGTGCCATTGAGGATGCCCATTACCCGTTGCAGTGGTTCGCCAACCAGCGATTCACGCAGCGGTCGAACAATCGGAATACCACCCGCGACGGCAGCTTCGAACAGCAGATCAACATTGTTTTCGGCCGCGAGACCGAATAGCTCGGCGCCATGTTCGGCAATTAGGGCCTTATTGCCGGTGATGACGGGCTTACCGGCGCGTAGGGCCGTCGAAACAAGTTGATACGCGGGGCTTATCCCACCGATAAGTTCGACGATCACATCAACTTCGGGATCAACAACGATGCCCTCGGCATCGATGGTGAGCCATTGGTGCGGAAGATTGACGTTTCGGACCTTAGTGAGATCACGCACGGCGGCGCGAGTTACCTCGATGCGCACACCACGCCGTTTGGCAATTTCGTCGCTGCGTTGCTCGAGCAACGAAACCAACGACGAACCAACGGTTCCGACGCCAAGGAGGCCTACACGTATTACTGGTTCAGACACCCCGTAAAACTACTGGCTGGATGAGGCTCCCGCTCCGATAATGGCGTGCTCCTAGTCACAGGACGATAGTTAGTCGCCGCAAGCTAAATAGTCTTACTTGCATATCGGTCCTTTTCATGTATTCTCTGTTTGATGAGCAGTTCCTCGCTTCGCTATGCCGCCAATCTGGCTTCGGCCCACGGTCAACAATGCGACCAGACAGCCCGATTACTTGAATCACGCAGCCATCAAATGGCTAGTTTGTTCGATCCACTGCTCCGCCTTCACATCCCCCAAACCTGGGACTCCCCTACGGCGACCGTTTCCCGTGATCGGCTAGCAACGCAGGCTCGCGAGTTCGAAGCCAACCGAGCCGAAATCAATCGCGTGGCCCGCTCACTGCGCCGTCGCGCTGATATCGACTTTTCTGATGCGGCCCAACTACGGCGCCAAGCCGACCACGCCGCTAATCAGGAAGCGAACACCCGGCGAGAGCACGCCACTGCACTAGCCGACGCTGCACCAAACTAGGCCCCATGCGCGGCCCGCGCCGCCCTCACATTGGTCCCATGTCGGACCGAACAAATCCCAAGGGGTACCGCCGTGCCGACCATGCGCATGAACCTGTGGGGAGCCGCGCAACTCGCCTCCACCTTTGTTGGCCTCGGCGACAGATGCCACAACCATCGCTCCCAGATTGCCCATCTTCTTGATGGGGCCGACGCTTTACTCGGCACATTCTCCACGGTTCCGATCCTGGCCAGCATCCTTGAAAGCGCCACCTTCCTGGGCGAGGTTGGTGTCGAACTGTTGGCGCGCATTTCGACCTACGAGCAGCACCCATTTGGCGATGCACTTATGAGTTCGAACGTCCCCTTAAAAGAATTGGCGGCATTGGATGACCTCGCCACGGCGCCTCTGGAGGAGTTCCTTGCCTCACGTGTGACGGCGGAGAGGTCCCATTCGCCATTTGATTGGTCCGCGAGCGGACTAGGTCCATGGGGTGCGTGCAACGGACCGGTGCCTTCGGTCGCCATAACCGCTTGTCTTCGTCACGATTTCATTTACCGTAATTGGCGGCGGCTTCGTGACCGCTACAACATCGCCGATGATGCCGGGTCCGGACTAAAGAATTGGGCTGACAATCAACTAGGTGACGCCACCGCCGATGCCGTTGAACGCAATGGCGGATCACCGATCGAACTGCTTAGCGTGGGACCCGTCGGTCTTTGGGTTTGGAAAGAATTGGTCGAACCAGTCGTGAAGACGTTTGGTGTCAGCTCGTGGAACGCCGAGTACCAAGCCCCCGCTCCAGGCCGCTACTACGGCGATATTGCGCCCGACAATCGCCAAACCCGGCACGGCAACCAGTGGCGCAGTTGACATTCAAGGTGTTTCATGTAGTTTAACTACACAACATTACATGAAACCGCATGAAATGATACATACGTTGCTTGGCAACGAGGAGACACCATGTCCGACATTCTCATCATGAACAAAGCCCACCTCGACACCTTGGTACAACGATTCCAACTCAAGGCCGACGAGGTGCAACAACTGCGCTCCGAAATTACCCAACTGCTCGGATCCACCACGTGGGACGGTGCCCGCGCCCGCCGGTTCCGTAGCCAATGGGAGTCCGCTTTTGCACCCAGTCTCCAGCAACTTCAAACCGCATTTACCGACAATGCCCAGTTCATTCGTCAAGAACGCACCAACGCCATGACTGCCATGGACTGAAATCACTCTCGATATCTACCCATGCGCGTCACGTTCATCCAACTGCCCCTCCAACCAGTCAACCCACCAGGTCGCCCGCACGTGTTCTCGATCGCCGTGCGGGCGGGCGCTGATCCGTCGATTGCCTCCCTACTCGAGGCGATTGACGGATCAGTCCTCCTTCCGAGCCACATCACCGTCGACGGATGCTCGGTTCCTGTGACCCAGACATTGAGCGAGGCAGGGGTGGTTGACGGCACCGTTCTGAGCACTGAACCGCCTCGCATCTCGGCGCCGAGCACGGCGTTCGTTGATGTCGTGGCCGGTTGTGACGCGGGTCGACGGTTTCCTCTTATCACTGGCCGCAACGTGATTGGCCGAACACTGCCCGCCACAATCCAGATCAACGCTGCCACCGTTGACCACAATCATCTTGCAATCGATCACCACTCCAGAGTCACGTCAATTTTCCCACTGACCCAAGCCAACGGCATTCTTTACAATGGTCAGTGGGTGCTCGACACCACACCGGTTTCCTTCGACCGTCCCATTGATTTGGGAGCCACCCACCTAGTAGTTCGTAGAGATGCGGTCGACGCCATCCCTGATCTGGCGGCGATGCTCGGGCGCACCTCTCAGGGCACTATTTCCTTCAACCGACCGCCCCGAAACATCGAATCGGACCCGTCGCCCACTATCAGTATCCCGACCCTGCCCACCCCGTCAATGAGTCAGACAGTATTTGGCTGGGCGGGGTTCCTGGCACCCCTATTGTTGGGCATCGCCATGGCGGTGCTTTACAACCCACTGTTTGCCCTATTTGCTCTGCTTAGTCCGGTGATGGTTCTGGCAAGTTGGTGGGAAAATCGACGACGGGACCGCAAAATGTCGTTGGCCAACCACCGCCGCACTCGTGCCGTTCAACGCCAACTAGCTGCGGCCGCACAGCAGTGGGCCTCGGTGCACGGCTTATGGCTCCGGCGCCGCTTTCCCGATCCCGCCGAAGTGATCGGTAGAACTACTCTGCCCAGCGTTCGTCTCTGGGAACGGCGCCTACCCCATGACGATTCGCTTCAACTTGTTGTGGGGTATTGCTCCCAGCAAGGCCACCCGAAACTCCAAAGCGAAGGTCCCATTCCCGACGAATTGGCTGCCATGGTTGCACAAAACTGTCGGCTCGATTCCGTTCCGTTCGAAATCTCGCTCGACGCCGGCCGCTGTATCGGTCTCGTCGGACCACGCTCGGTCACCTTAGCCTTGGCTAACTCATTGCTCATCCAGACCACAACCTTGCACGGGCCTGCCGATGTCAGCGTGGTAGCACTGCTCGCCACGACGGCGGCAGCGGAATGGGATTGGCTGCACTGGCTTCCCCATACCGCCGGCCACCAAGTTGGGCTCAACACTCGGACCATCGCCACCTCGGCTGAGGGGTGCGGCCAACTCGCCGCCGACCTTTGCGAAAAAGCCCACTCTGCTACCCAAACAACGGTCGTACTCATCGACGGAAACGATCTAGTCACTGACCGTCATTCTCCCGGTCGGTTGCTCCTAGCGCAGGGCGGTGGGCCTACCAGCGGAATCGTCATCGCCAATTCAGTTCACGACCTTCCGGCCGCCTGCACCGAGGTCATCTGTGTTACCGACATAGACGGCATCGTAGAGATTACTCAACCGGCATCAGGCCAATGCCAGCGCGGGGTGTTAATGGCCGGGGTATCACGCCAGACCGCGACACAGGCTGCCCAGGCTCTGGCTCGGCACCACGATCCCGAGATCGACATCACCCAAGCCGCTATTCCGTCCCAGGTCTCCTTGCTCCGTCTCCTTGGTCTACCCCAACCAACCGCTCCCACAATTGCCCAACGCTGGCAGTCCAACGCAACCGGAACCAACCTTCAAGCAGTGATCGGATCCGACGGCGACGGGCCGATCACCATCGATCTCGTAACCGACGGGCCCCACGCTCTAGTCGGCGGAACGACAGGCTCGGGCAAGAGCGAACTACTGGTGACGTTGATCGCATCGTTGGCCGCCACCACCAGTCCCACGCACCTTAATTTTGTGCTGATCGACTACAAGGGAGGAAGCGCCTTTGACTGCTGCGCCGACCTTCCTCATTGTGTTGGGCTAGTCACCGACCTCGACGACCACCTGGCCGAGCGAGCACTGAGAAGCCTCGAAGCCGAACTGCGTCATCGTGAACACGAACTTCGCCGGGTCGGGGCGAGCGACCTGATTGAGTTCTACCAACAAGGCCACAGCACGTTGGCCCGACTCGTAGTCGTCATTGACGAGTTCGCCACGTTGGCCAGCGAACTCCCCGATTTTGTAGAAGCTTTGGTAGGCATCGCGCAACGGGGGCGCAGCCTCGGTGTTCATCTCGTGTTAGCCACCCAGCGTCCCAGTGGATCAGTTAGTGCCAATATCAAGACCAACACCAATCTTCGCATTGCGTTGCGCACGCTAGATGCGTCCGACTCAATCGACGTCATCAACACGCCCGACGCTGCTCACCTTGGCCGTGACCAACCCGGACGGGCCTACATACGACTCGGCCCAGGCGAACTCGTTGCTTTCCAGTCGGCATTGATCACCGGACATACCACTCCGGGTGCCGAAGCCGACCTGTTGGTGCGACCAGTTGTTTGTCTGGCCGATGCGGAACAGCACACCACTATGAAGGTCGTCGACGGCCCCACGGACCT
>Ga0302127_10002537_pt1 | contig 11028 bp, 6 predicted proteins | sample CB4_SCM_MG_FD_204452 | JGI IMG/M metagenome (GOLD analysis project Ga0302127, IMG submission 204452) | Marine microbial communities from Western Arctic Ocean, Canada - CB4_SCM | ecosystem: Environmental > Aquatic > Marine > Oceanic | place: Canada: Western Arctic Ocean | collected 2017-09-24
AGGTCACGACGTCGTGCAGCTCGCCGCCTTCGTAGAGTTCGTCTAGCAGGTCTTGGTCTTGGTTGAACAGTGCCACCCGCCAAAGACCGATGCCGTACCAGCTGCTAGTGCCGAAGAATCCGTGCTGAAGTTGGTTCTTTCCATACCATCCCAGCGGAGCCAGGAGTGCTAAGGACAGGACGATCACTTGCCGGCGCGTGACGCCCTTGAGCGTACCCCAAAAGGTGATCCCGAAGAGCAGGGGGAGTAGTGCGTGGTACACACTGCGGGTCATGGTCAGCACAGAAATGACGCAGATGAATGCGACCATGGCCCAGCGCGTGTTGTCCTCCTTGGACCGCGCCAAGAGTTGTGCCGCGAGCATGATGAGGAAGGCACAGGCGGTCGTGTAGAGCGCGTAGGCTTCGAGAAGGAAGAGCGCAGGGTGGAGCGCTAGGACCAGGCCCACAGTGAGCGCGAGCCGGCGTGAGCCGGTGGCACGCGCCGTGATCCCAAGCCCCATCACGCAGATGCCTGCGCCCAGGCCGATGTGCAGACACTGCAGCATCACCATGTGCAGCGAGCCGAAGGTCTGTACCAGCACCGCACCGAGCGTATTCCAGAGTGGCGGCTGTGTGTGTAGGAACCAAATACTCTCCAACGCTCGATCCAGCAGCAGATCGGTGGGTAAGTTTTGAGAGAACCAACCCCACGTGTCCGGACCGAAGTCGTGGACGATAGACACGTCCAGAACCAGCCAGTAGAACAGGGCAAAGAAGACGTGGACACCGCCAACGATGTAGCTGTCGCGGCTGATGCGGGCTGAGTCGGAGAGCATGGCTTAGACTAGCTCGCGGTGGGTGGGTGCGACATCGTTCGGGTACACGGTCAGTCTGTCACCAGGAGCTTGGCTTGAGTGGTATCACAGAGCATCGATTCGTCGCCTCCAAGTCTTCCGGCGAAGTGAGTGCGATCCTAACCCGACCCATCCACGCGACGGCGCTTTATGTGTTTGGTCACGGTGCCGGAGCCGGCATGAGCCATGTGTTCATGGAATCGGCGTCAAAGTTATTGGCTGATCGAGGGATTGCGACATTCCGGTACAATTTCCCGTACATGGAAGCGGGCCGGAGGCCCCCCAATACTCGGCCGATTCTACTAAAGACTGTTCGTTCTGCGGTGGCCGAGGCTGCCGTCCTCGCTCCCGACCTTCCGCTTCTTGCGGGCGGAAAATCTATGGGCGGCCGGATGACGTCGCTGGCGGCTTCTATGGAGCCACTAGACGGGGTCGTGGGACTCGCGTTCTTTGGCTTCCCGCTCCACGCTTCAGGCGGAGACTCCGCGGAGCGAGGGGAGCACCTCTCGGCCGTGGCTCTCCCCATGCTGTTTATGCAGGGGACGAGGGACAAACTCGCGAATCTCAACCTGCTCGAACCCTTGCTTCAGCAGGTGGTGCCGGCGCCCACGCTTCACATCGAAGACGGTGCGGATCACGGTTTTCATGTACTCAAGCGTTCTGAGCGCACGGATGAAGAGGTCCTCATGTCGTTGGGTGCCATGCTCGCCGCCTGGGCGGCAGGGGTTACCGGGCCGTAGCTCGCTCGCTCGTGCAACAGCGCACGGGCACATTCGGGTGTCCTTAGTTCTTGACCCTCGTTCGACAGTTCGGCATTCTGACCGTCCCCCAGATGGTGGAGAACCCTCGCATGACCCCGCAAAACATCAGCCCGCACAGTCGGGCTCGACTGCTTTCGATTCCGCTCCTTCTCGCCGCGCTCGCATTGCCCGCTTTTGCGGATGGCGCTGCCGCTCAGATGGCCGCCGATGGTCCGACGATCGAGAGCACCTTCGCTGGACTCAGCTACAGGAATGTCGGCCCTTCCCGCGGTGGCCGGGCCACCGCGGTCGCCGGGCATCGGGACCATCCCTTCACGTTCTATATGGGCGCGACCGGTGGTGGAGTCTGGAAGACCGAGGACTATGGCAACACGTGGCGTCCGATCATGGATGGCGTCCTCGAAACGGGGTCGATCGGATCGATCCGCGTGGCGCCCTCGAATTCGAACGTCGTCTACGTCGGCACCGGTTCGGACGGGATTCGCTCGAATGTGATCATCGGGAAGGGCGCGTACCGCTCAGACGATGCGGGCCGTACCTGGGACAAGATCGGGCTCGAGGACATGGGCCAGATCGCTGCGATCGAGATCCACCCGACGAACCCGGACATCGCCTACGCGGCGGCGCTTGGGAACCCGTGGGCGAACAACCCGGATCGTGGCGTCTATCGTACGCGTGATGGTGGGCAGAACTGGGAGCAGGTGCTCTTCGCCTCGGACTCCACGGGTGCGGTCGACCTCGAGTTGAACCCTGCCAACCCGAACGAGATCTATGCAGCCATGTGGCGGGTCACACGCCAGCCGTGGACGATCATCTCTGGTATGGAGCACTCAGGTGAAGAGGATGGGATCTGGAAGTCCACCGATGGTGGTGACACGTGGCGCATGGTCAAAGAGGGCCTACCGACGGGACTGATCGGGAAGATCGATCTCGCGGTGACGGCTGCTGCGCCGAACACGGTGTACGCGCTCGTCGAGACGACGGACCCGAATGAGGGGCTGTACCGCTCCAACGACTTCGGTGAGACGTGGGAGATGGTGAGCAACCAGCGCGGCATCATGAACCGCCCGTTCTACTACACGAACGTGGACGTCGACCCGACGGATGTGGAGCACGTCATTATCAACAACGAGGGTATGTATGAGTCCTTCGATGGTGGGCGGACGAACCAGCGGAAGAGCACGCCACACGGCGACAACCACGACGTCTGGATCAACCCGGACAACCCTGATATCTGGGTACAGTCCAACGATGGTGGCGCCAACGTGACACTGGACGGCGGTACCACGTGGTCGACCCAGTCCAACCAGCCGACCGCGGAGCTTTATGCGGTCGACGTGGATGATCGCTTCCCCTACTGGCTCTATGCGGGCCAGCAGGACAATTCGACGATCATGGTTCCGAGCGGGCCGCCCGAAGACGGTTCGGCCGGCGGTCACCAAGGCAACTGGAAAGCGATCGGTGGCTGCGAGACCGGGCCTGCCGTTCCGAAGCCGGGCGACCCAGACATCGTGTATTCGAACTGTAAGGGCCGCTTCGGGCGCTACAGCCACACGACCGGGCAGGAGAAGCAGTACTACGTCGGCTTCCAGAACCTGTATGGTGTAAACCCGGCTGACCTGAACTACCGCTTCCAGCGTGTGGTGCCCATCGAGGTGTCTCCGCACAACTCGAGCACGGTCTACCACGGTTCGCAGTTCGTCCACAAGACGACCGACGAGGGTGTGACTTGGGAGCAGATCAGCCCGGACCTCACGGCGTTCCGGCCGGAGCGCCAGATGATCTCTGGTAGCCCCATCACGCGGGACATCACGGGTGAGGAGCACTACTCGGTCCTTTACGCGATCGAAGAGTCGCCAGTGCAGGCGGGTGTCATCTGGGCCGGCTCCAACGACGGCCTCGTTCAAGTCACGCGCGATGGTGGCCGGACGTGGAAGGACGTGACCCCGTCAGACATGGAGCCTGAGGGACGCATCCAGACGATCGATCCTTCGCCGCACGCGGCGGGAAAGGCGTATTTCGCTGCCTACAGGACGCTCCTTGGGGACCTGACGCCGTACATCTACAAGACCGAAGACTTCGGTGAGAGTTGGACGCTGCTTACGCCAGGCGACAACGGCATTCCGGCCGACTTCGCGACGCGCGTGATTCGCGAAGACCCGGTTCGTGAGGGCCTACTGTACGCGGGTACCGAGTTCGGCATGTTCGTCTCGCTGAACGACGGCATGAACTGGGAGCGCTTCCAGTTCAATCTGCCCGTGACGCCGATCACCGATATCAAGCTGCATCAGGGTGACCTCGTCATGTCGACGATGGGGCGGGCGTTCTGGATCATGGATGACCTGTCGCCACTCCGTCAGGTCGACCAGGCGATGGCCTCAGACGGGCCCTTCCTGTTCCAGCCGGCAGATGCGCACCGTGTGCGCGGCGGCGGTCGGGGTGGATTCGGTGGTGGGACGCCCGATCAGCCTCAGTATGCAGCTAATGGCCCGGTCATCGACTACGGCCTGCCGGCCGAGGCGTCTTCCGTGCAGTTGGAGATCGCGAACAGCGCCGGTGAAGTCCTGAGGACCTATCAGTCCGGCGGAGCCGGTGTCCGCACCCAACAGGCGCAGGAGATGCGCGGTCCCTTCCAGAGGGCCACGGGTGGTCCCACGCTCGCGGCGACCCAGGGTGTCCATCGCTTCACCTGGGACATGACAGTTCCGGGTCCGAATGGTTCGCAGCGTGGCGGCCCGATGGTCGTTCCCGGCACGTACCAGGCGCGCCTGACGGTTGACGGTCAGACCACGACGCGTGATTTCGAGCTTCTCATGGATCCGCGCGTCGAGGCTGACGGCGTGACCATGGCGGACCTACAGGCACAGTTCGATCTGGGCCTCGAGGTCATTGCGGCGATTGAGGATGCGGGTACGACGATCCAGACCGTGAACGGCGCCATCGAGCGTGCCGCGGATGGGAGTGACATCGAGACCCAGCTCCAGGAAATCGAATCCGCTTTGGTTACGGATCGGACGATCACGAGCTACCCGACGCCGATGCTGGCGGACCAGCTCTCCTACCTGTACGGCAACACGCAGCGGGCGGATCAGAAGCCTGCAGCGGACATGGAGGAGAGGCTCGTTGAGTTGGTGCAGGAGTTGGAGGTGCACAAGGCGCTTCTCGAGCGCTTGATGCGGTCCATTACGGACCGGTAGGCGTTCCCTCTGGCTTTCCCTGAGCAATCTAAGGCGGCGTCACCGGAAACGGTGGCGCCGCCTTCTGTTTGTGGGTTCCTGCGCGAAGCCAGTACTACTTAGGTGAGGTCGCCAAACGTCGAGACGACGTCGTGCGTTAAGACGGTATCCATCTCTGCGCACACGCGCTCCGCGTCGGCTCTTGAGAACGTCATCGGGGGTTTGATCTTGATGACGTTGTGGTCGCGGCCGTCCGTGCTGAGGAGAATTCCCCGGAGCTTCATCTGCGCCACCACGTATGCAGCCACCCGTGGAGCCGGCTCGAGCACCTCTCTCCTGTGCACGAATTCGATGCCTAGGAAGAGGCCTCGGCCACGGACATCGCCAACGACGGAGTGCGAGGCCGCCAAGGCTCCGAGACCTGCCTTGAGGCTTTGTCCGACTTCGGCCGCGTTGGCTTGAAGCCCGTCGTTCTTGAGCGCATCGAGTACGCCCAGACCGATGGCGCACGACACGGGGTTTCCGCCGAAGCTGCTGAAGTACTCCATCCCGTTACCGAATGACGACGCGATCTCGGGAGTCGTCACGACAGCCCCGAGCGGGTGCCCGTTCCCCATGGGTTTTCCGAGTGTGACGATATCCGGAACGACACCGTGGGCTTCGAAGCCCCACATGTGGGACCCCATCCTTCCGAACCCGATCTGGACCTCGTCCGCAATACACAAGGCTCCCGCGGTGCGGGCGTGGGCATACGCGGCTGCGAAATAACCTTCGGGCGGCTCGACTTGGCCACCGCAGGAGAGAATCGCTTCGGCAAGAAAGGCGGAGGCTCCGGCCCCGCGTTCAACCAGTGTGGAGAAGGCTGCTTCGACGTGGCTTGCGAACCGAGTCGCCCGCGCCGGGTCGTCCTTGCGGTACAGCCCTCGAAAATCATCCGGCAGGGGAGTGGTCACAACCCAATCCGGTGCACCCTTACCTCCCGGACTCGAGTGCTTGTAGTGACTCACATCGACTAGCGCTTGGGTATTCCCGTGGTAGCCACCCTCGATGCTCACCACACCAGTCGAGCCGGTATGCGCTCTCGCCATGCGTAGCGCGAGTTCGTTCGCCTCGCTTCCCGAGTTCACGAAGAAGCAGACGGACAACGGATCCGGCAGCGTCGCCGACAGTCGCGTCGCGTACTCGACTACGTGTTCGTGGAGGTAGCGTGTGTTCGTGTTCAGGACCGCCATCTGCGCCTGACCCGCCCGAACGACTCCAGCATGTTCGTGCCCGACATGCGCGATGTTGTTCACACAATCGAGGTACTCGCGGCCCATGACGTCGTAGAGGTACGTACCGCGCCCGCGAACGATGTGGATCGGGTCGTCGTAGGAAAGGCTAAGGCTGGCGCCCAGCACCTCGCGCCGTCGAGCGTCTACTCCGACCGGTGGGCGGAAGGTCGTTTCGCCAGGCAGCCGCAGAATCAGATCAGGATCGGGCGATAGCGACGCCCAGACGTCCATCTCGCGTGGAAGGGCGACACCGGGGAACTCACCGTCGAATCCCAACAGGTCGGTCATGATCTGGAAGTGCAGGTGGGGCGGCCACCCTCCGTTTTCAGGATAGGGGCCGATGCGCGCAATGATCTGCCCGGCCTCGACTGGATCGCCGGCCGAGAGGTTGCCGACCGAAGTGCGCTGAAGGTGGCCGTACAGCGTCCAGAATGGACCGTCCGGGCTGTCGTGCTCCAGGATGACAGTGGGGCCGTAGTCGAGCCGATCCGAGTTGTCGCGGACGCTCTTCACTCGGCCCCCAAGTGGGGCATGAACCACCGCGCCTGGCTCACTGAACAGGTCGATACCTAGGTGGATCGTTCGCCGTTCTCGGGGATCGCCCTCTCGTCCAGCAAAGGCCGGTGTGAGGTAGAACGCCCTAGGCTCGAGAAAGCGGCCGATGCCTAGCGTGATTCCCTTCGCTCGCATGCCTCGGAAGACACGGTCTGTGAAGTCTGCGGTGTCGTCCGTATCCCGTCCGTTGAGGTCGTAACTCGCCACACTGAGGTCGAGGACGCCGATCTCGCTCTGGTCTTCAGGGAGGTCCATCACCTGATGGAACGACTGCGTCTTCAGCCATGTGACGAGGCCAGGGCTACGCTTGCTCGCCGCCAGGCCACAGGCCTCGCGGAGCACGCCTGTGGCGACCACATCCGACACGGCATCGAGGGCCCGCAGCATGTCCCAAGCGGGTTGTTCGGAGACTAAGTGATAATCGTCGGCCTCACCGGATTTGCGCCGCCAGGCCGCTATGCACACGCTCTGCCCTAGCCGTGCCCGAACTAGGGCCATGGTGACATCCAGCTCTTGTTCGAGCAGCTGGTGCTGTGCGTTGAAGCCTCTGGTGATGGCTGCAGCCGCGGCAAGCGGGTCGTCCGTCCCGAGAATCGCGTAGGCGATCGTGATTGCGAGATCAAAGACCCTAGGCGCGGAATGTGCGTCGCCGAGATCAATGATCCCAGTGACGCGGCGGGTGCCGTGGCCAGCCTCGGAAACGAGAACGTTGTGGTCGTTCACGTCGCCGTGGATGACCTGCGAGCCCAGGCCAAAGAAATCAAGCTCTTTGGCCTTGAAGAGAGCGAACGCTCGTTCAATGAGCAGCTGCTGTTCACCTTCCAGCAGGTCGAGCCCTTTCTGCATCACCTCGCCTGCGTTCCCTAGGGCCCAGTCGAAGTCGACTCGGTGAGGCGGGTGGTCCGGTACTGCGCCCAGCGCGCTGTCGAGGTCAGCAACGCGACCTCCAAGGTCTTCGAGCAAATCGAGCGAGCGGGGACGCACCTCAGCGAGCAGGTCTCCCGTCAGGAACTCCACGACGCGGATGCGATGGACTGTCCCCTTAGCATCCGTGTGCTGGACCATCAGTTTGCCGTTCGTAGCTGGCACGACGCCCGGGACGAGGCCGTCTGTTTCCCGACTCAGCAGCGCGATCATGTCGGTTTCGAACTCGAGAATCGGCTGCGGCTCTTCGGGCGAACTGACCTTTACTACGTAACGTGACCCGTCCGAGTCCGTCAGCAAAAAGTTGCAGTCCCGCTCGCCGGGAAGCGGTGAGAGCGTACCACCCAGTCCGTAGTGCTCGTTCACAGCAGCGAGCGCTTCGGCGGCGTCGAGATCGGGACGGTTCTGGATACGGATCATATAGTGCTAACGTGAGGACCGCAGGTCAGGCCAGGCAAGCGATACGATAACCGAAGTCGCCTCACCTGAGGCCCTCTGCGCGGAGCGCAGCGCCGACTCGTTCGCCGTTCAGCTCAGTCCGCGCGCAACGCCTCAGTCGGGTCGACACGGGTCGCCCGCCATGCCGGCAATGTCCCTGCTAAGCCGGCGATCGCGAGAAGGGCAATCGCAACGCCCAAGTAGATCGATGGTTCACGAGGAGACACTTGGAACAACATCGGCTCCACGAAACGGCCAAGCCCCAGGGAAGCCAGCAACCCGATGCCGATCCCATAGCAGCTGCTTGTAATGCGCATCCTGGACCTCGGCATGCGCCATCGCCTCCGCGAGGAGTCGCTCACGGGCCTCGGGAGTGCTGATGATCTCAACGACTTCGTCCGGGCCCTCTTCGGACGTGGGGTCCAGGTCTTCTATTGGCACTCAGACTCGTTGGACAGGGGACACAAGCGCGACGGAGCCATAATAAGCCCGGGTGTATATCCCCGTGCTGTCATTCGCTCCTTTGGGTTGACCGTCCTACGGCCTGAAGGCCTCGTTGAGTTGAGGCCCTGGACACCCGAATATGCGCCGCAGGCGAAAAGTGGCCTACCCACGCTCTTCGAATGAGCACTTATGTGTTTTAGTCGCGCACCAACTTCCGGTACTTGATGCGGTGCGGTTGGATCGCGTCGTCACCTAGGCGAGCCCTCCGGTCGTCTTCGTACTCCGAGTGGTTCCCCTCGAACCAGGTCACCTTGGAATCGCCTTCGAATGCGAGGATGTGCGTCGCGACACGATCCAGGAACCAACGATCGTGAGAGATCACGAGGACACAGCCTGCGAAGTCCAGAATGGCGTTTTCGAGCGCCATCAGGGTGTCGACGTCTAGATCGTTTGTCGGCTCATCGAGAAGCATCACGTTGCCACCTTCTTTGAGCAGCTTCGCCAAGTGCAGGCGATTCCGTTCACCACCGGACAGCACACCGACCTTCTTCTGTTGGTCGGCGCCTCGGAAGTTGAACCAGGACAGATAGGCTCGAGAATTCACCTCAGCTCGGCCGAAGTAGAGAATGTCTGCGCCCTGACTGACTTCTTCGAAGACGGTCTTGTCTGGATCTAGAGCATCTCTCGACTGGTCGACGTAGGCCAGCTCAACGGTCTGGCCCAGTTCCATCGCCCCGGCATCCGGCTGTTCCTGGCCCACGATCATTCGGAATAGTGTGGTCTTACCCGCACCGTTCGCTCCGATGATTCCGACGATGGCTCCAGCCGGTACATCGAACGAGAGCTTGTCGACGAGCAGTGTGTCGCCGAATGCCTTTGTCACGGCATCTGCGGTGATCACCGTCTTCCCCAGCCGAGGCCCTTTCGGGATCAGAATTTCCGCAGTCTTCACCTGCTCGCGTTCGTCGGCACTCAGCAAATCCTCATATGCGCTGACACGCGCCTTGCCCTTCGCATGGCGGGCTTTCGGCGACATCCGAATCCAGTCCAACTCCCGGCCCAGCGTCCTCTGACGAGCCGACTCCTGCTTCTCTTCGATTCGGAGGCGCTCCTGCTTCTGCTCCAGCCACGACGTGTAGTTGCCTTCCCACGGAATGCCTTGTCCACGGTCGAGTTCCAGAATCCACTGGGCCACGTTGTCCAAGAAGTACCGATCGTGGGTGATGGCGACGATGGTGCCGGAGAATGCAGCGAGATGGTGCTCGAGCCACGCCACCGACTCGGCGTCCAGATGGTTTGTGGGCTCGTCCAGCAGAAGCATGTCAGGCTGCTCGAGAAGAACTCGGCAGAGAGCCACGCGCCTGATCTCACCTCCAGAGAGGGTCGTGACGTCTGCATCGCCCGGCGGCAGCCGAAGCGCGTCCATGGCGATCTCGACATGCCGATCCAGCTCCCAAGCCCCTGCAGCATCGATCCGGTCCTGCAGTTTGGCCTGTTCGTCGATGAGAGCTGTCATCTCATCGTCGGTCATGTCTTCGCCGAACTTCAGGTTCACCTCCTCGAAGCGCTTGAGGAGGTTCCGCGTCTCGGCCACGGCCAAGTCCACGTTGCCACGCACATCGAGACTCGCGTCGAGTTCGGGCTCCTGGGAGAGGTAGCCGATCCTCGTGCCCTTCGCAGCCCACGCTTCGCCCAGGAAATCGGTGTCCAGTCCTGCCATGATGCGCAGGAGTGAGCTCTTACCTGATCCGTTCGGCCCCACGACGCCGATCTTTGCGCCGGGGTAGAAGGACAAGTTGATGTTCTTGAGGATCTCCCGCTTCGGTGGGACGATCTTCGAGAGGCGGTGCATGTGGTATATGAATTGCGGTCCGGACATGGTCGAAAAATCGTTCAGATGTGGGCACTAGGGATGTTTCCCCGGGGGCTGAGAATCTAACCCTGAGGCTCCTAGTGGGTGAGCCCGTTCTCTCCGGTCTCATGCCGCCCCCAGGGATGCCTCGACCCGAGCGTTCAGTTCACCCTGGAGTGTGGGGCGACTCCATCGTCCGATTTACCTTACGTGCTGAGCCAGAGTCCGACGTGCTTCCCCTCCAACTCAATGAAGAGAAGGCTGTCGTCCAAGGAGGGCAGGGTACCGGTGAAGTAGTGTCCGAGCCGAGACGACGGCTCCCTGAGTGGTTTGATCGAGGTGAAGCTCGAACGGTGCGTCCGGAGTCCGACCCCCATGACAGCCAGATTGCCCCCCACCTGGGTCGATTGTCGCTGCCATCGGGAACCGGCGCTCCACTTCGGTGGGATCGGTCAGGACTCGGAAGACTTTGTCGGGGGCGGGGCGGGACCTCGTGGTCGATCGCGATGAAACGAGTGCCTTCGTCAGAATGCTCGGTCATGTTCTTAGAAGTTGCTTCTCTTCCTGTCCTCCACGTGCTCGACCCGTCCGTGTTTTTCGAGCGTGCGGATGTGGCAGTTGGCCTTCTGCCGGGTGATGCCGAGATCTTCGGCGATCGTCGTAGCTGATCCGGCAGAATGCAGTGACTTCAGGACTTTTAGGCGCAGGGAGACTCATGATGGTCGCCGCCTGTTCCGGGTCGCTGATGATGTCCATGACGAATATATTC